>Ga0255338_1003609_pt1 | contig 18080 bp, 18 predicted proteins | sample MeOH1_35cm_T4_19_FD_203715 | JGI IMG/M metagenome (GOLD analysis project Ga0255338, IMG submission 203715) | Sandy soil microbial communities from University of British Columbia, Vancouver, Canada - MeOH1_35cm_T4_195 | ecosystem: Engineered > Artificial ecosystem > Sand microcosm > Unclassified ...
TTGGGTCGAAGGCGTCTACATGGCCGCCACCATGGGCTCGGAGACCACCGCCGCCATCATCGGCCAGCAGGGTGTGGTGCGCCGCGATCCGTTTGCGATGCTGCCCTTCACCGGCTACCACATGGGCGACTACTTCCAGCATTGGCTCAACGTGGGAGAGAAGGCTGCCACGGCCGGCGCCCGCCTGCCCAGCATCTTCACCACCAACTGGTTCCGCAAGGGCGAAGACGGCAAGTTCGTCTGGCCCGGCTACGGCGAGAACATGCGCGTACTGAAGTGGATGATCGACCGCATCGAGGACGAGGTCCAGGGCAAGGAGCACTTCTACGGCCTGAGCCCGGCCTACGAGGAATTCAACTGGAAGGGCCTGGACTTCACGCCCGAGCAGTTCCACGCCGTCACCAGCATCGACAAACAGCTCTGGCTCAATGAGCTCAAGCTGCACGATGCGCTGTTCGAACAGCTGGACAAGAATCTGCCCAAAGCCTTGCGCGATACGCGTCAGCGCATTGAGCAGTTGCTCGGCGCCTGAGTTCCCCGACGCACGGAAGTGCTATGACCCAGCAAAAAGCCACCGCATGCGGTGGCTTTTTCGTTTTATCCGCCACCTGTGGTGGCAGCCGTGTTAGAGGTAAGCAATGTAGCAGGCCGGACGAACCGAGCTATTGAGCCGCTCCTCAAAGTGCACTTCGGCAGCTTCGCCCACTTGGGTTTCGGAACGGGTCTGCGCGGCTTGCAAGTCCGCCAGAATGCGCGGGTCTTTCTGGGCCATTTCCCACAGACGCTCGTCGGCGCGTGCACGCGCAACCTTGCGCGACCAAGCATCCAGCGCCTTCATCGTTCGCGAAGCAACGCGACGTGTGGCATCCGCCAGCAAGGCAATGGCCGCAAACCCCACCACCCACAAGACGACCCAACCGGCCAGCAGATGGCCATCCGCCCAAGTATCAACCAACTGATCGGCGACGACCACGAGCGCCGCGACCATGGCCGCCAACAGCATGGCCGCCAAACCTTTGGTGCTGTCAAAGCCCTTGCGCACCCGACCGGCAGCAGCCATCACATTTTCAAAGCGCTGAACACCGGGATGCCGATGCGGATAATCAATGTGAACAAAGTTGGTCATGATGAGCCCCTCCTAGAAAAACAGAATCTTTGCAATGAGGCGATATTAGGGTTATCTCTAATGTGATTCAACTTTATTGTTGTGATGCACAATATTCACAACAGTGATATATTGGTTGCCAACATGAGCCCACTCAACTTCCGCACACTGGACCTCAATCTGTTGCGTGTCTTTGACGAAGTGATGACCGAGCGCAGTTTGACAAGAGCTGCGAGCAAGTTATCACTCACTCAACCCGCGGTCAGCAACGCCCTGCGCCGGCTGCGCGAGGCCTTGGGTGACGACCTGCTGCGCCGCAGCGGCCAGGGCCTAGAGCCCACCCCACGGGCATTGGCCTTATGGCCGACGGTGCAGGAGGCCTTGCGCCAGTTGCAGGAATCGCTGTCGCCCAGCAGCTTTGTTCCGGCGCAGGCCAACACCACCTTTGTCCTGGCCACGGCCGATTCGACGGCGGCCGAGCTGATCCCAGGCTTGGTCAAGGTGATGGACCAGGATGCTCCCGGCATCACCATCCGGGTGGTACCGCTGACCACCCGCGATCCGCGCCGGTTGCTGCAGGAAGAGGCCGCCGACATGGCGATCGGCTACTTCCCGGCGGTCATTGCCAGCCTGACCGCCCAGGCCGAGGCCGGCGAGGCCGTGGCCTTCCATCACCAGCGGCTTTACTACAGCAAATACGTCTGCGTGATGCGGCGCGATCATCCCCTGGCCAGTGAACCCCTGACCCTGGAACGTTATTGCGAGGCGCGCCATCTGCTGGTGAGTTTCTCCGGCCGGCCCTACGGCTTCATCGACCAGGCCTTGGCCTCGCTGGGACGGCAGCGGCACATCGTGCTCACCGTCAACCAATTCTTCACCGCCGGCCGGGTGGTTGCCACCTCCAACCTGCTGACCGTGCTGCCGCGCCACTTCGTCAGCGTGACCGGCATTGCCGACCAGCTGGTGCTGCGTGAACTGCCGTTCGAGGTGCCCGCCATTCATGTGGATGCCCTGTGGCACCGCCGCGTGCATCACCACAGTGCCCACCAATGGCTGCGCGACGTGGTGGCGCAACTGCCCAGCCGCGCCCACGCGGACAAACTGACGTCCAGCGTCATCGACCTGAGACAATGACGGCGTGAAGATCCAACTGCTGTCCGATCTGCATCTTGAAGCCGATCCCGGTTTCGTGCCCACACCGGCCCCCGGCGCCGATCTGCTAGTGCTGGCCGGTGATATCGGCTCTTACCAGAGCGGCTCGCAACTGGCGGATGCCGATTTTGGCCTGGGTCGTTTCTCGCCGCGGCAGGGCTGGCCAACGCCAGTGCTGTTTGTACCCGGCAACCATGAATACGATGGTCAGGACTTTGATCTGGCGCACGATCGCCTGCGCGAGGCTTGCGCCCGGCTGGGCATCCGTTGGCTTGAGCGCGAGGTCGTGACGGCTGCCGAACTGCTGGGTCCCACCGCACCTGCGCTGCGCTTCGTCGCGACGACGTTGTGGAGCGACTTTGATGCGCTCAACCCGGCGGCTCCGTCCGGTGGCGGCACACTCACCCAAGTCCTGCAGGCACGTGACAAGGCGTTCCGCGCAGCCAACTTCTATCTGCGCAAGACCGGCACCACGCGCGATGGACAGCCGATGCTGGCCGAGCAGGTGCGAGAGCAGGCCCTGGCCTGCCAGGCCTGGCTACACGACACCCTGGTTCAATCTTTCGACGGTGACACCGCGGTCATCACGCACTTTGCCCCCAGCCTGCAAAGCGCCGACCCGCGCTACGGTCTCGCACCGGGAACCGCCGGCTTCTGCAATGCGCTGGATCATCTGCTGCCGCATGCCCGGTTGTGGCTGCACGGCCACTTGCACTGTCCGAGCGACTATGTGCGTCACGGCTGCCGCGTGGTGGCCAATCCGCTGGGTTATGCTCGCAAGGGTGAACAGGCACAATTCAATCCGACCCTGTGCCTGAACCTGCCTGACCACACTGGCGACCTGTTTGCGGCGAGTCGAGAAACGCCGGCAGTCACTGGATAAACTAATGCTTTGGAAACGAGGAGCTGACCATGAAAATTCTTCTGGCCGTCGACGGCAGTGATTACACCAAGCGCATGCTGGCCTACCTGACAACCCACGACGAGTTGTTCACTGCCGCCAACCAGTACACCATCTTCACCGCCCAGCCGACTCTGCCGCCCCGCGCACGTGCCGCTGTCGGCAAGGAAATCGTGGACAAATACTATTCCGAGGAAGTCGAAAAGGTGCTCGGCCCGGTTTCCAAATTTCTCACGCGCCACGGCATCGATGCCAAGAGCGTCTGGAAGGTCGGCCATGCTGGCGAGAGCATCGCCAAGATGGCGGAGTCCGGCAAGTACGACCTGTTGGTGATGGGTTCGCACGGCCATAGCGCCCTGGGCAACCTGGTGATGGGCTCGGTCGCCACCCAAGTGCTGGCACACTGCCAAGTGCCGGTGCTGCTGGTGCGCTAAGGCGGTTGGCTGTGCCCACCCCGATCGGGGTGGGTCACCTCAAGGACGCAGCGGTGCGTCCGTGGCGTCTGCCGCCAGCGTGTCGCCCATCCACTGCCGCAGGTCCTGCCACATGCGCTGGATCTCGACATTGCGTGGCGTCAGCAAGGCACTGGGCAATTCGATCGTGACCACCGGCATGCCTTTGTGCACGCCGCCGTAGTTGCCGAGCGAACCCGGGAAGATGCCGACCTGGTCCAGGAACAGCCGGCCGAGCCGGCTGGGCGGCTGGATCGGGCCATCGAAGTCCAGCACCCCGTAGGGCGCATGGATGCTCACGATCAGGTTGGGTTGGAAGCGCTGCATTTCCTCATACAGGAACTTCGACTCCGGCTCGCTCAACGGCGCCTTGCCCGGCCAGCGGCGCGGGTCTTTGCGCGTGCGCTTTTCCCAGTAAAACGGCGCATCGCGTTCCCAGTTGGGCGTGGGGAAATTGCGGTTGAGGTCCACACCGTTGGCGTTGACGCGGTGCGAGGGCCGGTTGAACAGTCCATCCGGATTGAGCGCCGGAATGAAGCGCCAATGCGTGCGCTCCGGCGCCTCCTGCGCAAACTGGATCCAGTGCAGCGCGACGGAGGAGGAGGACAGCTCGTCGCCGTGCATGCCACCGATGACCAACACACGCAAACGTGCGCCTTCGGGCCGCACATCGCGCGTATAGATCGGCCGCCCCTGGACGCTGCGGGCACTGGAGTCCTGCAACTGGGCCTGCTCGCACAGCGCCCGCTGCACGTTGGGCAGACGCGCATAAAAATCGTCGCACGCCCGCCCGGCGTGAGCAATACCCGCCGCAAACAGGGCGACCGACAAGGACAGCATCCGAAAACCAAAGCGCATGGCTCAATTTTATGCCTCGGGCTCATGGCGCTGGCGACGCCCGGTCTGCATCGATTTCAGGTACATTGCCGCCATGTCTTTGTCTTCTGCGGGCCTGCAGGCTCGCCCCCCGAGCTTCTCTCAAACCGAATTCCGCACCGCCCTGGGCATGTTTGCCACCGGCGTGACCATCGTCACTGCGCGCGCGGCCAATGGCAAGCTGGTCGGGCTGACGGCCAACTCCTTCAACTCGGTCTCGCTGCACCCGCCGCTGGTGCTGTGGAGCCTGTCGCACGCTGCCGCGTCCATGGCGGTGTTCAGCAGCGGCTCGCACTACGCCATCAACATCCTGGCCGCCGAGCAGCAGGAACTGGCACGTCGCTTCGCTGCCAAAGGCGTTGACCGCTGGGCCGGGGTGGAGTTCACGGAAGGCCATGGTGGCGCGCCGCTGCTGGCCGGTGCCGCGGCCACCTTCGAGTGCTTCAACCGTAGCCGCTACGAGGAAGGCGACCATGTGATCTTCGTCGGCGAAGTTGAACGCTGCGCGCACCGCCCCAAAGCCTCGCCGCTGCTGTACCACGGCGGCAAGTTCTACGCCGAGCATCCGCTGTGAGGTGGTACACCCCCAGGCTGCGCGCACTGCGTGTCGCTGCGCCACCCCCCTTGCAGGGGGCAACGCCAGTGGAGCGGCGGAGTCGGTTCCACGGCGTTTCCCGCGTGGATCATCTCATGCAGACATTGCTGGCTACGTAGAGCTTGGCCAAGCACTGACATGAACACGCCTGGACGCAAAGAACACCTCGACGGCATGGCTGCTGCCATCCTGCTGGCGTGCTGCCTGTTCTGGGGCTTCCAGCAGGTACTGGTCAAGGCCACGCTGCCGGAATTGCCGCCGGTGTTCCAGGCGGCGCTGCGTTTCGTCGGCGCCACGCTGTTGCTGATGCTGTGGTGCCATCGGCGCGGCATCGCCCTGTTCGCGCGCGACGGCACGCTCTGGCCCGGCCTGCTGGCGGGCGCCCTGTTTGCCGGCGAGTTCGCCTGCCTCTACATCGGTCTGCAGTTCACCACGGCCTCGCGCCTGACGGTGTTCCTCTACACCTCGCCGTTCTGGGTCGCGCTGCTGCTGCCGCTGTTGGTACGCGCCGAGCGCTTGCGCCCGCTGCAGTGGCTGGGCCTGCTGCTGGCCTTTTGCGCCCTGGTGTTCGCCGTGCGCGAAAGTTTTATCGCACCGGCAACCGAACAGCAGTGGCTGGGCGATGCGCTGGCGCTGGCCGCCGGCGTGTCCTGGGGGCTGACCACCGTCACCATCCGGGCCAGTGCCCTGGCCCGGGCCTCGGCCGAAAAGTTGTTGTTCTACCAGGTGGCCGTCAGTGCCGCCACCCTGCCGCTGCTGTCGCTCGCACTGGGTGAAACCTGGATCTGGCAATTCAGCGCCTTTGCTGCCACCTCGCTGCTGCTGCAAACGGTGGTGGGTGCCTTTGCCAGCTATCTGGTATGGATGTGGATGCTGGGTCGCTACCCGGCCACCAAGATCTCGGTCTTCGTCTTCCTCACGCCGATGTTCGCGCTGCTGTTCGGCACGCTCTGGCTGCATGAGCCGGTCACCCCCACCTTGCTGACCGCGCTGGCACTGGTGGCCGGTGGTATCGTGCTGGTCAACCGCAAGCCCGGCTGAACCCCTGGGGTCTTTTCGGACCAGCCAGAGGGCGCTACCCAGGAGTACGTCACCATGCACCCCGTCACCCTGTCCCGTCGTCAATGGCTGAGTTGTGCCGGTGCGGCCGCTCTCGCCACCATTCCCTGCCCGGGCTTCGCCCAGACCTGGCCCAGCAAGCCGCTGCGCCTGGTGGTGCCGTTCGCACCGGGCGGCAGCTCCGAGATCGTGGCGCGCGCCGTGGCAGCCGAGCTGGGCAAGACCATCGGCCAGAACGTGTACGTGGAAAACAAGCCAGGCGCGGCCGGCAACATCGCCATGCAGGAAGTGGCCCACTCGACCGACGAACACACACTGGTGCTGGGTCATATCGGCACCCTGGCCGTCAACCCCTACATCTTTGCCAGGCTGCCCTACCACCCGATCCGGGACTTCGCCCCGGTGACCCTGCTGTCGAAGGTGCCCAGCCTGTACGTGGTGCACCCGGACTTGCCGATCCGGAACCTGCGCGAATTCGTGGCCTATGCCAAAGCCCGGCCGGGCCAGCTCAACTACGGCTCCGCCGGCAACGGCAGCGCCGGCCACCTGGCCTTCGAATACCTGAAGATGACGACGGACACCTTTGTGCTGCACGTGCCCTACCGCGGCACCGGCCCCATGCTGACCGACCTGCTGGCCGGACGGCTGCAGGCGGCCTCGGTCGGTGCACCGGCCCTGCTGCAGTTCATCAAGACCGGCAAGCTGCGCTGCATCGCCACCGGTACCAGCCAGCGGCTGCCGCAACTGCCCGACGTACCCACCGTGGCCGAACAAGGCTACAAGGGTTTCGAGATGACGCAGTGGTACGGCCTGCTGGCGCCGGCCTCATGGCCCAAGCCGTATCTGGCCAAACTGGAGACCGATGCCGTCAAGGCCGTGCGCAGCACGCTGGTCAAGGACAAGCTGGCCGTCGACACCGCCCAGGCCATCGGCAACTCCAGTGCCGAGTTCGCAGCCTTCATCCAGGCGGAGCAGGCGCGCTGGCAACCGGTGATCGCACGCGCCCAGATCAGGCCCGAGGGCGCCTGACCGCGCAGCACGCGCGGGACTGCTCAGATTTTCTTCGCCGCCTTGAGCCGCTCGATGGTGGCCTTCTCGGCCGCGAAGGTGCGCGCCGCATAGGCGGTGTAGTCGGCGGTGTTCATGTAGATCACCGGCTGGTAGAACTTGTCGAGCGTCTCCAGTACCTTCGGGTCTTCCTGCGTCTTCTTGAAGGCGTCGTGCAGGATTTTCACGATGGCCGGGTCCATGTTCTTCGGCCCGCCGATGCCGAACGGCGACTCGCTCACCGTGTCCCAGCCGCTTTCCTTGACGGTCGGCACATCGGGGAAGGCCTTGTTGCGCTCGCGCCCCAACGTCGCCAGCAGGCGCAGCTTGCCGGCCTTCACGTGCGGCGCAAACTCGGTGGTGCCGCTCATGAGCTGGATGTGGCCGCCCAGGATGGACTGCATGATCTCGGCCGAACCCTTGAACGGAATGTCGATCAGCTCGATGCCGGCCTTGGCGGCGAATTCCTCGATCGCCAGGTGCGGCGTGGTGCCGGTGCCGGTGTGGCCGTAGGCCACCTTGCCCGGGTTGGCACGGGCGTAGGCCACCATTTCCTTCAAGGTCTTGTACGGAGCGTCCATGGTGGCGGCCAGGCCGAAGGTGTAGCCGGTGAGGCAAACGATGTGCGTCAGGTCCTTGACTGGATCGAAGGGCATCTTCTGCATGTGCGGCAGACGGTAGATGCCCAGCGGCAGCTGCGTCAGCGTGTAGCCGTCGGGTTTGGCGTTCAACATGGCGGTGGCACCCAGCGTGCCGCCGACACCTGGCTTGTTCTCGATGATGACGGTGCCGCCCAGCGCACGGCCGGCGCTCTCGGCAAAGGCGCGCATCACGGCGTCGCTGCTGCCCCCGGTCGGCCAAGGTGCGATCAAGGTGATGGGGCGGTTCGGAAATTTGTCCTGCGCCAGCGCGGACGAGCTGACGATGGCCGGCGCGGCGAGCGCCGCGGCACCGGCCAGCAACTGACGCCGGTTCACTTGGCGGCGGGGGAATTCATTCATGACAGTCTCCAGGGTTCTTCTGTGCGCAAATCCAGCCTCATTATTGGCAGGCCCGCACATCATGCAGGTCACCCAGGCGACCCGGCAAGACCGTGAATTCCCTAGCCGTCGCTACACCACCCCGGCCTGATGCAGCGCCGCGATGCGCGCGGCATCCAGCCCCAGTTCGGCCAGCACCTCGTCGGTGTGCTCACCCAAGGCCGGCGGCGCGCGGCGCAACACCGGCGGCGTGGCCTGCAGCCGCAGTGGACTGGCCACGCTTGCTATTGAATTGATAGCTGTTTGCGCTTGTGCGACGGGGCTGCAAGGCTGATTCAATGCCAAGCCGCGGGCCTGCACCTGGGCATCGGCGAAGCCCTGGCCGATGTCGTTGATCGGGCCGCAAGGCACCGCCTTGTCTTCCAGCAGTGCCACCCATTCGGCGGTGCTGCGCGTGCGCGTGACGTCTGCCATCAGCGGCACCAGCACCTCGCGGTGCGTGACGCGCTTCGTGTTGCTGGCAAAGCGCGCATCCGCCGCCCATTCAGGCCGGCCGGCGGCGGCGCAGAAGCGCGCGAACTGGCCGTCGTTGCCAATAGCCAGCAGCATGGCGCCGTCACGCGTCGGGAAGTCCTGGTAGGGCACCAGGCTCGGGTGGCTGTTGCCCTGGCGCATCGGCACCTTGCCGGTATTGAGAAAACCGCCGGCCTGGTTGGCCAAGATGGCCATGCCGACATCCAGCAGTGACATGTCGATGTGCTGGCCCTCGCCGGTGCGATGCCGCACTTCGAGCGCGGCCAGGATGGCGGTGGCGGCATAGACGCCGGTGAAGATGTCGGTCAGCGCCACGCCCACACGCTGCGGGCCGCCGCCGGGCACGTTGTCCGGGCGGCCGGTGATGCTCATCATGCCGCTCATGGCCTGGATCATCAGGTCGTAGCCGGCGCGCTCGGCATACGGCCCATCCTGACCGAAGCCGGTCACCGAGCAGTAGATCAGGCGCGGGTTGATCGCCTTCAGGCTTTCGTAATCCAGCCCGTAGTGCGCCAGCCCGCCGACCTTGAAGTTCTCCACCAGCACGTCGCTCTGCTCTGCCATCTGCCGGATCAGCGCCTGGCCTTCGGGCTTGGCCAGGTCGACCGTGATGGAGCGCTTGTTGCGGTTGGCACAGGTGTAATAAGCCGCGTGCTCGGTGTCGTTGCCCTGCGCGTCCTTGAGGAAAGGCGGGCCCCAGTGGCGCGTGTCGTCGCCGGCGCCGGGGCGCTCGACCTTGACCACGTCGGCGCCGAGGTCGGCCAGGATCTGGGTACACCAGGGGCCGGCCAGCACGCGGGAGAGATCAAGCACCTTGATGTGCGGCAGGGCGGAGGGTTTGTCGGTCATGGTATTTCTCTCATTTCTTTGCGCCAGCGTATCACCTGCCCCGAGGGGAGTGGCCGAGGGCCTCATAGGCGCTGCGCTTTGCCAAATCGGCCCCCGGCCACTCCCCTCGGGGCGAAAAGGGGGTTAACGGTCAGCGACGCAACATATACCTTCGCTGCTGAATGGGCTTGGGGGTGGCGGCCGATTTGGCAAAGCGCAGCGCCTATGAGGCCGCCACCCTCAAGCCCATTCAGCCCCCAGGAAACTCAAAGCCCCAAAGAATCAGTTGGCAAACGCGGCAATGCCGGTCTGGGCACGACCCAGGATCAGTGCATGGATGTCATGCGTGCCCTCGTAGGTGTTGACCACCTCCAGGTTGACCAGGTGACGCGCCACGCCGAACTCGTCGGAGATGCCGTTGCCGCCCATCATGTCACGCGCCAGGCGTGCGATGTCGAGCGCCTTGCCGCAGGAGTTGCGCTTAAGGATGGAGGTGATCTCCACCGCGGCGGTGCCTTCATCCTTCATGCGGCCCAGGCGCAGGCAGCCCTGCAAGCCGAGCGAAATTTCGGTCTGCATGTCGGCCAGCTTCTTCTGAATCAGCTGGTTGGCGGCGAGCGGGCGGCCGAACTGCTTGCGGTCCAGCACGTACTGGCGCGAACGGAACCAGCAGTCCTCCGCGGCCCCCAAGGCGCCCCAGGCGATGCCGTAGCGCGCCGAGTTCAGGCAGGTGAAGGGACCTTTCAGGCCCTGCACTTCGGGAAAGGCGTTTTCTTCCGGGCAGAACACGTTGTCCATCACGATCTCGCCGGTGATGGAAGCGCGCAGGCCTACCTTGCCGTGCACCGCCGGTGCGGAGAGGCCCTTCATGCCTTTTTCCAGCACGAAGCCACGGATCGGGCCGACCTGGCCGCCTTCGCTCACCTCGCGTGCCCAGACCACGAACACGTCGGCGATCGGGCTGTTGGAGATCCACATCTTGTTGCCCACCATGCGGTAGCCGCCAGCGGTCTTGTAGGCGCGCGTGGCCATGGAGTTGGGGTCCGACCCGTGGTCGGGCTCGGTCAGGCCGAAGCAGCCGATCCACTCGCCGGTCGCCAGCTTGGGCAAATACTTCTGCTTCTGCGCTTCCGAGCCGAATTCGAAAATCGGCACCATCACCAGCGAGGACTGCACGCTCATCATCGAGCGGTAGCCGGAATCGACACGCTCGACTTCACGGGCGATCAGGCCGTAGGCCACGTAGTTCAGGCCCGGGCCGCCGTACTGCTCGGGGATGGTCGGGCCGAGCAGGCCCAGTTCGCCCATCTCACGGAAGATGGTGGGATCGGTCTTTTCGTTGCGGAAGGCGTCCAGCACACGCGTCCCGAGTTTGTCCTGGCAGTAGGCGGCGGCGGCATCGCGCACCATGCGCTCGTCATCGCTGAGCTGCTGGTCGAGCAAGAAGGGGTCGTTCCATTGAAAAGCGGCGTTGGCCATGAAAGGTTCTCCAGAAAGTTAGCGTCATGGTACGGGCCATTCGCACCCAGGGCAAACGAGAAATTTGCACTCAGATATGATTTTTCAGCATTTATAAGCCAAGCCGGCAATTGGCCTTGCCACTTGTCTCACTCTAAATCGTTGCACCAACAAGCCATGAGTTGTGTATATTTGGCACACCATGCGCCGCAAGATTCCCTCGCTGCAAGCCCTGGCCTGCTTTGACGCCGCCGCCCGCCACGAAAGCTACACCCGCGCCGCGCAGGAGCTGGCGCTGACGCAAAGCGCGGTGTCGCGCCAGATCGGTGCGCTGGAGGAATTCCTCGGCATCGCGCTGTTCCGGCGCACGCGCCACGGCGTGGCACTGACCCCGTCCGGCGCCGACTATGCGCGCCAGATCGCACCGCGTCTGCAAGCGCTGGAACGCGACACGCTGGAGGCCATGTCGCGCCAGGGCACGGCCGGCACGATTGCGCTGGCGGCGGTGCCGACCTTCGCCACGCGCTGGCTGCTGCCGCGCCTGCCCCAGCTCGCTGCGCAACACCCGGAACTGGTGGTGCACATCGAGACACGCACCCGCCCCTTCCTGTTTGCCGACACCGGCTTCGACGCCGCGCTGTATTCCGGCACACCGGAGCAGGTTGCCAACTGGGCCGGCACGCGCGCACTGGCACTGATCGAGGAGGAAGTGGTGCCGGTCTGCGCCCCGGCTCTGCTGGGCGCGCGCAAGCGGCTGCAGCCGGCCGACCTGGCACGCCTGTCGCTGCTGCAGCAAAGCACGCGGCCCGAAGCCTGGCGCCAGTGGTTCGAGGCCATGGGGGCGGAGGCGCCATTCGCCCTGTCCGGCCCGCGCTACGAGCTCTACTCGCTGACGGCCGCCGCTGCCACCCACGGCCTGGGCGTGGCGCTGATGCCGCGTCTGCTGATCGAGCCGGAGCTGGCGCGCGGCGAACTGGTGGTGCCCTGCCCGCGACCGTTGAAGAGCGGGCGCACCTACTACCTGGTCATGCCCGAGCGCGGCGAGCCGCGGCCGGCGCTGGCGGCGTTTGCGGCCTGGCTGCAACGCAGCGCGGCCGGCTGAGCGCGCTCAGAGCATCTCCACCCGATTGCGGCCATTCTGCTTGGCCGTGTACATGGCTTGGTCACAGATGGCCACCATCTGGCCCGCCACCTGTGGCCCGACCTCGGGCACCCGGGCATGAACCCCCACGCTGACCGTGACCGGAAGCGCCTGCCCCTCGACAACGAACGGCCGCTCCTGGATGGCACGGCAGATGTCCTCTGCCACCACGCGGGCGCCGACGGCGTCCGTCGCCGGCAGCACCACCACGAACTCCTCGCCACCGAAACGCGCCAGCACATCATGCTGGCGCACGCGCCCCCCGATGCGCCGGACCAGTTCGCACAGCACGGCGTCACCGGCCTGATGGCCGTAGTTGTCGTTGACCTTCTTGAAAAAATCGATGTCGATCATCAGCAGGGCCAAAGGCTGCCGGTTGCGCGCGGCAATCGACACGCTGCGCTCAAGCTGCTCCATCAGGGTGCGGCGGTTGGCGGCGCCGGTCAGCGGATCGCGGGTCGCCTGCTGGCGCAGCAGTTCATAGGCGCGCTCCTTCTGCAGCAGGATGTAGCCGATGGTGCTCAGCAAGATGGCTGCGTGGCCCACCAGATAGCTGGCGGCCTGGATGCGCGGCGGCACCACCAAGGGGTCGCCCCACTCGTCGGCGACGATGAACAGCCCGACCCGGTAGGCAAACACCAGCATCAGGCCCCCCGCGCTCAGCGCCAGCAGCTGGCGCCCATACTCGCGCGGGCCGCTCAGCCGCGGGCTCCAGGCCAGCCAGGCCAGCGTGGCCATCTGGAAACACCAGATCGACGAGTTGAGCACCGAACGCAGCTGATGCCACTCCACCAGCGCCAGGCTCAAGGTCAGCATCAGCGGCAGCGGCGCCCAGACCAGCGCCACCGGCGGCGCGGGTACGCGCGGGCGCTGAAACCGGACCAGCGCCTGGATGTGCAAGGCCATCGCGGCCGAGGTCAGGACGCTGGAGACAACGATGGAGGTGGCCGGCCACTCCGCCAGGCGCAGCACGAACGCCAGGTTGGCGCCCCCGTTGAACAGCAACGCCCAACCCCAGGTGACCAGGCCGTCATCGGCCCGGCCCAGCCAGGCCACGGCCAGCACCGCCGTCGCCAGCAGAAAGGTGATGAGCAGCGTGACCCAGAGTACCGTCAGCAGATCGAGGTTCATGGCGCATATCCCAACTTTTTATGTTCGCGTCTTCTGCGCCATGGTACGTCCGCGGCGGGCCCCGGTTCAGGCGCCCGGCTGCGCCGCCTGCCGCTGGCGGGCAAACGCCTCGTACCAGCCCAGGCAGCCGGCGTTGGCCATGGCGTCCTTGTTCACCACCTTCTCCAGCGGCTGGCCCAGCAGCAACTTCTTGATCGGCAGTTCCTGCTTCTTGCCGGTCAGGGTGCGCGGGATCTCGGCCACCTGAAAGATCTCGTTCGGCACGAAGCGCGGCGACAGCGCGGTCTTGATCGCATCATTGATCTTGGCCTGCATGGCGGCGTCCAGCGTGTGCCCCTCGCGCAGCACCACGAACAAGGGCATGTAGCTGTCGCGCCCCAGGTATTCGAGATCCACCACCATCGAGTCCAGCACCTCGGGCAGGCTCTCGACCGCGCTGTAGAGCTCGCTGGTGCCCATGCGCAGGCCGTGGCGGTTGATGGTGGCGTCGCTGCGTCCGTAGATGATGCAGCCGCCCTGCGGCGTGATCTTGAGCCAGTCGCCATGGCGCCACACCGGCCCCATGGCCGCCGGGCCGTCGCCGCCGCCCGGCTGGCGGCCGTGGCCGGCCGGGTACATGTCGAAGTAACTTGCCAGGTAGCGCTGGTTGCCGGCATCGTTCCAGAAGTAGAGCGGCATGCTGGGAATCGGTTGCGAACAGACCAGTTCGCCCACGGCATCGACCACCGGCTCGCCCTGCTCGTTCCAGGCTTCGACCGCGCAGCCGAGCAGACGGCATTGCATCTGGCCCGGGATCTGCGGCAGCTCGCGGTTGCCGCCGATGAAGGCACCGGCGAAGTCGGTGCCACCAGAAATATTGCACCACCAGATGTCCGGGGTGCCGAGCTTGGCGAACTGCTCCGTGCCCCACTTCTGCGCCTCCTCGCTCAGCGGCGAGCCGGTGGTACCGAGCGCGCGCACTTGCCGCAAACCGTCGATCTGCGACAGGTCGATGCCGGCCTTCAGGCAGTTGGCAAAGAAGGCGGCGCCGGCACCGAAGAACGTGGCGCCGACCGCGGCGCCGAAGCGCCACAAAGTGGTCCAGTCCGGCGCCATCCTGTTGCCCTGCGCATCGACCGTGCTGCCGCCGGGGCTGCCGTCGAAGATGCAGCAGGTGGTGCCGTTGAGCAGGCCGCTCATCTGCGCGTTCCACATCACCCAGCCGGTCGAGCTGTACCAGTGGTAGCGCTCGCCATACGAGTTGGCCTCGTAACTGCAACCCACGTCGTTGTGCAGGGTCTTGAGCGCCAGCGCCACCAGCACGGTGCCGCCATGGCCGTGCACGATCGGCTTGGGCAGGCCGGTGGTGCCGCTGGAATAGACGATCCACAGCGGGTGGTCGAACGGCAGCCAGCGCGGTTCGAATGCTGCGGTTTCAGCATCATTTCGGGCGGTAGCGCTTGTCAACACTGCGCAATTCGCTATCAAATCAGGAGCAATCGGCTGCAGGCCCAGATTGTCGTGCAGGATCACGTGCTGCACGCTGGGCAGGGCGGCGCACAGCTCGGCCACCACGTCGCGGCGGTCGAAGTCGCGCCCGCCATAGGTCACGCCGTCGCAGGCGATCAGCACCTTGGGTTCGATCTGCTTGAAGCGATCCAGCACGGCCGCGGTGCCCATGTCAGGCGCGCAGATGCTCCACACGCCGCCCAGGCTCACCACCGCCAGGAAGGCCACCATGGCCTCCGGAATGTTGGGCAGGTAGGCCGCCACGCGGTCACCCGGCTGCAGGCCCTGGGCCTGCAGGTGCAGCGCCAGCGATGCCACTTGCCGGCGCAACTCGGGCCAGCTCAGTTCGCGCGCCGGTGCGCCGCTGGCCAGGCTCTTCTCGTTGTGGCTGACCAGCGCCGGGAAGCCGGCCGCGTGCGCCGCCTCGACATGGCGGAACACCTGCTGCGCGTAGTTCACCTGGGCACCGGGAAACCAGCGCGCGCCCGGCATCCTGTTGTCGGCCAGCGCCGCCGTGTGCGCTGTCGGCGATTGCAGATCGAAGTAGTCCCAGATGCTTTGCCAGAAGGTGTCCAGGTCGGTCACCGACCAGCGCCACAAGGCATCGTAGGAATCAAACGAGAGGCCGCGTGTCTCGCGCAGCCAGTTCTGATAAAGACGGATCTGGGGAATGTAGGGTGCAGTCATGGGCACGGATAATGGCATGAACCCGACAACTCCAGCAACCGCCATGGCGACACTTCCCGCCCCCGCCCTTGAACACGTGGCCGACCTCACGGTCTTCGTCGCCGCGCCCATCGAGGCCGGAACCATCACCGGCCTCAACAGCCGCGGCAAACGGCGCATCATCCCCATCACCGGCGGCACGCTGCGCGGCCCGCAACTCAACGGCCGCGTGCTGGCCGGCGGTGCCGACTTCCAGCTGGTGGTGTCGGACACCGCCGCCGATCTCGATGCGCGCTACATCATCGAGCTCGACGGACCGGAATTCGCCGGTGAACATCTCTACGTGCAAAACCGCGCCCTGCGCCGCGGCAGTGCGGCCGACATCGCCCGGCTAGTGCGCGGCGAGGTGGTCGACCCGACGGCCATCTACTTCCGCTGTGTGCCCAGCTTCGAGGTGTCCACGCCGAAGCTGGCCTGGCTGACCGACAGCCTGTTCGTCGGCACCGGCGCCCGCCACCCGGACCGGGTCGAGATCAGCCTGTTCCGGCTGGCCTGAAGCCCCCTTGGACGATGGTTTTTTCGGCTTGGCTTGCAATTTCGCACGAATGTGCTAAATTACAAACGCCATGAACCTGAAAGCCAAAACCGCCAAAAGTGAAATGACCCGCGCCGCCATCGTCGGCGCCGCGCTCGATCTCGCCGCGGCCGAGGGGCTGGAGGCCTTGACGCTGCAGGCAGTGGCCGATCGCATCGGCCTGTCCAAGAGCGGCGTGTTCTCGCGCGTCGGCTCGCGCGAGGCACTGCAGAAGGCGGTGATCGAGGAATTCGGCCGGCGCTTCCTGGCCGACGTGTTCGTGCCCGCGATGCAAAAGCCCAAGGGGCTGCCGCGGCTGGACGAGATCGTGCGGCGCTGGATCGTGCGCATGCGCGACGTCGAGGTTGAAAGCGGCTGCATTTTCACCGCCGGCGCCTTCGAGCTGGACGACCGCGAAGGCGAGCTGCGCGACCTGCTGTTCCAGGAAATTTCGCGCTGGCGTGCCGCCTTGCGCCGCACCGTGCTGCAGGCGGTGGAAGCCGGCCATCTGAAACCCGACACCGTGCCCGAGCAACTGGTCGGCGAGATCTACGGCATCGCCATCGGCCTGTTGCACGACGCACGCTTCCTGCGCGATCCAACCGCCGCCGCACGCGCCTCCGCCACCTGGCAGCGCCTGCTGCAAAGCTACCAGGCTTAACTCCCTCGCTCCCCACGAATGCTGATGCCCATCCTGTCCGTTTCTCTGCCCACATTTCGCACAATCGTGCGAAGAAAGGAGCTGCCATGTGGATCGTCTTTTCCGGCTTCGGCCTTTACCTGCTGATCCGCGGCGTGATTGCCGCCTTCGCCTCGCTGCGCAACCTGCCACGCAGCAACAGCGACTGGATTTTCTATTGACCCCCAACCCAGGTCACGTCGCACCACGCGCCTGGAGGAGACTGCCATGACACCCCCCGCCCCCACATCGTCCCCCACTTATTTCGGCGACAGTCCCGCCATGCGTCTGTTCCGCCTGGGTCTGGGTGCCTCGCAGCGCCTGTGGCCTGCACTGGCCGTACGCGCCGCCTACCGCCTGTTCGGCACGCCGCTGCCGGCACGCCCGTTGCGCGGGCTGAGCCGGCAGCGCAGCTGGCAGGCCGGCTGGCAAATCGAACGTTGGCCATTCGAGCGCGCCGGCCTGACGCTCTACACGCGGGCCGCCACCGGGCCGGTGGTGCTGCTGGTGCACGGCTGGGGCGGCCATGCCGGCCAGATGCTGGCGCTGGCGGAGGTGTTGCGTGCACAGGGCCTGCAGCCGGTCATGGTGGACATGCCGGCGCACGGCCGCAGCAGCGGCGCGGTCAGCAACCTGCCGCAGTTCGCCCGCGCCGTGGAATACCTGGCCGCGCGCCTGCAGCAGCAGGGGCATCCCTTGCATGCGGTGGTGGCGCATTCGCTGGGCGCCAACGCGGCTGCCTATGCCATCAGCCGTGGGCTGGCCGTTCAACGACTGGTGATGCTGGCACCACCGGCCTCGCCGCACGAGTACACCCGGCTGTTCGCGCGCATGTTCGGCCTGAGCGAGGCCACGCGCGCCGCCCTGCAGCAGCGCGTCGAGGCACGCGAGGGCATTCTGATGCCGCAGTTCGAGCCGCAGGCGGTGGGCCCGCGCATCCCCGTGCCGACACTGGTGGTGCACGACCGCGGCGACCGCATCAACCGCTTTGCCGACGGCCAGGCCTACAGCCGCGCCATCACCGGCGCGCAGCTGCTGGCCACCGAAGGCCTGGGCCACGCCAAGATCCTGAAAGACGAACAGGTGCTGGCCGAGGTGGCGCGCTTCGTTGACTGAGCGCCTGCCGCAAGACAGGCAGCGCTCTTACTGCGTGCCGAAGATGCGGTCGCCCGCATCGCCCAGGCCGGGCAGGATGTAGCCGTGATCGTTCAGCTCACGGTCGATGGCCGCGGTGAAGACCGGCACGTCGGGGTGCTCCTTGTACAGGGTGTTGATGCCCTCGGGACAGGTCAGCAGGCACAGGAACTTGATCGATTTCGGCTTGCACTGCTTCAGGCGCGCCACGGCGGCGGCGGCCGAATTGCCGGTGGCCAGCATCGGGTCGACCACCACCACGTCGCGCTCTTCCATGTTG
>Ga0255338_1003610_pt1 | contig 18077 bp, 21 predicted proteins | sample MeOH1_35cm_T4_19_FD_203715 | JGI IMG/M metagenome (GOLD analysis project Ga0255338, IMG submission 203715) | Sandy soil microbial communities from University of British Columbia, Vancouver, Canada - MeOH1_35cm_T4_195 | ecosystem: Engineered > Artificial ecosystem > Sand microcosm > Unclassified ...
GGCGCTCCACCTCGGGGCGCCGCGAGCCGGCAAAAGGACACCTTGAAAGTGTCATCCAGCGAATGATGAAGCCAGATCAACGGCTTCTGCTCAAAATGACAGTTGACGGCTGACCTAAAACGAGTTCGTTGGCTCCATCCGGACGCTCTCCCTCAACGTCAAGGCCAAGCTGGTCCGCGTCGAGAATCCGTCCGACAAGGGCCCCCACTTCCGCATCTTCGCCGGCGCGAATGTCGAGCTCGGCGCGGCCTGGCAGAAGACTGCCCGGGACACGGACCGCGACTACCTCTCCGTCAAGCTCGACGACCCTTCGTTCCCGGCCCCGATCTACGCCACCCTGATCGAGGTGGAAGGCGAGGAAGGCCTCCAGCTGATCTGGTCCCGGCCGAACCGGGACTGAGCCTCCGACCAGAGGGCCCCGCCTTGCGGCGGGGCCTTCAGCCTTTTTGGTAGCGAACGGCCGCAGCCAGGAGGACACACATGACCATCACCACAAATCTCACAGGCGCAAAGGTCCACCGTAGTGACGACATCGCGGTCTGGCCTGACGGAACATGGGCCGAGATCGGCGATGTTTGGAGCGGCGAATACACCTTCATGTCGGATGACTACGAAGTGGTTCCGATCAAGGATCACGCTCGCCTGGATGCCCTCGGCATCGTCGACGAGGTGCTCTAGCCGGCTCCCACGGTGTCGCAGCCGGAAGCAGGCATCGAACCTGCTTCCGGCTTGTCGGGTGCACAACCGGGAGCGGGGATGGCTGCTCAGATCGTCCCAGGATGCCATGGCGGCCCGAAGGCCTCAAGGACGAGCGGTTCCCCCAAAATGCTGGCGCATTTCGGCTCCCCCACTCGCCGGCTCCGGCGGTCGCTTCGCGCTCCTTGATCCCTCCGGCCCGCCATGACCGCCGGTGTCGTCTTTCACCAACATCAAGGAGACGACCAATGTCGATCGATCAGTACATCGAGGAACTGCGCGCCGAGCTGCGGAACGCCGTCGACGCCGTGGAGCGCCGCGAGATCGAGGCCGAGCTGGAGATGGCTCTCGCGGAGCGCGAACTCATCTGGGCCGAACTGGAGGGCCTGCTCAGCGGCGAGCCTCCCTTCTAGGGAGCTTTCGCCATGTCGCGCCGTCCAGAGCGCCACGCCTGGTCGGCGACGGCGCTTCGGACGGCTCGTCGTTGCACAAATGCAGTCAATGCTGTATATGACAGCAAGGGCAGCAAATACAGGAGATCGCCATGCCGCGTTCAGGTGGGTCCTATTCCACGAGCGAATTGTCCCGGAAGTCCGGCGATATCATCGCCGAGGCGCTGCGCCGGCCGGTGATGATCACCCAGCGCAACAAGCCGCGCCTCGTGCTCCTCAACATTGAAGACTATGAGCGGCTGATGCGCCAGTCGGACGCTCGTTCAGCGGGGACCATCGAGACGATGCCCGACGGCCTTCTCGCAGAGTTCGAGAATGCCGTCGACGCCTACGCGCGGGAGGATGAGGCCGGAAAGCCATGAGCTTCGACGACATCCAGACCGCGACTGTCATCCGCTATCCCTATCTCTGGGCGCGGCAGGCTCGTGCCGGCGAGACTGAGGGCCGCAAGGATCGGCCCGTCGCCGTCGGCGTGCGCATCGTCCGGCCGGACGGCGATCTCGTGCTCTTCTTTCCGATCACCACCAAGGAGCCGGAAGCATCGCGGTTCTTTGCCGAGATCCCGGCCATCGAAAGGCGCCGTGCCGGGCTGGATGCCGATCTGCGCCTCTGGCTCATCCTCGACGAATTCAACACCGATCTTGTCGGTAGGTCCTTCTATCTCGAACCCGAGCCGCCCATCGGCCGCTTCAGCAAGGCGTTCTTCCTGCCGCTGCTGCGCCGGTTCATCGCCCGCCGGCAAGCCTTCACCGAGGTCAGCCGTTTCCGTTGACGCCGGCGTCGCCATAGCCGCGACGTCGTTTCGTCCGGGCGAGGCGCGAGAACGCGCCTTCAGCCTGTTCCGGCTGATCGAAGGTCTCCATCATCGACTGGCCGTTCGTGCCGATCCGGCCCCAATTGCGGATGACCGTCGCCCCGCCGAACAGCGTCGGCTGGAGGGAGAGCGTATAAAACCGGCGCATGTTCCGTGCGGGATCGATGCGGCGGAGATGCAATGGGCCTGGTGCCGTTCTTTCCATGGAGCGAGTCTCGCGTCCCAGGGAAAGGACGTCCAACGACTTCCATGAATCGATCCCGCGGGACCGATTCATTCCCGTGATGACCACCTCAAGGCAAGGGCGGCATCTCGCCGTCCGCCGTCCGCCAGATCCAGGACGCCATCTCGGGCCGCGCGTCGATCATTTCCGCGAGCCCGCGGTCGTACTCTTCGCCAGCGCTCGCCGGCACGATGTACATCGCCACGGGCGATGGCCGCTGCTCCGGTAGCGTGACGCACACGAGCGGCTGGTCGCGGCTGAGATTGAACCGCAACCCCTTCACGCTCTTGCGCCGCATTCCCGCCAAGCGGGAGAGCAGGCGAAATTCATCGACGCTCTCGAAGGGAATCCAGTTTTCGGTCACCACTATCAGGGCGATCTCGTCGATAAACGAGACGCCCGCGCTGGAAATGCCGAACGTCGCGATGGCGATGAGGTGGGCGTTCGCGTTTGCTTCCCAAAGCTCCAGCTCGGTCTCGTAGCGCTTGCCCAGGCGACGCCAGGCGGCGTCCTCCAGCGTTAGCGAAAAATCCGGCAGGTGCCTGATGACAACCTTCCGGCCGGTGCGGGCCTCGGGGAATTCCTTGACCTCTCCCACCAGAAGCATGAGCTTTCGTGGTCCGCCGCCCACGGCGGTCTGGAGACCCGAAAGCGCGGTGGCGCGCCGCGCCGCGATCGCGGCCTTGTCCTCAGCATGGAACACCTCCGGCACGAAGAGGATGTCACCGAGCGGGCCTGCCCGGGTCTCCATCTGTTTCGCGGCGTTCATGAGGCTCGCCTGGACCTTGCCCCAACCGCGCTTGCGGGCCCAGAGCGACGTCCACTCCGTCAGCTCACCGGCCTCCCACAGATAGTGCAGCACCGCGCGCAGCGAGAGTTTCTTGGTTTCGTTGCGCACCGTGTCGGACGGCTCGGACTCGGCTGCCGATGCCGTGCGGCTGCCACGCTTCGTCAGCGAGAAATCCAGCTTGAGGACCGCGGCGCCGGTCGCAGCGTCGATCTGGATTGCATTGCCGATGAGGGGCCCGAGGCCGGAAAGCTCGTAGGGTGGTTCGTAGGAGGGGCAGGACGGCGCATGGTCGCGTCCCGACAGGGGCATACGCTTGACCAGCAGGTCCCTATCGACCCGTGCGATGTACATCGCGATGGGCTTTTCGCTGCACAGGCAGAGGGGCCGCTGTTTGCGCTCGTAGGCTTGGGCGAGGGCGGATTGAAGCTCCGGCGTGTCCTCGTTGAAAGTCCCCTCGGCAATCCTGAACTGCCGCATGACGGTCGCCTGCCTCATTTAACGGCCTGATATGAAGCAGTATAGGGGCTGTCCATGTTCCGATAAACCCTGAACGGCCAACCTCCATCGTCGAGACCATGAGGACTTGACGACGCTTTGCGCTGGGCGCATCCGGCAAGCCGGACCGGGCTCTATTCCGCCGGGTACCCTGGCTCCACGAAGCCCGCCAGGCGGTCTTCGCGCCTTGCGGCGTAACGATCCCTTGCGCGGGCCTGGTCCCTCCGGCGCGTCACAAGGGCGTCGGAGAGCTGAACCGGTTGACTCCATTGGTGCGGCCTGCCTGCCGGCAGGCGGGGGCTGCGCGCGCCAATGCCCAGCGTCCCGAAAGACCCGTGTCTGCTCAGAATGCCCAGTGTGCCATGGCGGGCGGACACGCCTCAAAACCGCGCGGCCCCTCCGATTTTCCCGCTGCGCAGGAAAATCGGTTCCTCCGCGCGCCAGCAAGCTGGCCGCTGACGCGGGTTTTGACCCGTGCCCACCCGCCATGACCGCCGTCGTCATCTTTCACAAGAACATCGAGGAGATGACGATGACGCTGGAACACCACATCGAGGAACTGCGCGCCGAGCTGCGGAACGCCGTCGATGCCGGCGAGCGCCACCAGATCGAAGCCGAGCTTGAGGCGGCCCGCGCCCAACTCGCCCGCCGGATCGCCGAGGAGGAGCTGCCGTGAGGCAGCTCTTTCCCTTCATGGCAAAAGCCGGAGCAGCCGGATCGACCGTCTGCTCCAGCTGGCCGCGGCGCGGCCATGGGCACGGCCGGTCATGGAATGACGACAACGTGCCAGATTGAATCGCCGCCGATGCCGTCGTCGACGGCAATCGATCGTCCTGCGCCGAACGAAGGGCGGATTTCGTGGTGGTGGGCAACCTTGTGAAATGGCGCCACGAAACAAGCGTTTGTCGCGCGATGACAGCTGGTTGATGACGATGCGCAACAGGGTGTTCTTTCACGGCGCGATCGACCCCTCGACAAGGCACGCCCGGTCGGCCATCCTGGACCTGTACACGAAATGTTCCGCAGGGCTGAGCCGATGCCGAAGGGATGGCGGGCTCCGATCCGGTGACCGGCGACGCGACGGCGATGACGACCGATCAGCTTCTATCTCCGAACAAGGCGGGCAGGGGTCTGGGCAGCGGATCGGCAACCCGCCGGTCGCTGCCGCTTCCGCTCGCGCTGCCCTTCAGCATCCTTGAGCACATCGGGCGCGGCACCTTCTATTGCGTGTGGTATCTCGCCTTCTATGTCCTGTGCATGTTTCGGCCGTTCACAGGGCTCATGATGCTGGCCTCGATCGTCATGGTCCCGGTTTCGATCGTGGTCTATGCCCATCCCGATGCCGCCCGTGGAATGCCGTTCTGGAGCTTCGGCCTGATGTCGATCGGCCTTGTTGCATGCGCGCTCGCCTATACGATCTTCCTCGACTGGTTCACGCCGCCCGGCACCGCGGACCCGTTCGAGCGATATCGGAAAGGCAGGTAGCCGCCCTCGGACACCTGTGCATGCGGCTACCGGCAGACCGCGGTGAGCGCCCGCGTCTTGGCGGGCGCGCCAGGAAGCCTCACCTCGTGTGCTCAGTAGCGCTGCGGCACGTAGAGTTCGGGGCCAGCGCAGGGCGCTTGTCGTTCGGGTCGATCCCGCGCTCCGGCACGTGATTTCCTAGTCTTCCCGCACTGGCGGCCACTGCTGGGCCGCATGCAGGACGCGCAAGATGGAAACGACGTGGATATCTTCAGCGTACACGACGATGTAGTTCGAACGCACGACCATTTCCCGCGTGCCATCGACACGGCCGAGACGATAGAGCTTCGGATGCTCAGGCAACTTTGACGCCTTTTCTTCTATGTCGTCCTTCAGCCGTTGGGCGGCATCGGGGTTGTCGTCGGAAATGAAATCGACAATCGCCAGCAGATCGGCGCGTGCGTCCTCGCGCCACTCAAGCCTTCGCACGGCGCTTCCTGTCGATCAGCGCCTGTGCCTCATCCATCACCTGCTGGTGCGGCACCGCCGGCCGGCTGTCGGCCAGGGCCTCGCGCACCTTGGCTCGAAACCATGCGTCATGGGCTTCCGGGTCCGCAGTCAGGCCCGCCGGCAACGCGCCCTCTTTTACGACGCGCGTGAGCAGAATCCGGACGGCGTCGGAAACCGTCAGGCCAACGCTGGCCAGCTTCTCGGTCGCGTCGGCCTTCAGCTTGTCGTCTATGCGGATGTGCAGCATAGAGGTTTGAGCGGCCATTCTCGATCCTCCTATATCGACGACATTATGTATCTCTTTTGAGAGACACTCAAGGCGGGGGTGACCAGGGCGGGCCCGCTATTGCCCCGCGTCGCCGGGGCGAAGAGCGTTGCCCCTGGGAAGCAGTCCCGTGGGGGATGCTCACACCTTGACGAAGCGGTTGGCCTTGGCCTCCGCATTCATGTCCTTGCGCCGGAAATAGATCGCCCGCCCGCAGCGGATCGGACTGTGCCCCTGCACGATGATGATCTGCTCGTCCCTGCGCATCGACTGGGTGATCTCATGCGGCATGATGAGCGGCCGGCGCTGGAAGCTGACACTTTCCGAGCGACGGTTGCCATTGCTCGAGCTGCTCCAGCCCACATTGCGCGACTGGCCCTGAACCTCGACCGTCATCTCGCCGCACTGCGCCGAGACGTTGCGCGCGGTCTCCAGCGCCTTGATCGCGGCGTAGGAGGCGAAGGCGCAGCCATCGATCCACGATGTCGCTCCGGCCTTGCCGAAATGCTGCTCCAGCTGACCGACCGATTGGTACATCATCATCAGCGTGATGCCGTACTTGCGGCCGCGATCGCGGGCCTCTTCCAGGACCCGCATGTAGCCGAGCAGGTCCACCTCATCGAGCATGAAGAGGGCGCGGCGCGCGAAGGCGCCATCGGCCTGCACCATGGCGTTGATGAGCGAGCCGATAATGACCCGGCCGATGCCGGGATAGGACCTCAGGATCGACGCCGGGATATTGAGGAAGACGTCCTTCTTGCCGGAGACGATGTCGCGCGACCTGAAGGCATTGCCGCAGACGAGGGCGGCGTAATTGTCGAGCGAGAGCCACTGCGTGTCCTTCGAGGCGGTGGAAAAGACGCCGCTGAACGTCTGCTCGGTCATGTTCGTGAACACGCCGAGCGTCTCGCGGATGAACGTGGACTCGGAGTGCTCGTGAATATCGCGGAGCATGGCGAGCACGGATGGCTCCGGCTCGGACACGATCTGGCGCAGGCTGCGCAGATTGCGCCGGCCGGCATATTCGGGCGAGAGCATCACGTGCGCCAGAAGCCCGGTCAGAAAGTTGTGCGCCTGGTTCTGGAAATAGGCGCCGGTCGAGGATTCGAAGCGCAGGCTCTCGGAGAGCAGCATGTGCGCGATGCCGACGATGTCCTCTTCCTTCTGCCGCGATCCCTCGATGCCGTCGAGCACGTTGAAGCCGGCGACCGGATTGGTGGGATCGAGCACCATGACCTCCCGGCCGAGCGCGCGCATGCGATGCTCGCGCACCATCGGCGCGACCTCGGTCGAGGGATCGAGGCAGATCAGCGGACCGGAATAGCGCAGGGCCGTGGGGACAACATTGCTCGTCGTCTTGAAGCCGCCGGAGCCGGCGAAAAACAGCATATGGGTGGAATCGAAATCCTGCTTGTAGGTCAGAAGCGGAGCATGTCCGCCCTGGCCCCAGGTGGACCGGTCCATGGGATCGAACGGCAGCTCGTGAACGATCTCCCGATCGACGCGATAGCGCTCGCCGATCACGATCTCCCCGTCCGCCGGGAACAGCCTCCCGGCCGCCGACAGGGACAGCCAGTCCGCATCGCCGAAAGCCGCCCGCTTCGCGCGCTTGACCGGATCGGGAACCACAACGGAGATGCGGGCCGCCACGGCCACGATCAGAAATCCAACGATGGCACCGACGACGGCGAAAGCATCGAGGTACGACAGCGCCCGGTCCCATGGGATGATGGTTCCGCTTGCGACGAACGGCCCGAGGCGGCCATATTCGCGCAAGGCGTAGAAGCCGGCCACGCCGAGAAAGCACAGGAGCGTCACCATGGCGATCGGCCGGCGCTGGTGCAGCGGCAGCGCCCAGGCGGTCAGGAGCCCGGCGAGGGGACCCAGCAGAAGGGAAGGCAGCGGCGCCCCGCGCAGGAACCAATAGGCGATCTTGCTGGACATGCCCACGGCGAGATCCTGCCATCGCCAGCCGCTGACGAAGACCGTCATGGCCGTGACGGCGATCGGCACGAGAACAAGGAGCAGCGTCGGGTTCAGACGCTCCTTCATGGTTCTTCTCCATGTTCCGGATCGGGCTCTGGCATGTCGTCGGCAGGGCGTTGCCTGAAGGCGTCTTGTCCAATCGCCTTCAGCCGCTCGTGCTCGTCGGAGCCGGGCGCGATGCGGCGCGCCTCGATCAGCGCGCCGAGCAGAAAGGCCCGATCGGCCTCCGCCAGTCCGGCGCGCACGACCAGTCCGCCCAGCAGGAATGTCTGGCGCGCGTCGCGTCTGCGTGCCTCGGTCATCATGGCTCTCCGCCGTCGCTCGAAACGGACGATCTCCTGATCGATCCGCCTAAGGAGCCGATGAACCGGCGGTCCCTTTGGCCTTGGCCCCTTTGCGAAATCGCGCGGCGATCTCCTCGCAGATGGCGTCGAGTTCCTCGTCCGGGATCTCCAGCTCCACCAGGCCGGCCTTGGCGGCGGCCCGCGCGAAGCGCTCACCCGCTTTAACGACCAGAAATTTGCGACGTTCACGCAGCTTCTCGATCTGGGCGTCGATCTCGGAAAGTGACGACTTTACGCGCATAAAATGGCCTCGTCCCACGCTGAAAAAGCTCGAAGACGGTCGATTATATCGTCTCGTACAAGTGAGTTAAATAGGCTAATTTGTCAGTGAGCCGAAAGGCTCTCTGACGGCCGGCGCCCTTTGGGGCCGTCCGTTCGAAGCGGCATCGGCCCTGCGGTCCGAACTGTTTGAGGGCGCAATATACGTCGCGGGCGCGACGTGCTTGGGGGGAGTGGCGGCGGCAATGGCCATCATGTTCGTCAGGGCGCAGGTGATCAGCCGGGGGGCGGGACGCAGCATCGTCTCGGCGGCTGCCTATCGCCATCGCGCCCGGATGATGGACGAACAGGTCGGCACGTCCTTCAGCTATCGGGGCGGAGCGTCCGAACTGGTGCATGAAGAGCTGGCGCTGCCGGACGACATCCCGGCCTGGCTCGAGGTAGCGATTGCCGGAAAGTCGGTAGCCGGGGCCAGCGAAGTGCTGTGGAATGCGGTCGACGTGTTCGAGAGGCGGGCGGACGCGCAGCTCGCCCGTGAGTTGATCATCGCGTTGCCGGAGGAGCTCAGCCGGGCCGAGAACATCGCGCTGATGCGCGAATTCGTGCAGGACAACTTCACATCGAAGGGCATGGTCGCCGACTGGGTCTATCACGACAAGGACGGCAACCCGCACGTCCATCTGATGACGATGCTGCGGCCGCTCGCGGCGGACGGCTTCGGTGCGAAGAAGGTCCCGGTGCTCGGGGAAGACGGACAGCCGCTCCGGGTGGTCACGCCCGATCGGCCCAATGGCAAGATTGTCTACAAGCTGTGGGCCGGCGACAAGGAAACCATGAAAGCGTGGAAGATCGCCTGGGCGGAAACCGCCAACCGGCATCTGGCGCTCGCCGGCCATGAGGTCCGCCTCGACGGACGCTCCTATGCCGAGCAGGGCCGCGACGGGATTGCCCAGAAGCATCTGGGGCCGGAAAAAGCGGCGCTCGCCCGCAAGGGCGTCGAGATGTACTTCGCGCCGGCCGACCTCGCCCGGCGGCAGGAGATGGCCGATCGCCTTGCCGCCGATCCGGGCCTGCTCCTCCAGCAGCTCAGCAACGAACGGTCCACCTTTGATGAGCGCGATATGGCCCGCGCGCTCCATCGCTACGTCGATGATCCTGAGGATTTCGCCACGATCCGGGCCCGGCTGTTGGCCTCGCCCGAGCTCGTCACGTTGCGCCCGCAGAAGCTCGATCCCGAGACGGGGAAGGCGGCGGAGCCAGCGATCTTCACGACGCGCGAGATGCTGCGCGTCGAGCACGGTATGGCCGGTTCCGTGGATAACCTCGCGCAGCGCGACGGCTTCGGTGTTGCTGCGGCGCGTGTCGCCGCGGCGATAAAGAGCGTCGGGAGCGGGGCGCCCGACAGGTCGTTCAAGCTCGACGCGGAACAGGTCGATGCCGTCCGTCACGTCACGTCGGACTCGGCGATCGCGGCCGTCGTCGGTCTCGCCGGTACCGGCAAATCGACGCTGCTCGCCGCCGCACGCATCGCCTGGGAAAGCGACGGGCGCCGGGTTCTCGGCGCGGCGCTCGCCGGCAAGGCGGCAGAGGGCCTGGAGGACAGTTCCGGCATCACATCGCGCACGCTCGCGTCATGGGAACTGGCCTGGGCTGGCGAGCATGAACGCCTCGGGCGGGGCGACGTACTCGTCATCGACGAGGCCGGGATGGTGTCCTCGCAGCAGATGGCGCGGGTGCTGAAGATCGCCGAGGAGGCGCGGGCGAAGGTCGTTCTGGTGGGCGACGCCATGCAGCTCCAGCCGATCCAGGCCGGGGCCGCATTCCGGGCCATCGTGCAGCGGATCGGCTTTGCCGAGCTTGCCGGCGTCCGTCGCCAGCGGGAGGAATGGGCGCGCAATGCGTCCCGGCTGTTTGCGCGCGCCGAGGTCGAGACCGCCCTCGACGCCTATGCGCAGCATGGCCATATCATTGAGGCCGCGACACACGAGGCCGCCATCGGCCGGATCGTCACCGACTGGACCGAGGCCCGGCGCACGCTCGCCGGCAAGACATCGGCCGAGGGCGATCCCCAACCCCTGCGTGGGGACGAACTGCTCGTCCTCGCCCATACCAATGAGGACGTGAGGCGCCTCAACGATGCGCTGCGCAAGGTGCTGACCGACGACGGCGCGCTATCGGCGAGCCGCTCGTTCGCGACCGAACGCGGGACGCGCGAGTTCGCCGTTGGCGATCGCATCATCTTCCTCGAGAATGCGCGGTTCGTGGAGCCGCGGGCCAAGCACCTCGGGCCGCAGCACGTCAAGAACGGCATGCTCGGCACGGTGACGTCGAGCACCGACAAAAGGGGCCGGACACTCCTTGCGGTCCGCCTCGACAACGGGCGCGAGGTGGTCTTCGGCGAGGACACCTATCGCAACGTCGACCACGGCTATGCCGCGACCATCCACAAGGCCCAGGGCGCGACGGTGGACCGCACCTTCGTGCTCGCCACGGGCATGATGGACCAGCATCTGACCTATGTGGCGATGAGCCGTCACCGCGATCGGGCTGACCTCTATGCGGCCCAGGAGGACTTTGAGCCCCGTGCCGAATGGGGCCGGGTGGCGCGGGTCGATCACACCGCCGGCGTCACGGGCGAGCTCGTCGAGACCGGTCGGGCGAAATTCCGTGAGGACGACGGTGTCGCTCCGAGCCCCTATGCCGATGTCCGGACCGAGGATGGAGCGACACAGCGGCAGTGGGGCGTCAGCCTGCCCGCCGCGCTCGAGAAGGGTGGCGTGAGCGTGGGAGACACCATCACCTTGCGCAAGGACGGCGTCGAGACCATCAGCGTGAGGATCCCGGTGACGGACGAGGAGACGGGTGAGAGGCGTCTTGAGGAGCGCCAGGTCGCGCGCAACGTCTGGACCGCGAAGCAGGTCGAAACCGCAGATGACCGCACAGAGCGCCTCGAACAGGAAAGCCATCGCCCGGGCCTCTTCAAGCAGCTGGTCGAGCGCCTGTCGCGATCGGGGGCAAAGACCACCACGCTCGACTATGAAAGCGAGCCCTCATACCAGGCGCACGCCCGTGACTTCGCGCGGCTGCGCGGTATCGACCAGTTCGCCGAGGCCGCGGCCGGGATGGAGGAGGGGACGGCGCAGTGGCTGGCGTGGCTGGCCGAGAAGCGGAGCGATCTGGGCAAGCTGTGGGAGCGGGCAAGCGTCGCGCTCGGCTTTGCGATCGCCCGCGAGCGCAGCGTCGTCTACAGCGACCAGCCTGTCGACAGGCCGGCCTGGGAGCCCGCCGATGCGGGCCGCTACCTGCTGGAGCCGGTGACGCGTTTTGCGCGACCGGTGGAAGAAGACGCGCGTCTGGCGCAGATCGCCTCGCCGGCGGTGAAGGAGCGGGAAGCGGCGCTGCGGCGGGTGCTGGAGCGGATCTATCGCGATCCCGAAGCGGCGATGACGAAGCTCCACGATCTGGCCTCCGCGTCGAAGACCGGTTCGCGGGCGCTCGGCGACGTCCTGGCGCGGAGCCCGGAGCAGCTCGGCCTCCTGCGCGGCAGCGCTGCCCTTGTCGACGGCGGTGCCGCGCGCCGCGAGCGCGCCACGGCGCAGAAGGCTGTCACGGAGGAGCTGGTGCCGCTCGCCCGCGCCCATGCCGTGGCGTTCAAGAGGAGCGCGGCTTCGTTCGAGATCCGGGAGGAGCGGCGGCGCGCCTCAATGACGCTGTCGGTGCCCGCCCTCTCGGAAAGGGCGATGGCGCGGCTCGGCGAGATCGAGGCCGTGCGCGCGCACGGAGGGGCGGATGCCTACAAGACGGCCTTTGCCCTCGCCTCGGAGGATCGTGCGGTCGTGCAGGAGATCAAGGCCGCCAGCGAAGCATTGACCGCGCGCTTTGGTTGGAGCGCCTTCACCGAGAAAACCGACACCGTCGCGGAGCGCAATATGGCTGATCGCCTGCCGGAGGACATGGACCCGCAGAAGCGGGCGGAGCTGAAGACCCTGCTTGAGTCGGTGCGCAGGTTCGCCGGCGCCCAGCACCTGGTAGAGCGGCAGGATCGCTCGCGCATCGTCGCGCCGGCGCCCTATCAGTCCGATGCCGGGAACACCCTTCCGCCCATGCTTCCGGCGGTGACGGAATTCCGGCAGCCGGTGGAGGACGAGGCGCGGCAGCGGGCGCTGGACACTTCCCACTATCGGCAGCAGCGGGCCGCGCTTGGGGCGATCGCATCGCGCATCTGGCGTGACCCGGCGGCCGCGGTCGGGAAGATCGAGGACCTCATCGTCAAAGGCTTCGCGGCGGAGCGCATCGCGGCCGCCATGTCCAATGCGCCCGATGCCTATGGCGCTGTGCGAGGCTCGGGCCGGATGATGGATCGGCTGCTCGCCACCGGCCGTGAGCGCAAGGAGGCCCTTGCCGCGCTCCCCGCCGCGGCGGCGGAGCTGCGGGCGCTCGGCTCAGCCTATGGCGGAGCGCTCGAGGCCGAGGTGAAGACGATCGCCGAGGAGCGACGGCTGATGGCGGTCGCCATCCCTGGCCTCTCGAGGCCGGCGCAGGAGGCCTTGGGGCGGCTGACCGCCGAGGCGAAGCAGAATACCCGCGGCCTGAACGCCATGGTCGGCGCGCTCGATCCGAAGATCCGCGAGGAGTTCGCGGCCGTGAGCCAGGCGCTTGATACGCGCTTCGGGCGCAATGCGATCGCGCGCGGCGAGAAGGATGCGGCCAACCGCGTGCCGCCGGCGCATCGGGAGGCCTTCGAGACAATGCGCGCCTCGCTGCGCGTGCTGCAGCAGTCGGTCCGGATCGACGCCGACGAGAAGATCCTCTCCGAGCGGCGGATACGGACGATCAACCAGGCCAGAGGGCTCACCAGGTAGAGAAGGAGAAGGCCATGGATGTAGAGACCTTTCACGAGGCGATCGGCCGCACCGAGATCTCGATCGAGATCCTCAACCCACGATGCCGGCTATCGGTGAAATCCGACAATCCCATGCGTCCAGGTTCGTGGACCTGCCGAAAAATGACCTCCCGCTCCTCGCCACGGATGGCGCGCCATGAGCGGATGCGCCGCTCGAGTGTCCGGCGAATGCCCGCCCCAAGTTCGGGATGACGCCGGATCATCTCGTCGAAGATGGCGACGGATCGAAGGTCGGGTGCCGCTTGCAGGCCCGCGAGGCATTGCAGACGGAGTTCGCCAAGTTGCATCGCGCCAACAAGCGGTTACGATTCCGGCAAGAGTGCGCTTCGAAGGCGCGCATCATCGAGAGAGGAGGGTTCCATCCGGAGAGTTGTCGATTGATCGGGAAGCTGACGAGCGGCGCGCGCCGGTCTCGCCTCACATTTTGATGGACGCGAAGAAGACCGCGAAGAGACCGTCCATGACGATGACGAGGAAGATCGCCTTCACCACGGAGGCCGTCGTGTGCTGGCCGAGGGATTCGGCGCTGCCGCCCACCTTCAGGCCTTCAAGGCAGGCCACGAGGCCGATTGCCGCGGCCATGAAGGGCGCCTTGTACATGCCCACCTCGAACTGAGTGAGGTCGATGGCCTGCTTCAGGCGGTCGATGAAGACATTCGGGGTGATGCCGCCATAGAACCAGGCCACCAGGCCACCACCGATGAGCGCCGCCATCGAGCCCAGGAAGGTGAGCAACGGTAAGCCGATGATAAGCGCGAGAATGCGCGGCACCACCAGCACTTCGATGGGATCGAGGCCCATCACCTTGAGCGCATCCACCTCCTCGCGCATGCGCATGGAGCCGAGCTCTGCGGTGTAGGCACTACCTGAACGGCCGGCGATCATGATCGACACGATGAGCACGCCGAGCTCGCGAAGCACCAACACGCCCACCATGTCCACCACAAAGATGTCGGCGCCAAAACGGCGGAAGTGGAAGATGCTCTGCTGGGCGATGATGGAGCCGACGAGGAAGGTGATGAGCAGGATAATCGGAACGGCACGAAAGCCCACCCGGTCGAGTTGGGCGACCGTGGAGGTGAAGCGGAATGACCGCGGCCGTACCGCCACCCGCCCCATGGCCGAAACCACCGCGCCGATGAAATTAAGCAGGTCGAGCCCATCCTTGGCGGTGTTGACCACCTCATGGCCCAATCGCTCCAGGATGCCTTCGCTCCTCCGAGTCTGCGGATGCGGCCGGCTATCACTCCGCTCGAGTTCCTGCATGAGGCGCTGATAACGCGGGTCAAGACTGCTCACCTGCGGCACGCTGCCTTCTTGCTCCCACGCCCCGCACAGCCGCTCGAGGAGAATCGCTCCGAACGTGTCCATGCGAGTGATACCCGAAAGGTTTACAGACACCACTTTGGCATCGGCATGGGCGGCGCAGACGGCATCCACCTCCCGCTCAAGCACCTCGGCCTGTGCGGAGATCCATAACCCGTGCCCGGTCAGGATCAGTCGATCGCCTTGGGTCTCGACGGAAATCAACTGGGTCTGCGGCAACGCGACGTCTCCAGCATTTTTCTCGCATCGGCACCGAAACCGAAGAGCGCATCAACCAGATGTTCGCCCCTTCGAATTGCATCCGCCCCGCAAAGCGATGCCTCAACTGATGCAAAACTGCGCCGGCCGTTTTTCCATAGATGTCATCATGCCATTCTTTTGGTTTCTCATCCATGAAATAGTTCATTCGAATGAACTTATAAAATCTGTCGCTCCACCGTCGCGAAAGTGGCGCGAAAGACGAAGGTCAATCATCGCAATCTGACCGCCGCGGTCATAGACAGCCGGGACTTCCTGGCCGCCAAGCGCCGGGTCGAGATCGAGCCCCTGATGCCGGCCGGCGTGAAGGTCGCCTTCGCCGGCGGGCTCGACTGCAACGACTACCAGGCCATCTGGGACGTGCTCGACAAGGTGCATGCCAAGCATACCGACATGGTGCTGCTCCATGGCGGATCGACGAAGGGCGCGGAGTTCATCGCCTCGAGGTGGCCGATGCGCGCAAGGTGCCGCAAGTGTCCTTCAAGCCGGACTGGACGCGGCACGCCAAGGCGGCGCCGTTCAAGCGCAATGACGAATTGCTCTAGGCGCTGCCGATCGGCGTCGTGGTCTTCCCAGGCTCCGGGATCACCGACAACCTCGCCGACAAGGCGAAGGCGATGGGCATCCCGGTCTGGCGGTTCGGAGGCGGCGCGTGAGCGTCGTTTCCCTTGAAATCATGGGAAACATGGATATCATGGAAAGCATGGATATTAGCGCGGAGGTTTCACATGCGCGCCTTCACCACCAATGACCTCAACAAGCAGGTCGGAGAAGTCACCGATGCCGCGACGAAGTCGCCGATCGTCATCACGCGGTATCGCAAGCCCCGCTTCGTCATGATGAGTTACGAGCACTACCAGAAGATCAGGGGCGAAGGCGACCCCCGCCGCGCATACGCCGCCGGCGAGACGCCGGACGACGTCGCCGTGCTGTTCTCGGCCGAGCTCGACCGTCTGGCGAAGGGCGAAGGTTACGACGATGACCGATGACCTGCGGCCAGGCACGATCATCCAGTATCCGTACTTGTGGAAGTGGCAGCAGGAGCACGGCGAGACGGAAGGTCGAAAGGATCGACCCGTCTGTGTCATCCTTGCGGTGCGCGGATCCGACGGTCTGACCCACCTTGCGCTCCTGGCGATTTCAAGCCGCCAGCCGGGCTCCGAGCAGGTTGCGATCGAAGTTCCCGAAATCGAATGCCGGCGCGGCGGGCTCAGCGATCTCAAGCGGGCCTGGATCACCGTCAGCGAGTACAATTACGATATCGTCGAGCGGTCCTTCTATCTCGATGCGGGCGAGCCCCTGCTGGGACGCTTCAGCCGCTCCTTCATGATGAAGCTTGCGAGCGCGGTATCTCCCCTCTTCCGGTCTGGACAGGCGCGCGTCGATCGCACTGACTAGCCGGCTTTCCGGACTTGCCGAAAGGCTTCGGTGCCGGCCGAAAGGCGCGTCGGACTCTTCCGTCACTGCGTCTGCTGAGCGCCGGCCCCGCTTGTTTGTGGTCCCTGCTGCGGCTTTGTGGGGATCGCGACGACCCTGTCGGGAATTGCCCTGTCACGTGGTGTGTTGTCCAGGATGCGGCCCGCGCGCTGGCGGGGGATCGACGTGAGGGTTCCTGCCGTTGGTGCTGGTCCGTGGTTCCGGCGGGCGTTGGCGCGGCGCGGCCGGCGCGATCGGCCGGAGCGGTGCAATTGTCCATCGCGGTGCGGGGGAGCGAAGGCGTCCTGAGCGGCAGCGACGAGGCGGCGGGCGAATGCTCCGGTGCTTGTCCTGCCTGGCGCGGGTGACGTGGCCCGGAGGGTGTCCCCTTTGGTCGGTGGCTACGAAGCCCATCCCCTCCTCTTTGCCGCCTGTGTCCGGGTCTCGGCCGCCTAGTGCCGTCAACCCCGCTGGCCACCCCGCGATGCCGGCATCGCGGGGCCCCGACCGGGGGTTCCCCTGCGCTTCGCTGCGGTGACGACGGCGTCCGGCCCCTTCCTTGTGCAGCGGCATGCGAGTATTCCGACGGCCCCGCCCATGCCTTTGAAATCCCTCGGGGACAATCCTGCTGAAGAAAGCTGCTCTTGCTCTCCGGCAATATGCCGCATATGTCTAAGGCGTATTGCCGTTGACTGCAAGGAGGCTCTCATGTCGATTGCCATAGTCGTGGAGGTTGCCCGCAAGCTGGGAGGCCAGAGCGTGCTCGGCACGGTCGTGCGCTCGCAGGCCGACTTGGCTCTCGCCGTCCGCAACAGGCTTCCCCTGTCGGCTCTTCGTGGGCTCAGCCAGGCGGGCATGAGCGAGCAGGAGATCGAGAGATTCGTGATCCCGCAGCGCACCCGCCGCCATCGCGCCGACAAGCAGCAGCCGCTGACGGTCGATGAATCGGACCGGGCCGTGCGCCTCCTGCGCGTGCAGTCCCTGGCCGAGCAGACCTTTGGTGATCAGGAGAAGGCCAACCGTTGGCTGCGCCGCCCGCTCACCGAGCTCGGCGGCGAGACGCCGCTCGTCGTGGCGCAGACCGAGGCCGGCGCGCGCGTGATCGAGACCATCCTCGGCAAGATCGCCTGGGGCGCGGCCGCCTGATGCGGCTCTGGCGCCTGTCGGGCCGGCAGCATGCGCAGGCGCTGGACGGCGGCTATGGCCTGCATTTCGACGGCCGCTGGAACACGGTTGGCCACGCCATCACCTATTGCGCGACATCGCCCGCGCTCTGCGTCCTCGAAAAGCTGGTCCATGTGGAGGATCCCGCGCTCCTGCCGGAGCTGGCCATGGTCACCTATGAGATTTCCGACACTGTCGAGATCGAGGACGTGCCGTTGGAAGGTCTCCCGTCCGATTGGCGGCGGCACGAGGCCTGGAGCCAAGAGAGGGGCGATACCTGGCATGAGGCGCGCGCCTCCTTGCTGCTGCGCGTTCCGTCGGTGATCGTACCGATCGTCGGCTCTCCCGACCTGAACGTGCTGATCAACCACAGCCATCCGGCTGCGGCCGAAGTTCGCATCATCGGCGAGGTGCCCTTCTCGCTCGATCCCCGGTTGTTCTGAGGCGAGAAGGGAAGGGCGTCGCCCTGCGGGCCGGGCTGTTGGCTGCGCTGAAGCCAGCAAGCCGCCTTCATCCCAAAGGCTTCCATCCCAGGCACTCCAAGCCTTGCGGGGCGTCGACCTCATTGTGGCGGTGACCTTCGTCAGCGAGATCGGCGACCTGAGCCGCTTCGAGAGCCCCCGAGGAGCCTGTTGCCGAATGGCCCCAGACTGCGGGTATGGAGGGGTCTGCTGATGGTTGAGACGTTGCCCATCCGTCCCGCCCGGCCGCGGGGCTCAGTTGATGAGCCATTTCCCGCCCTTTTTGCCCTG
>Ga0255338_1003611_pt1 | contig 18072 bp, 15 predicted proteins | sample MeOH1_35cm_T4_19_FD_203715 | JGI IMG/M metagenome (GOLD analysis project Ga0255338, IMG submission 203715) | Sandy soil microbial communities from University of British Columbia, Vancouver, Canada - MeOH1_35cm_T4_195 | ecosystem: Engineered > Artificial ecosystem > Sand microcosm > Unclassified ...
GATCCTCGTCGTGCTCGGCGTGCTGGGCGTCGGCGCGTTCAACACGTGCACCTACACGGGGCTGCGTTACACCACTGCGACGACCGGCGTGCTGCTCAACTCGGTCACGCCCGTGCTGATACTCGCCATGACTGCCGTGTTTCTGCGCGAGCATGTGCGCGGATGGCAGGCCGGCGGCGTTGCGCTGTCGCTCGCCGGCGTGCTCGTGATCGTGGCGCGAGGCGAATGGAACAGGCTGATCGGGCTCACGCTGAACCCCGGGGATTTATGGGTGCTCGGTGCCGTCACCGCATGGGCGATCTACACGATCTGCCTGCGCTGGCGGCCGCGCGGGCTGTCGTCGGCCGCTTTCACCGGCGTTCTCATCCTGATCGGCGTGATCGCGATTGCGCCGCTGTTCGTGTGGGAGTACGCGCAGGGCGCCCGCACGGTGTGGAATGCGACGACCTACGCCGCCATCGCGTACTTCGCGGTATTTCCGTCGGTGCTGGCGTATTTCTTCTGGAATGCGGCAGTGGCGCGCGTCGGCGGCAATCGCGCCGGCGTCTTTCTGCATCTCGTGCCGCTGTTCGGCACGCTGCTCTCCGTCATTTTCCTGCGAGAGCAGCTGCTCTGGTACCACTACGCGGGGGCGGCCTTCATCTTCGGCGGCGTTTACGCCGCATCGCGGGCCGTGCACCGGACGTCGTGAGGCGTCCGGTCCCTTACTTCACTGCGGCGGCGAGAGCGGCCGGCGAGGCGGGACTCTGCGGGGCGAGAGCGCGTTGCTGCGCTTCTTCCTCGGCGGGCGTGAGCGGCTCGCCGCTCACCAGCACGGAATAGATCGGTTCTTCCATACCCTGCATCGCGCGGCTGATTGTCGGACCGGGCCGCTGCGGCGCGCGCGCCTGCGGCTTCTTGCCGTCCTTCTCGTTCTTTTCGTCCTTCTCGTCGTCGAAATCTTCGCGCGGCGGATTGCCGTCGTAGATCAGGTTGCGGCGGCGCTGCAGGTATGCGTCGCGCACGAATTCATACGGGTCGAGCGCGGCGGCTTCCAGGACGCGGCTCGCACCGAGCAGCTCCGCGCGGCGGTTCACGATGCGAATGCCCCACAGGATGTTGCGGTCGTGGGAAGGATCGACATACGTGACGGGATCGGCATAGTAATCCGGAATGCGCCCTATGGCATCGCGGAAGTTGCTCGGGCCGAAGAAGGGCAGCACGAGATACGGACCGTCGCCGACGCCCCAGTAACCCAGCGTCTGACCGAAGTCCTCGTCGTGCTTCTCGAGGCCCATTTTCGTGGCGACATCGATGAAGCCCAGCACGCCTATGGTGCTGTTGACGGCAACGCGACCCACGTCGGAAGCCGCGGCCTGCACCTTGCCCTGCAGGAGGTTGTTGAGCGCCACGATCACGTCGTTGATGTTCGAGAAGAAATTGCTCACGCCGGTGCGCGCGATCGGCGGCAGGAGCAGCCGATACAGCTCCGCGGCGGGCTTCAGTACGAGGCCGTCGACGTGCTCGTTGAACGAATAGATGCCGCGGTTCAACGGCTCCAGCGGGTCTCGCGGATTGGCCGGTGTGGAGACGCTTGCGCATCCACCGAGGAAGACCACGGCGACCAGCAGCCCGGTGACATATGCGCGCAAGCGGCTTTGAGTATTTGCTGTCAAAGGTAAGTTCCAGATTATTATTGAATTCGAGGCGACTCCCTGCCGCGGATTATAAAACGGACGAGAAGCTGGGGAAAGGCGACCGGCGCGCGGTGCGCGCCCCTTTGAGCATTAACGTCCGCGCGGCGGTCAACTTTACGGTCGCTCGAAGCACGCAAGTTCCACGCCAGCCTCGCCGCTTTACCGCATTATTGGTTGCGATTGGTTGAGACGGTCATGCGCGGAAGGAGTGCGGGCCGGTGCGCCGGTTGCTAAAATATCTGCCTTTCCGGACCGGCCTGATCGTAAGGCGCCGCCACTCTCCCGTACCGAGGACCAGCCATGCTACAGAAAGTGAAATCCGTGCAGCTCAAGGACATGAACCTGTTTCGGCAGCAATGCTACATCGATGGCGCCTGGGTCGACGCCGACGACAAGGCCACGCTTGCGGTCTACAACCCGGCCGACGGCCAGCAGATCGGCACGGTGCCCAAGATGAGCGTGGCGGAAACGCGCCGCGCCATCGAAGCGGCGAACGCCGCGCTGCCGGCATGGCGCGCGAAGACCGCGAAAGAGCGCTCGGCCGTCCTGCGCAAGTGGTTCGACCTCATGATGGCGCATCAGGAAGATCTCGCCATTCTGATGACGGTGGAGCAGGGCAAGCCGCTCGCCGAATCGCGCGGCGAGATCGCCTACGGCGCGTCCTTCATCGAGTGGTTCGCGGAAGAGGCCAAACGCGTCTATGGCGACACCATCCCGGCGCCCACGGCGGACCGGCGCATCGTCGTCATCAAGCAGCCCATAGGCGTGTGCGCTGCAGTGACGCCGTGGAATTTCCCGAATGCGATGATCACGCGCAAGGCGGGTCCCGCGCTGGCGGCGGGCTGCACCATGGTCATCAAGCCCGCATCGCAGACGCCGTATTCCGCGCTCGCGCTGTGCGAGCTCGCCGAGCGTGCCGGCATACCGAAGGGCGTGCTGTCCGTCGTCACCGGCAGCGCAGGTCCCATCGGCAAGGAGCTCACGACCAATCCCATCGTGCGCAAGTTCACCTTCACGGGCTCGACCGAGGTGGGCAAGCTGCTGATGGAGCAGTGCGCGGGCACGGTGAAGAAAGTGTCGCTCGAGCTGGGCGGCAACGCGCCGTTCATCGTGTTCGACGATGCGGACATCGATTCCGCCGTCGAAGGCGCGATGGCGTCCAAGTTCCGCAACACCGGACAGACGTGCGTCTGCGCGAACCGGATGTTCGTGCAGGAGGGCGTCTACGACGAGTTCGCGAAGAAGCTGGGCGAGAAAGTCGCTGCGATGAAGGTCGGCAACGGCCTCGAGAACGGCGTCATGCAGGGTCCGCTCATCGACATGAAGGGCGTGGAGAAAGTCGAGGAGCATATCGCCGACGCGCTGGAGAAGGGCGCGCGGGTGATCACCGGCGGCAAGCGGCACGAGAAAGGCGGGCAGTTCTTCCAGCCGACCGTGCTCGCCGACGTGAAGACGAACATGAAGGTGACGCACGAGGAGACGTTCGGCCCGGTCGCGCCGCTGTATCGCTTCAAGAGCGAGGAAGAGCTCCTCAAGCTCGCCAACGACACCCAGTACGGTCTCGCCGCGTATTTCTACAGCCGCGACATCGGCCGCGTCTGGCGCGTCGCGGAAGGCCTGGAGTCGGGCATCGTCGGCATCAACGTCGGCATCATCTCGACCGAGGTCGCCCCGTTCGGCGGCGTGAAGGAGTCGGGCATAGGCCGCGAGGGCTCCAAGTACGGCATGGAGGAGTTCCTCGAAGTGAAGTATCTGTGCTTGGGCGACATCACCAAGTAATCGCGCCGCGCCAGGAAAAAGGCCGGGTGCTTCCCGGCCTTTTTTTTGCGGCGCTCGCGTAGCGGCGGCTGCCAGCGGCCGCCGATCGCTGGCAAAAGCCACGCGATGCGCGGGGTGGAGCAGACGGCGCGCCTGCGCGGCATATGACGGGCGACAGCGCCGCGCGTGCGATGCCCGGGCGCGTGTTACGATGGCAGCGGACAGGCACGCCCGCACTCACTCTTTGCAAACCCGATCATGATGCAGATACTCGGACTCGATCACCTCGTGCTGCGCGTCGCCGACATGGCGCGCATGGTGCGTTTCTACACCGAGGTGCTGGGCTGCGACGTCGAGCGCAGGATCGAGCAGATCGGGCTCGTCCAGTTGCGCGCGGGACAGTCGCTGATCGACCTGTTGCCGCGCGAGGCGGCGGGCGCGAGCGGCACGCCGTTCATTTCAGGCGCGGCCAATGAAGAGCAAGGTCCGGCTGCCGCAGCGCACCGGAACCTCGATCACTTCTGCCTGCGCGTGGAGCCCTTCGACCAGGGTGCGCTGATCGCGCATCTCATCAAGCACGGCATCGTGCCGGGCGAGACGCGCACGCGGTACGGCGCCGACGGCTATGGGCCGTCGATCTACATCACCGATCCGGAAGGCAATGCCGTGGAATTGAAAGGGCCGCCGGGATAAATCCAATGCAAGGAGAGAGGCGTGAAGAGTGAGGAGAGAATTTTCCCCTCACGCCTTACGCTTCGTGCGGCTAGCCGATTCTTGCGACTACCTGCTCGGCGAACGCCTTGGTGCCGAGCGTGCCGCCGAGATCGCGCGTGCGCGTGGCCTTGTCCTGCAGGCAGGCGTCGATGGCGGATTCGATCGCTTTCGCTGCCTGCTCGAACTCGGGCCGCGACTGCCGCGCTGCCACCCAATCGAGCATCATCGCCGCGGACAGCAGCAGCGAGGTGGGATTCGCGCGGTCCTGCCCGGCAATGTCCGGCGCGGAGCCGTGCTGCGCCTGCGCCACGCACTGCGTATCGCCCTGCATGACCGAGCCCGCGAGCCCCAGGCTGCCCGAGAGCTCGGAAACTTCGTCGGACAGGATGTCGCCGAACATGTTGCCCGTCACCATGACGTCGAAGCGCGTCGGGTCGCGCAGGAGCAGCGCAGCGGTCGCATCGACGATCAGCTCCTCGAGCTGCACGTCCGGAAATTCCTGCGCGACCTTGCGCACTTCGCGCAGGAACAGCGCATCGGAGATGCGCAGCACGTTGGCCTTGTGGATGGCGCTCACCTTGCGCCGCCGCTTGCGCGCCGCTTCGAAGGCGACGCGTGCGATGCGGGAGCACTGGCGTGCCGTCACTTTGCGCACGGCAAGCGCGACGTCCTCCGTCGGCATGAACTCGCCGATGCCCATGTACATGTTGCGGTCGGCGTAAAAGCCTTCGGTCGCCTCGCGAAAGATGACGAGATCGACCGGCTTGCCGGTGAGGCCGACGCCGAGCCGCGATTTCGCGGGCCGGATGTTCGCGTAAAGATCGAGCTTCACGCGCAGCTCGCCGGAAGGATTGATGCCGCCCTGCTCGCGCGGCGGGTAATCGAGATGGGAGACGGGGCCGAGGATGATGGCGGGCGACTGGCGGCAGGCTTCCATCACGGGTTCCGGTAGCGTGGAGCCTTGCTCCTTCAATGTCTTGAAGCCGATATCGCGCTGCTCCCATGCCAGGCCCAGCCCGAATTTTTCACTGGCGCGGTCGAGGACGGCGAGGGTGGCGCGGGTGATTTCCGGGCCGATGCCGTCGCCCGGGAGTACGAGTATTTTCAAGATGTTTCCTCAGAGCTGATTCGAGGCGGGCGCCGCGCAGCACGCAGCGCCCGGTTCAGGCTTACGACAAACCGTACAACAACTTGCCCGCCACCGGCATCGTCGCCCTCAGGATATCGCCTGACAGCGATTCGGTAATGTAGATCGTCTTGCGATCGGCGCCGCTGAACGCGAGGTTGGCGAGGTGGTGGTGCCGGTGGTCGTCGGAATGCACGAGGTGCGTGGGCAGCATGTTGGAATCGAAGCGCCAGATGCCGACGCCGAGCTGGCACACCAGCAGACCGTTTTCCGAGTCCATTTCGATGCCGTCCGGGCCGCCGACGCCGCCCGAGAGCTGGATCGCAACGCCGGTCTTCGACACCGAGCCATCGGCCATCACCGGCAGGCGCCATATCGAGTTCGAGCGCGTGACGCCGACATAAACGTGTTTTTCCGTGGTTGCTACGGTGATGCCGTTGGGGCTGGGCGCGTTCTCCACGAGGCGGCGCAGCTCACCGTTCGCCTTCAGACGGAACACGCGGCCGGTGGGGTCCGTAATGCCGGTCTGGCCCTGGTCGGTGAAGTAGAGGTCGCCGTTCGAGGTGAAGTGCAGGTCGTTCAGGCCTTTGAAGCCCTCGCTGTACGCGGTGCGCAGCACGGTTTCGAGCTTGCCGGTCTTCACGTCGAGCGTGAGCAGGCCTTCCTTGTAGTCGCAGATGAACAGCCGCCCGTCCTTGTGGAACTTCATGCCGTTGGGCCAGCCGTCGTACTGCGCGACGAGATCCCAGTTGCCTTTCGGGTCGATGCGGAAAATGCGGCCGAAAGGAATGTCACAGACGTACAGGTTGCCTTCGCGGTCGAAGGCCGGGCCCTCGAGGAAGCATTCGACTTCGGCATTCTGCCGGTTGGGATCGGACCACGCGCTGCGGCTTTTCTTGCGGAACTTGGCGGGCAGCGACGTGAAGACCTCGGTCTTGATGAGCTCGAGCTTCTGGAACGGATTGAACATGGTGCTTTCCTGGAGTGCGGATGTTGTTATGAACGACCGGGCGCAGGCGCGCCGTACCGTATCGGTGCAGACCGCGGGCGCTGCTCACATGGCGCGAAATGTTAGCACAGCAGCTCGCGCGTGCGGCGTCCACGATGCGGCGGCGCGGCTGCCTCGCGCGGCGGATTGGTGTAGCGTAGCGGCTCTGGAAGCCGCAGCGGGGACCGCGATGTACGAAGGATTCACCCACACGCAGATACAGACGAGCGATCCGGAAGTGAAGATCAACCTGCGCCATGGCGGCTTCGGGCCGCCCGTGCTGCTCATACACGGCAATCCGCTCACGCACGTGCACTGGCATCTCGTCGCGCCGCGGCTCGCCGAGCGCTACACCGTCGTCGCGACGGACCTGCGCGGCTACGGCGACAGCAGCAAGCCGCGCGGCAAGCCGGATCACGGCAACTACTCCTTCCGGCGTATGGCGCAGGACCAGGTGGACGTCATGAAGGCGCTGGGCCACGAGCGCTTCTACGTTGCCGGCCACGACCGCGGTGCCCGCACCGCGTTTCGCATGGCGCTCGATCATCCCGATAAGGTCGCGAAGTTCGCGAGCTTCGACATCCTGCCCACACATCACATCCTCACTCACGTCACGCGCGAATGGGCCCTCAACTCGTATCACTGGTTCTTCATGGCCCAGCCGTACGACATTCCCGAGAGGCTGATCGAAGGCAAGGAGGATTACTACATCCTCAAGAAGCTCACCAAGATGGGCATAGGCAAGGGCGGTTTCTCCGAAGAGACGCTCAAGGAATACGCGCGCTGCTGCACGCCGGAGAACATCCACGGCGTGTGCGAAGATTATCGCGCCGGCGCGACCATCGATTACGACATGGACGAGGCGGACTTCGATGCGGGACGCAAAATCGACTGTCCCACCGCGATCTACTGGGGCGAGCTCTCGCACACGGAGAAGTTCTTCGATCCGCGCAAGGCGTGGCCGCAATACGCGTCCGACATACGCCGCATCCGGTCGCTGCCCTGCGGGCATTATCCCGCCGAGCAGGTGCCGGATCTCGTGTACGAGGAGTTGTCCGGGTTTTTCGGCGAGGCAGACTGATGTAGCCGCCTGTTCTCTAGGGCGCGACCTCGCCGCCCCGCGCCGAGGGCTGCTGTGACGCGCTCCGATCTCGTGTCCGCAGGAGGTAGCTCAATGCCGGCGGCGTCACGATGGTCGTGAGCATCACCATGATCACGATGACCGAGAACAGGCCGTCGGTCACTACCCCGAGAGACTTGCCGACGAACGCGAAGATGAGACCCACTTCGCCGCGCGGCACCATGCCCCAGCCGATCAGCCAGCGGTGAACGCGCGGGCCGGCCGCGAGTCCGCAGACGAGCTTGCCGGCGATCGCGGCGAGCGTGAGCGCCAGAGCGACCGCCACGAGCTTGGGATCGAGAAAGACTTCCAGCTTCACCTGCATGCCGGCGAGCACGAAGAACACCGGGACCAGGAAATGGCCTATGGGCTCGAGCATGTGCTCGAGATGCCTGTCGCCGTGGCGCTCCAGGACCTTGCGTGTTCTCGCCTTGACTTGCGGGTCTGCGGCGCTCACCGCTTCGAGCACTTCGTCGTTGATCGCAGGACGGTCGTAGTGCTCGAAGTGAGCCTCGTCGAGAATCAGGCCGGCCGCGAACGCACCGACGATGGGCGCGAGACCGATCACGTGCGCGAGGTAGGCGAACAACAGGCACAGCGCGAGCGCGAAGGCGAGCTTCGTGCCGTGGCCGCTGTCGATGCGTGCGAAGAGCCGGGATAGTTGCGGTGCCATCCATTGCCCCAGCATGAGCGCTGCGGCGAGAAAGCCGATCGCCTGCGCGCAGATCTCCGCGACCTCGCCGGCCGAGATGGCGCCGCTCGCCGCGATCGACGACACCACCGACAATATGACGAGACCGAGCACGTCGTCGATCACGGCGGCGCCGAGGACGATTTGCGACTCGGGCCGCGAGAGACAGCCCATGTCGCGGAAGACGCGGCCGGTGATGCCGACCGACGTGGCGGTGAGCGCTGCACCGAGAAACAGGTACGCGCTGCTCGTGAGGCCGGGCATCAGCAGCGGCCCGACGACGTAGGTGCCGGTCACGAACGGTGCTGCGACGCCGACGCTCGCGACCGCGAACGCGCGCCCGCCCACCTTGCGCATCGATTGCACGTTCGATTCGAGCCCGAGCTGAAAGAGCAGGATCACTGCGCCGAGCTGCGCAAGAAAACCGACAACGGCATCGCTGCCTACGGGCTCGAGGAAAGTGAAGCCGGCCAGCGCCAGATTGCCGAGCAGCACGCCGACGAGTATCTCGCCCAGCACGGCAGGCAGGCGCAGCCGCTCGACCATCGCACCGAACTTGGCCGCGACGAGCAGCACGGCGAGCCAGAGAAAGCCTTGCGCGACGTCGCCCGATACTGCGGCATGCGCCTGCGCCGGCAGGTACAGCCCGAGAGCGAGCGCGGCAGTCATGAGCGGCTTTTGCATGCCGACGCGGCTTGCATGTCTTCCGATGTTCGAGGTGAAGACGCGATGCATCAGCCCCATGCTCTGTGCTTGAGGCGGGCTCGGGCGGCAGGCTTGGGCGAAGGGCGCGACCGGAGGCGGCGACGCACGGCGTCGCCGGTGAACGCAGCGGCCGCCACTATGAAGGGCAGCATGAGCAGAAATGCAAATACCGGATCCAGCTCAGCCCACCACTCGAGCATAGTCCGCATGACTTTGTCCTCCGCACCGTTGCGGCGCGCAGCGGCCATCGTCCCTGTGTGACGTGTCCGCGCGAAACCGCTGCCTCATATTACGGAGGGGAGCAGGGCGTGAAAATCCGGGAGCGCCGTACGGGAAACCCGTACGTTGATCTACATGAATGAACTCCGTCCATTCGCGTCTCTAACGAACGTGCGCGAATGCGGGAAAGCTCAATCAGTTTTAACTTTACGGAGGGGCAGCACTAGCCGCAGCAGGTCGGGAAGCCGCTCCACGCCAAGCTTTGCCATGATGCGTGCCTTGTGGGCCTCGACGGTGCGGGCGCTGATGCCGAGCGCGGCTGCAATCTCGCGGTTGTGACGGCCGGCGATCACCAGATCGAGCACTTCGCGTTCCCGGTCGGTGAGGCGCGCGAGCAGGCGCTCCGTCCGCGCCGCTGCATCGGCGGCCTGCAGCCGTTCCGTATCGCGCTGCAGGGCGCCTTGCACGGCAGCGAGGAGCTGAGCGCTGTCGAGCGGCTTTTCGAGAAAATCCACGGCGCCGGCCTTGAGCGACGTGCGCGCAGCGGCGACGTCGCCGTGCGCAGTGATGATGATGAGGGGCAACGCGATGCCTCTCCCGCCGAGCTCGGACTGCAGCTCGAGTCCGCTTTTGCCGGGCATGCGCAGGTCGGCCAGCACGCAGCCGGTCCAGTCCGGCGTGCATGCATCCAGGAACTCGCCGGCCGACGCGAACACGCGCGTGACATAACCCTGCAAGCCGAGGAGCAGGCCGAGCGAATCGCGCACGGCCGCGTCGTCGTCGATGATGTAGATGGTCGTCGGTGTATCCATTACGCGTTCCCGTCCGCGATCGGCAGCGTGAGCACGAAACGCGCGCCGGAGCGGGTCTCGTCGAGCCAGAGCCGTCCGCCGTGCTGCTCGACGATGGAGCGGCTGATGGCGAGTCCCATCCCCATGCCCGTCGCCTTCGACGTGGCAAAAGCCTGGAAGAGCTGCTGCGCCACCGCGGCGTCGATGCCGGGGCCGGAGTCCTGGATCGCGATCTGCACGAAGCGCGCCGGGCCGGGCGCGGCCTCGATAGCGATCTCGCGTTGCGGGCCGCCGACGCCGGTGACGGAATCTATCGCATTCGCGACGAGGTTGTGCAGCACCATCTCGAGCTGCATCACGTCGACGTGCACCGGCGGCAGCTGCGGCGCGAGCTGCATCGTCACCTGCACGCCGTGGCGCTCGAGGCGATCGTGCAGCGTGCGGAGCACCGAGCCGATCAGCGTGTCCACGCCGACGGCTTGCGCGCGCAGCGTGCCGTCGCGATAGAAATCACGCAGCCGGCGCACGACTTCCGCCGCCCGTTTCACTTCCGCGACTGCCTTGCTCATGGCTTCGAACAGTCGCTGCTGCTCGCCGCCCCGCTGCAGCATGAGCTCGCACGCCTGCACATAGCTCGAGGCGGCGGTGAGCGGCTGGTTGAGCTCGTGCGCGAGCGCGGACGCCATTTCGGCTGCCGCGGCGATCCGCATGGCGCGGTTCAGCTCACGGTCGCGCTCGCGCAGCTGATCCTCGATGTGCCTGCGTTGCGACATGTCGCGCATGATGCCGATGTACAAGGTGCGGCCGTCGAAAGCCGCGGCGCCGATGGAGAGCTCCACCGGGAAGCTGCTGCCGTCGAGGCGCACCGCCCGTGCTTCCAGGGCATGCGCCTGCGCCGGATTCCCGGGCAAGCCCGCAACGATGCGCGACAGCGGGATGCCGGCGAGCTGCGCGGCGGTTGCGGCGAGCATTGTCTCGGCGGCATGGTTCGCAGCCACGATGCGTTGCGCGTCATCGATCGTGAGTATGCCGTCGGGCGCGGTCGATACGACCGTCTGCAGCTCCGCTTCACGCCGCTCCAGCGCCCGGCGCGTGCGATGCCACTGGCTCACCGCCATCCCGAGGAAGAGACCCGTCACGGCGAGCGCGAGCATGAGGAGCTGCAGCTCGAGCACGGAACTCGCCGTGTAGCCTGCAAGCTGCACCGCGACGATGAGCCCTACCTGCGTTGCAAAGAGAGCGGCGGTTGCGCCTTCGTAGCCGCGCCGCACGCTGACCCAGATGAGCGGGAGGAAAAGCAGATAGAAATATCTCGGTGCCGCGACGTCGCCCGCCTGGAAGATGATCGCGAGCGTGACGACCAGCGCAGCGGCCTGGAGCACGGTTTCCCCGGTCAATGCGCCGCGCGCGCGCTTCCAGCCTTGCGCGGCGACGAGCAGCAGCGGCGTGGTGACGATTGCGCCGATCACGTCGCCCACCCAGAACCGCAGCATGTACGCGGGAAACTGGTCCCAGGAGAAGCGGCCCATCGCTACATGCGCCGCGAGGTAGGCCGCGGCGATGAGCGCAGCGCCGATCGCGACGGTCGCCGTGAATATCGAGAGATCGCGGAGAGTCCGGATGCGCGGATCGAAGTGCGGGTAGCGGCGCAGTGCGGCGGCGACGGCGGTGTAGCCGCACGCGAGGATGAGGCCGTAAATCAGTATCTCCGTGGCGGAGGCGCTTCCGCGCACGATGATTTCCGCCAGCACGGATGCCACGAACAGTGCCGGTGCGTAACGCAGCCCCATGCGCAGGAGGAGGGCGAGGCTGAGTCCGGGCGGCGGATTCCACGGCGTGATGGCGTAGGGGGCGACCGGGTGGATGTAGCTCACCCAGTCGAGCAGGACGTACGCGACGATGTACGATGCGACGAGGGGCAAGCCGCCGCGCCTGCCGTGGAGGACTTCCATGTCCGCGACCTGCCTCCCGTATTGCGCCTCACATCAATGAACGAGCTCCATCGATGTATCGATCCTCCCGCCATCCCCATCCTGCCTCTTCAGTCGCGCGGAGGGGAGCTCCAACGTCTCCTCTCAGCTCGGGAGCGAGGAGCCGGGAAGCCGGGGTAAGCGAGGTCGAGCGTGCAGCGAAGTCGAAAGGTCAGGCGCTGCCGGAGTCGGCGCGCGCCTGCCTCGGATGCCGCTTACTCGTCCTTGATGTTGAACTTCTTGATGAGCGGCACCCATTTCTTCTCTTCGGCGCGAATGTAGTTCGCGAAGTCCTGCGGTGTGCCGGGCGCGGCGTCGATGCCGCGCGCCTTCAGTTGTTGCACCACGTCGGGCATTTTGAGCGCGGCGACCAGGTCCTTGTTGAGCCGGTCGATGACGGGCTTGGGCGTCTTCGCCGGCACGAGCAATCCGTACCAGTTCTCGGCGGCATAGCCCGGCACGCCCGCTTCCGCAACGGTCGGCACATCGGGCACCGCTTCCGCGCGCCTCGTGCCGGTGACTGCGATGCCGCGCGCCTTGCCTGCCTGCACGTGCGGGACGCCGGTGGAAATGACGGCGAAGAAGATCGGCACGTGACCGGCGAGCAGGTCCGTGATCGCGGGGCCGCCGCCTTTGTACGGCACGTGCGACATCTCGATGCCGGTTTTCGACTCGAGCAGCACTTCCGCGAGGTGTCCCGGGCTGCCTATCCCCGAGCTCGCGAAATTGAGCTGGCCGGGTTTGGACTTCGCGAGCGCGATCAACTCCTTCAGCGTCTTCACCGGCACGGTGGGGTGCGTGATGACGATGTTCTGCAGCGTCACCACGAGGCCTATGGGCGCGAGGTCCTTGTGCGGATCGTACGGCACCTTCTGGATCGTGGGGCTGATCACGAGCGTGCCGATGTGGCCGAAGCCTATCGTGTGCCCGTCGGGATCGGCATGCGCGAGCAGATCGTTGGACAACACCCCGTTCGCGCCGGGGCGATTGTCCACGATGACCTGCTTGCCCAGGGATGCCGACATCTTCGGCTGGATGATTCGCGCCACCAGATCCGTTGCGCCGCCCGGCGGAAAGCCGACGATCATGCGTATCGGCCTGGAGGGCGCCCATTCGGCGGCGCCGGCTGCGGCGGTGCCGAGCATGAGCAGGCCGGCGACTGCGGCCCTTGCGGTTTGATGCATCATGTGCTGCTCCTCGAGTACGTTGTGTGTTCGAACGCCGCCGCGCGGGAAAGTGCCTTCAGTTCGCCTTCGCGCCGGCCGCTTTGACCACTTTCGCCCACTTGGCGCGCTCGGACTTGATGTAGGCGCCAAATTGCTCGGGCGTGCCGGGCGCGACGTCAAGGCCCTGATTGAACAGGAACGTCTTGATCTCCGGCATGTGGAGGATCTTCGCCACTTCCGCATTCAGGCGGTTGATGATGGGCCGCGGCGTCTTCGCGGGTACGACGATGCCGTACCAGTTGTTCGCGTCGAAGCCTTTGAGTCCCGCTTCGCTGATCGTGGGCAGATCGGGCATGAGGCCCGAGCGCTTGGCCGTCGTCACAGCGAGCCCCTTGATCCTGCCTGCCTTGATTTGCGGCACGGCGCTTGCCGCGGTGGCGAAGACGAGCTGGATGTTGCCCGCGACGAGATCGATCATCGCCGGGCCGCCGCCTTTGTACGGCACGTGAGACATCTTCGTGCCTGCCATGACGTTGAAGAGCTCGCCGGCGAGATGGCCCGTGCCGCCGACGCCCGACGAGCCGTAGTTGAGCGGCTTCTGCTTGGCGAGCGCGATCAGCTCCTTCACCGAATTCGCCGGCACGCTCGGGTGCAGCGAAAGGATGTTGGTCGAATCGACGGCCTGTATGACCGGCGCGAGATCTTTCTCGGGATCGAACGGCAGATTGCCGTACAGGCTGGGATTGATCGCGAGCGAGGCGATGGTCGCCATCAGTATCGTGTAGCCGTCCGGTGCGGCATGGGCGGTGATTTCCGTCGCGATGTTGCCTGCGGCACCCGGCCGGTTGTCGACGATGACCTGCTGCCCGAGGGCTTCGGACAGCTTCTGCGCGATGGGGCGCGCCGTGCTGTCCGTCCCTCCGCCGGGGGCAAAGCCGACCAGCATGCGCACGGGCTTGGTGGGATAGTCGGCGGCCAGAACACCGGCCGTCGAGCAGGCGATCAGGGCGCCGACGGCGGCGGCCAGCGTGGTGCTTTTTTTCATGGTGACTCTCCTCGCTGTGAACTGCGGCGATTATACGTACATTGCGGAAACGCTGCAGGGTGACTTTAGTTGCCTGCGGCGGACTTGCGCCGGCCCGCGGCCATGCGGGCGGCGAGATGCAGGGCGTGCTCCATGGCGCCCGGGTCGGCTTTCCCCTCTCCCACGATGTCGTAGGCCGTGCCGTGGGCGGGGGTGGTGAACACGGTCTTGAGGCCGGCGGTCACCGTCACGCCTTTGTTGAATCCCAGCAGCTTGGTCGCGATCTGGCCCTGGTCGTGATACATCATGACGACGCCGTCGTATTCTCCACGCAGCGCTTTCAGGAAAATCACGTCCGAGGACACCGGACCGGTGCAGTCCACGCCGGCGACCCGCATCTCCTCGACGGTGGGGCGAATCACGGTGATCTCTTCGTCGCCGAACAGGCCGTTCTCGCCGCAGTGCGGATTCAACGCGGCGACGCCGATGCGGGGGGAGGCGTGGCCCATGGCCGTCAGCGTCTCGTGCGCGAGCGTGATGGCGGAGCGTATGCGCTCGGGCTTGATCATCGTCACCGCCTCGCGGAGCGCGATGTGAGACGTCACGCGGAAGGTCGCGAACTGCTCGATCACGTTCATCTCGCCGAAGAAGCCGCGATGGTCGGTGAGCTTCGCGAACATCTGATGCTCGTCGTGGAATTTCCAGCCGCCGCGGTTGAGCGCGCCCTTGTTGAGCGGGGCGAAGGAAATGCCGTCGATCTTCCCGGCCACCGCTGCGTCTATCATGATCTTCAGCGTCTCGCCGGTGAGCCGGCCGGACTCCGAGGAGGCAACCCCGCGCTCGAACTGCGCCGGGTCGATGTTGTGCAGGTCCACGACGGGAACGTCCTCGCGCGGCCATTGCACTTTCGCGACGTCGTCATACGCCGTGTACGGAAAACGCGCGCCGGCATCGCGCATGCCGAGCTCCAGCACGCGGGCGTCGCCGAAGACCACGAGTCGGGCACGGTCGGCGAGCTTGCCGGAGGCGAGGATTTTTGCGGACAGCTCCGGGCCTATGCCGGTGACATCACCGAGCATGAGGCCGATCAGGGGAAGTTGGGATGACATCTCTATGTTGAAAAAGTGAACTGTGAACCGGGTGGGGTGAGGGCGGCGTTGCGCCTCTCGCCTCGCTTACCTGCGTCGTGCAGGCTTCCTGACCGCCTTCTTCACCGCCTTTTTCGCGGGTCTCGCTGCCGGTCTTTTCACCGTTTTCTTCGCCGCCTTGCGCAGGGGCGCCTGCACGGGCTGCCTGCTGCCCGCAGCCTTCCGGGCGGATTTCTTTGCCGTCGCGCCGATCTGCAGCAGGCGCGTCACGTCGCGTACGCTTTTCACCTTCTCCAGGTTGAAGACGAGGTCGACGATCCTGTCCGCGGATGCCGAGGGCAGCTTGCCCCAGGCCGCGCACTCGCGGAACTTGTTCGCGAGCTCCTCGTCGGTCATCGGATTGGCGGGGCTGCCCTTGCCGAAATCCGCCTTGCCGCTGACGGTGCGGCCGTCGGCGAGCTCGATGTCGATGATGGTCGTCATCTTTTCGTAACCCGCGGCCTCCGCTTCCGGATGCACGCCGAACTCGACCTTTTCGATCATCTTCTGCACGTCCGGACGATTGACGACGCGGTCGGTGAACTCCGCGAGCCCGGCTTTGCGCTCGATGAGCAGTATGGCCATGCAGAACTCCATGCTGAACTTCGCCTGCAGCTCGTTCTTCGGCCGGTGATGGATGAGCGCGTTGGGCATGTGACGGTTCGTGCCGACTTTCACTTTCGCGACCTGCCCGGGCTTGATGTCGTGGCTGCGGATGAGATCGAGCATGAGCCCCATGCCGGGATGCGTGAGCGAGCCGCTGGGATGCGGCTTGATCGACACGCCCGGCATGGCGAAGGTCCAGGGATCGCCCAGCTTGCCGTCTATCGCTTCCTCGGCGTAGCCGCCGCCGGCGGCTTTGAAGAAGCCGCGGCTCGCTTCGAGGACGACAGGGGCGGCGGTCCATCCGAGCTGCGCGAATTCGGCGGCGACGATGCCGGACTCGGCAGAGCGGCCGGGGTGGAAAGGCTTCGTCATGGTGCCGAAGTTCTCGCGCAGGCCAGCGGCCTGGCTTGCGCCCATGCCGAGCGCGCGGCGCGTCTGCTCGACGTCGAGGCCTAGCATGCGCGCGGCGGCAGCGGCGGCGCCTATCGTGCCTATGGTCGCCGTGGAGTGGAAGCCATGATCGTAATGGCGCGGATTGATCGCTTCGGCGATCTTGGTTTCGACTTCGACGCCGATCTGGTAGGCGGTGAGCACGTCGAGGCCCGAGCGGTTGTCGCGCTCGCCCAGCGCGAGCGACGGGGGCAGGGCAGGCGCCGTGGGATGCGTGAGCAGGCCGTACACGCGATCCTTCGCCACCGCGAGCTGCGTGTCGTCGTAGTCGTCGGCATGGATCGCGATGCCGTTCGCGAAGGCCGCAAAGCGCGCGGGGACCTTGAGCGGCGTGCCGATCACCGTGCAGCCGCGGTCCGTGGCGCAGCCCATGCGGCGCAGATAGGTGCGCACGATGCGCCCCGATTCCGCCGCATTGCCTGCGAGCGCGAGCCCGATGCCGTCCAGTATCGAGCGCTTGCCGAGATGCATCACGTCGGTCGGTATCGCGTTGCTGCGGGTGCCGACGACGAACTGAGCGACGTAAGCGGTCAGGGATTTTTCGGTATTCATCGTTTCTTTTCGGCAGTGTGCGGTTGTCGGGGGGAGGCTGTCGCAGGTCTTGTCTTGCAGGGTGCTGCGACCGTGTTTGCGCCCGCTATTTTCCTGCAAGAACGCCATGGGCGCCATTGCCGATTGGGAAATGCCCCTTGCGTAAATGTCATCGGCGCTCGCTGCGTGCGGATCACGTCTCCGCGGCCTGCTCCGATAAAAATTGGAACAGCAGGCGCGGCGCCGTCGGCAGCGCGTCCACTTTGCGGGCGCAGAGGCTCAGGTGATAGCTCGCCCACTCGTCGGCAAGCGGTATGCAGGACAGCCCGAGCTGCTCCGCGTACGGTGCGGAACAGCTCTCGGGCAGTATGCCTATGCCCATGCCGGCCTGCACCATGCGCCGCAGCGCTTCGAACGTCGTCACCTGCATGGCCGTGCGGTACGGGATGCCCATGTTGGCTGCCGCCGACCGGATGCGCGTGCCGATCGAGCTGCCCTCGGACAGGCCGACGAAATCGTACGCCGTCGCGGCGTCGGAGAAGGAAAGCCGCTCGTGACCGGCGAGAGGATGATCGGACGGCGTGATCAGCGCGAGCGTGACCTTGCGGTAAGGGGCGGTCTCCAGCTCGGGCGCGGGAATGTTGGGCACGAAGATGCCCACGTCGGCGCGTCCGCTCGTGACCGCCTCCACGACTTCGGTGCTGCGGCCCTCGTCGAGCCTCAACTGGATGTGGGGATGACGCCGCGAAAACTGGCGCAGCTCGTCGGGCAGCGTATCGACGATGCTCGATGCATTCGCATTCAGACGCACCTCGCCGCGCACGCCGCTCGCGTAATCGGCGGCGACCGTCTGCATCCGGTCGAGCATCGCGAACATCGAGCGGGCATCGACTTCCAGCGCGCGGCCTGCGGCAGTCGGCTGCACGCCGCTGCTGCGACGCTCGAACAACTGCACGCCGAGCTGTGCCTCGAGCTCGCTCAAACGCTTGCTGACCGCGGACGCCGTGACGTGCTCGCGCGTCGCCGCCCGGGTGATGCTCGACTCTTCGATGACGGTGAGAAACAGGCGCAGCGAGATGAGATCGAACCGGGTCGGCGATTTACCCATGGATGGCGACGATCATGACGCTGCGGCGGACGAGAGCTCTGGCATGGAGAGGATAACTGGGTGGCGGTCGATTTTATCTCAGCGCGTCGAAGCGCGTCGACCGCACCATGCTATGCTCGGCGGCTGCCGAAATCCACTTGAATGAGCATACGCATGCCCGCCCACTTTCCTCTGGAGCCGGAAGCCGGAACAGTCGTCACCGGCATCATACTTTTTTCCGGCAGCCCCATGGTGCTCGAGCTCGCCGCCGCGGCCGGCGTCGATTTCGTCATCGTGGACATGGAGCACAGTCCGGTCGATCT
>Ga0255338_1003613_pt1 | contig 18066 bp, 13 predicted proteins | sample MeOH1_35cm_T4_19_FD_203715 | JGI IMG/M metagenome (GOLD analysis project Ga0255338, IMG submission 203715) | Sandy soil microbial communities from University of British Columbia, Vancouver, Canada - MeOH1_35cm_T4_195 | ecosystem: Engineered > Artificial ecosystem > Sand microcosm > Unclassified ...
TGCCGTATCGGCCAGCGTTCCGTCGAGATCGAAAAGGAGGGTGGGGCGGGGCATGGTTTACCGGATTGTGTTACGCCCGGCTTGTCTCGCATGGGCTTCAGGCACTGGCAAGTCTCTCGTCTTGCAGGCGAGCCGGCGGCCGACTTGCTTTCAAAGCGGTTCATTCTCCAATCGGCAGCAGTCCGGCTTTCGGCCATTATTTCTGCATGACGGTGCTCACGCGTTACCAGATGCGGATGGCATGGCCGGATCAGGATGAAGAACTGATCGCGCGGCTGAAGATCGCCTGCTGGCGTGAGACCTACCCTGGCTTGCTTCCGCAGCCCATCCTTGACGGCCTCGATATCGGGAGGTCGACCACCGAATGGGCGCGCGCCTTGCGGGGCGGCATCGCGTGGATCGCCGAGCAGACGGGGGCGCCGGTCGGCTTTGGCCATGCGCGGGGCGACGAGGTGACGACGCTCTATGTGCGCAAGGCGGATCACGGCCAGGGCGTCGGCATGGCCTTGCTGCTCCATTGCTTCGACGAAATAGCCTGTCTCGGCTACGGCCGCGCGCATCTCTGGGTGCTGGAGACGAACGCAAAGGCGCGGCGCTTCTACGAGTGCATGGGCGGCTCGGCGACGGCGCGGCGGCCGGTTGGATATCGTCAGTATCCGGATATCATGGAAGTTCGGTACGAATTCACCATCGACTGACCGGCCGGCGTTAGTCCGCCGCGCGGGCGCATTCATGCGACCACTCGCTCATGCCGGAAATTGTTTCGCGATAGCAGGCGAGCGCATTGCGGATGACATTGTCGTGCCAGCTCTTGCGGCGCGGCGCGTAATCGTCGCGGATCTCTTCCAGATAGGCTTTCGCCTCCGGCGCATCGAGCCCGCCCTCGAAACGCAGCCAGCGTTCGAGAAGCGAGGCGCGGATGGTTTTCGACGGGCTCGGCTTGTGGCGGGCGGAGCGAAATTCGATGACGGCGCCGGTGAGCCGTGAATGAGGCGCGAGCTGTTCTTCCAATCCCCAGAACATGATGCCGCGGCGCGTCGGGCGCTTCGATCCCCACATGGCGTTGACGGTTGCCGGGTCGAGCGCAGTTTCGCCCCACCAATGAGCGGCGCGGGCGAAATCCGATCCTTGCGGGTTTGAAAAGCAGAGATAGATGAGTTCGCCGTCGCCTGCAGGACCCGAATGCCAGTCGATGAAGGCGACGCGGCGCGCGGCGGCAAGCTCGGACGACACGATGCGACGAAGGGTCGTGTTCGACCATTCCGGCTTGAGGCCGCCAAAGTGGTATCCGTCTGGATGCGTGTACTGCCCGCGGCTGATCGCGTCCTCGAACGCCCATTGCCCATGTTTCTGGACGAAGCGCGCGCCCGCGCCGAGCATTTTGTTCATCGATTGATCGTCGAGACGCCTGGGGCAGAGAAATTTGTGCAATTCGTCGTAAAGCGGATTTTCAGGATGGGGCGCGCTGTGGTCCAGAAAATTGCGGTTGAGATCGACGTTGTTTTCCGTACCCCGGAGGCCCCATGCGAAGCCGAAGGGATTGACCGCATGAACGAGCAGCGCGGCGGTCCGCGGCGGGAGGTCGCGGGGGCCGCAAGTCGTCATCCAGGCGAGCTGTGCCGCCGATCCCGCGAAGCCCTCCGTGCCATGTGTGCCGCATGTGTTGAGCAGGACCGTTTCGGCGTCGTCGGGGCCGAACCAGGCCGTGTCGAGATGAAGGGCGATTCCCCGGGGCCCGCGCGCCAGCGGATTCTCGTAAGCGGTGAGCCGGGCGCCGGCGCGGGCGGCCGTTTCGAGGAAGCGGGAGCGGGCTTCCTCATAGGTTTCGGAGAAAAACAGGCCTGCTTCCATGGGCTTTCTTCTCTTCCTCTTTCCGCCCTTGGCGCCGGATGCTAACTAAGAGGGAGCCTTGGAGGTCCGCTCGGCGCATCCCGCGTCAGTTTGAGCCAGACCCCGTTCAATAAGCAAGCCGCTCCCAAGGAGTTCACCATGAAGCTCGCTGCGCGTCTCAAGGACCAGAGCCTGTTGAAGACCCTTTGCTACATCGATGGAAAATGGGTGGGTGAGGGAGCGGCGCAAATCAAGGTTACAGACCCCGCCACCGACGAGGTTATTGCGACGGTGCCCTCGCTGGGCGCGGCCGAAACGCGCGAGGCCCTGAAGGCCGCCGAACGGGCGCAGAAGGACTGGGGCAGGCGCCCGGCAAAGGAACGCGCCGCGATCCTGCGCCGCTGGTTCGACCTGATGATGGCCAATCAGGACGATCTCGGCGCGATCCTCACGGCAGAACAGGGCAAGCCGCTCGCCGAAGGGAAGGGCGAAATCGCCTATGCGGCCTCGTTCATCGAATTCTACAGCGAGGAAGCGAAGCGCGTTTATGGCTCCATCGTACCGTCGCCTTCGACGGACCGTCAGATCGTTGTGCTGAAGCAGCCGATCGGCGTCTGCGCGGCGATCACGCCGTGGAACTTTCCTTCCGCGATGATTACGCGCAAGGCAGGCCCCGCGCTCGCCGCCGGTTGCGCCATGGTGGTGAAGCCCGCTTCGCAGACGCCGCTCTCGGCGCTGGCGCTTGCCGAGCTAGCACACCGTGCGGGCATTCCCGCCGGCGTCTTCAGCGTTGTCACCGGCAAGGCCGGCGAAATCGGCACGGAAATGACGACGAGCGAAATCGTGCGCAAGGTCACGTTCACGGGCTCGACGGAAGTCGGCAAGAAGCTGATGGAGCAGTCGGCATCTACCGTGAAGAAAGTGTCGCTGGAGCTCGGCGGCAATGCGCCCTTCATCGTGTTCGACGATGCCGATATCGATGCCGCCGTCGAAGGCGCGCTCGGATCGAAATATCGCAACACGGGCCAGACCTGCATCTGCACCAATCGCTTTCTTGTGCAGGACAAGGTCTATGACGTCTTCGTCGAGAAGCTCGCCGCCAGGGTGAAGGCGATGAAGCAGGGCAGCGGCTTCGAGGAGGGCGTGGCGCAGGGCCCGCTCATCGACATGGCCGCCGTCGAGAAGGCCGAGGAGCATGTGGCGGACGCGGTTGCCAAGGGCGGCCGAGTGGTCGTCGGTGGCAAGCGCAGCGTTCTCGGCCACTCCTTCTATGAGCCGACGGTGATCGCCGATGCGAATTCGTCGATGAAGCTAGCGCAGGAGGAAACCTTCGGTCCCGTTGCGCCTGTCTTCCGCTTCAAGACGGAGGATGAAGCGATCGCGCTCGCGAACGACACGCCTTTCGGTCTTGCGTCCTACTTCTACGCCCGCGACATCGGTCGCGTGTGGCGCGTCGCTCAGGCGCTGGAGGCGGGACTTGTCGGCGTCAATGCCGGTCTCATTTCAACCGAGGTGGCGCCTTTCGGCGGATACAAGGAATCGGGCATCGGCCGCGAGGGCGGGCCCTGGGGCATCGAGGAATTCCTCGAAGTAAAATATGTGGCGATGGCGGGGCTTTGAGTAGATGACACCGGCTGAACAGAAGAAGGCGGCAGCGGCCAAAGCAGCCGAATATGTCGAGGACGGCATGAAGCTCGGCATCGGCACGGGCTCGACGGCGGAAGAATTCGTCCGTGTGCTGGCCGAGTGCGTGAAGGGCGGATTGCGCGTCATTGGCGTGCCGACCTCTGAACGCACGGCGAAGCTCTGCACCGAGCTTGGCGTGCCGCTGACCAATCTCGACGACACGCCGCATCTCGATCTGACCATTGACGGTGCGGACGAGTTCGATCCGGCGCTCCGGCTCATCAAGGGCGGTGGCGGCGCGCTGCTGCGCGAGAAGATCGTGGCGACCGCATCGGACCGGATGATCGTCATCACCGATGCGTCGAAGAAGGTCGCGACGCTCGGCGCCTTTCCGTTGCCTATCGAGGTTATTCCCTTCGGCTCGCTTGCCACGGTGCGCCGCGTCGCGGAAGTGGCCAGGGCCCATGGCTGCGAGGGCAGGATCGTCCGCCGCGCGGACAGCTATGGCGAGCCCTTCTTCACGGATTCGAACAATTTCATCTTCGATTGCAGCTTTGGCCGCATTCCCGATCCGGATGGCCTCGCGCGTGAGCTGAACCTCATCCCCGGCGTCGTCGAAACCGGATTGTTCATCGGTATCGCCACATTGGCCCTTGTCGGCACGAGTGCGGGTGTCGATATCATAGAGCCAAAATAATTTCAGAGCGCGGCCGGCCATGACCAAATACGACTACGACCTCTTTGTCATCGGCGCTGGCTCGGGCGGCGTGCGGGCAAGCCGCATCGCCGCGAGCCATGGCGCGAAAGTGGCCGTTGCCGAGGAATATCGCGTCGGCGGCACATGCGTCATTCGCGGCTGCGTGCCGAAGAAGCTCTTCGTCTATGCGAGCCAGTTCTCCGAGGAATTCGAGGACGCGGAAGGATTCGGCTGGACGGTCGGCGAGGCGAGCTTTTCCTGGGCGAAGCTCATTGCCAACAAGGACAAGGAGATCGACCGGCTCAACGGCATCTATATCCGCAATCTGGAACGCTCCGGCGTCGCCATCATCCAGTCGCGCGCGATCCTGAAGGACGCGCATACGGTGCACCTCGTCGGCGAAGGCCGCGACGTGACGGCGGACAAGATCCTGATTGCGACCGGCGCAACACCCTTCCTGCCGCATGACGTGAAGGGCATCGAACATGCGATCACGTCGAACGAGGCCTTTCATCTCGAGGAATTGCCGGATCATATCATCGTGGTCGGCGGCGGCTATATCGCGGTCGAGTTTGCGGGCATCTTCAACGGGCTTGGCGTGAAGACGGCGCTGCTCTATCGCGCCGACAGGATACTGCGCGGTTTCGACGAAGACCTTCGCGTCGGGCTGATGGACGAGATGCGCAAGAAGGGCGTCGACGTTCGCACGCACGCGCATATCACCGAGATCGAGCGCAAGGGCGGCAAGCTCCATGTGACGATGAAGGACGGCACGGTGATCGAGACGGGCGCGGTTCTCTACGCGACGGGCCGCAAGCCGCATTCGCGCGGGCTGGGGCTTGAGGAGATCGGTGTCAGCATCAAGAAGAACGACGCCATCGAGGTCGATGCCTATTCGCAGACGAGCGTTCCCAACATCTATGCCGTGGGTGACGTGACCGACCGCGCGGCGTTGACGCCAATCGCCATTCGCGAAGGGCAGGCCTTTGCCGAGACGGTCTTCAATAACAATCCGATTGCCGTCGATCACTCGGTCATTCCGACCGCGGTTTTCTCCCAGCCGGAACTCGGCACGGTGGGCCTCACCGAGCACGAGGCACGGGAGAAGTTCGGCGAAGTAGACATCTACAAGACGAGCTTCCGGCCCATGAAGCACACCATGACGGGCCGCGAGGAAAAGACCTTCATGAAGCTCGTGGTCGACCAGAAGACCGAGCGGGTGCTGGGCGTCCATCTGATGGGGCCGAGCTCCGGCGAGATCATCCAGGCGGTCGGCATCGCCGTCACCATGGGGGCGACCAAGAAGCAGTTCGACCAGACCGTTGCCGTGCATCCCTCGGCGGCGGAGGAGCTTGTCACTCTCAAGGAAAAGTGGGTGCCGCCGGTCCAAAAGGCCGCCGATTAACCGGATTTTCCGCTATATCCAGCCGATTCAAGGGCTTAGACTTCCCTTTGGAGGGGTTGTGGCCTATAAAGCGGCCCTCCATATGGAGAGCGAGCGGCGCAGGGCCGGGCGAAGGCGTCCGGATGCGTCTGTTCGTGTTGCGGAGAGACGATCATGGCGGAGACCTGGACACCGGATAGCTGGCGGGCAAAGCCCTCCAAGCATCTGCCCATTTACCCGGACGCGGCGGCCCTGCAGGCTGTCGAGGCCCGTTTGCGCTCCTATCCGCCGCTGGTTTTTGCAGGCGAGGCCCGCAACCTGAAGCGTGATCTGGCGGCTGTCTGCGAAGGCCGCGCTTTTCTGCTCCAGGGCGGCGACTGCGCCGAGAGCTTTGCCGAATTCTCTGCCGACAATATTCGCGACACGTTCCGCGTGCTGCTGCAGATGGCGGTCGTGCTGACCTTCGCTGCCGGTTCGCCCATTGTGAAGGTGGGCCGCATCGCCGGTCAGTTCGCGAAGCCGCGTTCGGCGCCCGAGGAGACGATCGGCGGCGTGACGCTGCCGTCCTATCTCGGCGACAACATCAACGGCATCGAGTTCACGGCGGAATCCCGCATCCCCGATCCGGAGCGGCTGCTGCGCGCCTATTCGCAGTCGGCATCGACGCTGAACCTCATCCGCGCTTTCGCGACCGGCGGCTATGCCGATCTCGATTTCGTGCATCGCTGGAATCTGGGCTTCGTTTCCGACAGCCCGGAAGGCGCGCGCTATGAAGAACTCGCGAACCGCATCACGGAAGCGCTCGACTTCATGCGCGCCTGCGGCGTCAATTCCCAGACGCTGCCGCAGCTCCACACGACGGAGTTCTACACGAGCCACGAGGCGCTGCTGCTCGGCTTCGAGCAGGCGATGACGCGCGTCGACTCGACCACGGGCGATTGGTACGACACCTCCGCCCACATGCTCTGGATCGGCGACCGTACGCGTCAGCCCGATCACGGCCATGTCGAGTTCCTGCGTGGCGTGAAGAATCCGATTGGCATGAAGTGCGGACCCTCGCTGGACCCGGAAGAGCTTCTGCGTCTGACCGACATCCTCAACCCGAAGAACGAGCCGGGGCGCCTGACGCTCATCTGCCGTTTCGGCGCGGAGAATGTCGAGAAGCATCTGCCGGCGCTCATCCACGCGATCAAGCGCGAGGGCAAGAAGGTCGTCTGGTCCTGCGATCCGATGCATGGCAACACGATCAAGGCGTCGAACGGCTACAAGACGCGTCCTGTCGACCGCGTTCTCGCCGAGGTGCAGTCCTTCATGGCCGTGCACCGCGCCGAGGGTACGCATGCGGGCGGCGTCCATTTCGAGATGACCGGCCAGAACGTCACTGAATGCCTCGGCGGCGCGCAGGCCATCACCGAGACGGATCTCGGCGACCGCTACCACACGCATTGCGACCCGCGCCTCAATGCGAGCCAGTCACTCGAACTCGCCTTCATGATTGCCGAAGGTCTGAAGACCGAGCGCGTCAACGCGCAGAAGCTGGCCGTCGGCGCGAAGTGATCTTTGCGTAGAGATGAAATGAAAAGGCCCGGTGGAAACGCCGGGCCTTTTTTCTTCTCGTCATGCCGGACCTGATCCGGCATCCATCTTCTTCACGTCGCGGCGCAAAGATGGACCCCGGGTTAAGCCCGGGGTGACAGCAGAATTGGGGGCGGTCTCAATGCTCTGCGGCTCAACTCACCTTGATGAGCCGACGCCCGTGGTTCTCGCCTTCGAAGAGGCCGATGAAGGCCTTGGCGGAATTTTCGAGCCCTTCGGAAATATCTTCCGTGTAGATCAGCTTGCCTTCGTGAATCCATCCGGCCATTTCGGTCTGCGCGGCGCGGAAGTCCTTGAAGTAGTCGAAGACGACCAGGCCTTCCATACGCAGGCGATGGGTGATGAAGCGCGTCACGTTGCGGATGCCATGAAGCTCATTGTCGGCGCGGTTATATTCGCTGACCTGACCGGAGACGACGATGCGGCCATGCTCCTTCATGTTGAGGATCGCGGCGTCGAGCATTTCGGCGCCAACATTGTCGAAATAGATGTCGACACCGCCGGGGCAGGCTTCTGCGATGGCGGCGCGGAGATCGCTCGCCTCGCGGTAGTTGATCGTGCGGTCGAAGCCAAGGCTTCGTACATAGTCGCACTTGTCCTTCGAGCCCGCGATGCCGATAACGGTGCAGCCCTTCATCTTCGCGATCTGGCCCGCCGTCGCGCCGACGGGACCGGCGGCCGATGAGATCAGCACTGTGTCGCCAGCCTTCGGCTTTCCAAGATCGAGAAGCCCGAAATAGGAGGTGAGTCCCGGAATGCCGAGAACGCCGATGGCGGCGGTGGGGCGGAGCTTGCCGTGGTAGAGCGCGGGATCGAGCTTCTGGATGCCGCGGCCATTCGTCAGCGCGTGGCTTACCCAGCCGAACCCGCCGGTTACGCGGTCGCCCGGCTTGAACTTCTCGTTGTTCGAGATTTCGACAATGCCGACCATGGCGCTGTCGATGGTCTCGCCGAGCGGCAGCGCGGCGGCGTAGCTCGCGCTTGAAAGCCGCGAGCGCATGCCGGGATCGACGGAGTGATATTCGGTGCGGATCAGAAGTTCGTGCTCGCCGGGATCGGGCAGGGTGACTTCTTCCAGCCGGAAATTGCCGAGCTTCGGTTTGCCCTCCGGGCGCGACGCAAGCACCCAGCGTTTTGCCTTTGTCGGCATGGTTCTCTCCCCCCGTTTTGGTCTCTCCCGTAATCCTGGCCCGGACAAGCCGGACCAGGACGTATCGGGAAAACTAGATCGCTTTGTCCGGCCCGATCTTCACGAGCATCTTGCCGGCATTGGCGCCCGAGAAGAGGTTGAGGAAAGCCTTGGGCGCGTTCTCGATGCCGTTCTCGACCGTTTCCTGCCAGTGCATCTTGCCTGCTTTGATGAGCTTGCCCATCTCGGCATAGAAGGCGGGGATGATGTCGAGATGGTTCGAGACAATGAAGCCCTGGAGCTTCAGGCTCTTGCCGACGGCCATGATGATGTTGGACGGGCCGGGGCGCGGGGCCGTGTCGTTATATTGTTCGATCATGCCGCAGAGCGCGAGGCGGCCGAAGGGGCGCATGTGGTTGATCGCAACTTCCAGATGCTTGCCGCCGACATTCTCGAAATAGACGTCGATGCCTTTCGGGAAGGCAGCGCCGACCGCCTTGTCGAGATCGCCACAGGTCTTGTAGTTGATGGCCTTGTCGATGCCGGCGACCTTTTCGAGCCATTCGCATTTCTCGTCGGAACCCGCCGAGCCCACGACGTAGCAGCCATGCGCCTTGGCGAGTTGGCAGACGACCGTGCCGACGGCGCCCGAGGCTGCCGAAACGAAGACTGTCTCGCCATCCTTCAGCTCACCGATCTTCATGAGCCCGGCATAGGCCGTCATGCCCGGCATGCCGAGCGTGCCGAGATAGGCTTCGATGGGCCCGAGCGCGGGATCGACTTTCTGGAAGGCCTCGGCCTTCGCGAGCGCATATTCGCGCCAGCCGAACATGCTCTGCACATAATCGCCGACCGCGAGCTTCGGCGACTTCGAGGCTACGACCTGACCGATGGCACCGCCCTGAAGCGCTTCACCGATCTGGAAAGGGGGGACGTAGCTTTCGCGGTCCATCATGCGGCCGCGCATATAGGGATCGACCGACATCCAGATATTCCGGACGAGGACTTCACCTTCGCCGGGCTGTCTGACTTCAGTGGTTGCGAGTTCGAAATCCGAAGGCTTGGGCGCGCCGATGGGACGCGACTTCAGACGGATTTCCTTCGAAACGAGGTTGGACATGTTTCTCTCCCAGAATTGTTGTTCCGGGGAGTAAACACGCTTTCCGTGACATCAGGAAGCCCGCAACGGCGAACATTACCTGTTCAGGACTTCCAGCCACCGCCCAGGGCGACGAACAGGTTGATGGCCGCCGTGTACTGGTTGAGCCGCGCCTGCGCCTCGCTGTCGCGCGCGGTGAGCCAGGCCCGCTGCGCTTCGAGCACCGAGAGGAAGTCGCTCGCGCCTGCCTTGTAGCTCGCCTGCGAAAGATCATAGGAACGGCGCGCCTCGATGGCGGCGACGGCAAGTGACGACTGGCGACGGCTATAGGCATCGGAATTGGTGAGCGCGTCCTCGACCTCGCCGAAAGCCGTCAGCACGGTCTTGCGATAGGTCGCGGCGAGTTCGGCGTCGCGAGCCTTGGCGGTCTGCAGATTTCCTTCGAGTTCCCCACCGGAGAAAATGGGTGCAAGGATCGAGGCCGCGAGCGACGTGCCGTTGGCCGTGCCGACACCTGCGAGCCAGTCAACGGTCTTGCCCGCCGACAGGTCAATGGTTGGGAAGAAAGCAGCACGGGCCGCGCCGATATCGGCATTGGCGGACTGGAGGTTTGCTTCGGCCTCGCGAATGTCGGGGCGGCGTTCGAGAAGCGCCGAGGGCTGACCGACGGCGACTGCGGGAAGCGCGACGGAGGCGGCGCTCGCCGTCTTCACGTCGAAGCCTTCAGGCGCCTTGCCGAGCAGGATCGCCAGCGCGTGGAGATTGGAGCCAAGCTCCGCTTCGAGAGAGGGGATGCCCGCCTCGATCGTCGCGAGAGCGGTGCGCTGCTGCGAGACGTCGAGCGCGGAGGCGGTGCCGTATTTGAAACGCGCCTCGACGAGCGTCAGCGTTTCGCGGGCGGCGGCAAGCGAATCGCGCGAGATGGCGAGGCGGTCCTTGAGATTGAGGACGTTGAAATAAGTCGTCGCGACCGAGGACTGCACGACGAGGACCGCGGCCTCCTTGGCATAGACACTGGAGCGCAGGGTAGCCTCGGCGGATTCGCTCTGGGCGCGATAAAGCCCCCAGAGATCTAGCGCGTAGCTGACCTTGAGGGTTCCGCTTGCGCTGCGCGTCGAGCCCGATGTGTCGCTCGAGGTTGTGCGGGATGCGCTTCCGCTCGCGTCAACGGTGGGGAAAAGAGACGAATTGGTGCTGCGCAGCTGGCCTTCCGCCTGCTCGACGCGGTGAAGCGCTGCGATAATGTCGAGGTTTTCCTTCAGCGCCTCGCTCATCAGAGCTTGAAGCTCGGGATCGTTGAAGGAGGACCACCAGCTGGAGGAAACCTCGATTGCGCCGGCTTTCGCCGCAGGTCCCGTGAAAGAGGCGGGCACGGCCACGGCCGGGCGCTCGTAATCAGGCACCATCGAGCAGGCGCCGAGGGCAGATGACAACATCAGGAGCGCGGTGAATGTGGCGAGGGGGCGCCGGGCGGTCAGCATTCGGGAAGTCCTTATTCAGACGAGAGCGCGACCACGGGGTCGAGGCTCGCGGCTTTGCGTGCGGGTAAATAACCAAATAGGAGGCCGGTGACAAAGGCGCAAGAGAAGGCGAGTAATGGCGGCGTGATCGAATAGACAACGGAAACGCCGAATGCCTCGCAGAGCATGGCCGTGCCGAGGCCGCCGAGCACTCCGATGATGCCGCCGACGCCGCAGACGACGAGGGCCTCGGTGTTGAATTGCAGCATGATGTCGAGCTGGCGCGCGCCCGTCGCCATGCGTATGCCGATCTCCCGCGTTCGTTCCGTGACGCTGACGAGCATGATGTTCATGACGCCGATGCCGCCGACGATGAGCGAAATCGCGGCGACCGAGCCGAGCAGGATGGTCAGCGTATTCTGTGTGGCTTCCGCCGTTTCGAGGATCGACGCCGTATTGCGTACCTGAAAGTCCTGCGTCTTGTGTCGTGCAGTCAGCAGCGCCGTAATCTTCGCTTCGGTTTCGTCGATGGCTGCGGCGTCCTGCGCCTTCACCGAAATGGTGCTCACGTAGCGCTTGCCGAAAAGGCGCATATAACCGGTGGAGAGCGGCACAAAGGCGATGTCGTCCTGGTCGCTGCCGAAGCTCGATGCGCCTTTCGCTTCCATGACGCCGACAATCTCGAAGGGCACGTTCTGTACGAGAATATATTTGCCGATCGGGCTTCCGCCGTCGGGGAAGAGATTTTTGACGATGGTCTGGCCGACGACAATGACCGGCGCGTAGCCGTCGAGATCGCTCTTCGTGAAGAAGCCTCCGCTCGCGATATTCCAGTTACGGACGAGCGGATAAGCGGGCCAGGTGCCGGTCACCTGTGTGCGGTAATCGATATTGCCATAGCGGACGGTGACGGCGGTGGAGCGCTCCGGGGCGGCCGCCTCGACATTGGGGAGCGCGGTGATCGCCGACGCGTCGTCGGGGATGAGCGTTGCTATGTCGCCTGTGGGTCGCATGCCCGGCGCGCCGGGGCGGATCATCAGCAGGTTCGTTCCCATGGCCGAGATGCGATCGAGCACATCCTGCTTCGAGCCGTTGCCGATGGCGAGCATGGCGACCACCGCGCCGACGCCGATGACGACACCGAGCAGCGTGAGCGCGGTACGGAAAATATTGGTACGGAGAGAGCGAAGCGCCATCTTGATCGCCTCGCCGAGGTCGCCGCGCAGGAATGTCGTCGCCGCGCCCGGGTGCTCCGCCGGTTCATCGAGCTTCAGCGTAACGGCCCGCGAGGGCTCGTGTTCCGTGTCCTCGATCACCCGCCCGTCGGACAGGCGAATGAGGCGGCGGGCATGGGCGGCCACGCTCGCGTCATGGGTGATGAGGATGACGGTCTTGCCTTCGGCATTGAGCGCGGCGAGCAGCGCCAAGACCTCGACGCCGCTTTGCGAGTCGAGCGCGCCGGTCGGCTCGTCGGCAAGGACGACGTCGGGATCGTTCATCAGCGCGCGGGCGATGGAGACGCGCTGCTGCTGGCCGCCTGAAAGCTCGTTCGGACGGTGGGCGGCGCGGTCGCCGATGCCGAGCCGCGCGAGCAGGGACTTGGCCCGGCTGACGCGCGCGCCATGCGCCACGCCCGCATAGATCGAGGGAAGCTCGACATTTTCGGTCGCGGTCATCGCCGGGAGAAGATTGTAGCGCTGAAAGACGAAGCCGAACGTGTCGCGGCGGAGCGTCGCCATGTCGTCCGACGAGAGCGTCGCGACATCGACGCCATTGACGAGATAGGTGCCGCTCGACGGCCGGTCGAGGCAGCCGAGAATATTCATCAGCGTCGACTTGCCGGAGCCGGATTGCCCCATGATGGCGACGAACTCGCCCCTGCGGATCGTCAGCGACACATCGTCGAGGGCACGGACTTCCGTTTCGCCCGTCTGGTAGGTCCTGCTGACGTTGCGAATATCGACCAGCGCGGGCGCGGAGCCTTGCGTCATAGCGTGGGCGTCCTGCTGCCACCGCCGGAACTCGCCTTCTTTGTGCCGCTCGCACTTTCAGTGCCGGTGACGACAATGTCGCCTTCTTCCAGGCCTGAGACGACTTCCGCCGTGATGCGGTTCATCAGGCCGATCTTCACGTCGCGAGGAGTGGGCCTTCCGCCGTCCATCACCATCACGCGATAGGCGCCTGCCTCGCCACTCTTCGCGGGCCTGAGCGCCGCAACGGGAACGATGGGAACATTCTTCGCTTCGCCGAGCAGGAAGAAGACCTGCGCCGTCATGCTCGTCATCAGTGCGTGATCGGCGTTCGCGACGTCGATGAGCGCGTTATAGAGAATGACGTCGTTCACCGTTTCGGGCGTCGGCAGGATCTGGCGAACGGTGGAACGCCATTTGCGATCGGGCATGCCGAGCGTGGTGAAATAAACGGGCATGCCGACCTTGAGCTTGCCCACATCGGCTTCCGCGACCTGCGCCTTTACCGTCATGGTGGAGAGGTCGGCGATCTGGAGGATGGTCGGCGCGGTCTGCCTGTTGTTCAGCGTCTGGCCTTGCAGCGTCGTCTGCGAGGTCACGGTGCCGCTCATGGGCGCGTAGATTTTCGTGTAACTCAAATTGGCTTCGTCGCCCTGAAGGGTCGAGTTCGCCTGATCGAGCTGCGCTTTCAGCGAGTCGAGCGAGGCCTGATCCTGCTTGACCGTTGCAGCGCTCGTATCGGCGGTATCCTTGCTGACGGCGTTGATTTTCAGAAGGCCCTGATTGCGGCGGTTCTGAATGCGGGAGAGTTCAAGCTGCGCTTCCTGCCGTTTGATCTGCGCTTCGAGGTCGCGGACCTTCGCCTTGTCGGCGGCCACAGTGGATTCATAGACGGTGGGGTCGATCTCGGCGAGAAGGTCGCCCTTGTTCACGTGGTCGCCGATCTGGACATGAACGATCTTCAATTCGCCGGACGCCTGTGCGCCGACATCGACATAGTCCTTGGGCTGGAGCGAACCAAGGGCGGTGACAGTCTGCTCTATGTCGCCGCGGGTGACGGCTTCGGTCTTGAATCGCGTCGCGCCGTTTTCGACCGAGCGGGCATACCAGACAAGCGCTGCCACGATGAGGATGAATAGCGCAGCGAGAACCCATTGCGTCCGTGGGGTCAAATCGCGCCATATGCCGGGCAGGGCGGCAAGCCGCTGCCATGGTCTTTCGAAATTCATGTGGTCGCATTCCGTCCGGGGAAACTCGACAGGTTATATGCAGTTCAACGTGACAGGCGCATTTCTCCGTCGAGTGGTTCACATCAAAAAAGAAGCGGCGGAGGGGTCCCCTCCGCCGCATTTCGTTCAGCTTACCCTCACCATGCGCTTGCCGATATTCTCGCCGGCGAGGAGGCCGATTAGCGCTGAGGGCGTATTTTCAAGGCCCGTTAAAATATCTTCACGTACCTTGATCTTGCCTTGCGCGACCCATGACTGAAGATCGGCCATTGCCTGTTCGCGCTTGTCGTTGAAGTCCGTCAGGATGAAGCCCTGCATGGTGAGGCGCTTCACGACGATAAGGCCGGGAATGCCGCGCGGTCCATGGGCGGGCGGCGCGCCGTCATATTGGGAAACGGCACCGCAGCAAGCGATGCGTCCGTAAAGGTTCATGTTGAAGAGGCAGGCTTCGAGAATGTCGCCGCCCACATTGTCGAAATAGACGTCGATGCCCTTGGGCGCGGCGGCGCGGAGCGCCTTGCCGACGGCTTCCGTCTTGTAGTTGATGGCGTGGTCGAAGCCGAGTTCGCTCTTCAGCAGCGCGCATTTGTCATCGCCGCCCGCGATGCCGATGACGGTGCAGCCCTTGAGCTTCGCGATCTGGCCCACGATGGAGCCGACAGACCCGGCGGCAGCCGACACGACCACCGTATCGCCTGCCTTCGGCTTACCCACGTCGAGGAGACCGTGATAGGCCGTGAGGCCCGCAATGCCATAGACGCTGAGGAGATGACTCAGCGGTTCGATGGCGGGAACCTTCTCGGCGGTGTTTGAGGGAATCGCGGCATATTCCTGCCAGCCCGTATCGGCGAAGACGAGGTCGCCGGTTGAAAAGCCGGGAGCCTTCGACTCGATCACTTCCGAGATGGAGCCACCCGCCATGACGGTGCCTGACTCGACCGCCGAGCGGTAGGTCGCGCCCTGCATCCAGGCGCGGTTTGCTGCATCGAGCGAGATGAGTTTCACTCGGACGAGCAGTTCGCCCTCCTTCGGGCTCGGAATCTTGCCCTCCACCAGGCTGAAATTCTGCGGGCCAAGCTTGCCCCTAGGCGTCTCGACCAGAAGTATCTGGCGGTTGGTACCTGTTGCCATTCGTCCTCCCAAGGCCCGTTCAGGGCGCGTTAAATGTCGATGGGCGAGTTTACCGGCATTGCGGGAAAGCCGCACCTGTCCAGAGGCTTGGCGCACACCTATTGTTCGGCGGGGCCGCAAGGGCTAGAAACGCCTGCCAAGACACGGATTCACGGGACTTATGACCGACAAGCTCCGCATAGCGCTCGCCCAGCTCAATCCCATTGTGGGCGATATTGCCGGGAACCTCGAAAAGGCTGTCGAAGCGCGCCGCACGGCTGCGCTCAAGGACGCCGATCTCGTCATGTTCCCGGAACTCTTCCTTGTGGGCTATCCGCCGGAGGATCTGGTCCTGAAGCCGGCTTTCCAGCGGGTGGCCATGGCCGCGGTCGCGGAGCTGGCCTTGCAGACGGCGGATGGCGGCCCGGCGGTGCTGATCGGCGCGCCCTGGGTGGATGACGGCAAGCTCTACAATGCCTTCCTGCTGCTCGATCATGGCGAGATCAGGGGGCATAGCTTCAAGGTCGATCTGCCGAATTACGGCCCCTTCGACGAAAAGCGCGTTTTCACGCCAGGGCCTGCGCCGGGGCCGCTTTCGGTGCGCGGCGTCCGCATCGGCGTCCCGATCTGCGAGGACATCTGGACGCCGGACGTTGTCGAATGCGTTTCCGAGACCGGCGGCGAAATCCTGCTCGTCCCGAACGGATCGCCCTATTGGGCCGACAAGGTGGATGAGCGGCAGAACATCGTCGTCTCGCGCATTCGCGAAAGCGGGCTCCCGCTTGTTTACCTCAACCAGATCGGCGGTCAGGACGAGCTTGTCTTCGACGGCGGCTCCTTCGTCGTGAATGCGGATTACTCAGTCGCGGTGCAGATGCCCGCCTGGGAAGAAGCCATCGCCATCACCGACTGGACGCGCACCGATCTCGGCTGGGTCTGCGCGCCCGGCGAAAGGGTGCTGGTCGAGGAAGATCTCGAGTCCGTCTATCTCGCGGTTGTGCAGGGGCTTCGCGATTATGTGCGCAAGAACCGCTTTCCCGGTGTTGTGCTCGGCCTTTCGGGCGGTATCGACTCCGCGCTTGTCGCCGCTATCGCGGTGGATGCGCTGGGCGCCGACAAGGTTCACTGCGTCATGCTGCCTTATCGCTATACGTCGGATGAGAGCATCAAGGACGCGGCGGAATGCGCAAAGCTTCTTGGCGTGCGCTATGACGTGGTGCCGATCGAAGCGCCGGTCGCGGGCTTCACCGATGCATTGGGACCGCTTTTCGAGGGAACGCAGTCAGGCATCACCGAAGAAAATCTCCAGTCGCGCTCGCGCGGCGTGATCCTGATGGCGATTTCGAACAAGTTCGGTTCGATGCTGCTGACGACCGGCAACAAGTCGGAAGTGTCGGTCGGTTATGCCACGCTTTATGGCGACATGAACGGCGGCTTCAATCCGATCAAGGATCTTTACAAGATGAAGGTCTTTGCGCTGTCTCGCTGGCGCAATGATCACAGGCCGAAGAACTGCCTCGGTCCCACGGGCCTCGTGATTCCCGAAAACATCATCACACGTCCGCCTTCAGCCGAACTTCGCCCGGACCAGAAGGACGAGGATTCGCTGCCGCCTTACGAGGTTCTGGACGCGATCCTCGAATGTCTGGTCGAGAAGGAAATGGCGATCCGCGACATCGTTGCGTTAGGCTATGACCGCCCGACCGTGAAGCGGGTGGAGCATCTTCTCTATGTGTCGGAATACAAGCGCCGTCAGGCGGCGCCGGGCGTCAAGATCACGCAGCGCAATTTCGGCCGCGATCGCCGCTATCCGATCGTCAACGGTTTCCGCGATGCGGATTGAACGAGCGTAACCATGACCGTCATCGCCCGCTTTGCGCCCAGCCCGACCGGCAAGCTTCATGTCGGCAATATCCGCGCGGCGCTGTTCAGCTGGCTCTATGCGAAGAAGGCGGGCGGAAAATATCTGCTGCGTCTCGACGATACGGACACGGAGCGGTCGACGGAAGAATTTGCCAAGGGGATCGAGACCGATCTCGAATGGCTTGGCCTGAAACACGATATTTTTGCGAGGCAGTCCGACCGGATCGCCGAATATGAGTTTGCAGCGGCGGCCTTGAAGGCAGCGGGGCGTCTTTACCCCTGCTACGAAACCGAGGCCGAACTCGATCGCAAGCGCAAGCTTCAGCTCTCGCAGAAGAAGCCGCCGGTCTATGACCGCGCCGCGCTGAAGCTGACCGAGGATGAGAAGCGCGCGCTTGAAGCGGAGGGGCGCCGCCCGCATTGGCGTTTCAAGCTCGACGGCGAGAAAACTGGCTTTGACGATCTCGTCCAGGGGCATGTTGCGGTCGACGCGGCCTCGCTGTCGGACCCGGTGCTGGTGCGCGAGGACGGAAGTTTCCTCTACACGCTGCCGAGTGTCGTCGACGATATCGAGTTCCGTGTCACTCATGTCGTTCGCGGCGCCGACCACATCACGAATACCGGCGTGCAGATTCAGATCACCCGTGCGCTCGGCGCCGAGCCGCCGGTCTATGCGCATTTCTCGCTTCTGCAGGGCCCCGAGGGGCGGCCGCTTTCAAAGCGCGAAGATGCCGCCTTTTCGATCGAGGCGCTGCGCCTGGCGGGTTACGAGCCCATGGCAATCAATTCGCTGCTCGCGCGACTGGGCACTTCGGATGCGCATGAGGCGCTGTTGTCGCTCGATGAGCTTGCTGCGGGTTTCGACATCTCGCATCTCGGCCGCGCCGACATCCGCTTCGAGCCCGCCGAACTCGACAGGATGAATGCGTCGATCCTGCACCTCACGCCATACGAGGCAGCACGGCCGCGTCTTGCCGATGCCGGTTGCGATCTCGGCCCCGCCTTCTGGGACGCGGTGAAGCCTAACCTCGCGCGGTTTGCAGATGCGAAGGAGTGGGCGCGGGTCGTTCTAG
>Ga0255338_1003614_pt1 | contig 18065 bp, 14 predicted proteins | sample MeOH1_35cm_T4_19_FD_203715 | JGI IMG/M metagenome (GOLD analysis project Ga0255338, IMG submission 203715) | Sandy soil microbial communities from University of British Columbia, Vancouver, Canada - MeOH1_35cm_T4_195 | ecosystem: Engineered > Artificial ecosystem > Sand microcosm > Unclassified ...
CGACGATCTGGGCGATGCTGGTGTACTGAGTGTACTGGGCGCTGAAGATGGCGCTCCACTGGGTCTTGTCTTCGCCGGTGTCGCAGGTGCCGTTCAGGTTGGTGTCGTCGCAGCCGATGCCCTTGACGCGCATGACGGCGGAGACGGAGCCACCGGTGTCGCTCAGCTCGTAGGGGGTGGCGACGCCGCCGACGACGGTGCCGGGCACCAGGAAGGTGGCGTTGAACAGCCAGTTCGGCTTGGTCGCGAAGGTCAGGAACTTGGTGACCGAGGTGGCGCCGACGCCGATGGCGTTGCCGGTGTCGCCGGGACGCAGGATGGGATCGGCGAAGTCATGCACGGAGGCGTCCTGGCCGACCATGCCGGTGAACGAACCGTTGGCGATCGACTGCACCTTGAAGTCGCCGTAGGTGGCGTTGGCACCGTTGGGCGGGGGGTTCAGGTTCAGCGGGTCATTGTTCCAGTCGATATAACCGACGCCGACCACCACGTTGCCGGCAGTCATATTGACGGTGCCGAGGATAGGCGTCGCGCTGGCGGTGCCGACCGCACCAGCTGCCACGATGGCGGCGACCAGGGTCTTCACGCATGTCGAGAGCTTGTTCACTTTCAATCTCCTTGAATCAGTAGCCCAAGTGGAAGGGGACAAGGCCCCGTGGACAGGGGTAATAAAGCAGGGAGCGTGCCAAGGCTGGGTTGTGATGGTCGTTTTTCTTGTAAATCAAGCACTTGCATTTGTTTCAGGGGTCTGGGTTACGCCATTTCGAGATGCTGGCAAGGGGCGGTGTAAAGTATTTCGACAGTCGTCGGGCTGCAAATCCTGTGGCGGCAGGCATGATGGCGGCTCAAGAAGGCCTGAGGGAGGCCGAAACACGGTGAACAACAATGACCGAATCCTTCGAGCCTATGTGGGCGAGCGACGTTGCCATATTGCGTCCCCGGCACCGGGAGGACGTGAGGGACATGGTTTGCTGGGCGCGCGACGCCAAGCGGCCGCTATATCCGATATCCACCGGCCTGAATTGGGGTTATGGGGGGCGCAACCCCGTCGTGCCCGGCGCCGTGATTCTCGATCTCTCGGGCATGCGCGGCATTCGCAATGCCGATTCGATCTCGCTGGCGAATCCGGTGGCGGTGCTCGAGCCCGGCGTGACCCAGGGGCAGTTGCAGGAATTCCTGCGCCAGCGCGCGCCGGGGCTGAGTTTCAATGTCACGGGCTCGGCCCGCGAAACCAGCATCATCGGCAATTCGCTGGACCGCGGAGTCGGGTATCTGGGGCCTCGGCGCGAGGATTTGTTCGGGCTGGAGGTGGTGACCGGCACGGGCGAGTTGTTGCAGACGGGGTTCCGGCGCCTGGGTGAATCGTCGCCGCTGGCGCATACCCATCCCTATGGGCTGGGGCCGATGCTCGACGGGCTGTTTTTCCAGGGCAACTTCGGCATCGTCACCAGTGCCTGCTTTCGCCTGCTGCCGCGCGCGCCCCGGCAGGTGGCCGTGTCCCTGTCGTTGCGGCGGGCCGAGGATCTTGGCAGGCTCATCGACGAACTGGCCCTGCTCAAGCGCGAGGGGGTGATGGGCTCGGTCACCCATATCGGCAACAAGGCGCGCACCCATGCCAGCCTGATGTACGGCATTTCCGCCTATCTGGAGCGCGACTGCGGGATGACGCCGGCCACCGTTCCGCAGGAGGCCGCGCGCGCGCTGGCGCTGGTCGCGCCCTATGAATGGACCAGTCTCGGCGGGGTGTCGGGTACGGCGGGGCAGGTGCGCGCGGCGCTGCGGCACATCAAGTCCAGGCTGCGGGGGCTGGCGCGCGTCATGGTGGTGGATGACCGCAAGCTGGCGCTTGGCTATGGCGTGATGCACGGCCTGCGCTGGTTTGCGCCGGCGCGCGCCAATGCCGCGGCCATTGCCGCGATCCGGCCCCTGCATGGCCTGGCGGCCGGACAGCCCACCGATGCCGCGGTCGACAATCTGCTGTGGCGTTTCGGCCGGGCGGAGCTGCCGGCCGCGCAGCTCGACGAGTCCGACTGCGGGGTGCTGTTCATCAACCCGGCCCTGCCGATGAACGGGGCGTTTGCCGCCGAGGTGGCGCGGCGCATGGTGGAGATCGCGGCCGGCTTCGGGCACGAGCTCTATCTGACGCTCAATATCGAAACCGCGACCTCCCTCGTGGCGGTCGCCAATCTGCTGTATGACCGCTCGGAACCGTCCGAGGTGACGCGGGCCCAGCGATGTGCCGACGCCCTGCTGGCCTACATCCATGCCCAGGGTCTGGAGGTCTACCGCGCGCGTGCGGACATGATGGCCGATGTGGTGGATGCGGAGTCTCCCTATTGGCAATCGGTGCGCGGTTTGAAGGCGGTTTTCGACCCTGACAACATCATTGCACCAGGTCGTTACAACATTGCCGTTTGATGACGTGGCGCAGCGCTCACCCACTCAAGGGATTCCCTTGGATGGCTCGATGCGATGCAATAAGCGGTTGGCAGTTTTCGGCGCGTGCCGTTGTGCTGATCTTGCAGGGTGAACCGGAAGGCGGCACCGTGTGAAAGTCCGCAGTCAGGCGTTGTCTCCCCGTCAGGCGAGGGGGTGGGGTGGCCGATAGGGTATGGCATCATTGATTGGCAGTGATTCCACCCATTGCCTGGCAGATTTTGCGAATGCCGGTGCGCTGGCAACTATGTTTGTGTCGACGGGGGATTAGCTTTGAATACCAGAGTTGCTTCGATTTCGCGTGGCCTGCGCTGGGCTGCTGTTTGCGTGGCAGTGGGCGTGCTCGCGGGCTGCTCAGTTTTTGGCGGTAACAAGTTTCCGCCGGCGCCGGTGACGGCGGGGGCGCAGGACTACAGCTACATCATCGGCGCGGGCGACAACATCAATATCATCGTCTGGCGCAATCCCGAGCTGTCCATGTCGGTGCCGGTTCGCCCGGACGGCAAGATCTCGACCCCCCTGGTCGACGAGCTGATGGCGCAGGGCAAGAATTCGGTGGAAATCGCCCGTGACATCGAGAAACAGCTCGGCAAATACGTCCGCGATCCCGTCGTCACGGTGATCGTGACCAGCTTCGTGGGGCCGTTCAGCGAGCAGATCCGGGTGGTGGGCGAGGCGGCCAAGCCGCAGTTCCTGCCTTACAAGCAGAAGATGACCCTGCTGGACGTGATGATCGCCGTGGGCGGCCTGACCGATTTCGCTGCCGGCAACCAGGCCACCATCCTGCGCTCCTCGGAGGGCAACAAGCAGTATTCGGTGCGCCTCACCGACCTGATCAAGCGCGGCGAGGTGTCGGCCAATGTGGAAATGCGCCCCGGCGACATCTTGATCATTCCTCAAAGTCTGTTCTGACGACGCGGGCTAGGGTTCCTTCGGCATTTCGGGCCGGGGGCTTGTTGGTTTTGCCAGTGGATGTCGCCTGCGCGCGCGCGACCGAATCTAAATGGACTTATTGATTGCCCAGATCCTCTCCCTTGCTCGCAGCATGTGGAAATACCGCTGGCCCGGGGTTCTGGTGGCCTGGGCGGTGGGGGCCGTAGGCGCGGCCGTGGTGTTCATGATGCCGGACCGCTATGAGGCCAGCGCGCGTATCTATGTGGACACCCAGTCCATCCTGAAACCCTTGATGGCCGGCCTCACGGTGCAGCCCAATGTCGAGCAGCAGGTGGTGATGCTGAGCCGCACGCTGATCAGCCGACCCAATGTCGAGAAGCTGGTGCGCATGGCTGACTTGGACCTGAAGAGCCAGTCCAAGGCCCAGCAGGAAGCCACCATCGAGGCCGTCACCAAGGCCCTGTCGATCCAGAGCACCTCGCGGGACAACCTCTATACCCTGTCCTATCGGGATACCGATCCCGAGACGGCCAAGCGGGTGGTGCAGTCTCTGGTGTCCATCTTCGTCGAGTCCAGCCTCGGCGCCAGCCGCAAGGACACGGCCACGGCCGCCACCTTCATCAACGAGCAGATCAAGAATTACGAGGCGAAGCTCGAAGAGGCTGAGGCCCGGCTGAAGGAATTTCGCCTGCGCAATATCCAGATGACCACCGGCGACGGCAAGGACTCCGCGGCGCGGCTGAGCGAGCTGAGCTCGCAGCTGGAGCGGGCGCGGCTGGAGTTGCGCGAGGCCCTGAACGCCCGCGATGCCGCCAAGGCCCAGCTGGACGCCGAGCGCGCGCGCGGCAACGGCACCTCGCAAAGCCTGCTGCAGGAGTCGGCGCTGGGCGTGTCCACGCCCGAAATCGATGCGCGCCTGGACGTGCAGCGGCGCAATCTCGACAGCCTGCTGCAGCGCTACACGGATCAGCATCCGGACATCATCAGCACCCGCAAGCTGATCCAGGATCTGGAGGAGCAAAAGCGCAAGGAGGTGGCCGAGCTGCGCAAGAACGTCCTGGCGGCGCCGCTCAACAGCGGTCCGGCCGCCACCATGGTGCAGCAGGATCTGAGTCGCATGCTGGCCACGGCCGAGGTCCAGGTCGCCTCGCTGCGCGCCCGGGTCGATGAATACTCGGCTCGCTACAACCAGGCGATGGCGGCGATCAAGACCTCGCCGCAACTGGAGGCTGAGGCCGCCCAGCTCAACCGGGACTACGCCATTCACAAAAAGAACTACGAGGACCTGGTGTCGCGGCGCGAGTCGGCCACCATCTCGGGAGAGCTGGACGTGGCGTCCGGCGTCGCCGATTTCCGCGTGATCGACCCGCCGCGCGCGTCGAGCAAGCCGGTCGCGCCCAACCGCCTGCTGCTGCTGGGCGCCGCGCTGGCGGCCTCCATCGGCGTGGGCGTGTTCACCGCGTTCGCGGCCAGCCAGCTGCGTCCTGTCTTCCATGATGGCAATGAACTGCGGCTGCGCACCGAGCTGCCGGTGCTGGGCGTGGTGTCGCGTCTGGTGACCGACGCCGACAAGCGGCGCGAGCGTGTGGACCTGCTGCGCTTCGGCGCGGCTTCGGGTGGTTTGGTGGGCGTCTACGCCCTCGGGGTGGTCGTCATGGCCATCCTCATCAGCAGGCAGGCGGGTTGAATGAGTAGCCTTATCGAGCAGGCGGCGCAGCGCCTTGAGCAACTGCGGCAGGCGGGCGTCGTGTTGCCAGGCGACACGGTCACGGCCGCGGCCGAGCCGGTCGCTGCCGCCCAGGTGCCGGTGGCGCGGGTTGAGCCCGAACGTGTGCCCGCGCGTGAGCCCGAGCCTTCATCCTTCCTCCCGCAGTCCAAGCGCGTGGAGCTGGACCTGACGGCCCTGGCCGCCCAGGGTTTCCTGACGCCCAGCGCGCCGCGCACCCACATCGCCGATCAGTACCGGGTCGTCAAGCGGCCGCTGATCAAGAACGCGATGGGCCGCGGCGCCGCCACGATCAACCACGCGAACCTGATCATGGTGACCAGCGCCCTGGCGGGCGAGGGCAAGAGCTTCACCTCGCTGAACCTGGCGATGAGCATTGCCGCGGAAATGGACAACACCGTGATGCTGGTCGATGCCGATGTGGCACGGCCCTCGGTGCTGCGCATGCTGGGCCTGCCGCAGGGGCCCGGCCTGCTGGACGTGCTGGAGGAGCAGGTCGACATGGCCAGCGTGCTGTTGCGTACCAATGTCGACAAGCTGACCATCCTGCCCAGCGGCACCCCGCATCCCCGGGCGACGGAATTGCTGGCCAGCGATGCGATGAGCCATCTGCTGGAGGACATGGCCAAGCGCTACCCGGATCGCATCATCATCTTCGATTCGCCGCCCCTGCTGCTGACCACGGAGTCCCGCGTGCTGGCCTCCCATATGGGCCAGATCGTGGTGGTGGTGCACGCGGACAAGACGCCGCAGAGCGCGGTTCAGCAGGCCATTGCCACGATCGAAGCCTGCCCCGTCAAGATGCTGCTGCTGAACCAGGCCCGCACGAACGCCGCGGGCGGCTATGGCTACGGCTACGGATATGGCTACGGTTATGGCTATGGCTATGCTCAAGAGAATGAAGAACAAAAGGCCTGAGCAGCGGCGGCACGGCCAGTGCCTGCTGCTGGGCTTGGCGGCTGCGGTCTCGTCCGCGCTGAGTTCCACCGCCTGGGCCCAGGCGGAGGGCGGCGGCGGCGCCCGGACGGGCTGGTATCTGGTGCCGCGGCTCAGCGTGACCGAGACCTATACCGACAACCTCAAGCTGAGCTCCAGCGGCCAGGATGCGGCCCTGATCACGAACATCTCGCCGGGCATCAGCATCAGCAGCAATTCGGGGCGCCTGCGGGGCAGCCTGGACTATGCCCTCAACGGGCTGATCTACAGCAAGACCCAGCAGGCCGGCCAGGTGCAGAACGCGCTGAGTGCGCGCGCCACGCTGGATGCCTGGGAGAACCGGCTCTTCCTGGATGCGCAGGCCTCGGTCTCCCGGCAGACGATCTCCGCCTTCGGCCAGAGTTCCAACGACAGCAGCCTGGCCAACGGCAACAGCACCGAGGTTGCCTCCCTGAGCATGAGCCCCTATCTGCGCGGCCAGCTTGCCGGACTGGCGCGTTACGAGTTGCGCGGCACGGTCTCGGAAACGCGGACCAAGGATTCGCTGCTCGGCGATGCCAGCAATCGCAGCGGTTCGCTCCAGTTGGTCGGCCTGCGCGGCGGCAGCCTGCTGAACTGGTCGGCCTCGCTGAGCAAGCAGAGCAGCCATGCCAAGACCGGGCGGGAGACCGGCAACTCGTCGGGCACCGCCAGCCTGCTGATACGGCCCGACTTCGAGTGGGGGGCGGGCCTGGTCGTGGGCCGCGAGCGCAACGACTACACGACCCTCAGCCAGCAGACCTCGACTACCTACGGGCTCAATGCCAACTGGACGCCGACGCCGCGCACCAAGTTCGCCCTCGACTGGACGCACCACAACTACGGCAATGCCCACAGCCTGAGCTTCGAGCACCGCATGGCCCGTTCGGTCTGGCGCTATTCGGACAGCCAGTCCCTCAACACCGGGGGTGCGCAGAACTCGGCTGGCCTGCAAACCAACTACGAGCTCTTCTTCATCCAGTTCGCCACCATCGAGCCGGACCCCGTGCTGCGGGATGTGCTGGTGCGGGCCTTCCTGAGGAATCTGGGCCTCAGCCCCAATGCCTGGGCCAATTCCGGCTTCCTGAGCGCCTCGAACTCGCTGTCCCGCAACCGCCAGTTCTCCTTCTCCCTGCAGGGACTGCGCACCACCATGACCCTGATGGCCAACCGCAGCCAGAACAGCCGGCTGGCCATCGACCCGCTGCTGGGCGACGATCTCTCGAAAGCGGGCCGCGTGCAGCAGCGTGTCTATGCCATCAACGTGGCCCATCAGCTGACGCCCACGGACACGGTCAACATCGCCCTGACCCAGCAGCGCAGCAGCGGCGACCTGGCCAACCAGGGCAACGATCTCAAGTCCCTCACGGCGAACTGGAGCGCCCGGCTCGGTGCGCGCACCAGCCTGCAACTGGGCCTGCGCCACAACCGTTTCAACGCCCAGCTTCTGTCCTACCGGGAGAATGCGGCGATCGCCACCCTCGTCCAGCAGTTCTAGCCCATGTACGAAGCTTTCTACGGGCTGAGCAGCAAGCCGTTCCAACTCAGCCCCGACCCCAATTTCTATTTCGGCAGCAAGCAGCATCGCCGCGCCAAGGCCTATCTGGACTATGGCGTGCTGCGCAACGACGGCTTCATCGTCATCACCGGCGAGATCGGCGCGGGCAAGACCACCTTGCTGCGCGGCCTGCTGGACAGCCTGAACCGCAGCAATGTGGTGATCGGCAATCTGGTCACCACCCAGCTCGATGCCGAGGACACCCTGCGCATGGTCGGCGCGGCCTTCGGCGTGCGGGTCAAGGACCTGCCCAAGTCCGAGCTGCTGATGACCTTGGAGGCCTTCTTCGTCAACCAGACCAGCCAGGGCAAGCGCTGCCTGCTGATCGTCGACGAGGCGCAGAATCTCAGCGCCCGCGCGGTGGAGGAGTTGCGCATGCTGTCGAACTTCCAGTTCGGCAATCAGTCCCTGCTGCAGACCTTTCTGGTCGGGCAGCCCGAGTTCCGCGGCATCCTGCAGCGGCCGGAGATGGAGCAGTTCCGCCAGCGCGTCGCCGCCACCTGCCATATCGGCCCCCTGGACGAGGACGAGACGCAGCGCTATATCGAGCACCGGCTCAAGTGCGCCGGCAGCAGCGGCAAGCCCAGCTTCGACCCGGAAGTGTTCCCGCTGATCCACAAGGCCAGCCAGGGCATCCCGCGCCGCATCAACTCCCTGTGCGACCGTCTGCTGTTGCTGGGCTTCATGGCTGGCAAGACGCATCTGGCCGCGGCCGACATCAACGAGGTGCTGCGCGACATCGCGCAGGAGAGCGAGACCCCGCAGAAGGCGGCGGCCGCCGCCGGCGCCGACTTGCAGGGCCTGGCGAACGGCCATGAGGCCCTGGACGTGGACCTCTCGCGCCTGCGCCTGAGCGCCGGCGATGCGGCCGGGCTCGGCAGCGAGCTCGCGGCCCTCAGCCAGGGGCAGCAGCAGGAGCATCTGCAGCGCCTCGAAAACAGCCTGATCCGCCTCGAGCGCATCAATCTGCAGACCCTGGGCCTGCTGCAGAAGCTGGTGGAGGCGGTCAAGCCCGGCCCCACCGACACGCGTTCATGAACCCGCCCGCCGCGACGAGCCCGTCTTCATGCTGATGCCCACCCAGCCCGCGCCGCTGCGCAATGCGATGACCATCGACGTGGAAGACTACTTCCAGGTCTCGGCCTTTGCGCCCTACATCGCCCGCGCCGACTGGGAGGCGCGCGAGTGCCGGGTCGAGCGCAACGTCGATCGCATCCTGGCCCTGCTGGCCGAGTCCGAGACGCGCGCCACCTTCTTCACCCTGGGCTGGGTCGCGCAGCGCTACCCGCAGCTGGTGCGGCGCATCGTCGCGGGCGGGCACGAACTGGCCAGCCATGGCTACGGCCACGAGCGGGCCAGCGACCTCAGCCCGCAGGACTTCCGTGCCGACGTGAGCCGTGCCAAGCAGTTGCTGGAGGACATCGGCGGCCAGGCCGTGCAGGGCTACCGTGCGCCGAGCTTCTCGATCGCCGAGGGCAATCTCTGGGCCTTTGACGTGCTGCAGGAGGCCGGCTATCGCTACAGCTCCAGCGTCTACCCGATCCGCCACGACCATTACGGCATGCCCGACTCGCCGCGCTTTGCCTACCCGGTGCGCGAGGGCCTGCTGGAGGTGCCGGTGACCACCCTGCGCCTGCGCGGCAGGAACCTGCCGTCCAGCGGCGGCGGCTACTTCCGCCTGCTGCCCTATGCGCTGTCGCGCTGGATGATCGGCCAGGTCAATCGCGTGGACCAGCAGTCGGCGGTGTTCTATTTCCACCCCTGGGAAATCGACGCCGGGCAGCCCCGCGTGGCCGGCATCGACGCCAAGACGCGCTTTCGCCATTACGTCAACATCGGCCGCACCGAGGCTCGCATCGCGCGCCTGCTGCGCGATTTCTCCTGGGGTCGCATGGACGAGATATTTCTGGGCCGCGCCAGCACTGCCCGGGCTCAGGGATGAGCGGCGCCGTGCAGATCAAGCGCTTGTCCGCGAGCGACGGCCGGACCGCGGCGGCCTGGGATGCCTTCGTGCTGGCTCAGCCGCAGGCGACCTTCTTCCACCGCGCCGGCTGGCAGAAGCTGGTCGGCGAGGTGTTCGGGCATGACTGCTACTTCCTCTATGCCGAGCGCGACGGGCGCATCGAGGGCGTGCTGCCGCTGGCCGAGGTGAAGAGCCGGCTGTTCGGCCATGCCCTGGTCGGGCTGCCGTTTGCCGTCTACGGCGGTGTGGTGGCCGACAACGAGCCGGCCGCCCAGGCCCTGGAGCAGGAGGCCCAACGCCTGGCCCAGTCTCTGGGCGTGGCGCATCTGGAGCTGCGCCATGTGCAGGCGCGCCACCCCGACTGGCCGCGCCAGGACCTCTACGTGACCTTCCGCAAGGAGATCCAGCCCGAGGAAGAGGCCAATATGCTGGCCATTCCGCGCAAGCAGCGCGCCATGGTGCGCAAGGGCATCAAGAACGGCCTGCAAAGCCATCTCGACGCCGATGCCGGGCGCTTCTTCGCCCTCTATGCCGACAATGTGCACCGCCACGGCACGCCGGCCATGCCGCGGCGCTATTTCGAGACGCTGCTGCGCGAGTTCGGCGCGGACTGCGAGGTGCTGACCGTGACCGATGCCGAGGGCACCCCCCTCAGTTCGGTGCTCAGTTTTTACTTCCGTGACGAAGTGCTGCCCTACTATGCGGGCGACGCCGAGGCGGCGCGCGATCTGGCAGCCAATGATTTCAAATACTGGGAGCTGATGCGCCGTGCCTGCGCGCGCGGCCTCAAGGTGTTCGACTACGGCCGCAGCAAGCAGGGCACCGGCTCCTACGCTTTCAAGAAGAACTGGGGCTTCGAGCCCACGCCGCTGCACTACGAGTACTGCCTCTACAAACGCGACACCGTGCCCCAGAACAATCCTGCCAACGCCAAGTACCAGCTGATGATCAAGGCCTGGCGCCGCATGCCGCTGGCCTGGGCCAACTGGCTGGGGCCCTTCATCGTGCGCAATCTGGGATGAGGCCGGCGATGGGAGAAGCCTTGCTGCGTCCTGCCGAGCGCCCGTCAATCGCCTGCCCGCAGCCGGCGCGGAGGCGCTGATGGCCAAGCTGCTGTTCCTGGTGCACCGCCTGCCTTATCCGCCCAACAAGGGCGACAAGGTGCGCTCCTACCACCTGCTCAAGCATCTGGCCGCCCGGCACGAGGTCTACCTGGGCAGCTTCATCGACGATGCCGAGGACGAGCAGTACCTGGACAAGCTGCGCCCGCTGTGCGCCGACCTGCATGTGTCGCGCCTGCATCCCGGCAGCGCCAAGCTGGCCAGCCTGCGCGGCCTGCTGACCGGCGAGGCGCTGAGCCTGCCCTACTACCGCGATGCGGCCCTGGCCCGCTGGGTCGAGGCCACGGCCGCCCGCCAGGCCCTGGACGCGGTGATCGTGTTCTCCTCCACCATGGCGCAGTACGCCGAGGCCTTGCCGGGCCTGCCGATGCTGGTGGACTTCGTGGACGTCGATTCGGCGAAATGGGCTGACTACGCCCAGGCCCATGCCTGGCCGCTGTCCTGGCTCTATCGCCGCGAGGGCCGGCGCCTGCTGGACTTCGAGGCCCGCACGGCCGAGCGGGCCGCCTGCTCCTTCTTCGTCACCGACAAGGAGACGGCCCTGTTCCGCCGCCTGGCGCCGGCCTGCAAGGGCAGGGTGGAGGCCTTGTGCAACGGCGTGGACGCCGGCTTCTTCGCGCCCGATGCGCGCCATGCCTCGCCCTTTGCCGAGGGCGAGCAGGCCCTGGTCTTCACCGGCGCCATGGACTACTGGCCCAATGTCGACGCGGTCGCCTGGTTCGTCGCCGAAGTGCTGCCGCAGCTGCGGCAGCGCCGGCCGCGGCTGCATTTCTACATCGTCGGGCGCAGTCCGACCCCGGCCGTGCAGGCGCTGACCGGTCCCGGCGTGACGGTGACCGGCACCGTGGCCGATGTGCGCCCCTATCTGCAGCATGCGGCGGCCGTGGTGGCGCCGCTGCGGCTGGCGCGGGGAGTGCAGAACAAGGTGCTGGAGGCCATGGCCATGGCCCGGCCGGTGGTGGCGGCGCGGAGCTGCGCCGAGGCCATCGAGGTCCAGGTCGGCGAGGAACTGCTGGTGGCCGAGGGCCCGCAGGACTATCTGGAGGCGATCGACCGCCTGCTGGCCCAGCCGCAGGCCGCCGAGCGCATCGGCCAGGCCGGTCGCGCGCGCGTGCTGCAGAGCTACAGCTGGTCGGCCCATCTGGCCGGTCTGGACCGTCATCTGGCCGCGGCCGCGCGCCCGGCCCCGGCCATGGAGGCCGCATGAGCAGCGTGATTCCCGGTTCGATGCTGGCGCGCCCGCAGGCGGCCTGGCGCTGGGCGCTGCCGGCCCTGCTGGCGGCGGCGCTGCTACTGCTGGGCCTGTACCGCGAGACCGGCCTGGCCATGGTGACGATCTGGGAGCGCTCGGGCACCTTCACCCACGCCTTCGTCGTGCCGCCGATCTCGCTGTGGCTGATCTGGCGCCAGCGCGCCGCGCTGGCGCAGCTGACGCCGCGGCCGCAGCCCTGGATGCTGCTGCCGCTGGGGCTGAGCGCGCTGGCCTGGCTGCTCGGTGATCTGGGCGCCGTCAACGCGCTGACCCAGCTGGCCCTGGTGGCGATGCTGGTGCTGCTGGTGCCGGTCCTGCTGGGCCTGCAGGTGACGCGGCAGCTGCTGTTCCCGCTGGGCTTCCTGTTCTTCTGCGTGCCGCTGGGCGAGTTCATGATGCCCCTGCTGATGGAGGGCACGGCGGACTTCACGGTGGCGGCGCTGCGCCTGAGCGGCATCCCGGTCTTCCGCGAGGGGCTGCAGTTCGTCATCCCCTCGGGCAACTGGTCGGTGGTGGAAGCCTGCAGCGGCATCCGCTACCTGATCGCCTCGGTGATGGTGGGCACCCTGTTCGCCTACCTGAACTACCACTCGACGCGCCGGCGCCTGATCTTCGTGCTGGTGGCCATGCTCGTGCCGCTGGTGGCCAACTGGCTGCGCGCCTACATGATCGTGATGCTGGGCCATCTGTCGGGCAACCGCCTGGCGGTCGGCGTGGACCACCTGATCTATGGCTGGGTCTTCTTCGGCGTCGTGATGCTGGCCATGTTCATGATAGGCGCGCGCTGGGCCGAGCCCGAGCTGGCGACACCCGTGGCGGCGGGGTCCGACGCGACCGGCGGCGCGGCGGGCGGCGCGCAGCGCTGGCTGCCGGCGCTGCTGCTGAGCGTGCTGGTGCTGCTGGGGCCGCAGCTGGCGCTGCAGGGGCTGAGCCTGGGCGCGCCCGCGGCGGCGCCCCGCCTGAGCCCGCCGACCCTGCAGGCCCGCGGCTGGCAGACGATGAGCGAGGCGCTGACCGACTGGACGCCGGCCTTCGAGAGCCCGGCCGCCCAGGTGCTGGCCGGCTACGAAAAGGACGGGCACGAGGTCGGCCTCTACCTGGCCTACTACGCCCACCAGAACTATCAGAGCAAGCTGATCAATTCGCAGAACATGCTGGTGCGTTCGGACGATCCCATCTGGTCGCAGGTGGAGGTCGGCGAGCAGGACTTCGAGCTGGCCGGCCGGCCCCTGAGCCTGCGCAGCGCCGCGCTGCGCTCGGACGCCCTGCTGCGCGGCGGCCACCGCCGCCTGACGGCGTGGCAGTTCTTCTGGGTGGACGGCCAGCTGACGTCCAGCGATCTGCGCGCCAAGGCCTATGGCGTGCGGCAGCGCCTGCTGGGCCGCGGCGATGCCGGCGCCGCCGTCGTCGTGTTTGCGGAGAAGGGCGAGGAAGCCGCGATGCGCAGCTTCCTGCAGGACAACTGGCCGGCGCTGGAGGCCCAGCTGCGCGGCCTGCAGCAGGGTCGGCGGCCCTGAGCGGGCCCCGACAGGACTTGTTTTGAGAGGGATACAGACATGAGCACCGTTGCAGTGATTGGCCTGGGTTATGTGGGGCTGCCGCTGGTCGTCGAGTTCGGCAAGAAGATGCGCACCATCGGCTTCGACATCTCGGTGCCCAAGGTCGAGGCCTGCCAGCGCGGCACCGACCCCTCGCGCGAGCTCAGCGACGCGCAGGTGCAGGCCGCCACCCAGGCCATCTACACCGCCGACCCGGCCCTGCTGCGGGAGGCCGACATCATCGTGGTGGCCGTGCCCACTCCGGTGGACGAGGCGCATATCCCCGATTTCCGCCCCCTGGTCGGTGCCAGCATCAGCGCCGGCCGCAATCTGAAGAAGGGCGCCATCGTGGTCTACGAGTCCACGGTCTATCCGGGCGCCACCGAGGAGGTCTGCATCCCGGTGCTGGAGCGCGAGTCTGGCCTGAAGTGGAAGCAGGATTTCTTCGTCGGCTACTCGCCCGAGCGCATCAACCCGGGCGACAAGGAACACACGCTGACCAAGATCCTGAAGATCGTCTCGGGCGACACGCCCGCGACCCTGGACAAGGTCGCCAAGCTCTACGAGACCATCGTCGAGCCCGGCGTGCACCGCGCCTCCAGCATCAAGACCGCCGAGGCGGCCAAGGTGATCGAGAACACCCAGCGCGACCTGAACATCGCACTGATGAACGAGCTGGCCATCATCTTCGACAAGATCGGCCTGGACAGCACCGAGGTGCTGGAGGCCGCCGGCACCAAGTGGAACTTCCTCAAGTTCAAGCCGGGCCTGGTGGGCGGCCACTGCATCGGCGTCGACCCCTACTACCTGACCCACAAGGCCGACATGCTGGGCTACCACCCGCAGGTCATCCTGGCGGGGCGGCGCATCAACGACAGCATGGGCAAGTTCATCGCCGAGCAGACGATCAAGCACATGATCGCGGCGGGCAGCTACATCAAGGGCGCGCGCGTCAATGTGCTGGGCCTGACCTTCAAGGAGAACTGCGGCGATCTGCGCAACTCCAAGGTCATCGACATCATCCACGAGCTGCAGAGCTACGGCGTCGAGGTCTGCGTCTGCGACCCGCAGGCCGAGGCCGAGGAGGCCATGCACGAGTACGGCGTGCGCCTGCAGTCCTGGGAGGATCTGCCGCGGGCCGATGCCATCGTGGCCGCGGTGGCGCACCGCGAGTTCGCCGCCCTGGGGACCGAGGACCTGGGCAAGAAGCTGGTCAAGGGCGGTGCGTTCATCGACGTCAAGGCCAGCTTCGATCCGCAGGCGATCAGCGCCGCCGGCTACAAGCTCTGGCGCCTCTGAGGCGGGGCCCGCGCCATGGGGATGGCGGCAGGCGTCCGGGTCGAGGCACAGTTCGGCATGCTCACCCCGGCGCCCAGCCGCTTCCCGGCCCACGAGCGGCGGCCCGCCACCCCCTCCACCCAGCCTAGCCAATAAGACTATGTGCGGAATCACTGGCATTTTCGACATCCGCGGCCAGCGCGAGCTGGACCGGCAACTGCTGCAGCGCATGAACGACTCGCAGCAGCACCGCGGTCCCGACGAGGGCAGCCTGCATCTGGAGCCGGGGCTGGGTTTCGGCCATCGCCGCCTGTCCATCATCGACATCGCCACCGGGCAGCAGCCTCTGTTCAACGACGACCGCACGGTGGCGATCGTCTTCAACGGCGAGATCTACAACTACCAGTCCCTGATGGCCGAGCTGCAGGGGCTGGGCTACCGTTTCCATACCAAGAGCGACACCGAGGTGATCGTGCATGCCTGGGAGGCCTGGGGCGAGCACTGCGTGCAGCGCCTGCGCGGCATGTTCGCCTTCGCGATCTGGGACCGCAACAAGCAGACCCTGTTCCTGGCGCGCGACCGGCTGGGCGTCAAGCCCATGTACTACGCCGAGCTCGACGACGGCCAGCTGGTCTTCGGCTCGGAGCTGAAGTCGCTGATGGCCCACCCCGGCCTGCGGCGCGAGATCGACCCGCTGGCGGTCGAGGAGTATTTCGCGCTGGGCTATGTGGCCGAGCCGCGCACCATCTTCCGGCAGGCCAGGAAGATGCCGCCCGGCACGACGCTGGCGATACGCCGCGGCGAGCGGGTCGGTGAGCCTCGGCGCTACTGGGATGTGCGCTTCACGCTCGACGCCAAGATCAGCGACGCGGAGGCCTGCGAGCAGCTCACCGCCAAGCTGCGCGAGTCGGTGCGGCTGCGCATGATCGCCGAGGTGCCGCTGGGCGCCTTCCTGTCCGGCGGGGTCGATTCGAGCGCGGTCGTCGCGATGATGGCCGGCCAGAGCAGCGGCCCGGTGAACACCTGTTCGATCGCCTTCGACGATCCGGCCTTCAACGAGGCCATGTTCGCGCAGCAGGTCGCCGATCGCTACCACACCAACCACCATGTCGAGACGGTGCAGAGCGACGACTTCGACCTGATCGACACCCTGGCCCGCCTGTACGACGAGCCCTATGCCGACAGCTCGGCCATCCCGACCTACCGGGTCTGCCAGCTGGCGCGCAAGCATGTGACGGTGGCGCTGTCGGGCGACGGCGGCGACGAGACCTTCGGCGGCTACCGGCGCTACAAGCTGCATCTGATGGAAGAGCGCCTGCGCTCGACCCTGCCGCTGGGCGTGCGCCGGCCGGTCTTCGGCGCGCTCGGCCGCATGTATCCCAAGGCCGACTGGGCGCCGCGCGTGTTCCGCGCCAAGACCACCTTCCAGGCGATGGCGCGGACCTCGGTCGAGGCCTATTTCCACAGCATGTCGCTGATCCGCGAACCCGATCGCAGCCGGCTCTACAGCAGCGCCTTCAAGGCCGAGCTGGGCGGCTACACGGCCCGCGAGCTGTTCGCCCGCCACGCGGCCAATGCCGACACCGAGGACCCGCTGGCGCTGATCCAGTACGTCGATCTGCACACCTACCTGATCGGCGACATCAACACCAAGGTCGACCGCGCCAGCATGGCGCATTCGCTGGAGGTGCGCGAGCCGCTGATGGACCACGAGATCGTCGAATGGCTGGCCACCCTGCCGTCCTCGCTGAAGATGCGCGGCGGCGAGAGCAAGTTCCTGCTCAAGAAGGCGATGGAGCCGCACCTGCCGCACGACATCATGTACCGGCCCAAGATGGGCTTCGCCGTGCCGCTGGCACGCTGGTTCCGCGGCCCCCTGCGCGAGCGCGTCAGGAGCGCCCTGCTGGGCGGACCGCTGGCCGACTCGGGCTGGTTCGATCTGCGCATGGTGCGCCAGCTTGTCGAGCAGCACGAGAGCGGCGCGCGCGATCACAGCACGCCGCTGTGGACCCTGCTGATGTACGACGCCTTCCTGCGCAACGTGATGGGTGTGGCGACGCTGCGCTCGGCTGCCTGAGGCCGCGAGGCCCCGATCCGATGAAAATCCTCTACCACCACCGCACCGCATCCAAGGACGGCCAGGCCGTCCACATCGAGGAGATGATCCACTCGCTGCGCGAGCTCGGCCACGAGGTGCGCGTGGTCGCGCCCGGCCTGGCGGAAGAGGGCGCCCAGGCGGCCAAGGGGGCCGACATGGGCGCCGAGGTCGGCTGGGTGCAGCGCCTGCGCCAGAGCCTGCCCAAGGCCGTCTACGAGGTGCTGGAGCTGGGCTATTCGCTGCTCGCCTATCGCCGCCTGGCCAAGGCCGCGCGCGAGTTCCAGCCCGATGTGATCTACGAGCGCTACAACCTGTTCCTGCTGGCCGGCCTGATGCTGAAGAAGCGCAGCGGCCTGCCCCTGCTGCTGGAGGTCAATGCGCCGCTGGCCCAGGAGCGCGGCCAGTTCGGCGGCCTGGGCCTGCCCTGGCTGGCGCGCTGGGCCGAGGGCGTGGTCTGGCGCGGCGCGGATTTCGTGCTGCCGGTGACCGCCGTGCTGGGCCAGCATGTGGCGGCGCGCGGCGTGCCCGCGGCGCGCATCGCCGTGATCCCCAACGGCATCAACGAGGCCCATTTCGCCACCGCGCCGACGCTGGAGGCGGCCAAGAGCCGGCTCGGCTGGCCCGGGGCACTGGTGCTGGGCTTCACCGGCTTCGTGCGCGACTGGCATGGCATGGACCATGTGATCCGCTGGATGGCCTCGCCCGACGCGCCGGCGCAGGCGCGGCTGCTGGTGGTGGGCGACGGCCCGGCACGCGCCGACCTGGAGGCGCTGGCGCGCGAGCTGGACCTGGGCGAGCGCGTGCGCTTCACCGGCGTGATCCCGCGCGACGAGGTGCCGGGCTATGTGGCGGCCTTCGACATCGCGCTGCAGCCGGCCGTCGTCGCCTACGCTTCGCCGCTGAAGCTGTTCGAGTACCTGGCGCTGGCCAAGGCCGTGGTGGCGCCTAACCAGCCCAATATCGCCGAGGTGCTGGAGCACGAGGTCAATGCGCTGCTCTTCGATCCCGCGCAGAGCGACGGCCTGCAGCGCGCGCTGGCGCGGCTCAGCCACGATGCCGATCTGCGCCTGCGCCTGGGGCAGGGCGCTCGCGCCACCATCGCCCGGCTGGACCTGACCTGGCTGGGCAATGCCCGCCGCGCCGTGGAGCTGGCCACGCGCGCCGGCGCCCGGCCGCCGCAGCGCGCGGTCCTGCCCTCGGAGCCAGGCCGGCCATGAGCGTGACCTCGGGAATTCGGAGAAGGTGGG
>Ga0255338_1003615_pt1 | contig 18064 bp, 18 predicted proteins | sample MeOH1_35cm_T4_19_FD_203715 | JGI IMG/M metagenome (GOLD analysis project Ga0255338, IMG submission 203715) | Sandy soil microbial communities from University of British Columbia, Vancouver, Canada - MeOH1_35cm_T4_195 | ecosystem: Engineered > Artificial ecosystem > Sand microcosm > Unclassified ...
AGGGGCGTGCAAACATGTGGTAGCGGACCGGTTCGGCCGGAGCGGGATGCGCTGGAAGTTGGAGACCGCGGACCCCGTGATGCACCTCCGGGCGGCGCTGCTCACGCAACCTCGGCTGGACCTGCGGCAGTTCGCCGGGGCCCAGAGCGTGCCGGTCGCTTGATCTCGCCTTACACGGGAATCACACCCCAGCCGGCGTTACCTACCACGACGGAAGTCGAAGGAAGACCCGAGAACTGGTTGCCGCCTGACCGTTTACACACCTTTTGGCGAAACCTCCGGTTTACATGATCTAATCCGTGCCGCGTCTGACAAGCTTCCGGTAGATAGGCCACCGGCTTCGTCTTCTTGGATATCTCCAAATTCGGAAGTTGCCGTATCTCTTTGTCGAGTGTGACGAGGTCAGCGGGGAAGAACACGACAATGCGCACCCCCAGTGTGTCAGCCATATCTGTAAAACTTGTTGAATCAAGCCCGGCGGGAAAGCGGTCCGGCTTGCGCAAGACTTTGTCTAGAACGCTTTCAGGACGCTTGACTTGACAATGAACGCGCTGCACCGGCGACGGCGTTGGCCGATGTGAGTTTTCCTCATACTTGGCCCAGTAGTCAGGTTGTCGGAATGCCCGGAAGAGCGCACGTGCTTCGCTGTACGTAGGGTTCAGAACCTCAGTTACGTGCTGTGCGTAGCCGTCAAGAAAAGCCGTAGATGCGTCTTCTTCGAACATTTGACTGATACACCTCTAATCTTCCACATTAGTGCTGAAAGTAATTCACCGGACACTGTTCACCATGGAGAGAGGATTGACCTTCCTGACTGACTGAAAGAACTGGCCAACGTAATTCACATGGCGGCGCGCCCACTTACCGCACTTCAGTCCTTGTATCTACCAGGCTTTCATAGTAGGGTGTGTCAAACGTCCCAGCCTCGTACCTGTCGTAGTTCGCCAGACTCTTCTGACGAACTACTCGCACGTTCGAGGACGGTATGCCAACAACAATCACTATCATTGATCGGGTCGGGTCTGTAGGGCGAGATCATGAAGGTGAAACACGGGTCTGGGTGGGGTCTCTAGAGTCGGACCCCGCCACTACTCGTGTCGCTTGTGACTCCGAGGAAATTCAGCGGGTCGGCCTAGGCCACGGCGATCTCGTCATGCTCAATTGTCGCCCTTCCACTGTTGACCTCGATTCAGCTGGCGAATGGACCGTTTTATTTGTGGGCACCAAAATACAAAAGGTCGAGGAGCGGCTGAGTGCCGGGATTGAGGCGCATGCTGACTGACATAGCCTCGTTAGGCCAGGCAAGATGGCCTCGGTGCGCCTGCATCAAGTCGAACGCCCATTTCCTAACTCGATTCGGGCGTCTTTTTATCCTCGCTACCCATCCGGCCACATTATCTCGGATCAGGGTCTAACTCGTAAAAACGTGCAGAAAGTCACTGGGTCGCCTACTGATCCTCATATCCGGGGCCGCGTTCTACGCGAGATGAAACAGGTGGGAGAGGCCGATATATCGGGGCGCGGCCTATTGGGCCGATACCGCTGATTATTCATTACTGCAATGCTTGGGCAATGCCGCGTGCCAGAGCCGACGTGTATTTCGGCTTCAGGAGCGAACTAAAAGCTGCAACCGCGGAGGCATTGAGGTGTCTGATATACTGTGGGGAACCAACCTCATCGTTAAGTCGAAAAAATAGGACTCAGTACGAATGGCTCAGCCACACAACCCTGGCCGCCCAGGTGATCCAGGACGACCGAATCCGCCTGGAGACCCCAACCCGCCCGGTAACCCTGGTGGTCCGGGACGGCCACCGGGTCCGCCGCCGCCAGGACCAAAGAACCCACCCAATCCACCCGGTCCTCGACCGGTCGGATAATGAGTGGTCCTTGGTTTCAAACCAGCCCTGAGCGTTGTCAGTACGAGCTGGAGGCGCTCAGCGCTGCTGGCATTGAGTATTCGATCGATTCGAAGGCTCAAGCGGCAGGCATTTTCCGCCTGGAACTGCGCATCGCGCACGGGAGTACATTTGCACTTCCGGATGGTGAGCCGTTGCGCCTCGCTGCAATCTACCCTGATCATTTTCCCTACTTCCGGCCGGAAGTGTTTGTTTCCGAACTGCTCCTGCCCCGACACCAACACCCATTTGCTCGTAATCTGTGTCTACTAGCTCGCTCGACTGTTTTTTGGAATCCAGAGTGGACGCTGGCAGCACTCCTCCAGCGGCAGTTGGCTACAGTGCTTACGGCGGGGCGGATAGTTGATCCAGCCCTTCTTGCCGAAACCCCCGGAGAGCAGGCAGAGCCTTTTACTGACTACTTGAATTACTATCCACCGGCCATGGTGCTAGTGGATGGTTCGGTCATTCCGCCGGCTGGCCAGACGCAGGGGCGGTTGGTCGTCGGTATCCCGCCGAACTCCGCGGTTACCCCGCAGGCGCTTTTACTTGAGCTGCGGGGTAACCGCGGCGATGTAATTGCGAAAGCGACTGCTGCTCTAGCTGAGTTCTTTCCGCGCAGAGTCGAAGGATGGTGGTATCGGCTTACGGAGCCGCCAATCGCCGGAGACGGGGAAATTGTAGCGAACTGGCTGGAGAAGCAAACCTTTTGGCAGCGTCGACGTGGATCTGGAACTCTGGTTGCCAACGGAACGATCCTTGGCGTGACGGCAGTTGTTTTTCCGTCGGAGACGTCCCCAGGCATTCAAAGTGCCGCCTGGGCATTCCTTATACATGTCAAAGTATCCACCGAGCAACCGGGACCACGGGGAAAGCCAGTCCGGACGACCAAGCAGGTCTCATACTTTGCGCAACTTGGACAAGTGGGAAAACAGGAGGCGCTCGAACGCGCGCCGCGACTTCGAGCGCTTGGTAAGGCGAAGATTGCGGTGGCAGGGCTCGGCTGCCTTGGAGCGCCCTCAGTATTGGAGTTAGCTCGCTCGGGCGTCGGTGGACTGCGACTGCTCGATCACGACACGGTGGACCCCGCTACCACCCTCCGTTGGCCATTTGGACTACCTGCCTTTGGAAAGGCCAAAGTCGAGGTGCTGGCCGAGTTCATCAATCGGAACTATCCCCACATCCGGATTGAGCAAACACTCGTCCATCGAATCGGCGCCATCCGGGGAGATTCCAGTCAGCGTGCAGAGTGGCAGGTGCTGGACCAGTTCTTGAATGGGGCTTCATTAGTTTTTGATGCTTCGGCGGAGGACGGCGTAAGCCACTTCCTATCGCAGTTGGCCAGTGAGCGGGGACTTCCTTACATCATGATTTACGGCACCCAGGGTGGTTGGGGCGGCGTAGTCCTGCGCCAGGTCCCTGGTCGCACCGCCGGTTGCTGGATGTGTTTCAAGCACGCCCTGAACGACAACACCATCACCGCACCTCCGGCAGACGCATCTGGAGCCGTGCAGCCGCTGGGATGTGCAGATCCCACGTTCACGGGCACAAGTTTCGACATGCAAAACATCGTGTTGGCCGGCGTTCGTTTGGCGGTTGCAACTCTTTGTCATAACGTTGAAGATGGCTATGAAGATCTCAACTGGGATGTAGGCGTGCTGGCGCTAAATGATGGGCAAGGGGCTCCAATCGCCCCTATATGGCAAACGTACAAGTTGCAGCGGCATGCAGCCTGTCCCTATTGTGAGCAGGGATGAGGCGTGTCTGGCTCAGCTTCCAGGCGCTCGCAGCGATGATTGCCGAAGGTCATCGCTGCGAGCCCTTAGAGACAGGTGGGGCGCTGATTGGTTATTGGGCTTCGAGCGACGAGGCAGTCATAACGTGCATCGTCGGGCCGGGACCTGCTGCCGAACACGAGCTCACTGCATTCACGCCGGATCACGGTTTTCACCAGAACGAGATAGATCGGATTTATCGGGCCACTGGGCGTACGGAGACATACCTAGGTGACTGGCACACCCACCCTCGGAATGGGGCGTGCCTCAGCGACAAAGATATTCGAACTCTGAAGAAGATAGCCCACCACCAACCGAGCCGTCTTGCCCATCCACTTATGGCAGTTCTCGCACTCGAGAAGGCGGAGCTAGTGGTGTGGTGTTGCGTAGAGCACAAGAGGCTCCAGCCATGGAGTGGGAGAGTGGTATCGTGCACACTGGACTTCTTCGACATAGCGGATAGTTAAGCCGTGCCTTGATGGTACGTTAGGTTATCGAGATCATTCCTAACATCCCAGAACCTGCAGGATTCGTTTGCCAGAACGCGACCTTGAGTTGTGACGGCTTTCGCTTCAGTTCATCGTCGTTGCCGGAGGATAGCCGGGGGAGAGGTGTCCGTCGAGTCTCTAACTAATACGGAAGTCCCTTTCTGGTCGGCGCATTCACCGGATCTTGTCATCGGACTTCACTTCCAACCAATCGTGCTTTCGTTCCCGAGCCACCCACTGTAGGCACTTTCCACTGCGATCCAAGGAGTGGTAATGATATGAATTGATAATATCTCGCCTCCGCCCGGCCCCATGTTCCCTATCCCCACAACGCGGTCCCGCTGGTTGCGGAATGTCCAATACGATGTTACGGTGACACAAGTAGACACGACGAACGTGACGCACCAAAAAGGAACAGAAATGGTTCAAGTTGACTACCGATCCATGTTGGAAATCGCGATCGAAGAGGCGAGGCTCGGACTCGCAGAGGGCGGAATACCGATCGGGGCTGCCTTATTCGATCAATCAGGACAGCTTCTGGGCCGCGGACATAATCGACGAGTCCAAGACGGTGACCCCTCTTCACATGGGGAGACCGACGCCTTCCGTCGTGCGGGACGCCAGACAGGTTACCTTGACAAGATCCTTGTAACCACCTTGGCACCCTGCTGGTACTGTAGTGGTCTTATCCGACAATTCAATATCGGTACGATCATTGTTGGTGAATCAGTGAACTTCGACGGTGGCGTTGACTGGCTCCGATCAATTGGAATTGAGGTAATTGATCTTAACTCATCCGAATGCATCGGGCTTCTGCGCAACTTCATATCCAGCCATCCGGACCTCTGGAATGAAGACATTGGCGTAGCCAGTTCGTAAGGAATATCAGAAACACACATTTCTTCGACTTAAGTTACGCTCCTCCACAGAGTGAGATTTCTATAATGAACTGGCCTTCTGCCGAAGCAATCATTAAACGGGCCATTACAAACCTCGTTCAGGCGCAAAACCCCGATGGCGGCATCTCCTCTTACCGTGCTGGGCAAGATGTAAGCGGCATCTGGACGACTGCATTCGTTGTAAATACCACGAAACGACACAGCATCATCCCCGAAGAAGAGGCGTTCATCGAACGCTGTATCGATTATATCGTAGCCTGTCAGAATTCAGATGGTGGATGGCCTTACAAGTTTGGGGGCATTAGTATTGTCGATACTACATCATGGGCCCTGCTTGCATTATCACACTATCCTGCGTATAGCACTGAACTCGTACGTGGCGTTGATTGGCTGCGACAGCAACGAGTAATGGACCCAGCCAATGGGCGAGTTGCCTGGGGACTGAATGGGAGTGAGTATTGCCGCACATATTCCACGTATGCAGCGGCGTACAGTCTCTCAAAGCTTTGTCAGGGGAATGCGTTGCCTAACGAGATGCACGTAGGTATACACACTGAAGTAATGGAGGCTCTCGATTGGCTTGAGGAATCACGATCGGAAGGTGGTTGGGGTGCGAGATCGGGAGACAAACCAGAACTTGCAAACACCGCATACGCTTTAATATGCCTGCTTGTCCATGGCAGAGAGCCAGAGCGATATCAGACTGCGCTCCAATGGCTTCTCAGCCAAATGTCAGCCGATGGTGAATTCTCGCCGTCAGCGGAGCTTGTCAGTGTAAAAGAAGGGTATGAGTTCTCCATTCCCTACTATTCTCAGCCTTGGGTGCTTCGTGCGTTGATCTTTTTCGCCGAACTGGACCAACTTGACATTGAAATCGTATACCGTGTGGGCCAATGTCTCCTCAGCCATTTCGATCCGGCTGGCTACGTTCACCTTGCCAAAGGCAATCAGGACCAATTTACATGGCCAGTTGCCTACGCTGCTGAAGCCATGATGAAGTTTCGTAGCTTTTATCGATCTCGACAGCGCGAATTTGAGGACCTATTCAAACGTCAGGAGGATGATAGAAAGCGGGGCATTGAGGAGCGAATTCGGTCAGAGATAAAGAACAATGTGCCGTTTCCAATATCGAATCAGTACTTGATGTTTTCCCGTGAAAATGATAGTACTCAGAAATTTCGGCGGTTGAACCTCATTTTCGAGGTCACGCTGAAATGGACCGTCAGCATGTTGATTGCGGCCTACGTACATAGCCGGGAATCGGAGCCGAATGCAAATGCAGTGTTGGAATCTGGATTTGCTCGACCTTCACTTGGCCACTGGAGTAGTCTGGTAGCAACTCTCGGTCGGTTCGATGCCGTGCGGCATGTGTTCGGAGCAGACGCGGCCCATGACTTCTTTCGTCCCCATCGATTGATTGACGAGTCAGGAAGACACTCGGTGATTGAGTTATGCCAGCATTTTGTTGAACTCAGAAACCGAACAGTGGGCCACGGGGCGTTGGTGTCTAACTATGAGTACAGAATATTGGTTGCTCGCGAGGAGGTGTACTTATACACGCTAATGAATGCGCTGCGGATACTGCGAGACACCACGAGTTTTCTCATAATGAGTGCCGATTTCGACGAGTTCGGTGGTCAAGAGAATTATATGATTCGCACCGTTCGGGGGTACGATTTTTCAGATCAGGAGTTCGTAAGCCCCCAACGACTCTCGCAGGGGTCGCACGAAGATATTCGATACTTGCACGCTCATTGCTCGGTGAGTGGTACTATTCTAAATCTATACCCATTTGTTTACTGCGGTACTTGTCATGAATGCAAAATGGAGCGGTTTTTCTTTTATAACGGTGTAAACAGCCGCCGAGTGATTTACATATCGTATGACTGTGGACATACGATCGAGCATGATAATCTTGACCACTTTAGGAAGCGGCTCGAAAGAACGGGCTGTGCTATCAACTGGAAATAGGGATGTAGTCAGCTTGCACCTGTTTGTATGGGATCGGTGAGTAGAATTCTCGGATTGGTGGCAGCGAGGGCAGGATGGGTGAATGCGTAACTGAATTAATGCAGTTTTCGTGCCTGGCGGTGATTCCGGCCTCCTTCTTTTCAAGCAGGCGGCCCCAGACGCAAAGAGATTGGTTCCGCGCTCTGCCCTGCGGCGGCCTGCTCACAAGGGTGCGATTCAGGGTTTAGGCAGCGCCGAAGCGCTGGCTTGGCCGACTTCTTACTCCTAACAGTACATCCGCAGGTCGGTGGAGTCGCTCGACTTGAGCCGCGCGCGCAGGGTCACCACGGCCTCTGCACTTTTCTCCCGCCAGTGCATGCCGACTTGCTTCAATCGCTGCGTGACCAGTTGCCGGCACGTTGCCTCCACCACGCCGCTCCCGATGTGGTAGCCCCGCTTCAAGAACGTACCGTAGCGCATGCGTTCCTGGTTCTCCGTAAAGTAGCCTATCTCTGTCGCTCGCAGCTTCTGCTCTTCCGCGCTCTGCGGTTGCCACTCCGCGATCTGCGCCAGGGCACTTTCGGGGAGGTCCCGGTCCAAGAACCATTGGCCGTGCTTCACCCATTCGTCCGCGGCAGGCGTCCCTTTCCCAAAGCGGGCGTGCGCCACCGTATAGAGGTGCTGGGTCATGTGCCAGTAGTCTACGATCTGCAGGGCCTGGGGGAAGTGCTGCGCACACAAGTTCCAGATCCAATCCGCCCCATCTCCCAGCACGACCAACTCTCCCGCCTGTTCGCTACCGTGGCTACGCGCCAGGTCCACCATTCGGGGTGTGAACCCTGCGATCTTCTCCAGCGTGGCAGTGTAGGCGCGCCACCGCACGCCCGTATCCACGCCGTCCTGTTGTTGCGTCCGGTAGACGACCCCTACTTTGCATTCTCCGTAGCGGCAGGCCAGCTTTCCCAAGCTGCCATCTTTGCGCCACGCGTCCCGCAAGGGACAAAAGACCCCGTCCATTCCCAGATACAGACGCTCCCCGGCCGGTGGGGCGGACGGGGCTTCGGGACGGGCGCCCGGCGCCGCCCGCTCGGCGGCCCGGGCGAGCCGCTCGGCTTCCGCCAACGCCGCCCCTACTTCCAGGGTGGTGCGCTCGACGGTCGAAGCGCTGACTTCCATCCCGCGTAGGTCGCGCAGCAGTTCGGGGACGCTGTCGAACGCGGCGAGGCTCCCATACTTGGCTTGCCAAGCCCGCAGCTGCCGCGTTTGGGTCAGGCCCTCGAGCTGCAAGTGCAGATCGAGGGGCGCGAGGCCGTATTCGCAGTCGGTGCAGCGGTAGTAACGCCGCAGCAACCGGCGGGTGCCGTGGATCGTGCCGACCTCTAAGGGCGCGACCCGCTTGAACCGCACCATGCCGTCGCACTGGGGACAAGCCGTCTGGTTCTCGCCCGGTGGGAGCTGCCTCCGGATCAAGGCCTCTTCCAATCGCGTGTCTTGCTCCCGGCCTAGTTCTTCCACCAGGGTCTCAATCTGTTCCAGGGTGAGCGGGCCGTCCGGAACCCGAATCTCTAGTTCCTGGGCATACTCCCGGAGCAACTCCGCGATCAACGTCGCGCGATCCAAGCCCGCCATGGCGCTTCTCCTCCGGCTCCACCACTGGAGCTTGGCGGTAGATTCGCCACGGCACACCCTACTCTCCTTACCCTGCGTTAGCAACCAACCTGCCTAAACCGTGCATCGCACCCTTTCTGACACCCCGCCGCCGCTTATCAAGAGTCATTGTTCCGGGACGGGAATCTTTGGGTGCCACCTACGGATTATTGAGCGGAGGACACTTCGATGCTCTGCTTCACCCCGTCGACCCACCCACCGCTCCCGGCCGGTGTCAGCCCGCAGCTCGCGGACGCCTCCGCGCTTCCCTCCACGGTTCAGCTAGCCACCTGGGGACCCGATTGGGCCGCGCAGGAATTCTCTGGAGCGCAATTGCCTGATCCACGCCAGGTGCGCTCCCTGCAACGCATTGCGGCCGCGCTGGCCGCACATCCTAACCGGTCGCTGACGGCCGCCTGTGGGGCCCCGCCTGCGCCAAGCCGCACACCGGGTTTCCGAGCACCCGCGGACGACCCCGGACTGCATCTTGGTGGGGCATTACGGGAGCCGTTCCACCACTGTCCCGAGTGATGTCGACCAACACCCCGCAGTAGTCGCTTGCGGTCGTATTCACGGACGGTCGCGGAATCACAGGTGAGACTAGGTAAGCCCCAGCGGCGTGGGATTGAAAGCCCTCTGGCCACTGGGTGTTTTCATCAAAGAGAGCGCCTTCCAGTAAACACGAGCTAAGATCGGTCTCTGAAAGGTCCGCACCCACCAGCCATGCCTGCCGCAAGTCCGTTCGTTCCAATCGGGCATGGCGCAGGTTCGCTCCCTGATGGTTAGCGTCGCGAAAGTTAGCCTGGTCGAGGTGGGCAAACCTCAGACTCGCCAGCGCAAGATTCGCCGCCCGAACGTCGGCTCCCCAGAGATCCGCGCCTGTGAGATCCGCCCCGGAAAGGTTCGCCTGGACGAGGGAAGCATTGATCAGGTTGCCGCCCGCCAAGTTGGTGCAGAGAAGGATCGTCCGATCCAGGTCGGCATCCTGGAGTATACAAAACGAGAGGTCGGCACCCTGGAGTAGCTCGGTCTCCAGGAGGACCGACCCCGTGTGTCGGTGAAGGATCGTCAGCATGAGGCGGTATCGAGAGTGGAAGTCAGCTCTAACGGCAGTGGCGTTCGCCCCGTGGGTCGGAATAGCGGTAGCCGCGGGTACGTCAACGGGGTGAAGTCCAGGGTTAGTATCAACCCCGCGGGGAGGCAAGGTGCACTCTGGAGATTGTCTCCGCGGTCGATCCTTAGGGATCGGGTGCTTTTGGCCGGCAAGCAGTCCCTTTCACCCAGTGAAACGGCGGTCCAGGCTCTCTAGGGCTTCCTGGTAATGCTGGAGCAAGAGTTCTCCCCAGTTCGCTCCACCCTCGCACAGCACTTGAGCTCTGGCTATCCCTGCGACCAGGCAGGCGCGGGCCTCCGAGACCTGACCATTCAGAGCTAGCTCCTCCGCACCCTCGACCGTCATCCGCATGGTCCGCCATTCGGTATCCGGCAGTTCTGGCGACATCGGTGCATTCCTTCCAACGGGACGGTGACGCCCTTCCCCGCTGATTCGCTCGCGGCCAATTAGCGAGGGAATTAGCAATCCAACCTGGCGTGGAGTTGGAACGCCGCGGGGTTCAGCAGGAGCCGTGGTAGCCGGGCCGCTCTGGTATTCAGACCCGGCCTCTGCCTGGTAGTTGCACGCCGTACGGGAACAGCAGAGGCCCAGCGGTCGAAGATCAGTGCGCCTGATGAATAGCAACTGCCTGCTCGATCAGCGTCCGTACTTTGCTGCGGTGCGGCTCATCGCTAAGGGCCACCAGCGAGTCTTTGCTAAAACGGTAAAAAGAACCCGCTTACCCGAGTTCCGGAAGAAGAAGGGGTAGTTGCCGCCGTCATCCATAGGTCCCCACTCGAACTCTGCGTTCGGCAGGAGCTCCAACAGGACGCCTTGCACGTGCTGCATCCCGGCCCGCATCCGCTCAAAGTAAGTCGCCATTCCTGCGCTCGCTCCTGCTCTGGCCGCCGGTTAGCGAATACTTGGTTTCGTTGGCTCGTCTAGCTAACGATGTCGGTTAGGTGCGCCGCGTGCTGCAACTGATGATATCCTACCACCCCGGCCGATCAGCGGGATATGCCTTTCCGCTGATCGTTAACACCTATGCGAGAGAGATCTGCCGGCCATCAAGGATCGATGGGGACATTTTAGCTTTCTGTAACTGCCAGGGCGGGGGCTGTTGAAGTTGCTCAGGATAACGATAGAGGGCAGGGTGGCACGCAGATCGAGCGCATAATCCCAGAGGCCGGCGTCCGGGAGCCATTCACCGCTGTGCGTTACGTTCCCCGGACGGCTCAGGGCTGGTCGAGGACCTCCCGAACTTTTCGAGCCAGACTGGTAGGGGTAAACGGCTTCTGCAGGAAGTGCGCTTCCGCGCGCAAGACCCCATGGCGAACCACCGCGTCATCGGTGTAGCCCGACATGTATAACACCCGCGCTTCCGGCCGCAACTCCAGGAAGCGGGTGGCGATTTCCCGTCCGCTGGTCTTCGGCATCACCACGTCGGTAAGTAAGAGGTCGATCTGGCCCACGTGCCCTTCCACGTAAGCTGCCGCCTCGTCCGGATCGGCGGCTTCCAGCACCCGGTAGCCCCACTCCTCCAGGACCGTGCGGACCAGGCTCCGCAGCATCCGTTCATCCTCGACCAACAAGATGGTTTCCGCTCCGGGAGCCGCCGGCTCCGCCCGTGGTGCGAGGGGTTCCGCTGCTCCTTCAGCGACGGGGAAGTAGACTTTGAAACAGGTCCCCACCCCCACTTCGCTGTAGACCCGGATTTCCCCACCCGTCTGCTTCACGATCCCATGGACAGTCGCTAGTCCCAAACCCGTGCCGATGCCCGGGGCTTTGGTCGTAAAGAACGGCTCAAAGATCTGGGCTACGGTGGCGGCGTCCATGCCACACCCCGTGTCCGTCACCGCTAGCACCACGTAGGCTCCCGGGCTGGACTCCAGATGGGCCTGCACGTACGCCTCGCCCAGGACCATCCGGCTGACTTCGACGGTGATCCGCCCGCCATGCGGCATGGCGTCGCGCGCGTTGACGAGCAGGTTCAATAGGAGCTGTTCAATCTGGCCCAGATCTGCCACAACCGGGGCGGGTACTGGGCTGAGTTGGACGTGGAGCTCTAGGTCCTCACCGATGAGCCGTCGCAGCATCGCCGCGATGTCCCCGAGCACTTCGTTCAGGTCGAGCCGCTGCGGAGCGAGGACCTGTTGCCGGCTGAAGGCGAGCAACTGCCGGGTAAGATTGGCAGCGCGCTCGCTGGCTTTGCGGATCTCGGTGAGCGGGCCGTGGGTGGGATCGCTTGCGCGTAGTTCCAGGAGCAGCAACTCCGAGTAGCCACTGATCACCGCCAGCATGTTGTTGAAGTCGTGGGCAATGCCTCCCGCCAGGCGGCCGACCGCCTCCATCTTTTGGGACTGCCGGAGCTGCTCCTCCAGGCGGCGTTGGTCCGAGACGTCGAGTACCAGCCCTCCGAGCAGACGCTCGCCCGTCGTGTTGGTCAGGGGGAAGAGGTAGAATTGGCAGTCGTGTACTCGCCCGTCCGGCGTCGGAATCAGGAAACACTCCTGCCGCGGCACCTCCTCCGCGAGCACGCGCTCATAGGCCGTCCGCAGCTCGCGCGCGGTTTCTTGCGGCACCAACTCTGTCAAGGTTCTGCCGGCCAATTCGGCCAGCGTGGTCCCAAAGAATTGCTCGTAGGCCGCGTTCGCATAGACGATCCGCCCCGCCGCGTCGCGAATAAAGGCGAGCGCCGGGCTATGTTCCATGAAGCGATGGAACAGGTCCTGGCTTTCGTTCAGGGCGGCTTCGGCTTCCTGCCGCTCTCGTGCGTCCCGGATAAAGCCCACGAAGGCGGGGGTTCCGTCCGTCCGGATCTGGTCGATCCGGACCTCGACGGGAAACTCGGCACCGGCGGCATTCATCCCGGTTAGCTCCACCCGGCGACCGAGAATGGTGCGCTTACCGGTCTGGAGATAATGCGCGATCCCGTCGTGGTGGGCTTGTCGCCAGGCCTCCGGAATGATCAACTCGGCGAGGGGCCGACCCACGGCGGCCTGGCGCAGATAGCCGAAGAGGCGCTCGGCCGCCGTATTCCACTCCTGCACCAGGCCGCCGGCATCCAGCGCCACCACCGCATCGAGAGCCGTATCCAGGATCGCCGTTTTGAGAGCCACGCTTTGGCTTAATTCTCGCTCTCGGCTGCGCAACGCCTGCCGATCTAACTCGGCGGTGCGGCCGAGACGCTGCAGCCTCTCCACCAGGCCACATAGGCCCGCACTCAGCAGCGCGAACAACGTCAGCACGATCCGATCACCGGCACGGGCCACCGCTAGCGATTCATAGGGAGGCAGGATATACCAGGCCGCCGCCAGACTGCATAACAAGACAGCGAAGAGTCCGGGGCCGGCACCGCCGATCCAGGCACTCGCCAGAACGGCGGGGAAGCTCAGCAGGAACTGGCCGGAGTCGCCGACCAGGGGAGCCAGCTGATTGCGCACGCCAATGGCCAGGACCGAGATGACGGCCGCGGCCGCATAGCGCGCGGTCACGGACAGACTTTGTGGGGTGCCAGTGAGCATCAGGAGAAGTAGTTTCCCTCCAGGGCGTTTCAACGGGAAATACTGGCATCGGAGCCCGTCATCACGCAGTTCGAGATCTCGGTGAGTGGGACACTATCCCGCAGCGGGAGTTGCGGCTCCGGTCACGGTGGGCTGCAAAGCGAGCGGGGAATTGCCCGGGAAGTCTCTAGGCGTCGTCGAAAGAGGGGCCGAAGTTCCGCGTCAAACGGTGAGAAGCATCGTTTGCAGAAGGGCGGGATCGACGGGTTTGGTCAGGTGCGCGTCGAATCCGGCCTCCCTGTTTCGCACCGGTCGCCATCACGGCCGTAGCCAGACATCGCGATGAGTCGTGCACCTTCCGTCGCGGGTGCGGGGCGCAGCGCTTCGGCGACCTCTAAGGCGCTCACTCCCGGGAGTATAAGTCCCCGCGTTGCCTTCCGTCGAGACCGAATACGGAAAGGATATCAGGCAGTTGGGCCCGCCCGGCCGGGCAAGCGTTCACGAAGGCGGTTCTGCGATAACCCTGGCCAAACAACAGAAATGGCGGAGAATTACGGCCAAAACCGGAATATCAAGTAAAATGGAGTGCGAGAGCGTTCTGGCAGCCGAGCTATAGATAACACCAACGCCTCGTGCCAGCCAGGTAAGTTACGGGCACGGCGTGCCTGCGGGCATCGTAATTCCATGCAATTGACCGAGCCTCGCGCTAATCAGATTCTGAAAGAAGCGGAGCGACAGTGTGTGATCGCCAGCCAGCAATGGGGGGTTACCTTCAATTCGCCGTCCTGGGCTCAGGACGCGCAGGGCGTCTACGTCATCCTTTACGCGCGGCGGGATCGAGGAAAATACCTCTCCGTCCGGGTCTCGGATGAGGATCTGGAAGACTACCCGGAAGAGCCCGAGGGGTGCGATTCAGAAGTTAGGCAGCCGCGCAACTACTGAATTGGCGTAAGTCCGGTCGCTGCGTCGAGAGCCACGCGGCGCGGAGCGTGGCAATCGCATCCGCCGTCTCTTGGCGCCAGTGCATCCCCGCCTCGTCCAGCCGTTGCACCACTACCCGCTTACAACTGGCTTCCATCACCCCACTGCCGATATGGTAGCCGCGTTGCCGATAGGTGCCGTACCGCATCCGCTCTGCGTTGTTCGTAAAGAAGTTGTATTCCCGGTCCCGGACCTCGCGGTCGGCCGCATGGTCTGGCTCCCAGTTTTGGAGGGTTACCAGCACGTGCTCGACCTGATCTTGTGCCAGGAACGCCTGACAAGTGTGGACCCACGCTGCGGCGCCCGCCGCATCCCCGAGATAGCGGGCGTGGGCCACCGCATAAAGGTGCTGCGTCATGTGGTAGTAATCCAGCACCTGGAGTGCCTGCGGAAACTCGCGCATACACAGGTTCCAGATCCAAGGCGCCCCATCCGCGATCACGACCACCTCGGCGGCCGTAGCCACCCCCGCCCGCTGCGCCAACCCCACCATGCGCGGCGTAAACGCCTCCACTTTGTCCAACGTGGCCGTGTAGGCCCGCCAGGCCACCCCACAGTCACCGTCCGGTCCGGCCTGGGCCACGTAGGCCAGCCCGACTTTGCACTCGCCGAAGCGGCAGTGCAGCTTCCCGGCCGAGCCGTCTTTCTTCCAGGGCTCGCGCAACGGGGCGAAAGCCCCATCCATGGACAAATACAACCGCGGTCGCCCGGGAGCGGCGGCGACGATAGCTCCCGGCGCGGGTCCCGCGTCTTCCGCCGCGCGCAGGGCTTGACCCACCGCCACCGCCGTGCGCTCGATGGTCGAGACGCTGACCGTCAGCGACCGCAGTTCCGCGAGATCCTCCGCCACTTCCGCAAAGGGCATGCGTGCCGAGCGGGAAGCGATCCACGCCTGGACCTGTGGCGAAACCCGCGTGGCGGGGAGGGCCAGCCGCACTTCCCGCGGCGCGAAGCCGTGTCCGCAAGCCGTACAGTAGTAATAGCGGCACCGTACCGTCCGCTCGCCGTGGGAAGTCAGGACCTGTCGTAAGACCGTTCGCCGAAAGCGCGCGGTAGCCGGGCACTGGGGGCAGCCGGCCTGGTTGGCCTCGGAGGGGAGAATGTCCAAGATGCGCTGCTCCAGGACCCGGTCCATTTCCTGGCTGATCTCTTCCACGGTTTGCTCAATCTCGGCCAGCGTTTCGGGGTTTTCCGCCAGCCGCCGCTCCAGCAGTGCGCGGTAATGTGCGAGGGTTTCCTCGATCAACTGTGTCCGTTCCGCAGAGGTCATGGGTTCTCCTGGCGGCATGAAGAAGCGCGCCACCAGGAGATTCACCGTCACCACGGAAAATCCATGCTGTCATTGCCTAACTTTTGAAACGCACCCAAGCGCTACTTCCAACGCGAGGTCGACAAGATACTCCAGGCCATTGAAGCCCAAACCCGACGCTCTCTTAAACGACGCATCCTGCAGGAGCAATGAGGACCCGCGTCGAGCCAATGGCCTTTGAGTTAATAGGGGTCTGCCTGGTGCGACGGAAATGCGTCAGCATCCGCCCCGGGAGAGGGTTCGTTACTCTTGCTTCGGGGTGTATCCTCGTAGCATGGATAAACCACACCACAAAAACCAGGTGCCGCCCCAAATACACCTCGTGCCAGGCAAGGTCGTAGATGCGAAACGGCTAGAATGCGTCTTCGCTCTATTGGTGCAGCGAGGACAGGAGTCGGGAGCAGTGGGCAATACGACGGAAGCCGCAGAAGTACTCGGGGCAGTTCAAGGTGGTGACCGTCAACTACTTTCGAGGCCGGCGACACTTATGAGGAGGCGCCAGTCAATTACCCGATGTGAATCGCATTGGGCCGCCGGGAATCACCGTACCTGATAATCACTCCCACCAGGGCTTGTCAATGATCATAGCTCCCGGACGAGGTTTCGCCGGCACGGATCGCTGGCCCACTGGATCGTATCCGATGTTCCAATTAGGCACGCGCTAGAGATCCGATTCGACTGATGATCATTGATAAGCCACCTGGGTGCGATTGCGACTCCCTAAACCTGTGCTACCTACTGAATTCTAGATTCGCTGCCCTGGACGGCGTTCCCACCGCCTTCGAAGCAGCGTCACCTATCATTAGCACCGCGGACGCGTCTCTGGTCCCAGTCGCTGCGATCCGCACCGTGTTCTTCGCTCCGGGTCGCGTCCACGGCGAAATATTGATGGATATCAACTGGCCTCCAACCAAGCTATCGCGGCGCACTATGTAGCCGTTCACCCAAATCCGCACCTCGCCTAATCCGGGCGATCCATTCTGAAGGGATAGCCAGTGTTCCTGCTGCGGGATCTGCTTGAAGGTTCGGTTTAGTCGCCGTGATTTGCTCACATTGAGGTTGGCAATCACGGGATCGCAGGTCATCGCATTCCCGGCGCCATCTGATGCAAGTAGTTCGACGCGTGCGGACTGTGACAGATTGAGCTTGTATGCTCGCACCACTGTGGTGCTGATGGACGGAGAAAACCTCAGTGTTTGTCCGACCGGCACCGAGGTCTTTGTAGTAACACTTACCAGCCTGCAATTGGAACTACGAGCAGTAAGTTGAACGGAAGCAACTCCCGTACCACTATCCGCAACAGTAATTGGGACATAGACTACCGGAACTCCGTCCTCCGTGCCTGACACGACACCACCGATCTGACAGGTAGGTGCTTGAGAATCTGGAAAGCCCTCGAAGCGAACAAGCGCGAAGTCTCTACCAGATCCATTGTTGGTATAGCCTCCCAACACGGCCTTTCCGTCTGGCTGAAGCGCGAGGCTTAACGCGTCATCGGCTCCCGCCAGATCCGCCGTAGCCTTACCTCCGACCCCGAACGTGGTATCTAGAGCGCCATTTGGCAAGTACTGCGCGAGGGCAAAGTTACCACTCAGGCTAGTCGATCGAGCATACGTTGAGCCACCGAGTAGGATTCTCCCATCCGGTCGCACCGCCACACTGTACGCAAGATCGTCCCCTGGGGCGATGTCGGTCGTCACGGTGCCACCGGCACCAAACGAAGTATCGCGGGTGCCATTCGTGTTCAGTCGGGTCAAGTAAAACTCCGACTGGCCGCTAACGCCCGTGTAACCTCCCATCAGAATCCGCCCATCGTTCTGGATGGCAATGCTGTAACAGATCGCGGGATCAACCTGAATTCGTCCACCGGTTCCGAATGTCGAATCTAATGAACCGGTCGGATCGAAGCGAACGAGAGTCGCGTTATAGTAGCTGTCGTTTCTACCTCTAGAGAACCCTCCGAGGAGAATTCTACCGTCCGGCTGGACCGCGACAGACTGGCCAAAATCAATTGCCCCATCGAAATCCGCAGTAGTCACTCCATTTATGCCGAATGCGGTGTCAAGCTGGCCATTAGAGTCGTAGCGTGCGACAGCGAAGTCTGCGTCGGTACCGTTGTTTAAGTAGCCACCGAGTAGGATTTTCCCGTCCACCTGCAATGCAACGCTTTTTCCAATATCCGATTCGGAGCTATATGCGGTGACGACCTTGCCTCCGGTTCCGAAGGCCGTGTCTAGCTCACCGTTTGCCAGATATCGTGCCAATCCAAAATCGTAATTACTGCCGTAGATTATTCCGCCGCGCAGAATCTTGCCGTCTGGTTGAATTACAACGCTGTTGCCCTGATCGAAGGAGCTGAAATCAGATAGAACCTTTCCGCCTACTCCGAACGTTGGATCTAGTGTCCTGATTCCTAATTCCGGTAGCAGCGATTGATGCTCGCCACAATCTCCGCGAAGCTCTTCGTCCAGATGTAAGGGCGTCGCTGTTCGTTATGGTGGGCGAGGTATTCTTCGATGGCTTG
>Ga0255338_1003616_pt1 | contig 18056 bp, 16 predicted proteins | sample MeOH1_35cm_T4_19_FD_203715 | JGI IMG/M metagenome (GOLD analysis project Ga0255338, IMG submission 203715) | Sandy soil microbial communities from University of British Columbia, Vancouver, Canada - MeOH1_35cm_T4_195 | ecosystem: Engineered > Artificial ecosystem > Sand microcosm > Unclassified ...
AGCGCCTCCAACATTGGTTGGGTCAGGCTTTGGCAGCCGAGGTCCTGCGGCTTTGCGCCCAGGGCATAAAAAAGAGGACACACGTAGCAGCGATTGGCGCCCTGCGAGCCGTGGGATTGAAAAGCCTCTTCGGCTTTTCGACAGAGACCGTGACTGGACGTTATCCGCCGCATCACCTCTTCCGCCGGCTGGTCCTGTAACGCCAGGAGGATCGCTCGCCACATGGACAGCGATTCCTTACGCGCGGCCGACCACGTTACCGGAGCCGCCTCCGGAGGACCACCGCCGCGCAAAGCACGTGTCGCGGACTGCTCGCTGGGAAATACCGGGAGAATGCCGTCCAGGCCGAGCACTGGTAATACCTGTGCTGCCGATGTACCGGCCACCACGGCGAAGCGGCGGCCTGCGGCATACAATCGCCGCTGCGTATCGAGGAGGAGCATCACACCTCCCATGTCGACGGAGCGACAGCCGGTCAGGTCGAGAACGAGGGCCGGATGTCGCAGCCCGATCAGTAAGTCGAGCTCTCGCTTCAAAGCCTCGGTGGTCGCCGTGGTCAGTTCGCCTGAACAACGGACGATCGGTCCCTGCTCACCCGGCACGCGGGAAATGTGCAGTGCCGGCAAGAACGTTGTCCCTGCAAAGTCGGCCATCTACGTCCTCGGTCTCTTGCCGACCTTAAGCCGGCATGAAAAAGCCCTGTCTCACGCACACTCCAGGGAAGCGCGTGAGACAGGGCTATCGTGGCCCTTCGGCGACCGGACGTTCGTGGAACGGGCAGCCGAAACTATTCTTCTTAATATCAGGACGCTGAGTCGAGTCCACTCCGACGCAGCGATTTCACCGGGCGGGAGTGCCGGCCTCCATTGGGAGTCTTAAGCGGCCAGGGGCGCCGATCCGTCCGTGACATGATTGGTGCGGATAAACTCCCGGCGCGCTCACCTGGTGGAGGGAGTTACATCCGGGCTCGCTCAGCCGGTTCCGGCGGCAACGAGCCGGCCGCCGCGCGAACAATCTGGTTACGAACCCGCAATGCTGACGGCTATCCGAGCAGTTCCACCGCTGCAATTACCTGCTGTGCCGTCTCCTTCAACGACTGGCGCCGGTCGCGGCTCAGTTTCTGCAGGCGTCGGTACGCTTCGTCTTCGGCCAGTTGGAAGCGGCGCATGAAGATCCCCTTCGCGCGCTCCACCAACTTGCGCGCTTCCAGCGCCTCTTTGAGGTCCGATAGCTCGCCGCGCAGGTCATTCAATTCGCCGAACCGGCTCAGCGCCACTTTGAGCGCGGGTTCGATCTGCTCATCGCTCACCGGCTTCACGAGGTAACCGGAGGCGCCGGCGCGCAATGCCGCATCTACCAGTTCCCGCTCGTTGTAGGCGGTGATCATCACAATGGCCGTGGGCCGCGCTCCGACGATGCGTTCGGTGGCGGCAATCCCGTCTAGCTTCGGCATCCGGATGTCCATGAGGATCGCATCCGGTTTCAACCGCGCGGCCTCGGCTACGGCCTCTTCGCCGTCCCGGGCTTCACCGACGACTTCGTAGCCCAGCTTTTTCACGCTCGCTTGTAGTCGCAGCGCGGTGAGCCCCTCATCTTCGCAGATCAGCACTCGCACTTTGGCCATAGTTCCTCCCCTACCAGGGAAACCAGACTTCGGCGCTCAACGCCGCGCCCCTCGAAAGGCGTAGTTTACCCGCGAGGTCTCGCTCCGCCAGGGTCCGGACTACCTGCAGTCCCACGTGTGCGTCCCGGAACAATTCGAAGTCGTCCGGCAGGCCGGGGCCGTCGTCTTCCACTCGGAGTGAGAGGCCCTCTTCCGCCTGGTTGAGACGCACGACCAGTCGGCCTTCGTGCCGGTTGGAGAACGCGTGTTTTACTGCGTTGCTCACCAATTCATTCAAGATCAGGGCCAGCGTGGTCGCCTTTTTCGATGACAGGGCGACTGAAGGCACGTTGATGTGTGTCGTGATGGTGCAGGCAGCCAGGCGCGCTCCGCGCAGCACCATCGGCACCAGCCGCTCCGCCAGGGCACGAAGGTCGACCGTCTGCACGTCGTCATCCTGCGAAAGCAGGTCATGCACCATCGCGATAGATTGGACTCGTTCCACGCTCTCCCGCAGGATATCCTCTGCCGAAGCACCCCCACTGGCCGCAAGCTCGAGGTAGAGCAAGTCCGAGATCGCCTGTAGATTATTCTTGATGCGATGGTGCGCCTCGCGGATCGCGAGCTTCAACTGTTCGCCCTTCTCCCGCTCACTGGCCAACAGCTTTGCGCGCTCTTCCTCGGCTCGCTTCCGCTCGGTAACGTCCCGGATGATCGTGATGACGAATGCGCCGTCGTCGGTCGACGTGGGGCTGAGGCTGATCTCCACCGGCACCTCACTGCCGTCGCGGCGTCTAGCAAAAAGGTCGTGCCCCGAACCCATCGGCCGGGTCCGCGGATCGCGATGGTAATCCGTCCGGTGGCCGGCATGCGCGCCCCGGTAGCGCTCCGGAATCAAGGTCTCCACTGGTTCGCCGACCAGTTCTTCCCGCCGGTAGCCGAACATCCGCTCGACCTGGCCATTGACGAGGCCGATCCGCCCTTCCCGGTCGACCAGCACAATCGCGTCGGGAGCCAGTTCCAGCAGGTCGCGAAACTTCGCCTGGGACAGCGTGGCTTCCGCGAGGGCGCGAGCGCGGGCGATCCACACCGATGCCTGGTTGGCGAAGATCATCGCCAGATCCATCTCATCGGCCGAAAGGCGAAGCGGCGTTTCGCGACGGTCGCCGATCAACAGCCCCAAAACCTCCCCCGGCGCAATGAGCGGAATGGCCAATGCATAGGACAGGTGCTCGCTCCGAGTAAACTCACCGGGAAGCAGCCCGTTGGCGGCCGGAGCTTCCCCCACCCAACTCCGCCCTTCCACCAAGACGGCTTCCGCAGTCGGCAGCGAGCTGAGCGGCGCCCGCAGTGCCTGGACCGCCGCCTCGTCGAATCCGAATGAGGCAACTCCAACCAACTCCTGCAGTTCCGGCAAGCGCAACAGAACCGCGGTACGCTCCAGACCGAGTAGCTGCGCCATTCGTGCCGCGGTGAGACGGAGAACCTCCGAAAGCTCGGGAGTGGGGCCGATGTCCCGGCTGCACTGGTGCAGCGCGGAAAGATGTTCGATCTTCCGCTGCGCGCCCGCGTACAGCTCCGTGTTCGCGAGGGCCATCGCGATCTGGTCAGTCAGAGCAGCCAGAAGCTCTCGTTCGGGTTCGCCGAAATCGCGAACCTGATCCGCGGCCAGGCTCAGGCAACCGAGGAGCATTCCTTTGCATAACAGTGGGGCCGAAACGAACGTCCGGTAGCCGTGCCGAGCCCAGGGCGTTTCCGCGTACGCTCCGCCGCGCAGGTCGTCCACCACCAGGATCGTGCGCTCTTTGGCGGCCACCCCTCCGACACCCTCGCCGATCCGCGCCGTACTTGCGAGTTCCTCCCGCAGTTCGGGCGGAAGGCCGGCATCGGTGGTGAGCGCCAGTTCCCCGGTAGGCACGTCAAGCAGCCGGAGCACCCCCGCCGAGAACTCGAAGACCTCCAATACCTGCTGAAGCGCGTGCTCCAGCACCTCGCTCGGCTCCAGCGAAGCATGAATGGCTCTGCTGATCGAGTAAAGAGCTTCTAGCTCCCGGAGGCGGTGCGCGTCGGCGCTTGCGTGCGTTCGCTCCGTAGGCACCATCTGGCTGGCTCGGCAACCTTCACTGGTGTCAGAATGGGTTCGATGCGTCATGACCTGCCCCAGAACCACAAAAAGCGCCGCCATTCGAAATCACCATTAGGCAGGTGTCTCGAATAGTGCGGCGCTCAAGGCCTGTGGGCGCCGGCGATCATGGACGGCACCCAACGTAAAACTTCTCGCTCCGAGTATAGGTGACGCCCGATATCTCGTCAACCCTTGGCCGAGGTGGGGTGCTGCAACTGAAACTCCGGGCTAGCGGAACAGAGCCCACCGGGACTGGAGCCGACGGGATGGAGGTCCCACCTGTTCCAGCCCCGTTCAAGGGGCCGGCAGCCAGGCAGGCGACGAGTCCCACTGACCTACTGAGCTGCGCGTTGAGTGCTAACGGCGGCGGAGTAATGGAGTATGGGGAGTGGGAGTATGGGTGAGGTTCACCGCAGGCTCGCGGCTTCCCCAATACTCCCCTACTCCAGGAGCGTTAGCCGTCCCTGCACGGCTCAATACCAGCTACCGGGTGCGGATATCCGGTCCAACCCCTCCGTCGCTCCCGCCTTAGTTGACCACCCGGAAAATACCGCCGAATGGGGTTCCACCCACGGAGAGACTGCCTGAACAGTCGTAGGAGCTCGATCCACCTCGCGCCTGGAAAGCAACCTCGTTTGATGGTTCTGAGGGTCGGGTAACACGAAGCGAACCCGCCCGAAGGGCGGACAAGTATGAGAGGTAAAGAGGGAGACCCATCCGATGCCGGTTGTTTATAGAGAAGACGATAGCCCCGCCTGGGGTGTGACGGCCATCGTTCTCGTGGTGGCACTGTTCGCGTTGATGCTCGGCTACTTCGCCTGGTGGCGGCCGTCTCAGATCGATGCCGCGCCGCGCTCTCCAGACGTCATTAACGTCCAGCCGGCGACCCCATCGTCGCCTTCGTCGCCGACCGTGATCCCGGTCCCCGTGCCCGGACCTCAGGGCCCGGCTGGGCCGTCCGGCGCGTCCGGTCCCGCGGGACCGGCTGGTCCGGCCGCTCCCGCTGCACCTGCCACTCCCGCCGAGCCGGCGGCACCCTCCACGTCGAGCGACTCGGGATCGAGCAGTAGCGGCAACTAGTCAGTGCCGTCTTTTGCAAGCATGAAGAAGGGCCCGACCAACCGGTCGGGCCCTTCTTCATGCTGAGGTATTCGACCTACCGGGATGGTTACCAGTGGCGGATCGACTCCGCGCCCAGGGACCACTGGTACTTATCGAAGAGCTGCTTCACCTTGGCGCTCTGCGCCTGGTTGGTACGAACCATCACCCAGGCATTGCCGTCCACAATGCGGCCATACCAGTCACGAGCAAGCTCATGCTGGAAGCCGAAATTGCTCATCGAGCCCACGATGCCCCCCGACGAAGCGCCGAGTTGCGCGCCGCCAATGGCGATGGCCAGCGGTCCGGCAGCTACAAACGCCATCTCGATGTTGGGCGGAATCGAATCTCGATACGCCGGCCGGGCGCCCCCCTGCCAGCCCAGCCGCTCCCACGCGGACTGCAAGGCCAGCGAGGTAAACTGTCCGTCTTCGCCCGCGACTTCCGCGCGAGCGTTGAGATCCTCTTCAGCCACCTCGCGGGCTACCAAAGAGATCTCGCTGCTGGGTACTCCCGAGTCCAGCAGCGCGGTGATTACCCGCTCCGCAAGACCACGGTCCCGAAATATGCCACCGATGAAGACCGGCACCGTCCGTTCCTCCTGCCCATGGGACCGACACTCGATCCCGGATCATCCGGTAACTATATCCGCATCCTGCCGGGGACAAGCACCTGTCGCCGTACTAACCGCGCCTCTTGCCTGTTGCCGATTGGTTGCAGCATCCCTGCACGCTCTCCTCTTAACAGCTAGCCGCATCCGTTGACGTGCCTGATACAGGCTGCCTATAATTCGGCGCGTGTCAAAGCGCGGTCTAAGGAATTCGTGATGAACGCGGGGATTGTGGATGTTGACCCGTTGGAGTAAAGATGAGATCGCCCTGGAAATCCTCCGGATGTACACCACTCAACAACCGTTGAGCTATGGCGAGGTGCAGAAGAGCAACCTCCGCTTGCTCCGTGCTGCCAACCGCTACTTTGGTTCCTGGAAGACCGCGATCGAGTACGCGGGGTTGGACTACGATAAGATCCGCCGCTACAAGGTGTGGACGTGCGACCGGATCGTGGAGCAGATCCTGGCGTACCACCGCGACGGGAAGGACCTTTCCTGGCGCTATGTCTCCACCGAGCTCGACCCTGCACTCGCGGCGGCGGCGATCCGCTCGAATCGCTTCGGAAGCTGGCAGAACGCCCTTCAGGAAGCGGGACTGGACTACGAGGAGATCCGGCGCCACCGCGCCTGGGCAGACGACGAGATCCTGGAAGAGCTGCGCCGGCGTAATGCGGCCGGTGATAGCCTCCGTGTGTCAGACGCCGCCGAGCAGTGTCCGGCCTTGGTTGCCGCCGCGCGCCGCCGGTTCAACGGCTGGTATGAAGCGATCACCGCCGCCGGCCTGGACGAGTGGGACGCCCGCCGCGGCCTCGGCGACGAGTGGGATGACGAAACCGCCCGCGGAGAGTCCTCCTGGAGCGAGCTTCAAGCCGCGTCGTAGCACGCGCTAGACAGACGTTGCCAGCACGCGAAGGCAATTTCCAGAACTGAGAAAGGCCTCCCCACGGCGGGGAGGCCTTTCTTGTTCGGGGAGCGCTAACCGCGCGCGGAGGTCGTTAGGACCGGGCGCTGAAGCAGTCGCGGCAATAAACGGGCTTGGTTCCCGTGGGTTTAAACGGAACTTCCGTCGTCACCCCGCAGCCCGCGCACGTGACTTCCGTCATTTCCCGAGAGCCACGCCGGCCCGCCTTGCGCGCCGTGCGGCACTCAGGACAGCGCGCCGGGTCGTTCTCGAATCCCTTGCTCTGATAAAACTCCTGCTCGCGCGCGCTGAAAACAAACGACGCGCCGCATTCCTTGCAAGCAAGGGTTCGATCTGCAATCGACATGGGGACTGGACCTCCTGGTAAGGTAACCGTAGTTGATGGACGGGGTAACTGGGGAGGGCGGTGGCTTCGCGCTACTCGTGGTAAGAGGGAACGAATGGATTGCGGAACGGGGAGATAAAACCGCCGGGATTCACTACCTAACACCCGGCCGAGTAGTGCGAGAATGGCGTACTCCTCCCGCCTGGACCCGTCGCCGCAGCTTACCACGAGCAGACACCGTTGTCAAACGTTCATTGCATAATTCTGCAGGAACTCCTCGACCTACCGGACGCCTTCCCCGATACCAAGCGCTCTTGTTGCACCGCTCGTCGAGCCTGGATTGCGCCGTAATCCGCCGGAAACCGCACGGAACGAGACGGGCAAATGAAGCGTTGAACCCTTACGACGGTGTAAGACAGAACCTGGTTCGTTTCATTTTACAAATCGGACTATATTGTACCATCCAGGCGTCCCACGTCGAACGCGGCGGAGCGGAGAAGCCGCTTGCTGAATGCATTACCCTTCACAATCGCATCGATCTGCAATCAGCTCTGACAACCTGACAATGAGCAAGTAATGCCGATCCATCAGCCGGACCGCAATCTACATGGAGAGCCGCAGGCGAGCCACGAACTCCCTGTCTCCACGCCCCAGGGCCGTACGATCGTACTTCCGGAAGGTGCGGAGGGCTTGCGCGCCCTCCGCACGGCGCTCTGCAGCCATGATCCGGAGTTGCAGGTAGCTGCCGCCCGCGAACTGCAAGCGCACGGAAACGCTGCTGTAGCTCCGTTATGCGAGGCCCTGGCTGATCCCAATGTGGAAGTCCGCCAGGCCGCGGCCGAGTCGCTGGGCGAGATCGCCGACCCGCGAGCCATCGGTCCCCTAACCGCGGCGCTGCGGCAGAGCCTCGTGGGCGGTTCCGGCCGGCGACAGTTGTGGGCAGGGCTGCTGCTGGTGCTCGTCATCGTCCTCCTCATCGGTGGCTACTTCTGGGGGATGATCGGCTTGCATATCGGAAGCGGGTTCTTCTGCGTTTTCAACGTCTGGAGCCAGGCGGCTAAACGGATGTCCGGCCGTCGAAACGCCCGCAGTCAGGTGTGTCGCGCGATCTCCGAGGCACTCATCGGGATCGCCGAGCGGCATCCCTCGCCGCAGTTGCGAGAATTGCTCCCCGAGCTTCGCGCCCTGTCCGCCGACCGCATCCACCAGGACCAGCACGCACGGCATGCCTCGCGGGCTGCCGCCCAGCGGATCGAGGTGCTCACGGAGGCATTGAAGAACCTTCCGATCTCCAGCCATGCCTCCATCCCGGACGCCGCCACGCTTCCGGTCACCGCCGGACAGCCTCACGACCTGGAATAAGGGAGCGTCGAATTAACCGACCGGATTACTCATCACCGGGACACAGAGCCACGGAGAGAAGACTAGACAAGGTAGGAACGGCCCACGCCTACGGCACGGCCTCCAATCCGTCGTCCCATTGTCCCGCCGTCCCCTGTCCCCTTCACCGCGTCTCGGTGGTGAAGAATCCGGCCACGGCAGCGGTGACGCACATCACGCCGCCCCGGTGCAATTGTGGACTATGCCGGTATAATGACAGCTAATCAATGGCACGACGGCACTGAAGCCGCCGGACAATCAGGTGGGCAACGATGCTCGCGCGTCCGCTGGTCAATCCCTATCCGCAGCCTTCTGTCGACCTCGCACCCGCAGGGAGGAAATGGCGGCGCCCGCTCGCGCTAGCGGTCGCTTACGTCCTGGGTCGTTTGCTCGGCTCGGCCGACGAGCACGCCGTCGCCGCGATGGCCCTGCGCGAGCTGAGCCTCATCCTGCGGTCACGCGCCTGGCACCGGTTCACCGGAATGTGGCTGGTCGCCGCGACCACCGTACTCGCCGTGCCGATCCTCTACCGGTGCGAGTTGGGTGGGTGGAAAGAACCCTCCGGCGCGTTCTGGTTCACTGCGGGCGGTTACGTCCTCCAGGGAGCGCTAGGCCTGGCGATGATGCAGTGGACCCTCCGGCGGTTGCAGCGGGACCTGAGCACGTCGAGGCTGGATGAACTCCTCCTCACGCGCTGCTCCCCTGCGGACATCGCCATGGCCGAGGCGCTGGGGTCCGCGGTCGCGAGTATGTGGCTCGTGGCGGCCACATTTCCCATCTGCCTCTTCTTGAGCGCCATCGCGGGCCAGGGTGTCGCTACGGCGATCCGCCTGGTGCTCACCCTTGCCCCCGCCGGCGGCCTCGGCGTGTGGCTGGGTCTCGGTTGGGGGTTAGCCTTCACACTCGGTCGCGGCTCCGCCGTAAGCGCCCTGACGGACTGGTGGATCAAGATGCCGCTCGTTCCACTCTGGGCGGTCTGGTCCGTACTCGGCGCTTCCCCGGTGATCTGGGCCGTACTCGAGCTCATCCCCGGCGGGCACAGCCTGGTACGTGTCGCGGGGCTGGGCCTTGCATGGGTAGCGGTACAGCTCATGACCCACTTCAACCCCGCCCTGGCCATTCCCGGCGCCGCCGGGTTGGTCACCACCACCTGGTTCACCGACTGGCTGGTGTTGATGCTCTTCCTTACATTCATGATGCGGAAGAGCATGGATGCGGTCCAGACGGCGCTGGAGCGCCTGGGGGAGCGGACTAACTCGCACGCTGATCATGTCTATTGGGTGCATCACGACGCCCAGTACTTCACCCAATACGCGGGCCGTCGCCGCGCCGGCCCCCAATACCGGGACGGTGGCAACCCGGTAGCGGCGTTCGATGTCGCGCGCGGGCACCGCGTATTCCTGCACCCGTTCCTGTGGACCATCGGGCTCCTGCTCTACCTCTTCTTCCTGGGCTGGAGCACGTTGGTGCCCGCGTTCGGCCGGTATACTGCCATCGCGGCCGTGCTGATCCCGGCCACCGGAGCGCTCCTGCTCATGTCCGGGGGTGTCGCCGTGAGCTTCGGCTGGGAGCGAGACCAGCACCGCTGGCGAGAACTGGCCGTGATCCCGCTCGAAGACCGCCGCCTCGCGCTCGGAAAGATCAAAGGCGTCGTCCGCCCCACGCTCTGGATCGGCTTCATGGCCGCGCTCACCGCGGCCTTCCTGGGCTGGCGCGGGGCCCTGGATTGGCACGCCTCCCTATGGATGGCCCTCCACGTGCTGCTCTTCCCCATCGTGCTCGCCTTCGTCTCCGCGACCCTTGCCCTGACCACCCCTACCGTGGCCGAAGCGCTTTACCGCTGGGCCGTACTGGGCGCCATCCCCACCCTGGCCACCGCGCTCCCGCCGCCCATCGGGGGCGGAGAGGGAATTGCCGCTCCGTTCTCGCCGCCAATGATGGTGCTGTTCCTGGTGTTGAACCGTCCCTCGCCCGCTCTGTATCACGGCGCCTGGATTAGCCTCGCCCTCGAAGTCGTCGGACTGGTCGGCTCCTTCGCCTTACTCACCCTCTACCTCCGCCGTTGGACGGCATCCGAAGCCGACTAGCATTGTAAGGCCATATCCGATGAGCGATAGGCCGTCGTGCCCCGTGGCATGCCTCCCATACAAGTCATCCCGAGGTAACGAGGGACCTCGTCTGCCCCCTTCAACCACGCAGGTGTCCCCGATGTGCGAACCCGTCCCGGGATCTGACGGTCTAACGGGTACCAGCAAGCAAACGGGCACCTGCGTTCTGCAACTGCACCCCGAGTACCCCTTTCACGAGGCGTTCCCCGGTGGGCATTCACTACTGCGTGCAGCCTTCTGAGTACACTCACTCGCCACAGCCCGCACACGTAACCCCCGACGAGTGGTTGCCCGGATTCCCGAGCCATCCGGGCACCGCCGATCAATGACACGTACCGCGATGCAAAGCCTTGCCGGGTTAGCACCCGGCCTCCGGGCAGTCACCCGGTTGGGCTCACGCGAGTCCGACGAAAGTCCTGATTCGGCAAAGAGACGGCGTCTGCAGGCACAGCAGCACCCATCAACATACCGCTTGTGAAAAAAATCACTTAAATCTGCCGAGCTTGTGAAAAAAGTCACTTGGCAGGAATTAGGCCGCGTGCTAGACTTGCGTCGGATCGGAGAGCTGCCCTGGACCCCACTTGCCAGGCGCGCATTGCGACCCTCTCCACCTAGAACACCACTTTGACTTCGGACCCATCGGTCAGTCCACTTCACCCCACCGGCACCCCTTCCCACAGCGTCTTCGAAAAGGAGCGCGGGGTGACCTCGGTCACTGCTCACGGTCACTACGCCTACCTCACGGTTCACCTGGCCTCGGAGCCACCGGCCAGTCTGGAAGTGCAGGTTTATGGCACCCTCGCCGAGCACGCCATCAGCATCAACCTGGTGAAGCTGCATCGGCGCGGCCTGAGCTTTGTGGTTAACGCGGACGAAGAGCATGCGGCGCAAGAAGCTCTCGCTCCCCTGGGCTTCCAAATTTCCAGCATCCCCTCCGTCTCCATGGTCTCCGTCTACGCCGCCGGAATGCGGACGTTGTCGGGAGTGATGACCCGGATCGCCGGCGCCCTGCTCCGGGCGGAGGTGCCGATCATCCAGACGGGTGATGGACCAGACACCGTCTTCTGCCTGGTCGAGCGAGCACTCGTTGACCGCGCCGTCCAGGCGTTGTGCGGCGAGTTCCAGGTCGCGCCGAAGCTACCTCCCATCGTCGTCCAGAAGTTCGGCGGCAAGTCCGTGGGCACCGCCGAAGCGCGGCGGCTGGCGGCCGAGCGGGTGAAGGAAGCGATCGACGAAGGGTACCGGCCGGTAATCGTGGTCTCCGCCATCGGTCGCATGGGTGAGCCGTATGCGACCGACACGCTCCTCTCCCATCTCAATGCGGTGGACCCGAACACCGAGCCCATGCCTCGCGAGCGCGACATGCTGATGGCCTGCGGGGAGATCATCTCCACCGTCATCATGGCGCAGACCCTGAACGCGATGGGGCTGAAAGCGGTCGCGCTCACCGGTGCTCAGGCCGGCATCCTTACCGACTATCGATATGGCGATGCCCAGATCGTGGACATCAACCCCGAATACATCCACCAATTGCTCTTTGAGGACCAGGTGGACGTGGTGGTGGTTGCGGGTTTCCAGGGCGTCACCGAGCACGGGGCGATCACCACCCTCGGCCGCGGCGGCAGCGACACCACGGCTTCCGCGCTCGCGGCCGCGCTGAAGGCGGACAAGGTCGAGATCTACACCCACGTAAACGGAGTGATGACCGCTGATCCGGAAGTAGTACCGGACGCGCGCACCCTCTCGATGGTGACCTACGAAGAAGTCTGCAACATGGCTCACCAGGGCGCCAAGGTGCTGCATCCCCGCGCGGCGGAAATCGCAATGCTGCACCAGATCCCTCTCTGGGTAAAGAGCAGCTTCGAACGGGCCGCCGGCACGCTGGTGGCGCCGCTTGCGGCGATCCAGCCGTCCGTAAAGCGCGCCGTTACCGGCGTGGCCACGATTTCCCGGCTAGGTTACTTCACGTTGACCGGGCTGCGACCGGATGTGCGCGCTGAAGCCGAATATCGCGTCTTTCAGGCGCTCGGCGAAGCCGGCATCAACATGTATCTGAACAGCGTGGGACCGGAGACTTCCAGCTTCATCGTGGACCAGTCGGAAGTCCGCAAAGTTGAGACGATGCTCGCCGATCTGAACCTCGCCTACGAGTTGACCGAGAACTGCGAGATGGTCTCCGTCGTGGCCCTCAACATGTGGGACGAGCCGGGATTCCTGCGCAGCATCGCACAGGCACTTTTTGAACACGGCATTGCAATGATGCAGATGGCCGATTCTGAAGGCACGGTGTCGTGCCTGGTCAGCAGTGCGGACGGCCCGAAAGCCGTTCGAGCGCTGCACGACTGCTTCTTGAAAGAAAAATGAACGACAACCGCGACCCGGTCGAGCAATACCGGGGCTTGCGGGTCGCGGGGATGTTGAGCACCGCGGGACTTACGCTGGCGCTCTCCGTGGCCGTGGGGGTGGGGTTAGGTTACTACCTGGACAAGTGGTTCAAGACCCACGGCATTCTGGTAATCGTCTTCGCACTCGTAGGCGTGGTCGCCGGATTTAAGCAGTTCTTCCAGATCGTGATGCAGGCAAACGCCGATCAAGAAGAGGAAGAAGCGCGAGACCGGAAGCGACAGGGGCGTGGCCGCCGGAGAGACCGGTAACCGGGCAGTGCCGCCCGGCGACGGGTCCGTGAGTTGGAAGGGTTAAGTTCGGATGAGTGTCGAGGCACAGCAATCGCTCGGTGACTGGGATTTTTGGAGAGAAGGCTTGGATCGCCAGTTCTTCCAACGCGTGTATGTTCGATCAACACAGCTTGGAATCGTGTCCGTGCTACTGAGCATGGGATTCGAGCAGCGTCAAGTCGCGCTCGGACTCCTGTGCGGCCTGGCGGTCGGGTTATTCAGCATGTGGACCGCCGAATTGACCACACGGCTGCTCTTCAACGGCGGTGGCAATGCAACGTTGAAACTGGCTATTGGAGCAGTCGTGAAGATGCCGATGATGCTGGCAGGGCTGCTCGGAATCGCGTGGGCTTCCTTCAACGGCTACATGAACATCTTCGCGGTGGTCGGCGGCGTTCTATTGTCGCACTCCACGATGTTAGTGATGATCGTCGGCTCGGCAATGGCGGCACAAGGCAGCAACAGAGAGCGGTATCGGTGATATAACTTGCGGGGTTCTCCACCCAGCAAGCAGCCTCGATTTTCCCCGGCCCTCGTAGGCCAGATCAATTATGTCGCGCAGCAACCGCACAATTAAAAAAGCGAGCCGGAACCCCCAGAAGTTCCACGTGGCCACGCAACTTTCGCTGGTAGTGCTCCTGGCCGCCGGAGCCTGGCTCATGCCGGCCCACGCACAAGAGCATTCTGCGCCAGCAGCCAACATGGCGCCGGGTGGAGCACCTGCAGGCGGCGAAACCGGAGCGACGGGAGCACCGTCGCAAGCAGGTGGCGAGCACACCGCGGAAGGAACTCCGCACGAGGCCGGCGCCGCTCACGGTGAAGGCGCCGGGCACGAGGCCAAGGGCGGTCACGGCGAGGAAGAATCCGAAGGGGTGAGCATTCACCTCCCCACCTGGATCTACACGCCGCTGAAGAACTTCTGGTATGCGGGACCGGCCACCCTGTCCGCAGACGGTGCGGTCACCGCCGCCGGTCAGTCTCTCGACGGCAAGGCACTGGCCGGTAAGAAGGTCGACTACACGTACCACGACCACCACTCGCTGATCAAGCCGAAGCCGACCTACGCAATCCATCCGGTGATCGGGGCGATCGGCAATCAAACGCCGAATGCCGGTTCGAAGACCGATACCGTAACGATCGACGGCGCCGAAGTGACGCTGGTCAACCCGACCGTTAACTTCGCCTACGCTGGCATGTTCCCGGAGCTCTGGGTCATCTCGATGCTCACGCTGCTGGGCATCATGCTGGCCACGTTTTTAATGACGCGGAAGCTGGAGCGGGTGCCGGACCGGAAGCAAACGCTTCTGGAGATCATCTACACCTACTTCGACGGCTTCGTGCACGGACTGATCGGCGACCACTACAAGCGATATCTCCCGCTCGTAGGCACGATCTACGTCTACGTCTTAATGATGAACCTGGCCGGGATCATTCCCGGTTGGGCCAGCCCCACGGCTAACATCAACGTGCCTGCCGGCATTGCGATCGTCGTGGTGCTTTACGTTCAGTTCGAAGGCATTCGGGTCAATGGCCTCAAGGGCTACTTGATGCACTTCGTAGGCGACCCCTGGTGGCTGGGGCCGCTCAACTTCCCGATCCACGCGGTCGGCGAGGTCGCCCGGGTCCTGTCGCTCACCATCCGGTTGTTCGGCAACATCTTTGGTGAGGACGTCGTCATCGTCATCCTCATCTTCCTGGCCGGGATGTTCACCAAAGGCTTCTTTCCGGTTCAGGCGCCCATGTATCTCCTGGCGATCTTCACCAGTTTCGTCCAGGCGATGGTTTTCAGCATCCTTACCTCCGTCTACATCGCGTTGATGACAACGCATGAAGGTGAAGGTCACGGCCACGGTCACGACGAGGAGCATGGCGTCTATCACGACGGACATGCCCCGGCGCCGGCCGTGTAATAGTGTGAGTTCGGTTTATCAAGACGAGTAATCACCTCGTATCGTAGGAGAGGACATCAAAATGGCAGGTGCACTTGGACTTTATCTGGCCCTTCTCGCCTTCGCCGGCGGCATGGGCGTCTCGATCGCTGCGCTCGGAGCTGCCCTCGGACAGGGCAAAGTCGGCGCCGCGGCCCTCGAAGGAATCGCGCGCCAGCCGGAAGCGGCCGGCCGCATCCAGACCGCGATGATCATCGCGCTGGCGCTTATCGAGTCCCTCGCGATCTACGCGCTGCTCGTCAGCCTGATCATCCTCTTCGTCATCGGCCTGCCGCATGGCGACCAGGTGATCCAGCTGATGCAGTCCGCCAAGTAAGCGCCCGTTCTGAAGTAGAGGAGACGGCTCGTCCGTCTCCTCTACTTACGTAGTAGGAGACAGCGCCATGCTCGATATCAATTGGGTGGCCGTGCTGACGCAGTCGATCGGGTTCATCCTGCTCGTGGCGTTCATGGCGAAGTTCGCCTTCGGACCCATCGGTGCCGTGGTCGACGCCCGGCAGCAAGAGATCAAGGATACCCTCGACCAGATCGCCGCGGACCGCCGCGCCATGGAGCAAACCCGCGCGGAATACGAGCAGCGCTTGGCGAACATCGCTGAGGAAGCGCGGGAGCACAGCGCTCGGGAAATTCACCGGGCACAGGAAGAGGCGACTGCGCTGCTTGGCAAGGCCAAGGAAGAAGCAGCCGCGTATCGTGAGCGCACCCTGACGGAAATCGATCAGGAGCGCAAGAAGGCCGTAGCCGAGATCCGTGCCGAAATGGCCGACCTCGCCGTGATTGCCGCGGGCAAGATCCTGGAGCGGGAGATCAACCCTGCCGTCCACCGGGACCTAATCAGCGATTTTATCGGCAAAGTCGGGAGCACCCCGGTCAGCCGGTCGTAAGGTTTCGTTTCCACTTTCGTTGCCGGGCCTGTAGCCCGCCGAAAGGTTGCCCTCCCCCGCTCTCCGGAGCGGGACTGGCGCCTGCCGGCGCCGGCTGCAGGTAGCGGCGTTGACCCATCGAGATATCCATGGCAGAGCTCGCCGTCGTTCGCCGATACGCCCGCGCCCTTTTCGATACCGCCCATCGCGCCGGTGCCGTTGACCAGATCGAAGCCGATCTGAAGGCGGTCGACCAGGTACTCCGCGCCACTCCGCGCTTTTCGCGGGTGCTGCGGGCCCCCACCATTTCCGTCGATCAGAAGAAAGAACTGGCGCAGCGCGTATTTGGTAACCGGGTCAGCCCGCTGGCCGCGCGTTTCTTAACGCTGGTGGTGGAGCGCCGCCGCGAGGCGATTCTGAATGACGTGTACGCCGAGTTTTCCCGCCTGGCCAATGAGGAGCGGAACATCCTCGCCGTGCAGGTGACGGCAGCCGTTCCGCTCACGGATCAGGAGCGAGATGCGCTCGCCGCGGCGCTCACCCGCCGCACTGGAAAGACGATAACCCTGGAATTGAGCGTGGATCCCCAAATTATGGGCGGTCTGTTGCTGCGGATGGGCGATACGGTTATTGATGGCAGCATCCGCAGCCGGTTGAACCAGCTTCGCGACCGGCTTCAGTCCGGACACGCGGCCTAAGTTTTCTGTTGGTTGGTTTTCTCGTGGCACCAGTAGGAGCCGCGTTCTGCGCGAGGGAGTGATCGAGTAACGAAGCAATGGAGTGTGACCGGGAAATTCCCACTACTCCATTACTCCGGAATTCCGTTACTCCCGCTCTTACGGTGTCACGCATCGGTTTGAATGTGTTTCTTCCGCGCCGTCGTTGGCGCCGGTTGATGAGTTAGGGAGAGAGAAATGGCAATCCGGCCCGAAGAGGTCACCTCGATCCTCGAACGCGAGCTGGCGCAGTTCGCTCCGAGCATCGAGCAGGTTGGCGTGGGTACGGTCCTGGAAGTCGGCGACGGGATCGCACGCGTTTACGGGCTCCAGGACGTGATGGCCAGTGAGCTCGTGGAGTTCCCCGGCGGCGTCATGGGGATGGTGCTGAACCTGGAAGAGGACAACGTAGGTGCGGTTATCCTCGGAACCGACACCCTGATCAAGGAAGGCGACACCGTGCGCCGGACCGGCCGCATTGCGGACGTGCCGGTGGGTGAGGCGCTCCTCGGTCGCGTTGTCGATGCTCTGGGCAAGCCGATCGACGGCAAGGGACCGATCGTCTCAGAGCACCGCCGCCGCATCGAGATCAAGGCGCCCGGCATCGTCGAGCGCCAACCGGTCGATCAGCCGCTTCAGACGGGTCTGAAGGCGGTTGACTCGATGATCCCCATCGGACGTGGCCAGCGCGAGTTGATCATCGGCGACCGCGGCACCGGCAAGACGGCCGTCGCGCTCGATACGATCATCAACCAGCGCGGCACCGGCGTCCACTGCTTCTACGTGGCCATCGGCCAGAAGCTCTCCAACGTCCGCGCGATTGCAGACATTCTGGAGAAGGAAGGCGCGATGGAGTTCACCACCATCATCAGCGCCACCGCTTCGGACCCCGCCTCGATGCAGTTCCTGGCGCCCTATGCGGGCGTCACGATGGCCGAGTACTTCCGGGACAGCGGCCGCCACGCGCTCTGCGTTTACGACGACCTCTCCAAGCACGCTACGGCCTACCGCCAGGTGTCGCTGCTCCTTCGCCGCCCGCCGGGCCGCGAGGCGTACCCGGGCGACGTCTTCTACCTCCACTCCCGCTTGCTGGAGCGCGCGGCGAAGTTGAGCGATGAGCGCGGCGGCGGCAGCATCACCGCGCTGCCGATCATCGAGACGCAGGCCGGCGACGTGTCTGCCTACATCCCGACGAACGTCATCTCGATCACCGACGGCCAGATCTACCTGGAAGGTGACCTCTTCTACTCCGGCGTCCGCCCCGCCATCAACGTGGGCGTGTCCGTTTCTCGGGTAGGCTCCAAGGCGCAGACGAAGGCGATGAAGGCGGTGGCGGGAACGCTGAAGCTGGACCTTGCCCAGTACTGGGAACTGCAGGCGTTTGCCCAGTTTGCCAGTGACCTGGACAAGTCGACCCAGGCGCAGCTGGCGCGCGGTGAGCGCATCGTCGAAGTTCTGAAACAGAACCAGGCGCAGCCGATGTCGGTGTCCGAGCAGGTCATGGTCATCTTCGGCGTCACCAATGGCTTCGCCGATGACGTGCCGCTCGATAAGGTCAAGACCTGGGAGAACGGCTTCTTCCCGTTCATGAAGGACCGCTATCCGGACGTAGGCGCCAATATCGACCGTACCGGCGCGCTCGCGGATGACACGAAGGAAGCGCTCAAGCGCGCCCTCGCGGA
>Ga0255338_1003617_pt1 | contig 18050 bp, 11 predicted proteins | sample MeOH1_35cm_T4_19_FD_203715 | JGI IMG/M metagenome (GOLD analysis project Ga0255338, IMG submission 203715) | Sandy soil microbial communities from University of British Columbia, Vancouver, Canada - MeOH1_35cm_T4_195 | ecosystem: Engineered > Artificial ecosystem > Sand microcosm > Unclassified ...
TATAACCATTGCAACCCGACCAACCCAGGATCACCACAATGGCGAGGATAACGATCAGGGTAATGTTTTTTGTGCTCATACAAAGTTTGATTTAGATGTAATTTACTTGTTTGTCGTAATAACGTTTCAAATATTACAAAAGGAATGCCATGGAGGGGTGGATGGCAATTTGGCGGAAGGTACAGCCGGAGGCTGGGGGATATTTGTCACTCGGCGGAGCCGAGAGACGGAGGTTTAGTTAAAGAATTGTGAAGGAGGCAGTTAGTTTGGGGCGGAAAGCACAATGCCATCCGGTTGGGATGGCATTGTGAGTGAGGAAAGAAGTTGCAACCGGAGGCTGGGGGATATTTGTCGCTCGTCGGAGCCGAGCGACTTAAGCCGAGCGACTGAATGAATTTTATTCGTTGATAGCTGCGATACCCGGTAATACTTTTCCTTCAAAGTATTCAAGCAGTGCACCGCCGCCAGTGGATACATAACTTACTTTATCGGTAAAGCCAAACTGGTTAACTGCGGCAACACTATCACCGCCGCCTACCAGTGAGAAAGCACCGGATTGGGTAGCTTCTGCAATGGCAGTGGCCACCATTTTGGTTCCGTGTTGGAATTTCTCCATTTCAAATACACCCATGGGACCGTTCCAGAGAATGGTTTTAGAGCGTTTGATACAGTTGGCAAACTGTGCACAGGCGTTGGTGCCGATATCGAGTCCCATCCAGCCGTCGGGAATTTCGTTGCTGGGGGCGGTGGATACGTTGGCATCCGCCGCAAATTTATCCGCGATCACCGAATCGGATGGAAGGTGAATACACACTCCTTTGGCTTCGGCTTTTTTCAATAATTCCAATGCGGTATCGAGGCGGTCCATTTCGCAGAGCGAGCTGCCGATATGACCACCCTGCGCTTTCATGAAAGTATAGGCCATACCACCTCCAATAATGATATCGGTAGCGCGTTCAAGCAGGTTTTCGATGATGAGGATCTTATCGCTCACTTTGGCACCGCCAATGATAGCGGTAAACGGTTTTTCGCTTTTATGCATCACTTTCTCTGCACTGGACACTTCGCCTTCCATCACCAGTCCGAACATTTTTTTATCACCGGGGAAGAACTGCGCGATCACAGCCGTAGAAGCATGGGCGCGGTGGGCGGTTCCGAAAGCGTCGTTAATATATACATCCCCCAGTTTGCTGAGTTTTTCTGCAAATGCGGAATCTCCCTTTTCTTCTTCTTTATAAAAACGGAGGTTCTCGAGCAGCAATACTTCGCCGGGCTGCAGTGCAGCAGACTTGGCATAAGCTTCCGCTCCTGTACAGTCATCAGCAAATTTTACCGTAGCACCGTTCAGCAATTTGATGAGGTGGTTAACCAGGTGCCTGAGCGAATACTTATCGGTGGGTCCGTCTTTCGGGCGACCCAGGTGGCTCATCAGGATCACCGCTCCGCCATCGGCGAGGATCTTGCTGATGGTGGGTATGGTGGCACGCATACGTGTATCGTCCGTGATATGAAAAGAAGCATCCAGCGGCACGTTAAAGTCTACGCGGATCAGTGCTTTTTGTCCGTTGAAGTTATGTTCGGTAAATCTGCTCATCGGGATAATTTGAAAATGTGAGGATTTGAAAATTTGAAAATGAAAGATGTAAAAAGAAATGTGGTAATTCAATCATGCTACTGCATTTTCAAATTACCACATTTACTCCCGCCGAGGCGGGATCAAATTATTTATTTAGAAATCAGACCGGCAAAATAATGTACGGTACGAACGAGCTGACTTACATAACTCATTTCGTTATCGTACCAGCTTACGGTTTTTACCAGTTGTGCATCACCCGCCGTAATGACTTTGGTTTGGGTGGCATCGAACAGGGAACCGAAACGGATACCGATGATATCAGTGCTTACGATCTCGTCTTCTGTGTAACCGAAACTTTCGTTGCTGGCCGCTTTCATGGCTGCATTGATCTCTTCTGCGGTTACTTTTTTAGACAGGATAGACGTGAGTTCGGTTAATGAACCGGTAATGGTAGGTACACGCTGGGCGCTGCCATCCAGTTTGCCTTTCAGTTCGGGTAATACCAGGCCAATGGCTTTGGCGGCACCGGTGCTGTTAGGTACGATATTGGCGGCTGCGGCACGGGCCCTGCGGAGGTCTCCTTTGGGGTGCGGCGCATCCAGTGTATTCTGGTCGTTGGTGTAAGCGTGAATCGTGGTCATGAAACCGGTCTGGATGCCAAACTTGTCGTTCAGTACTTTGGCCATGGGTGCCAGACAGTTCGTGGTGCAGGAAGCGCAGGAAATAATGGTTTCAGAACCATCCAGAATGGCATGGTTTACGTTGAAAACCACTGTTTTCAGGTCGCCGGTGGCCGGTGCAGAGATCACTACTCTTTTGGCACCTGCGCTGATATGGGCCGCGGCTTTGTCTTTATCGGTAAAGAAACCGGTAGACTCGATCACCACATCTACACCATGGTTACCCCATGGAATCTGGGCCGGATCGCGCTGGGCGTATATTTTAACGGTTTCACCGTTAACTATGATAGCATCATCTGCGGCAGTAACGGTGGCGCCTTCGAAGCGGCCCTGTGCACTGTCATATTTTAAGAGGTGAGCCAATACTGCAGGACTGGTCAGATCGTTGATAGCCACTACCTCAATTCCTTCCATGTTATAGATCTGGCGAAAAACCAAACGGCCGATACGACCGAAGCCGTTGATGGCAACTTTAACTGTACTCATTGAATTCCGTGTTTAAAGATGAAAAAATCGAAAACGAGCCGCAATTTACAAGGATTGGGAGGAAATGTCAGGATTTTTTTGGTTAACGGACGTTTGTTTACGTGAGGCGTGAATAGTGAGTAGTGAGTGGGGAGTTTTTTTGGCGGGAGTATGCCTCTATCCGGCCAGTCCCCTACTCACGTCTGACGACTCACTGCTCACTACTCACCACTGACTACCCCGCCCCCGCGCCAGCATTGCATTTGCGGGGAAAACGGGTAATAATTGACATTAATTTTCAAAAATGTTTGGCAGAAAAGGAGTGGAAACCTATTTTTGCGTCCCATTAAACGAACGGCCGGTTCGTCTATCGGTTAGGACAGCCCCCTTTCACGGGGCAAAGACGGGTTCGATTCCCGTACCGGCTACTGTTAAGGAAAGGTTAATGAGACCTTTCCTTTTTTTATACCTTGGCCTGTAATGCACGCTAGCATTGTGTTTTAGCAAATAACTCCTCTCTACTCCTCTTTTTCCAACATCATATAGTTACTCAATTCACTTTTAAACCGAAATCTCTGAAATGCCCACTAATAAAGGGTTTCAGAGGTTTCGGTTTTATTTTGTCTAAAATGGTTCGATAATTCCGCATGGTTGACCTAACGGAAATCGAACCATTTTCATGAAAGATTACTCATGGATAGTTCAATTTTTGATAGATTTTCAAGCAGGTTTCTGACTTGCGTTTGATTGTCCATCGGGGTTTCTATCGCGTAGTCCTTGCTGTATATCTTTTGAAATGCCGGATTAAATATTTGATGGAGATTTTCATGATGCCAAACTGTAGCCTTAACTAAAACTTGATTTAGAAAACTTCGTTTGTTTGGTTCATTTAGGCTGCAGAAGAAGGCATCCATTTTAGACAGAAATTTTCCGCAATTGTTAACCTTTCGAGTGAATTCAAGTTGGCTTTTTGAATAGGACAAAACAATATCGCCCAGGATAGCAATTTTTGCTTCGAAATCCATTTTTATTTTCTCAAAGTCGCCAAACTCAATAAGACCATCCAGCAATAAATTTCTTGCATTTGTTATCCGGTCGGCAAATCTATCAATAGCCTGTACTGATTTTGCTTTACCAGATAGTATCCGCCGGTTTTCTTGCTGGTAAAAATTTTCCACTATACTTTTATATAGTGTCAAATATTCTGGTTCCACTATCAATGTCTTCAGTTTTTGTATGAAGATCTCATTCAACGCCTCTACTCTGATCCTATATCCACATTTAGAAAGACAATGATAGTAGCTGTACTTATTATATCTCCCTGAAGAAGTGCTTGCTTTCAATACTTTGTTGCATTGGGGGCATTTCAGGAACCCTCGCAAAGGAAATCTGTTAGAATAGGCTATATCATTTTTTGTTACTTCGTTATAGAATAGTTTTTGAACTTTATCAAAGGTTTCCGAAGAAACAATTCCAACATGCAATCCTGGTACAATATGGGAATCTATCGTACCAATTCCTGTAATCTTGATATTGCCCGCATATGCCGGATTGCGTAGAATTCTAAAGAAGTTAGATTGACTACAGTTGAGACCGGACTTAACTGCATATCTATATGCATCGCTTGCATTATGTGTGAAACTTGCAACCTGCTCAAAAGCTATCCGAAGGATTGATGCATCTGGCTCCTTTTGAATGATAGATTTAATCCCATCTGGCGAACAAATATTTTGATACCCAAGTGGTGCCGGTCCAATCCATTTACCTTGTTCTTTTGCATTTTGCATTCCTCTTTGAACGTTCAAACCCCGGCGGTCATTTTCAACTTCCGGAATCGCAAGGTAAAATGCCAACATCAGTTTGTTTTCAGGAATTGTTACATCTAATGGTTGCTCTATAGCGATAGGATTCACGCCAGATTGCTGAAGGGTTTTAATAGCATAGTAGGCATCGCCGGTATTTCGACTGAACCGATCCCATCGAGTAAAAAGTAATAAGTCAGGCGACGACTCTGCCTTCTTGATCCTAGCGATTAGTTTTTTCCAGACCGGCCTGTTGAATGTTTTCGCAGAGTGATCTTCAATAAATAGTTTATCAACAGTGATGCCTTTTAGATTGCAATACTGCCGCAATAGTTCTTCCTGGGTTTTTAGGGATGACCCTTTAATTGCCTGTTCATCGGTGCTTACACGAATGTACAGGATGGCTGATTTTTGTAAATGATTAGAATTCATGTTTTCTGCAAAACATGAGTTTAATTTTTGTATCTGATAAAAAATATTACCATTAGTCACCTTCAAATCCAGCGAGTAACTGACAGTGGCTAGGCCAATACAACCTAAGAATATTATCAAAATAGGAATCTTCATGCTGAACGGATAATTTTCAATTGTAAATAGCTGATTTTATTTATGGTACAAAATTAAATCAACAAAACATTTGAAAAGTTGCCTACCCGAATTTAGGGAAGGCTCCATTATTTAATTACCAATAATTAGTCTGTTTAGTTTAATGTAATAAGGGTAAACTATTCGATTTCCTTGACAATCGTAGTCCAATTTTAACGAGTATAAGGCTTTTCAGTTTTATCCAAACCTCACGCCAGATCAACATTACGTCATATACAGATGTGCATTCTAAATAGGCTTCATGAAGCGTTTCAAAAATAATACTAGTGAACTCCTTTTACTGATTTACTCTCTTTCTTTTGGAAATTTTTAAAAAACCATTTCGCAAATAAAATAGGTGCCTAGGCTTTCCAAATTCAACTCTTCAAATTAGTTGACTTATTTCTATCTTAGATTTTGAAACGAATGAGAGTTAGTGAAATCAAAACATAATTATGAGTTTAACACCGCTTCTTGACCACCAGAAATTGATCATCGATGATCACAGCCGTGGAAATCGCGAGGTAAAAGATTGGCGTGATCCGGCCAAAGACGTTCACATAGATAAACATACAAAATACAGTGTTGACGGAAAGCATCGTACTGTACGCATTCGGATCCCAATCAATTCGGATAGAGAGATCCAGGTTCATATTGATGGAGATCGCCAAGCAGAGATGCCTCGCAAACTTTATCGCGAAATTCAGGATACGCTAAACAATGATCCGGAAAAATCGAAAACCTTTGCCCGCGAAGTGGCTGAAATTTTATCTAACTACGGATCTTCCTTATCGACCGAAGAAAAAACAGGAGAAGCATTGAATAGAATTGCAGAACATTTTGATCTCGATTGGACAAAAGACAAAATTGCCACTTATATTAATGGTGCATTAATGAATTATACGCAGCTATACCGCGACATAAATGCCAAAGCGTACTATATTACGATGGCTCCCGGCTACCTGGAACTAAGTGATATCACAGGATGGTCAAAACATGCCGTGTGGCTGGCTGGATTCAGGTAGCGGTCAGATCTAGACATGTAACTTTTCTTCTTAGGTAAAATCCACAATCACAAAAACTATGTTTAAATTATTAAAACTGTTAGGTATGGACGAATGGCTTTGGCAGGAGACCGGTATCATAGATCATGGAAAAAGGGCTAATTTTCCAGGCACCCAGCCTGTCCGTGTACTTACCCACATTACTGTTCATTTTTTTCAAAACACCCATGTCGGCTTCTTCGATGAAATTGTCAAACTGGTCAAACAGGGAAAACTCGACAACCATCTTGATCTCCAGTATGGCGAAGTACCGATAGAAAATCCAGCCGGGGGATATAGAACACCTAAGATCCTCAATACGACCCGAACCATTCAGCTTCATGAAACATTTCTTTCGTACCAATGGTGTATCACACATGCGATCTATACATTGTTCGTTGAGACCATAGATTATCCGAAAGTAAATGCAGAGTCGGGTTATACAGTGAAAAATATCAGCCCGGAAAAAATTCAAAAAGCGAAAGAAGTCTTTGACTACGCTAAATACCTTATTAGGTATTTTGACCGGTGGAATAAAGATGAATTACCCAATCCTGAAATATACCCCGCTACTGAAAGGGATTACATCGAACAGACCAATATATTCTATTCTGAAGGGATGAAATTTATTTTATGCCACGAACTTGCCCATGCAAAAAAGCACCTTGATAACCTGCCTGATGAATCCTGTCAAAGCTGTTTTCAGGAAATGGAATATGAGGCCGATAACGAAGCAATTGACAATATTTTGCTTGGGTCAGGTGGTGAGCGCAAATTCATTGCAGAAGTAGGAGTTGTAATGGGAATATTATCGATGATTTTCTTTCGATCAACAACAACAGGGAAGAAACATCCCAATGTCGAAGATCGCCTTACCAATGCGTTGGAAAGAATGCAGGCTCCCGAAGATAGCGTTGCCTGGGCCTTTGCTTGTGTTGGACTGGAACTTTGGGACGAACAGTTTGAATTGAATTTTGACTGGAAGAATAAGGGTAACATCACTTACAAAGAGTTATACTTTGAAATAGTCAACCAATTAAAAGCCAAATACCACTGATACATGGATGAAATTTATTCACATGAATGATCAAGTCTATTTTCCACTTCATGCTTTGATGGATGATGTATTCACAAAAACTACGACTGCAGATTTACAAAATTATTATCTCGCACTTACTCGGGGTATAAACAAGTGGACTTGTTACAGCGATTATTGCCTTGACAATCCGGAAAAGCCTAATGATGTAGTTTGCTTTACGTTAATGCCATACATCAGCGATGTTGATTTATTATCTGCTCATATCCGTTCCCTCGCCGCTGTTGACATCAAAAATACAAACCGGGTGCATGAAGGATTTACCACTTTTTTGAAGGAATATCCCATGATTAACTTTTCATTCATAGTCAATGAAAGGATCCGCTTATTTGGTGCTACCCATACTGAGGTGAAAAAATACTTGCTGGCAACATTCGATTTTATGCGACAGCAATATATTGGCTGGAGCATCAAACAGCCCGAACAGAAAGCTGACTACGCAGTGCAAATCAAAAAAATTGACTGCGTGAGCAAATTACTGAAAGATGGAAAAAAAGTAAAGCAAATTGTTGATCTGATGCTTGTTAGTTTTTTGGGTGCTTTCGTAAGCAGCCATATTATTAAGGAAAATCAGATAGAAATTTTCGGTTGGTTATCTGACCGGGATGCAATGCACGAAGTGTGTGGACATTTCTCAACCGACATGTTTCATTATTACCTGCATGGTTTGTCCGATGCGAAGCCCTTCAGATTTGTTGCCGCAAGAGCAGGAAGTTCCGAGAAGCCGTTTTATGAAGAGATGATCAGAATACCGGATTACATAGCTGGTGCACTCGCCGATTTTAATATGGAATCCAAAAGGATTAGCAAGGATAAGTTCAATACCATGCTTGAACATTACATGGCTGAGAATACCACCAACAATTTTGTATACAGGATTTTTCAAAGCAACGGAACTTTATCAGCATCTAGGGTGAACTTTCATAAAAAATAGGGGAAATAGTAGAACGGGTTGATTGAAAACCGATTGAATAGTCATGTCGAAACATTGATTTTTCCAGTCCGGGAAAGGGGAATTTATTTCGCTTCCCATAACCAGTATGCCGCATTCTTGGGATGCATGGCTGTATATATTTTGCCTCCTGGCAATGTATATTCATAAGCAACTTCGAATTGGTTTGCTGTTGTAATTTCCGTACCTGCTTCCAGACCAAACTGTTCCAGTTTTAATTTGTTGCTCACCTTTAATTCACTTCCCGACTTGACTACTAATTTTTTTGTACCTGTTGTTCCTTCCTTCAACGTAATTATTTCTGTCATGTCTGCTTCATTGATATTGAACAGCACTGGCATAAGAGAACTGGTGTTGACCTTTCTATTATTTGAATTAATATTTGTCAATTTACAAAACTCTACCACATTTCCATTTGGCTCAGTTAGTCTGATATGTTCCCATTCTGATTCAAACTCATAGACCAATGCAAAACTTTTGTTTTCAGATTCCACTTCCAAAGAACTGCTGAATTCAATATTAAATGAGGCACCGCCACCAATACCCAGCACTTCAACACTGGTCTCTCCTTCAGATGAATCCGTTGTTTTATATTCGATCTTTACCTTCGCATGTTCCACTTCAGGGCAATAACAATGATAGACAGATATTGGTAACCACTGCATCTGGCTTCCTAAAACTTCGATCTTTTGTTTACGGAAAAGATGCTTGATTTTATCAATTATGGCAGACCAGTTCCCAGACATGTAGTCACCTCTGTTTCCGGTTAATTGCAAGATCTCTTCTTTCAGCACTGTATTATCAATAAAGCCCGAAACTGCTAAAGATTCGGCCTTCTGCAAAAGATCCTTGCTATCGGATTCCTCGAACAAACTAATACTTTTGGAAATTCTCACATTTGATAGGCTCATCTTGAAATGTTTTTATTTTTGTTATGCCAGGCATAGCCCAGGCAGGTAAAGAAAAGACAATAGGGTATTTTTTCAAAGTCATAAAAAGGAACATCCATTGAATCGATCAGGTTTTCCTTTAACAGTAAAATTTTTATTGCCAAAGAAGGGTTATCATCATGGCCTTTCCGTTCTCTTTCCAAACGCTCGAAAACGCTGCCATACTTTTCTAGTAAATCTTCCGCTCCGTCAATTCCTATTTTTCCTTGCTCCATCAAATTAAGCAATATTGAATTTATCCGCAATCTTCGCTTAACAACAGTCAAAATATCCGAAAGATCTGCATAATGCCGTACCCCTTGTTGCATAATAACCCCTGGCGAGAGAAAATTACTAAGAAACATACCGAGAAAAGTGGCGCCCAATATCAGGGGAATAGGGAAAGTAGTGGCCACAACCTGGCAGCCTCTTTCAAGAAAAGGTATATCCATACCGCTCATAGTGCTACCCCCCGAAGAAGTGTTGCACCCAATCAATACAATTGTCTTTGGAAAATGCTTAAATCTTCTGATATCGGAATTATAAAAATTCTCTTTGGTAAGCTGTAACCAACTTGTATTATGTTTACGATCTATTCCTCCGTGCCCAAAAAAGATCAGGCATTTAATGTCATGGTTATTGTTTACATAGTTAATCAATTCAAACCTGGTATTAACGTCAACAATACTTACCGGGTCGGGATACCTGAAGGCACTAATGGCCGCTTCAAGTGCTATCCTTTCTCGCGAACCTTTGGCAAATGATGTAACGACCACAACCTGGGAAATAGCGTTTTCGAAATTGGTAAATGATTCACTGGAATTATAATATTGAACAGGTAACGAACCAGGTGTTAAAGGCAATCTGCTAAGAACAGCTTTATATCCAAAATAATCAGAGCGCGTTCTTACAAAATCAAGTGGAATATCAGATAACATAAATACAACTGGATCTCCTAAACAGGCAAATATTTCATCCATTATCCGTTCATCGATCAATGCACTAGACTGAGTTGATATTTCGTTCATCGTGGTTTCCAACTCCAGTCCTTTTCCAGTTTTGTTCTCCCCCTGATCCTCATGTTCATAATTCCGGTGGCTGATCAAAAGATCCATTTTATGAAAAAGACCAAATATTGATTGTCCTACCCTGAATGTTTTAAAAACCGGGCATTGCCTTCTTGCAGCATAAAATACGCTGATAGCGGAAATGAAATTATTTTCCAGTACAGATAAACCACCTAGTTTTTTTATAGCTACTACGTGCTCGGGAGCATCATCTGGTGTGTCAAATGGTACATTTCTCCCTCCTGCTATTAATTGACCAAAATAAGTTTCATACAAGGCATCATCTTGCAGATAGGAACATGGATTGCCTGCCATACCGGTGGCAATCGCCGTGGATTCATCGTAACTAAAAGGAAAAGACTGGCAAACGAGAATGATATGGGGCATAACTATATCTTTCAGCCCTTCTTGCGCATAGTCTACATACAGGTCAATAAAAACATTACGCATCTCCTGGGTATATTTTACTCCCGTTGCAACCTTTCGAAGCAGGCTTGAAGTTTTTGCCGGCAAAACTTCTAGGAAACCAGACAGTTTTCGAGATGATTTTTTGCCGGACTCGCTAATTAATCGTGTGGCAATAATATCATCGGTGACGATACTCATTGTCTTACGCTGCTTTATTTCCTGAGCGTATGCGTAAACATTTTCTTTTATTAAATCAGGGACTACACTTCTTATCCATGACCCTATTTTATAACGTGCAAGGTTTACGATGATGGCATTTGGATAATATATAAAATCGTTATACAATGGAACTGCTGCCGTTCCAATAGTTGCAGCAGTAATATCGCCGCTCGAAGCAAATTCGAGAACCTCATGAAATTTATAGGTCTTCGATCTATCTGGCGGTATATTAAACCTTAGCATACCCGGAGGCAGCATTTTATCTATGCGTACGCAAAGTTCAAGAAAAGCTTTCCAAATTATTAACGGCCTGTCGTCGATCTCGTTATCTCCAAGTTCATGCAGGTAGATCACAGAGGTAAGCTCAACTCCACTAGTGGCCTTAGAAATATAATCCTCTACAGCAGGATGTTCTGTAATAATCAGGCAACACATTGCATGATTTGCGTGGATAATCTGCACTATTTCCATCACGCTTTTTGGCGAAGAATCGCTGATCCACAAAATCACAGGTCTCCGGCAAACTCGCAGATGATTTTTAACAGCCTGACGACTGATGAGTGAATTTGTAAACTCAATAATATTTGTCCGCTGATCGTCTTCTATTGGCCTGAACAGTCCGAATGGAATAGACGACAATACCTGTAATTTATAACACTGGTACGCCATTTCAAACGGTAGAAAATTAAATGGTGTAACGAGTGAAGGCATATCTGTTTCAAGACATAAAATAGGTATAAAGGAATGCGGAATAATTTCTTTATTTTTTGTAACAGCCATACGCAATAGAACGAATTAAGTAATAGTTGCTATAAACTTGGTCATGAATTTTTAACTGTATACTCTGCCAGTCTTGCGATCACATATGATTGCTGAATTCTTTCCTGTTCCAGCCGAAGATGATTTTGACTTAAGTATTGATAGAGCAACGCTTCGCGTGAATCAAGCAGCGGCAATTGTTTGGGTCTGGCTTTATTTTCAACTGAATAGTTTTCAAATGCATCAAAGGTCGACCTGTCCATTAAAAAACTATTTGCATCAGGGTAGTGTTGGCGTATCATATTAACCATTTCAAAACCTGCACTGTCAAGGTCAAACCAACAAAACAGTTTCGTTTTAGCAAGCCATGGAATATGACGGCTGGTGCGGCTTTTAAAACCTTCCCCAAAAATAGCAACTGCATTTTCAACTTTGGGAAAGGTTAAAAAACAAACCTGGTTTTCGATGATGAAAACCTTTTCAGGTACCCAGTCAAGCCATGCAGCATCTTCCAGCGTTAACCTGCATTCATCATAGCCCAAAGTAGATTTTAGCTTCTCATCCAGTATCCTGATCTGTGTATATACCTGCACCTGCCTTATTCCATAGCGGGTTTCAAAATTTGTTTCACCGCCATTGATATCAAGCGGTGGCAAAATCATATCCAGCAATTTTTTCAGTATGATAGTATGCTGTTCGATAAACTTTGAATGAACTTCAATAGGCAGTTCACGTAAGTAAAGAGTATGTGGTGGTGTATGAGACGCAAAATAAATACAGACTTTTAGTAGGTCTCCCCATTTACCATGATACTCCAGTAAGAGTTGCGGGTTGTCATTGGCCCAACCTGTCAGCTTAGGAAAATGATCTGTAAGCAATTGATATGAAGATGTAATGCTTTGAAAATCCCTTTCCTTATGCGTGAAATACAAAACATCTGCAAATGATTCAAAATAGATCCTTGATGGTATGTTTTGTTTGCTTCCATTGATTTTCTTTTCTTTCCAGTCTACGCTGTATCCTTTTTGTTTGACCGCCTTGGATTGTTGGTAAAGTGGCAACAAATCGTTTTTCCAGTCGCTGTAATTACTGCCGGTTATTGCCTTATTACTGGGGACAACCCACGGAAAAAGGTCCTCGCCTTTTAACTGCGCAGTGACAAGTTTGAAGAATGACTTGCATACTTTATCTTTTAGCTGCTCCGGTGTTATCATGATGCTGTATCTGCTAGATGTTTAAACTGTTCTTTTCGCTCATGGTATTCTTCCATCGTGAGATTATAAACGTAGGAATGCTTCTTATTTTTAATTTCAACAAAATGGACCGCATGTATATATTGCTCAGCAATATTGATTTTATCAAGCGGGGTAACCACCAGTATCTGGAGATTCAGTTGAGCGCAGTATTCCATCAAGAACTTGCTCTTATCCGGGTCAAGTTTACTGAATGCTTCATCAACCGTAATAAAGCGAAGACTCTTGTGCTGTTTGCCAGGTTGGAATATTCCAAACTGGTGAGCAATGGCCGCACCCAGGATTGCGTAAGTGAATTGTGCTTTCTGTCCGCCGGAATAACTGGCTGTGTTTTCGTGATATTGTTCTGCTTTATTTTCGACTGCGGAATACTCCCTGGCACCGAAAACCAACCAGTTCCTGGCATCTGTTACCTTTCTGCGCTTCGCTTCCTCTGTATGTAGTTCATTTATAAGGGCCTTGATACCTTTGAAAATCTCATCGCGATACGCTTCGTCTTTCTGCGCCGAAAATTGCAATGCGCTGGGTATAGCAGCACTGAGTTGTTCCTTAAACATCTTTATTTCAGGTTCTTTGTTGGATCTGCATTCCAGTTGCAGGTAAGTATCAGGATGTTTGTTGAAAGTGATTTTGCGTAAAGGGATATTCAGCTCTTCAATGATCTCTCTGATCTTTTCTTCCTCATGGTAGATCCATGTCCGGTAATTGGTGAGTGCATCCAGCATACTTTTGTCCATGTACTCACGGAACCTGCGCTTATGTTCAACCAATCTGTGATTATGTATGGTTTTATATAGTTCTTCCAGTTCAGGGAGACTCTCCAGGCTTGCATCAATGTTCAACACGTCTCCACCCCAGTCCGGGAACTCCACCAATATTTTTTGGGCTGGGTGTACAAACGCGCTGATGTCTGAAACCACCAATAGCCGCTTGTTATTATACGCATCCGAAGCCAGATTGCTTTGCTGTTTGAAGACATCATTCCAGTGCCTGCGATAAGTCTCCAGTTTCTCGAAATGGTCTGGGAACGTTTTTTCACGCACATAAGAGGTAGTAAAACCTTCTACCTGATCTTTTCCTTCTGCTGTTAATTCTTCAAAACGCAGATTAAGCATACGACCGTTCTTGTCATTTAATACCTGGTCCATCTTGCTGATTTTTCCGGTAAGTGCTTTTTCTTCTGCCCTTTTTTCGTCTATTTCCCCGGTAACAGCATCCAATTGAGCGGTCAGTGTTTCGTATTGATCATTGGACTGGCGGAGCTCCTGTATTTGCCTGTTTAAAGATTCAATTTTCTCTGCATGGCCCTGCCAGTGAATCTCGGCAAATGCTTTTACATGTAGCAGCAATGTTGTCCAGGTTTTTTTATCTTCTAATACTGCAATCGCCGGATTTAGTGGTTGAAGCAAGGCAGAAACGCGCGTCACCTCCTTTTCAAGCCGGTGTTTTTCCTGCTGCAATAAGATAACCGTCTCCTTGTTATCCCAGCCCAACGTATAATTCAGTTTGCTCCATTTGCGCGGCCTGTCATCTTTTTCGTGCCGTGAATCATTTCTGATCAGGCCATTGGAAGTAACCGCTTTTTTACTACCATAAAAAACATCGAGGTTATCCGTACACCAATAATTAAATCGTTCCTGTAATTGTTGCTCAAGCCATTTGCCATACAAAGGCGATGCTTTCAGATCGATTTTATTTAGCAATGAATCATCCTCTGTCGGCCATCGCATGAGTGTATCTCTTTGCCTGCTGTCAATGCGTTGGTACACGAGTCTTGTCTGCAAATTATTAGAGTGTACAAAATAATTCACCTCCTTATGGTATTTCTCAGGTATCAGCAATTGCATAGAAAATCCATGCAGCAACCGTTCAATAGCATCTTCCCAGTGCAAGGCATCAGGTTTTACTTTGATCAGTTCTCCGGCAAATGGCAACTCATCTTCACCCACATTTAGTAAATCGAGTAAGCGGTTTCGCACGTTGATCAAATCTTGCGGCATCCGGTTTTTTCGGTTTAACAAAGAATCAATCTGATCTTGTGCCGCAGAAATCTCGTCACGAATCCTGGCTATTTCATCGCCATACCGAAAACGTTGATGTGTCAGTTCTCCATGTTCTTTTTGTATGGCTAATTGTAACGTTTCTATACGTTTATAATTTTCACGGAAAGACGTTTCATCTAATTCTGTTTGCATCGACAATTTGACTGCCAGCTTCACATAACTATTATAGGCTTCCTGCTTGGTCTTCTTTTTTTCTTTTTCCGAATCGATATCCTTGTTCAGGAGTCGTACCTGGCTATCAATATTGAGGCTTGCTTGTTGAGCAATCAATTGTTTTTGTTCAGTTTCAAGCTGTTTTATTTTTTCACTTATACTTTCCTGTTGTTGTTGTGCATACTGCCGGTCATCATCCGTTTTTTTTATAAATGTATCAAGCAAGCCATATTCGACACTGTCAAAATAAAAAGATGATTGCTCCTGTACAACCTGCAATTTTTTTACATCTTTTGTAAGTTCAGTGAGGAGCAGGTTGTTATCAACAATAGGCTGCAATAGTTCCAGTTGTTTCTCATCCTTTTGAATGGCTTTATGACTAATAAGCAGGTCCGTATAATGGTCATACAATTTTTTGAATTGTTCATCAGAATCAGGCTCTTCCAGCATTTGCTGACGGATAAAAATGGTAAGATCACCAAGCACTTTCATTCCTACTGTCTGGTTAAATAAAGACAAAGCTTTTTCTTTCAACCCAAACAATTCACTGAAACGGGCTGCATACTCTTTAAAGCTGTCATAGAGTTCAATTTTAGGAAACAGCTTTACAATTTTTTTCCGCCAGTCTCCTTTGTGATCAAAATGCCCCTTGCCAAAATGCTCATTAATATTTAACGGATAAGGTGCAACGATAAATTTCTTTTGTAGGCCACCGCTTGTATGCCAGCGAACTTGCACAAGTGTAATAGTATGTTGGGTACCGGAGTTTTTAAAACAGGCAAGCAAAACTGAATAGGGATGTTCTGATTTGGTTCTTAATTGTTCAGTATGCGATCTTTCATCCGTTTCGGAAAATGTTTTACCAAAATAGCCCCAGAAATAAGAATTTTCATCCCGTTCTTTTTTAGTTTCTCCGCCAGAGGACTGGTTATAAAATCTTTTATTGTTAGGAACAAGTAAAGTAAGCAGGGCATCAATCAGGGTTGTCTTTCCGCTGCCATTGGCACCTGTCAACAGGGAGGTTCTGCAGTTAGCCTGAAGCTTAAAAACTTTACCGTGGAATGTACCCCAGTTATATATTTCAAGGGAGTACAAACGAAATCCGCCTTCTGAAGGATTATTGTTGAATAGTGTCGACATGGGCTGCTAACTTTTGTTTGATCTCGTCCAGTTTTTCATTGTTTACCAAAGCCTTTATAATTCGTCTTACCTCGTATTGATTCTGTTCTTTATTCACCGCATCTTCTCTTGTGAGTTTTAAAACACCCATATTACCGAGACTGTTGATAGGCCGGGAAAGCTCCTTCCACAATTTGCTTTTATTGGGCTGGTCCTTATAAAAGATCTCGATTCTTTCTTTGATATCCTTTTGTGTGACAAATAATTTATTGGCTTCGGTTTTTATATCGGACTCTTCCAGCATCTCCCGCAAAATCACACATAGTAATGTAGTTTCATAGTTGACTGGCACCTTTCGTAAAAGTCGTGGCAAAGGCTGCTCGTCCTGTTCTTCGGCATCAGGCTGCATCACCCTTGCGAATCCATCTCCTTCACTTATAACCAACAGAATACCGATCTTATTAAAATAATCCTGGATGGCGGACTGTGATGATTGCAAATCGCGCCATAACACTTTATCCTCCATGTATATTGGCCCTTGCAATAATTTGATCACCACATGGGCATAAGAAGCTCTTCCGGTTGTGCTGTTTTGTTGCATGGTCTTTTCGATTTATGCTTCAGTTTTTGTATACATAATCATTGGTACATTGATTTTCCTGTCGTCCACCCAGATCGGATCAATCGTTTCAAAAACAACATGACGATTATCTGAACAGGCGATAGAAAAATAGCCCACAATTTCACTCAGTCCATTTTCTATTCCATACGTCTCTGTAATCTCTTTTAAGGTAACCTGCTCTTTATCTTGCAAAGCCAGGTTGATTCGATCTTGTAATTTCTTGGAATCAATCGTAAATTGATCGAACAAGGAACGCAGGTCGACATCCGCCGAAAGATCGCCACCCAAACCATCTGGAAAAGTTGTGTCACCTTCAGTGTCAGGTCCGTCACTTAACTCCCACCTGTCCACCAAATAAATAAAAGGTTCATCCTCTATTTCAATAAAAACATCATCCTTCATGTTTTTATCAGTTAATTGATAAGCAAGTTGCCTGATATCTCCGATCAACTCCATGGCACGTCGTCTTTCCAGTATATTTTTTTCCGATAACACACGGCTGATCTTTTCGCTCAGGCGCTTATTGGCTTCAATTACTTTTCTACCGGATGCATGCAGGTATCTTTTTAGGTTACGCAGAAAGCGGTCATCACCATATTCAATATCTCTATCTTTTAACAGTTGGTATAAATCACCCGTCAGCTTACTGTATTCCTGCTGTTTCTGTTCATCCATCAAAAATTCCCAAAAGGATTTGAAACTTTTACCCTGGTCCTTACTTTCGATTTCGTCCAGTGCATCCAGTGCATATACAAGTAAAGAACCTTTGGCAATATCTTTTTCCGTATACTTACGTTGGATCTCTTTTCTGATATGCTCAAAATTTTGTTCTACTTCTGTAAAATCGCTTAACAGTTCGCGGGCATTTTTATTGAGTTCGTAAAATCTTTCTTTTATTTCCGTATCATCATATACTTTAGGATTACGGCCTAGTTTAATCTGGTTGATCTCATCTTCTATTTCCCATTTTTTCTTTTCCAGTTCCTGTATGCGGATTATTGGATCGTCAATGCTTTGTTCGATCATTTGTTGCAAACGGGAAAATATATCACGAAACCGGCTGTTTGTCCCGATAAACTCTCTCTTGGTTTGCAGCTCAGTCAACCATGTCAATACTTTATCTGTATCCTTGGTAACCTCATGAAAATCTTCCCCTTCATCGTTTGGATATTTTCGTAAAAAACCAGCGTTACTCCATTTTTCAATGTATTGGCTTGCTCGAAGTGAGTAATCATCAAATAAAGTAGCCGCGTCCAGTT
>Ga0255338_1003618_pt1 | contig 18037 bp, 14 predicted proteins | sample MeOH1_35cm_T4_19_FD_203715 | JGI IMG/M metagenome (GOLD analysis project Ga0255338, IMG submission 203715) | Sandy soil microbial communities from University of British Columbia, Vancouver, Canada - MeOH1_35cm_T4_195 | ecosystem: Engineered > Artificial ecosystem > Sand microcosm > Unclassified ...
AAGTCGGCAAGCAGTTCGACGTGACGCGCGAGCGCATCCGCCAGATCGAGGCCAAGGCGCTGCGCAAGCTCAAGCACCCGAGCCGCAGCGACAAGCTGCGCTCGTTCATCGACACGCTGTAGTCCGCTCTGAACGACCAAAGGGCCCCTTCCGGGGCCCTTTGTCTTTCTCCCTCGCCCTCTGGGGGAGGGCCGGGGTGGGGGCGCTCCCCCCCTCGTCCCCCTCAGGCACGGTCCGCGCTCAGGCCGCCAGCTCCAGCGGCGGCGGCCCGTCCGGGCGCACCGCGATCGGCGGCAACGTGCTGACCGATGCCTGCGCGGCCGGCGCCCTCGCCGGCGCATCCCCGGTCTCCAGGTCGCCCACGATCTGCAGAAACGCATCGACCTCCGCCGCGACCGGCGCGCGCGCGCCGGCCGATTCCTGCAGCATCGCCACGCGCAGCTCGCCCTGCGGCCGGCCGCGCGCCAGCAGCCAGCGCGCGCTCAGTTCCACCACCCGCGCCTCGGACAGCGAGGCGGCGCCGGCCTTGCGCAGCCGCACCACCGCATAGCGGCTGATGTTCAGGAAGCGCTTGAGCTCGCGCGGGGTCGCCGTCTCGGGCTGCTCCATCAGCTGCGCCTGCCAGGCCTTGACCGCGGCGCGGTAGGCGGGCGTGGCGTGCACCACGTACTGCTCGCGCCGCGCCCAGCCCCAGGCCAGCAAGGCCAGGACGATCGCCACCGTGAGGCCGGCCGGCCACCAGACCGTGTCGGTGGGCACGGCATCGGCGGCGGCCGCTTCCGCTGCCGGTCCGGCGGCGCCATCCAGGGATTCGACCGCGGCCGCGGCCGTGCGGCGCAGGCTGCGGCCCGGCCAGGCCTCGCCATCCGGCTGCGCCCCCTCGACCAGCGTGCGCGCGTGCGCCGCCGAGGGCTCGAAGCGGGCCTGGCGGATGCTCTCGAAGTGGTCGGCTGCGCCGGCCGCGACCTCCGCCTCCAGCAGCGGCAAGGCCTGCTCCATGGCCTTCACGCTGCCCTGCACGGCATCGGCGCGGGCGCGCATGCTGGCCACCAGCTCCGGCGCGAGCCCCGCCATGCCCCCCTTCAGGCGCATCCAGTGCTCGTAGGCCCGGGCGTCCTCCAGCTGCGCGCGCACCGATTCGACATCGCGCTGGAGCTGCTCGCGCGCCTGCTGCGTCTCCACCTTCATGCGGGCGATGGTGTCCTCCATCTGCCAGAGCAGGCCGAAGACCACCAGCAGCGCCGCGATCCAGCCCGAGGCCGCCGCGATGCGCGGCCGCGCTGCTTCCGCGCTCGCGCGGGCGGCCTGCAGCGCGCCGCGCCAGCCGCCCTGGCGCACGTCCTCCTGCCGGCCGGGCGGCGACTCCGTCTCCGGCCCGAGCAGCATGTCGAGCGCCCGCGCCGATTCCAGCGTCGGCAGCTTGACATCGAGCTGCACCAGCTTGCGCAGGTACACGCGCGCATAGGCGAGCCGGTCCAGCACGGCCTGCGATTCGCGCGCGACCGGGTCGCGCTCGGGCTGCTGGCCCAGCTCGGCGCGCCGGATCGCGGCCTGTTCCTCGGCCAGCGCCTTGTGCGCGCTCGCGATCTGGGCCTCCACGATGCGCCGGTCGGTGCCGAGGATCACGAAGCAGGGCCCCGCCTCGCACAGGTAGTTGACGCACTCCAGCAGCTCCGCGGCCTTGGCCGGACTGCAGCGATCGAGATCGTCGATGAAGATCGTCATCGTGCGCTCGCCGAGCGAGCGCGCCACCTCGCCGAAGTGCAGGCGGAAGCGGCGGCGGAAATCGGTCTGCGCCTCCGCCTGGGTGACGGTGAAGCGCGTGCCCAGGCTCGAAAGCAGCACGCCGGGCCGGGCCGGGAAGGGCCGCAGCAGGAACATCCCCAGCATCGCCCAGCACACGATGAGGAACACCACGCCCAGCGCCGCCAGCGTGGTCAGCGGGTCCTGCTGGATCGCGCGCAAGGCCGCGCCGAGCAGGTCGAGCGGGCCGCCGCCGGCCGCCGTGGCCAGCCAGGGCCCCACGGTGAGGTGCGTGAAGACGGAATAGACGTCGCGGAAGAAGCCGTCGGCCAACGCCGGCGGCGAGGCCGAATGCACCCGCGCGGCCAGGCACGCGAGGTAGGCGGGAACCGACAGCAGCGCGATCCAGCCCATGCGCGTCGCCCAGCCGCCGCGGCGCCAGCGCGCCAGCACGAGCCGGGTGCGGAACGCGAGCCCGCGCCAGCTGAAGAAGCCGGGGATGGCCTGCGCCGTGATCGCCTGCAGCAAGGGCGCGAGCAGCACCTCCTCGTGCTGGTGGTGCCAGACGTTGAACCACACCGGCCGGGCGCCGCGCCGGCGCAGCTCGCCGGCCAGCATCGCCATGAAGCTGCTCTTGCCCATGCCCCAGCGCGCGTTCACCGCGATCGCCAGCGGCGGCTGCGTGCCGGTGTGGCGCAGGAAGCGGCTGAGCGCCTCCACCACCGGCCGGAAGGCGAGCCGGTCCTGGGCCGCATCGCCGATCGGGGCATCGGACACGGCCTGCTCCAGCACGCCGGTGGAGGCCACCGCGGAACGGTGGGCCACCAGCCGCCGCCGCGCCACGCCCACGGCAGCGAGCGCGAAGAACAGCAGCACCGCCCACAACCAGGGCGCCGGGGACCTGCCGTAGGCCGGCTCCTGCCAGCTGTTCGTCGCCAGGTCGCCGCGGACCACGGTGCGGTCCGCCAGCGCCAGCACGATGCCCGATCCGGGCAGGATCGCGAGCGCCTTCAGGGTCTGGCCGCTGCGCCGCCGCAGTTCCTGCCATTGCCGGCCGCTGTTCGAAGTGCGCAGTACCACGCCGTCGCCGCCGACCGCGAGCGCGCTGCCGCGCGCCGGGTCGAGCCACTGCGTGGCGAGGATCCGGTAACCCTCGGGCGGCCGCAGCGCCGGAGCTTGCGGCTGGTCGGGCGTGAAGGATTGCGGGTTGGGTGACTGCGGGTTGGGTGACTGCGGGTTGGGTGACTGCGGGTTGGGTGCCTGCGGGGTCCGCGCGTTTGCGGGCGCGTTCGCGGGCGCGTTCGGCTGCTGCTGCACGAACTCGTTGGGCGACTGCGCCTTCGCTGCAGGCCACGGCGCCTTCGCATCGGGGGACTGCGCCTTCGCGTTCGGCAACTGCGCCTCCGCGTTTGGCGCCGGCTCCTTCGTCAGCGGGCGCTGCTGCGCCTGCAGCGCCGTGAAGACCAGCTGCGGCACGGCCTGCGGGGCCTGCGCGGCCTTCTGGCGCGGCGGCTGCGGGGGGCGGCGCCATTGCGCCGGCACCTCCGCCGCAGCCGCCACGCGCCAGCGGCGCCCTCCGTCTTCGCTGACGATCACGAACGCACCGTCGGCACTGGCCACCGCCGCCTGTGCCGCGCCGGTCGCGGCAATCGAGGCCAACACCGGGCGCGGCGGCCCGGCACGCAGCCAGCGGTTCTCTTCACGCGGTGCGATGAACCCTTCGAGGCTGAACCATGCCGGCTCCGGTGCGCCGGCATCGCCGCGCGGCGGCTGCAGCACGGCCAACGAGACCAGCACCGCGAGCGCGACCAGCACGCCGAGCAGGCGGCTGCCCACGCCGGGCGGCAGGGCCTGCGCGGCCATGCCGGGCGAAGCCGGACTCGGCTGCTCCGGTGCCACCTGGGAGAACGGGTCCGGGGACGGTGCGCCCTCGCGGGCGGGAGCTTCCTGCATCATGGCGTCCCTCCTTGCAGGCTGGCGGGCGGCCATGATCGCACTTCGCCCCTGCCCGCACCATCGCCCTCAGGGGCGGGATGCCTCGCCCGATGGGAGGAAGCCGGCGGCTTCCTAGAATGCGTGCATGGTCGCGCAGACGGACTTCCTCATCATCGGCGGCGGCATCGCCGGCGCCTCGATCGCCTACTGGCTGGCCCCGCACGGGCGCGTGGTGCTGCTGGAGCGCGAGTCGCAACCGGGTTACCACTCCACCGGCCGCTCGGCGGCCATGTTCATCGAGAGCTACGGCACGGCGCAGGTGCGCGCGCTCACGCGGGCGAGCCGCGCCTTCCTCGCGGCGCCGCCGCCCGGCTTCAGCGAGCATCCGCTGCTCACGCCGCGCGCCTGCCTGCTGGTGGGCGCGCCCGGGCAGGAGGCGCTGCTGGAATCGCACTGGGAACTGCTGCATGCGATGACGCCGCAGGCGCGCCGCCTCACGCGTGAGCAGGCGATCGACCTCGTGCCGGCGCTGCGGCGCGACTGCGTCATCGGCGCCGTGCTCGAGCCCGAGGCGGCTGACATGGACGTGCATGCGATCCACCAGGGCTACCTGCGCGGACTGCGGCGCGCGGGCGGCAGCGTCGTGTGCGACGCGGAGGCCACCCGCATCGAGCGGGCACAGGCGCACTGGGAGGTGAGCACGCCGCAAGGCGTGTTCCGCGCGCCGGTGCTGGTGAACGCCGCCGGCGCCTGGGCCGACGTGGTCGCGCAGCGTGCGGGCGTGCCGCCGCTGGGCCTGCAGCCCAAGCGCCGCTCCGCCTTCACCTTCGCGCCGCCCGCCGGCGTGGACGTGCGCCAGTGGCCCTGCGTGATCAGCGCCGACGAGAGCTGGTACTTCAAGCCGGACGCCGGCCTGCTGCTCGGCTCGCCGGCCAACGCCGACCCGGTGCCGCCGCAGGACGTGCAGCCGGAGGAACTGGACATCGCGCTGGCGATCGACCGCATCGCCGGCATGACCACGCTGGAGATCCGCCGGCCCGCGCGCACCTGGGCCGGCCTGCGCTCCTTCGTCGCCGACGGCGACCTGGTGGGCGGATTCGATCCGGCCGCGCCGGGCTTCTTCTGGGTGGCCGCGCAGGGCGGCTACGGCATCCAGACTTCGCCGGCGATGGGCGAGGCCTGCGCCGCGCTGGCGCGCGGGCTGCCACTGCCGCGGCCCATGGCGGAGTGCGGATTGACGGAGGCGATGCTCGGGCCGGCGCGCCTGCGCGTCCACGGCTCGGGCCTGTAGACGCTCAGAACATCGTCTCCTGGTAGCGGTCGTCCTTGCCGTCGGTGCGCCCGCGCAGCAGTTGCACTTCCGGCGGGGCCGCGGCATCGATCTCGTACTGCTTGCCGCAGCCCGGGCATTCGTATTCCTGCGACTGCAGCTGTAGCGGATCGGCCGCCCGAGTCGAGAGCACGCGGAAACGCGCGCCGCAGTAGACGCAGGTCTTCTCGAAGATGCCGAGGCCGGCTTCGGCCTCGGATTCCACCGCGTGCTTCATGCGGTCCTCCTCTTGAAGTGGACGCGGGCAGTATGCGCCTGCCCCTGCCCTGCTTCAAGCAGAAGAATCCGTGCCGGCGGCTACTCCAGCGCCTCGAGCGCCATCATCCCGGCTGCCGTGTTGGAGATCGGAATGTGGTAGTTCGTGTGCACCTTGCGCACGAAGCCCGGCACGGCGCCGCGCGTGGCCAGCCACATCAGCAGCTCGACGCCCTGCGTGCCCGTTTTCTCCACCAGTTCGCGGATGCTGTACTGCGTGGCCCACTCGGGGTCGTGCATCAGGCTGTCCATGAACTTGAGGTCGAAGGGCTTGTTGATGAAGCCGGCGCGCTCGCCATCGAGCTGGTGCGACAGGCCGCCGGTGCCGATCACGACCACGCGCTTGTCGCTGTCCCAGGAACGGATCGCCTCGCCCACCGCCTGCCCCAGCTGCCAGCAGCGCCGGGCGCTGGGCAGCGGGAACTGCACGGTGTTGATGCACACCGGCACCGTGGTCACGGGGCAGGACTGCGGCCAGAACAGCTTCAGCGGGATCGTGAAGGCGTGGTCGACCAGCATCTCCTGGCAGGTGGTGACGTCGAACTCGCGCTCCACCAGGTGTTCGATCACGTGCCAGGACAGGTCCAGCTCGCCCTGGAAGGGCGGCAGCGTGGGAAGGCCCCAGCCTTCGTCGGCGTTGCGGTACTCGGGCGCCGCGCCGACCGCGAAGGTCGGCATCTTGTCGAGGAAGAAGTTCAGCCCGTGGTCGTTGTAGAAGATGACCGCGACATCGGGCTTGACCTCGGCCAGCCACTTGTGCACCGGCAGGAAGCCGTCGAAGAAGGGCTTCCAGTACGGTTCCTGCTGCAGTCCCCGGGCGATCGCGCCGCCGATGGCGGGCACGTGGGAGGTGGTGAGTCCGCCGACGATCCTGGCCATTCCTACTCCTGCCAGCCGGCGAACGCGGCGGGTTGCTCGTTCTGGCGCACCAGGCGCGCCTTGAATTCCTCCTTGCTCACGCCCGTCTGCAGGGCGCCGAGGTCCTGCACGTCCAGGCCCAGGATGCCGGCGAACTTGGCCAGGTAGTAGACGTTGCCCCCGGCGGCCAGCAGGCCGGGCACGTCGCGCTCGCGGATCGCCCTCGCCTGCGCCTCGCCCAGGCCGTAGCGCCGCATGTAGCCCTCCTCGTCGGCCTTGAACGCCTCGCGGTTCGCCGCCTCGTTGAAGGAGAAGCACATGCGGTTGAGGGCATAGCCCTTGCGCGCCTGGGTGCCGTCGAAGATGGTGGTTCCGGGGATGGGACGTGGCTGGTTCATGGGGTGCGAATTGATGCACCGCAAGTCTTTACCGCGGCAAGGCGCTGCCGCTTGACGAAGATCAAGTCCGGCCCACCGGGAAATGCTTCGCAATCCGGCTTCAGCGCCCCTGGAACTTCGGCTTGCGCTTCTCCATGAAGGCGGTGCGGCCCTCGACGTAGTCCTGGCTCGCGAAGCAGCGCGCCACCACCTCGCGGCACAACTGGGCGTCGCGCTGCGACTCGTCCTTCAGCGCCTGCGCCACCAGCGTCTTGATCGAGCCCACCGTCAGCGGCGCATTGGCCGCGATGCTCGCCGCGTAGTCGCGCACGTACGACTCCAGCCCGGGCACCGGCACCAGCCGGTTCACGAGCCCCATCGCGACGGCTTCCTCGCCGCAGAACTGGCGCGCCGTGTAGAAGATCTCGCGCGCGAACGAGGGACCGACCACGTCGACCAGCTTGCGCACGCCCTCGAAGCCATAGCCCAGGCCCAGCTTCGCCGCCGGCACGGCGAAGACCGAACCGACGGCGGCGATGCGCAGGTCGCAGGACAGCGCGATCGAGACGCCGCCGCCCACGCAGAAGCCGCGGATCATCGCGATGGTGGGCTTGTCCACGTCGGCCAGCGCACGGGTGGCCGCGTGCGCGATCTCGTCGTAGGCCCGGACCGTCTCCTCGCTGGAGCGCTTCTGCTCGAATTCGGAGATGTCGGCACCGGAGACGAAGGCCTTGTCCCCCGCGCCCCTGAGCACGATCACGCGCACCTCGGGATCGGCGGCGAACGTGGTCACCGCGTCGAACAGGCCCTGCCACATGGCCAGCGACATGGCGTTGCGGCGCGCCTGATTGTCGAAGGTGATCCAGCCGATCGCGCCGTCCTTGTGCGCCAGGGTGCGCTTTTCCGTCATGGTGTTCATGCCGGCAGCCTCGTCGCGCGCACCACGCCCTCGGCCAGCAGCGCGCCCACCTGCGCCTCGCTGTAGCCCAGCCCGCGCAGCACCTCCTCGGTGTGCTGGCCGTGCAGCGGCGCCGGTTGGCGGATCTGCGTCAGCTCGCCGCTGGACTTCACCGGCAGGCCCAGGGTCTTCATCGGCCCGATCTTCGGATGCTCGATGTCGTAGACCATCCTGCGGTGCCGCACGTGCGGATCGGCCAGCGTCTGGTCGTAGGTGTAGACCGGCCCGCCCGGCACGCCGGCGGCGTCGAGCTTTTCCACCCAGTGCGCCGTGGTCTGCGTGCCGGTGATCTCCTCGATCAGCGCCTCCAGCGCGTCGGCGTTCTTCACCCGCAGCGGGTTGCGCTCGAAGCGCGGGTCTTCCAGCCAGTGCGGCTGCTCGACGACCTGAGTGACGAAGGCGCGCCAGAGCTTGTCGCCCGCGGCGCCGATCGTCACGTAGCCGTCCCTGGTGCGGAAAGCCTGGTAGGGCGCCGAACGGCGATGGCGCGTGCCGGTGGCGGTGGGCAGCTCGCCCCAGCCGAAATAGGCGCCGAACTCCCAGATGCTCCAGGCCAGGCCGGCCTCCAGCAGCGAAGTCTCGATGTACTGGCCCTCGCCGTGGCGCAGCTTGCCGATGAAGGCGCCGAGGATGCCGTACAGCGTCGTGACGCCGCAGGCGATGTCGTTCATCGCGATGCCCACCTTGGCGGGCCGCCCGCCCGGGTGGCCGGTCATCATCATGATGCCCGACATGCCCTGGGCGATGATGTCGAAGCCGCCCTTCCTGCCGTAGGGCCCGGTCTGGCCGAAGCCGGACATCGAGGCGTAGATGATGCCGGGGTTGACCTGCCTGGCGGCCTCGTAGTCGATCCCGAGCTTCTTCACCACGCCGGGGCGGAAGTTCTCCATCATGATGTCGCAGCCGGCGGCCAGCTTCAGCACGATCTGCCTGCCCGCCGGCGCCTTCATGTCGAGCGCGATGCTCTTCTTGTTGCGGTTCAGGACGGCGAAGCAGTACGACTCGTCCCGCACCTTGGGTTCGAAGTTGCGGGTGCTGTCGCCTTCCAGGCTCTCCAGCTTGATCACCTCGGCGCCCAGGTCGCCCAGCACCATGCTGCAGTAGGGACCGGCCATCACGTTGGTCAGGTCGAGAACGCGGACGCCTTCGAGCGGAAGCGGCATGGACGGTTTTCCTCTGTCGGTTTGGCTAGTCGGAAACGAGAGTGATCTGCGAGGTGTCGATCTCGGCGTAGATGCGCTGGCCGACCTCGAACACCTCCGCCGGCCGGGCGCTCACGCGCAGCGGCTCCAGTGCCGGCGCCAGGCTGATGTGGTAGTCCCACGATTCGCCCAGGTAGGCGCGGCGCGCGATGCTCGCCTCGATGCAGCAGCGATTGTCGCGCTCCGCCGGCTTGTCGCGCAGCAGCTGGATGCCTTGCGGCCGGATCGAGACCTGCACCTGCTGCGGCAGCCGGCCGTCGGCCGCGAGCGCGCGCGCCGGCAGGCGGAAGCCGCCGAAATCCACCGCGTCCTCGCGCCGCGCGCCGGTAAGGAAGTTGGTGCGACCTATGAAGCCGGCGACGAAGCGCGTGCGCGGCCGGCCGTACAGCTCGAACGGGGCGTCGATCTGCTCGATGCGGCCCTGGTTCATCACGGCGATGCGGTCGGAAGTCACCATCGCCTCCGACTGGTCGTGCGTGACGTAGACCATGGTCATGGCGAACTCGTCGTGCAGGCGGCGGATCTCGAAGCGCATCTCCTCGCGCAGGTTGGCGTCGAGGTTGGACAGCGGCTCGTCCAGCAGCAGCACCTTGGGGTTGACGACGATGGCGCGGGCCAGCGCCACGCGCTGCTGCTGGCCGCCGCTCAATTCGGCGGGATAGCGGTCGCGCAGGTGCCGCAGCTTGACGATGTCGAGGATCTGGTCCACGCGGCGCTGCATCTCAGCGGCCGAGACCTTCTGCAGCTTGAGCCCGAAGGCGACGTTCTCGCCCACCGTCATGTTGGGCCAGATCGCATAGCTCTGGAAGATCATCGACATGCCGCGCTTTTCCGGCGGCAGGCTCGATTGCGGCGCAGAGATCACCTTGCCATCGAGCTCGATCGTGCCTTCGCTCGGGTTGATGAAGCCGGCGATCATGCGCAGCGTCGTGGTCTTGCCGCAGCCGGAAGGGCCCAGCAGCGAGACCAGTTCGCCGTCGCGCAGCGTGAGGTTCAGGCCATCGACGACCTTGGCCTTGGCGAAGGTCTTGCCCACGTTCCTCAAAACCAGTTGACTCACGCCACCGTCCTCCTGAGCATGAAGTCGCGCCCCATCAGGCGGAAACCCGCCAGGATCAGGGTCACCGTGATCACCACCAGCACCAGGCCGATCGAGGCCAGCGTCTCGAAGTTGCCCTCGTCGCTCTTGTCGAACAGCAGCACCGAGAGCACCTGCGTGTTGATCGAGTACAGGAAGATCGCGGTGCTCAGCTCGCGCGTGGCGGGAATGAACACCAGGATGAAGGCGCCGGCCATGCTGCGCTTGAGCACCGGCACCACCACGTGGCGGATCGCCACCAGGCGCGAGCCACCGAGCGTGCGCACGGCCTCCTCCAGCTCCGGGTTGATGCTGCGGATCGCGGCATTGCTGTTGACGAAGGCGATCGGCAGGAAGCGCGTGGTGTAGGCCAGGATCAGGATCCACGCCGTGCCGTACAGCACCAGCGGCGGCCGCGTGTAGGCGGCATAGAAACCGATCGCCAGCACGATGCCGGGCACCACGAAGGGCGCCATGGTCAGGAAGCCGAGCGCGCCGCCGACATGCCGGTTCACGAGCTGGCGGTTGGTGACGTAGGCGATGCACAGCGCCAGCACCAGCGCGATCAGCGAGGCCGTGCCGGCGTAGAGGAAGGTGTGCCAGGTGGCCGTGCGCGTGAGCGCGTTCTCGAACACGATGGCGTAGACGTTGCGCAAGGTCAGGTTGTCGAGCGACCAGCCGCGCCCCCAGGCCTTGGCGAAGGCGGCCTGGCAGATCACCACCAGCGGCATGAAGAAGGAGAGTGACGTGACCAGCAGGCACCAGCCCAGCACCGCCCACTTCCACGGGCCGAGCGCAATCGGGCGCCGCTCGCCGCCCTTGCCGGTGAGCGACACGTAGCCCCGGCGGTGCGTGATGCGCCGCTGCAGCCAGAACAGCAGGATGGTGATCGCCAGCAGCGGCATCGCGTAGGCCGCGGCCAGCCCCACCTGCGGCGGGAATTCGAAGAACTGCCACAGCTGCGTTGTCACCACGTGGAAGCGCCCCGGCAGCGCGATCAGCGCGGGCGAGCCGAACAGCGCGATCGCCTCCAGGAACACCAGGATGAAGGCGCCCAGGATGGACGGCAGCACCAGCGGCAGCGTGACCAGGAAGGTCGTGCGCAGGTGGCCGGCGCCGAGGATGTTGGCCGCGTCCTCCATCTCGGAGGAGACCAGGTCGAGCGCCGACTTGGTGAGCACGAACACGTAGGGAAAGCTGTAGCAGGCCACCACCAGCACCAGCCCCGGCATCGAGTAGACGTTGAACGGGCCCTTGTCCATGCCCGTGAGCGCCACCACCAGCTTGTTCAGCCAGCCGGCGTTGGGGCCCGCGAGCAGGATCCAGCCCACCGCGCCCAGGTAGGGCGGGATGATGAAGGTGCCGAGGATCGCGATCCAGACCAGGCCCTTGCACGGCATGTCGGTGCGCGAGAGCGCCCAGGCCATGGGCACGCCGAACAGCAGGCACAGCGTGCCGGCGGAGACGCCGAGGATCAGCGAATGCAGCAGTGCCTCGACGTGCCGGCTGCGGCCGTAGGCGCCGACGTAGTTGGCCAGCGTGAAGGCGCCCTCGGCGTCCTGGAAGCTGACCACCAGCAGCCGCAGCAGCGGGTTGACCACCAGCAGCACCAGGATCGCGATGGCCGCGATCCAGACGATCGAGGTCTTGTCCCAGTGGCGCCAGCGCTGCGCGAAGCCGCCGGCCGCTGGCAGCGCCGCTTCTTCGAGGGTGGTCTTGACGTAGGCCATCCGGCGCCCTGCCCTCCGGGATCAGATGCCGAAGGTGTCGCGGAACTTCTCCTTCACCTCCGGGATGCCCTTGGTGATCTCGTCCTCGGTAGGCCGCACCACCTTGATCTGCTCCAGCGGCTTGGCGCCCGGCGCCGGGGCCACGCCCTTGACCACCGACAGCGAGTGCGTCCGCACCTGGATCTCGCCCGCCTCCTTCGACAGCAGGTATTCCATGTACAGCTTGCCGGCATTGGGCGAAGGCGCGTTCTTCGGGATGCCGCTGGGCGAGACCATCAGCAGCGCGCCGTCGCTGGGATACACCACCGCAAGAGGATTGCCCTTGTCCTTGGACAGCAGCGTGGTCGCCTCGGGGCCGGCCGCCACCACGCGCTCCTTGGAGTTCAGCATGGTCACGGTGTCGTTGACCGAGCGGCCGATCTGCGGCTGGTTCTTCTCCAGCTTCTGGAAGTAGTCCCAGCCATAGAGCTTGCGCATCAGCACCACCCAGGTGCCCACGTAGCCGCTGTAGGCAGGGTGGCCGATGGAGACCTTGCCCTTCCACTTCGGATCGAGCAGGTCGGGCCAGTTCTTCGGCGCGTCCTTCTGCGCGACCTCGCTCGTGTTGTAGGTCAGCAGCATGAGGGCCGCGGCCGTCACCCAGTACTGGCCGTCCTTGTCGTTGTAGGACTTCAGCGAATCGACCATGTTCGCCACGTTGTGCGGCTTGTAATCGAGCAGCAGGCCCTTGCGTTTGAGCTCGGGGTAGTGGCTCACGTCGGTGCTGCTGAAGATCGAGGCCACCGCCGCGTTGGCCTGGATGTCCTGCTGCAGGCGCTGGAAGGCGACCTGCGCGGTGGTGCGCACGAAGTTGCACTTCAGGCCGGGGTACTTCTTCTCGAAGCCGGCGCACAGGGCCGCGGCCTCGTCGGTGTTGTAGTGCGCCGTGTAGACGGTGACCGGCTTTTCCTTCTTCGCCGCCTCGTACAGCTCCTTCTCCCAGGGCTGCATCTGCTGCGCACGCACGGGTGCGGCCGCCGCGAGGGCAAGCGTCGCACCCGCCAGGATCCACTTGGCGAGGTACCGGTTCATGCACTGCTCCCAGCGGCGGGGCGCCGCGTTGTCTCCAGCGGGCCACTCTAGGAGCGGTGGCATGCCAACGGGGATGGGGGTTTCCTTAGGTCGCCGCCGGCGCCGAAAGACTAGAACGTTTCGGCGTCCACCTCGCGATTCGACTGCTCGCTGTAGCGGTTGCCGGCCACCGTGTGCTGGTTGATGAGCGCGTCGAGCCGCGCGACCAGCTCGGGCGCGAGCCGCACGTCCGCGGCCTGCAGGTCTTCCTGCAGGTGCTCCACGCGCGTGGTGCCGGGGATGGGGATGATGTTCTCGCCCCGGTGCAGCAGCCAGGCCAGCGCGAGCTGCGCCGGCGTACAGCCGGCCTCGCGCGCCAGTTCCTTGTATGCGGGCAGCAGCTTGAGGTTCTGCGCGTGGTTGTCGGGATCGAAGCGCGGCATCGCGCGGCGGATGTCCTTGGCCTCGAAGGCCGCCACGTCGTGCACCGCGTCGCACAGGAAGCCGCGCGCCACCGGGCTGAAGGCCACGAAGGCGACGCCGAGTTCGCGGCAGGCCTCGAGCATCGCGATCTCGGGGTTGCGGGTCCAGAGCGAATATTCGTTCTGCACCGCCGTCACGGGATGCACCGCGTGGGCGCGGCGCAGCGTCGCGGCCGAGACCTCGGACAGGCCGATGGTTCGCACCTTGCCCTCTTCGACCAGCCGTCCCATGGCGCCCACGCTCTCCTCGATCGGCACCTTCTTGTCCCAGCGGTGCAGGTAATAGAGGTCGATCGTGTCCGTCTGCAGGCGGCGCAGGCTGTCCTCGCAGTTGCGGCGCACGGTCTCGGGCCGGCCGTCGATCACACGCTTCAGAACGCCGTTCTCGTCCGCAACGCCCGCCAGGCCGCCCTTGCTGCAAAGGGTGATCCGCTGCCGGTACGGCTTGAGCACGCGCCCCACCAGTTCCTCGTTCCTGCCAAAGCCGTACAGCGCGGCGGTGTCGAACAGCGTCACGCCGGCGTCGACGGCGGCGCGCAGCACGCGCTCGCCCTGCTCGGGCGAGGGCGGCACGCCGTAGGCGTGCGACAGGTTCATGCAGCCGAGCCCGAGGGCGCTGACGGTAAAGGGGCCGATTTTTCGCGTGTGCATGGGGGTGGGTCGTCTCGAAGAGGCGAGAGCTTACGTCAAGCGCCATCGCGACGGGCGCCGCCGCCCCTGTGGCCCGAAAACATCGCGGCGAGCGGCGACTGTTGACAGCGGACAAACCCGCCTGCGGATGGCCCGGCTCGACGCTGCATTCGCCCGCCTGCGGCGGTACGCTGGCGGCACAAAACAGGGAGTGTTCGTATGCCTGCTTCCACGCTCCGGCGGGCCGGCCGCGTGCTGGCCATGCTTGCCGTCATGGCCCCATGCCTGGCCAGCGCCGACATCCTGCTCGGTCACTCGGGCGACCTCTCCGGCAACTCCGCCGCCCTCACCAAGGACTACCTGCGCGGCATGAACGCGTATTTCGACGAGGTGAACCGCAGGGGCGGCATCCGCGGCGAGAAGATCAAGCTGGTGAGCCTGGACGACGGCTTCATGCCCGATCGCACGGTCCAGAACACGAAGGCGCTGATCGACCAGGAGGCGCTGGCGCTCGTGGGCTACCGCGGCACCGCCAACCTGCAGAAGATCATCCCGCTGATCCAGGAGGCGGGCATCGCGGAGATCGGCAACACCGCCGGCGCGAAGTCGCTGCGCGATCCCTACGTGGAGGGGATGTTCCACCTGCGCGCGAGCACCAGCGACGAGATCGAAGCCGCCGTCAACCACGCGTGGACCGTCGGCATCACGCGCATCGGCGCCGCCTACCAGGACGACCCGTTCGGCAAGGAGGCGCTGGAGGCGCTCAATGCGGCGCTGAAGAAGCGCGGCGCCGCGCCGGTGGCGGTGGGGCCGGTGCCGCGCGGCACGGTGGATGTGGCCAAGGCGGTCGACCTCGTCGCCGCGTCCGCGCCGCAGGCGGTGTTCTACCTCGGGCAGTCGAAGCCCGCCGCCGCCGTGATCAAGGGTCTCGTCGCCAAGGGCGTGCGCTCGCAGTTCTTCGTGCTGAGCGTGGCCTCCGGCCTGCACGCCGACCTCGGCGAAGCCGCCTCCGGCGTGATCGTCACCCAGGTGGTGCCCTATCCGTTCAGCGAGCGGGGGCAGACCGTCGTGCGCGAGTACCAGAAGGTCATAGCCGCGCTGCCGGACGGCAACTTCAGCTTCAACAGCATGGAGGGCTTCCTCAATGCCAAGCTGATGACGGCCGTGCTGCAGAAGACGCAGCCGCCGCTCACGCGCGCCAAGGTGCTGGCCACCGTGAAGGCCCTGCACAACGAGGACCTGGGCGGCTTCTCGGTGAGCTTCGGCAGGCAGAACAACCAGGGATCGCGCTTCGTCGCCCTGACCATGATCCGCAAGGACGGCACCTTCGCGCGCTGAGGCCGGGCGCGGCGTGCCTGCGCGCTCAGGCCGCGGACGCCGCCTTGCCCTCCGGCGGCCTGAACTGCGCGAGCACGACGTCGCGCTTGAGGAACAGGTGCGCCGTCAGCAGCGCGCGCATGCGCGCGCCGTCACGGGCCGCGAGCGCCTCGATCATCTGCTCGTGCTCCTGCGCCGCGCGCTTCCACTTGGCCTCGTCGAGGTTGGAGCGGTAGCGCAGCGCCGCCAGGCGCGCATTGAGCTGACCGTACATCGTGGCGAGCACCGGGTTCTTGGCCGCGGCGTTGATCGCCCGGTGGATCTGGCCATTGAGCCGGTAGTAGGCCGAGAGCTCGCGCTGCTCGAAGGCGGCGCGCATCTGCGCCTGCAGCGCCTCGATGGCGGCCAGTTCGGCCGGCGTGATGCGCTGGGCGGCCAGTTCGCCCGACATCGCCTCGACGCCCGCCATCACCTCGAAGGTGTGGCGCACGTCCGTCTCCCCCAGCAGCAGCGCCGTGGCGCCGCGGTTCGGAACGAGTTCGACCAGCCCTTCGGCGCCCAGGATCTTGATCGCCTCGCGCAGCGGCGTGCGCGACACGCGCAGCACGTCGGCCAGTTCGCGCTCGTTGAGCTTGGCGCCGGGCGCAATGCGCCCTTCCACCAGCATGGCTCGCAGCCGCTCGGCGACCTGCTCGTGCAGGCCAGAACGCGGGATGGACAACTCGTGCGGCGACATGGAGCCATTTGTATGCAATCGGACTGAGGTTTGCAACAGACAGTCGCGGTTCCCCCTTGACGATTGTCAATGTCCAATGAATTTTGCATGCAAAAATCCTTTGAGCTCTTCCGAAGCAAGGACCACCCGCGATGCTGACGCTCGATTTCCATCCCACCGGCCGCCACTTCCTCCAGATCCCCGGCCCCTCCCCCGTCCCCGATCGCATCCTGCGGGCCATGAGCCTGCCGACCATCGACCACCGCGGTCCGGAGTTCGGCGCCCTGGGCCTGCGCGTGATCAAGGGCCTCCAGCAGATCTTCCAGACCAGGCACCCGGTGGCGATCTATCCCGCCTCGGGCACCGGCGCCTGGGAGGCGGCGCTCGCCAACACCCTGAGCGCGGGCGACCGCGTGCTGATGTTCGAGACCGGCCACTTCGCCACCCTGTGGAAGAAGATGGCCGTGCGGCTCGGGCTGCAGCCCGAGTTCCTGGCCTGGCAGGGTGCCGACGAAGTGCTGCCCGATGCCGCCGGCTGGCGCCGCGGCGTGCAGGCCGACCTGATCGAGCAGCGCCTGCGCGCCGACAAGGAGCACGCGATCAAGGCCGTGTGCGTGGTGCACAACGAGACCTCCACCGGCGTCACCAGCGACATCCCGGCGGTGCGCCGCGCCATCGATGCCGCCAAGCACCCGGCGCTGCTGCTGGTCGACACCATCTCCGGCCTCGCCTGCGCCGACTACCGCCATGACGAATGGGGCGTGGACGTCACCGTCAGCGGCTCGCAGAAGGGCCTGATGCTGCCGCCCGGCATCAGCTTCAACGCGCTGTCGCCGCGCGCGCTGGAAGCGAGCAAGTCCTCGAAGCTGCCCAAGTCCTTCTGGGCCTGGGACGAGATCGTGGAGATGAACAAGACGGGCTACTGGCCCTACACGCCCAACACCAACCTGCTCTATGGCCTGGGCGAAGCCTGCGACATGCTGCTCGACCCGGCCACCGGCGGCCTGGGCGGCGTGTTCGCGCGCCACCAGCGCTGGGGCGAGGCGGTGCGCGCCGCGGTGCGCGCCTGGGGCCTGTCCATCCAGTGCGCCGACCCGGCGGTCTACTCGCCCGTCCTCACCGGCGTGGTGATGCCGCAGGGCATCGACGCCGACGCGGTGCGCAAGCTCATCTACGAACGCTTCGACCTGTCGCTCGGCACCGGCCTGGGCAAGGTCAAGGGCCGCATGTTCCGCATCGGCCACCTCGGCGACTGCAACGACCTCACGCTGATGGCGACGCTCGCCGGCTGCGAGATGGGACTGAAGCTCGCCGGCGTGAAGCTCGCCGGCTCCGGCGTGCAGGCCGCGATGGAGTACTTCAGCGCCAACAAGGCGCCCGGCACTCTGCGCAACGCGTGAAAACCAGCGCGCCTGCCCCGGCGGGCGCATTCCTTCGTGAGTGAAGTTCAAGGAGACCCCATGGCTATCGTTATCCGCAAGCTGCTGCCTGTCGCCGCGGCCGCCCTCGCCACCGTCGCGGCGCTGCCCGCCCACGCGTGGGAGCCGACCAAGCCCGTCGAGATCGTGGTGCCCGCCGGCCCCGGCGGCGCCGCCGACCAGATGGTGCGCTCGCTGCAGGCCATCATCACCAAGCACAAGCTGATGAAGCAGCCGATCATCGTCCTGAACATGGGCGGCGCCAGCGGCGGCGAAGGCCTGATGGACACCAAGGCGTCCAAGGGCAACCCGCACAAGCTGATGATGGCCTTCTCGGCGATCTACACGGTGCCCGGCTCGGCCAAGCTGCCCTTCCACTGGAAGGACCTGAACCCCGTGGCGCTCGTTGCGCTCGACGAGTTCCTGCTGTGGAACAACAGCGAAGCCAAGGAGAAGACGCCCAAGGACTTCCTGGCCGCGGCCAAGGCGGCCGGCGCCGGCGCCTTCAAGATGGGCGGCACCGGCAGCAAGCGCGAAGACCAGATCATCACGGTGGCGATCGAGAAGGCCGCCGGCGTGAAGTTCTCCTACATCCCGTACACCAGCGGCGGCCAGGCCGCCACGCAGCTGGTGGGCAAGCACACCGAGTCGAACGTCAACAACCCGAGCGAGAACGTCGCCCAGTGGCGCGCCGGCCAGGTGCGCGCGCTGTGCGTGCTGTCGCCCTCGCGCATCGTCTACAAGCAGAAGATCACCAAGGAGCAGGCCTGGAGCGACATCCCGACCTGCAAGGAGTCGGGCCTGGACGTGAGCTACCAGATGCTGCGCGCGTTCTTCCTGCCCGGCGGCACCACGCCGGACCAGGTGGCGTACTACGTCGACGTGCTGAAGAAGGCGACCGCCACCCCCGAGTGGAAGGACTACATCGCCAACCAGGCGCTGAAGGAATCCTTCGTGAC
>Ga0255338_1003619_pt1 | contig 18035 bp, 13 predicted proteins | sample MeOH1_35cm_T4_19_FD_203715 | JGI IMG/M metagenome (GOLD analysis project Ga0255338, IMG submission 203715) | Sandy soil microbial communities from University of British Columbia, Vancouver, Canada - MeOH1_35cm_T4_195 | ecosystem: Engineered > Artificial ecosystem > Sand microcosm > Unclassified ...
TTTTGCGGAATACCTTTTAAATCGTCTACGATTTTGATTTTCTCCATCGCGTTTGGTATTGCATCCGACGGAACGATTTACATTCTTACCGAATACCGCCAGCAGCTGAGAAAATTATCTGTTGCCAATGCATCGAAGGCAGTTGAAAACGCAATCCACGAAACCGGGTTGAGCATGATTTATACCAACGTCATACTTTTCTTCGGATTTGCAATTTTCATTTTCTCCGGATTCGGAGGTACCGTTGCGCTCGGCATACTCCTGTCCATTACACTGCTGATTTCGCTGGTAACGAATCTCGTTTTATTACCATGTATTCTGCTTTCACTGGAGAAATGGACGGCTACACGCGCATTGCTGAAAGAGCCGCTCATTGAAATTTACGACGAAGAAGAAGATATCGATTCGGATAAACTCACAATTCAGCAGAATACCGAACAACCGCAATAACCCTGCACGCATGAAAGGCATTATCCTCGCCGGAGGTTCCGGCACGCGACTTCATCCGCTGACACTTGCAGTGAGCAAACAGCTGATGCCGGTGTACGACAAACCGATGATTTATTATCCGCTGAGTACACTGATGCTCGCGGGTATCCGTGAAGTTCTGATCATTTCAACGCCGGTTGATCTCCCTTTCTTCGAAAAATTACTCGGGAACGGAAAAAACCTGGGTATGCGATTCGAATACGCTGTACAACCTGAACCCAAAGGACTCGCACAGGCATTTACGATCGGTGCCGATTTCATCGGAGATGATCACGCCGCGCTGATACTTGGCGACAACATATTTCACGGGTCAAATCTCTCGAACACATTGCGCGACGCACGCACCAAAGTAAAAACGACCGGTGGCGGAATGGTTTTCGCATACCACGTTCAGGACCCGGAGCGTTATGGTGTAGTCGAGTTCGATGAATCAGGCAGGGCCATTTCCATTGAAGAAAAACCGAAATCTCCGAAATCAAATTTCGCGGTACCGGGAATTTATTTTTACGATAACAGCGTGATAGGGATGGCGCGCAACCTGAAACCGGGCGTGCGTGGCGAATTGGAAATAACCGATATAAATAAAATTTATCTCGAGCAGGGGAAACTCGATGTAAGTATTCTCAATCGCGGAACAGCGTGGCTCGATACAGGCACCCACGCTTCATTACTCCAGGCCAGCAACTACGTTTCCATCATCGAAGAACGCCAGGGATTGAAAGTGGGATGCATAGAAGAAGTTGCTTTCCGCGCCGGATTTATCGACAGGCACCAATTGCAGAAACTGGCAGAGCCGTTGATGAAGAGCGGGTACGGACAATATCTCGTTAGCCTTATTCACTGATGTCACGCAAATCATACATCCTGGTTACCGGTGGCGCGGGCTTCATTGGCAGCGCCGTTGCAGAAAAGCTGGCCGACAATCCCGACCACTTTGTGGTGATTGTTGATAGTCTTCTGACGGGTTCACAGGATAAGATTCCAACGTCCCCGCATGATAACATCCGTTTCATCCGTTGCGATGTGAATAATTACATCGACCTCTCAACAGTGATGATGTCGCACCAGTTTGAGTATGTATTTCATTATGCCGCAGTAGTCGGTGTTCAGCGCACATTAGATAATCCGGTGCTTGTGCTGAGCGATCTGCAGGGGTTCCGGAACATCCTCGAGCTATCGAAGAATTCAGGAGTGAAACGCGTGTTCTTCTCTTCATCTTCCGAAGTGTACGGAGAGCCGGTTGAATTGCCGCAGAACGAAGAAACCACTCCGCTGAATTCGCGTTTGCCCTACGCAATTGTGAAGAATGCAGGTGAAGCCTATCTCAAATCGTACCAGAAAGAATTTGGATTGTCGTACACGATTTTCCGGTTCTTCAATACCTACGGACCGAAGCAGAGCAAAGACTTCGTGATATCACGTTTCATTTCCAGTGCACTGAAAGGCGAAGACATTATTGTGAACGGAGACGGAAGCCAGACCCGTACATTCTGTTACATTGACGATAACACGGAAGCATGCATCAACGCATTTTACAATAACCGGATTGTAAATGATGTGGTGAACATCGGCAGCGACAAGGAAATTACCATACGCGAACTTGCAGACAAAATCATTTCAATTACCGGTTCGAAATCCAAAGTAGTGTACGGACCTTCACTTTCCGAAGGCGACATGACACGCCGGATGCCCGACACACGTAAGATGGCAGCTTTACTTAAGCACACTCCGCTCACACTGGAAGAAGGAATAAGCAGATTACTCAAGGACACCCGTTATATTTTATAAGGTGAATATTCAGCAGTACCAGGAATTAATAACTGCTGAGCTTCAGCGTTTCTCGGATAGTCTCCCGAAAGAACCTTCGCGATTGTACGAGCCGATGCGCTATACCCTGACACTTGGGGGCAAACGTATGCGGCCTTTACTGGCGCTCATGGGTGCAGGAATGTTTACAGACGATGTCCGCGCCGCTGTTCCGGCTGCGATCGGAATTGAGCTCTTTCATAATTTCACTTTGCTGCACGACGACATCATGGACAATGCTCCGTTGCGTCGCGGGAAAGAAACGGTTTACGCGAAATGGAATTCCAACATCGCCATCCTCAGCGGAGATGCCATGTACACGGAAGCGTTCCGGCAGATGGCACTTTCGCCGCCGCATATACTTCCGCATGTACTCGATGTTTTCACGCGTACCGCCCTGGAAGTTTGCGAAGGACAGCAGATGGACATGGATTTTGAAACGCGTACGAAAGTTTCAATACCGGAATACATTCGCATGATCGAATTGAAGACCGCGGTGTTGCTGGCTGGTGCCCTGGAGATCGGAGCATTGTGTGGCGGTGCGTATGCAACAGAAGCGCATAAGCTGTATGAATTCGGAAAACATGTCGGAATTGCATTTCAGTTGCAGGACGATATACTCGATGTGTACGGCGATCCGGAAAAATTCGGAAAGCAGGTTGGCGGTGATATTGTTTCCAATAAGAAAACATTCCTCCTGATTTCTGCACTCGACAAAGCCGATGCATATTCGAAAGAATCGCTGATGAACTGGATGCAGGCGCCCCCCGACTCTGCCCGTGATGACAATGCTGAGAAAGTAAATGCGGTGACTGCGATTTACGATCAGCTTGGAATACGGACGCTTGCAGAAACAGAGATGCGGAAGCATTATGAAACCGGTATTGCAGCGTTGAATAGCATGCAGGTCGATGGTGCAAAGAAAGAACAGCTGAAGAAATTTACTGATCATCTAATGGTGCGGGAATCGTAATAGATCCGGACATTTTAATCTGACCGGAATGTTGTTACGCCTGGTTGCAGCAATTGTTACCGCAGCAAATCAAAGTCTGATCTTGTGGATAGCAGTGTACTTCTCTGTCAGAATTGCCCAAATCGATGATTTCAGGCGGCATCACTATCTCCAGTTTGGATTACTGATTTACTTTCTGCTGATCTATTCATGGGCAGCATTCGCCGTTCTCAATTTATCCTCAGCAATTGTAAACAGAAAGTGGTTTACATGGACGATGGCCGGACTTTGCCTGGGATTTGAATACGTGCTGTTCTTTCCGATGGACAGAGGAGACACGCCACTAAAAAGCCTGTTTTTTATTGGGGTGATAGTCCCGCTGATCTCCACAACCCTGGTTCAGAATAACTTCTGCATGCGGCTTCTTGTACGTATGCTCAACGTTTTCAAAAGGAACAGGCGCCGCATTTCATAAACACTCCCTGAATTTCGATACTCTGTTTATTCTCTGTATTAACGGGGAAAACATTTTCGTCCCGATCTGAATTCACCAATCCGTAAGAAATACCGCCAGCAACAACGTAAAAGATGCAGTGAAAATAGTTGCAATCACCATCAACGCGTGTAATACCCGTCTTCCTGCTTCACGATGAGTAGTTGCTTCGCCTGCTTCCTTTCTCTTCCTGTTTCGTCTCAGGTGCCAGCGGATAGAGAACACCAGAAAGAAAAGTGCCGCCAGCAATCCTGCTACCGCAATCAGTGTCGGCACGAGCACAGGCAGGAAGTCAAACAAAAGTGTGACCAACAGAAATCCTGCCAATGCCGATCCGAGCGCATACAATGCCAGCCGGAGATCATCACCCTCATCGTACCCTGCATTTACCGGAACTGCAATAGTGTTTGTGGTGTGTTCTTCAGAATCAGAATCTGCAGGTGTTAAGAATCGGTCAACCCGCATTTGCTGCAAGTGTACTTTTGTTTCAGTGCTATTCTGTGATTCATGTTTTGCAAAACTGCTTACGCCTGCACTATCCGGCAGAATACTGTCCGTTGATGCAGGATCCGCAACCCTTTCGGCTACATCCTTTACAATTACATCTTCAACAGCCCTGGAATGACCGGTATTCCAATCGATATACACTCCGGAACGATAGTGTCGTTTTTCAACCGAGCACGAAACAAACAAGATCGCGGCGAATACCATCAAAACAACAACACCATATCGGAATCGGCGCAAACGGATCAGGCTGCAATTCATCAATCAAAAATAGACATTGACGAACAGATCACCGGTAATCTTAATTCCGGGTACACATGATTATTGTCACGTTTCTATTCCATGAATTCCCACATACTCCTGTACCCGCCGATCTCCTCTACATAATCCAGAAACGATTTGTAGAAACCATGATTCGCCAGTGTAGCGCTGTCACCGAACACCAGTAGTTTTCGTTTCGCACGCGTGAGCGCAACGTTCATACGCCGTGTGTCCGCAAGAAATCCGATTTCTCCGTTGTCGTTGCTGCGCGTCATGCTGATACAGATGATATCGCGCTCCTGTCCCTGGAACCCATCGACTGTACGTACAGAAAAATGGTGACGGGACTCTTTGAACAACTCGTGTTCGTGAATGTAATTGCGGATATATTCGGTTTGTTGTTTATAAGGAGCGATGATGCCGATACGCAAAGGTTCATCCGGACGAGCATCGTATTGAGCCAATACTTTCTCCAGATGGGAAAGCAGCAACCGGGCTTCTTCCGGGTTCGAATAACTCAGTGATTCCGGATTCTGAATTTCATTGTATCCGCTGCCGGCCGTATCAATGAATTCAAACGGGCGATTCAGCAACGTGTCATTCACATCAAAGCTGAGCAGGTTATCTTTCACCGTTACATCCGACTCCAGTTTTCCCCCGTAAAACATCTTATTGGAGAAACCCATAATGGAATCGTGCATGCGGTATTGGGTGCGCAGAAGTGCAGTTGCTTCCGGTTGCGATTTCACCACGCGTTCAAACAAAGTGTATTTCAATCCGCCGTCTTCTGCCTTCTTTGATTTCACTGTAGGAGGAAGCTGCAAATGATCGCCCGCGAAAATTACACGCTCTGCACGGGAAATCGGAATCCACGACATGGGCTCCAACGCCTGTGCAGCCTCATCGATGAACACAGTTCTGAAACGTATATCACGCATGAGCTTTCCCGCAGCCACCACCGGTGTACATGCAATCACCTGTGCTTTTTCAAACTGATCCCAGAGAATATAATCTTCGAGAACACCTGCATCTTTCTGCAGCGCACGTGCTTCTTTGAACATGAGATCACGCTGCTGCCGTTCTGAATGACCGAAGTTGCGCTTGTATTTTTTCGCAATTGCAAAAAACTCTTCGGAACGTTTCCGGTATTCTTTCAGCTCTTTCCAGTTCGGATGATTCATCATCTTTACATCGAGCGTGTTGTTCATCACTTCTTCCGAAACACGGGCGGGATTTCCAAGACGCAAAACATTCACGCCCTGCAGTGCGAGCTTTTCCGTCATGAGATCCACCGCCACATTACTCGGACTGCACACCAGCACCTGTTTCTCGTGCTGCAGCGTTTGCATGATCGCGCGGATGAGTGTTGTAGTTTTCCCTGTTCCTGGTGGTCCGTGAACCACGGCAACATCCTCTGCTGAAACAATCAGCTTTACAGCTTCCTGCTGCGAATGATTCAGTGCGTGTTGTATGGTGAGATCTTCTTTCTTTCCGAAAGTTGCTTTCCCGACTCCGTATAAAATGTCGCGCAACTCTGCAAGCCGGTTATTTTCAGCATCGATTGTTTTCTGCAAAGCAATCACCATCTCCCGGTAACTCGCTTCATCGAACAGTACATTGATTCCTAGTTTTCCCCGGTCAACCCATCCCGGCAATTCATCTGTTGTGAATGAAATCCGCATGCGATTGCCCCAGACATTCCGGACCGTTCCCTGCAGTTTACCCTGTTCGCCTTCGCCGGAATTAGAAAATAATTCCACCAGCTTTCCATTGGAGAATTGATGCGCTTCGTCGGCACCTTGTGTGCGCTCAAATTCAACCGTCACATAATCGCCCGGACCCATTTCCTCCGCGTTGATGCGAAGCGGGTACCATGTCACACCATTCCTGCGTCGCTCTGTAATGCTGCATCGCTCAAACTGTTCGAGGTATTGACGCAGGTCTTCTTCCTTCTCAATAACGAGGAGGTCAACCAACTTACGCAACTCATCACGCGGTTTCATCCGGTGGCAAAGAACGGGACTTTTCGCCTATGATGGAATGATAGGATTATCTGATGATAATCCCACCATCGGTTCAGGTGTTATTTCGTACTTTCACACCGCCCATGAACCTGCGCTCTGCCCTTCTCTTTCTGCTCGCAATTGCGCCTCTTTTTCTTCCGGCGCAAAACAAAGCGAAGTCCGACAGCCTCCTGAAAGCATTGCAGACGGCGGAAGATACCAATCGCGTTAACATACTGCGCGATATCTCTTACTACAACCGCATCGACAATGCTGCGATGGCACTTGATTACGCCACACAGGCCATCGATCTTGCCAATCAACTGGAGTGGGAAAGCGGACAATTCTCTGCAACTATGCAGAAGGGACTGGTCTATTACAACATGTCGCGACATGACAGTTCTATCGCGTATTTCGAACGTGCAGTTGTGATCGCGGAACGACGCGGGATTCCGAGCGAGCTGGCTGCTGTCTATTCTAATCTTGGTAATGCATATGGCGATATCGGACAAAATAAAAAATGTCTGAACTGTTACCTGATTGCCGACAAGTACACGAAACTTTCCAACCAACCGTTCAAATCGGTTTATCTGAAAGTAAACATCGGAACGATTTACTCTGTAATGAAGCAGCACGCGTCGGCGCTGGTATTTTATGAGGAAGCGTTGGCAACAATGCTCGGGCTCGATTCGACCGATGAAAAATTGTATATCGTCTATGGAAATATCGGTGCTACGTACATGGAACTGGGCGATACCGCCAAAGCAGAGGCCGCATTCCTGAAATCACACTATTATTCACAGAAGTATAACAACACGCGTGCGCTGGCATCTTCTTATGACCACCTCGCGATCATCGAATTCTGGAAAGGAAATACCGACACCGCCCTTGCTTACTTCAGAAAATCACTGAGGTACAGTTACGCAATTGAAGCCGGTCAGAGTATTTCGGAAGTATGTTATCACCTCGGAAATACCTTCAACGAATTGCAGATGTATGACAGTGCGTTGTACTATCTCAAAGGCGGAGTGAGAGTTTGCGAAGACATCCAGGATGTGTATACCCTTGATGATTATTACGGGGAGATTTCAAGAGCCTACGAAAAAACGGGGCGACTCGATTCCGCCCTGTTTTACTATAAGAAATTGCAGGTAGTGCGCGATACACTGTTCAACCTGAACAAAAGTAATATCGTGGATGAAATGCAGATGGAGATCGAGAGTGAACGGCAACTGAAGGAAAACGAATTACTGAAAGAACAGGGTGAAAAGAAAGACCTGGTTCTGCTCGCGTCAATCGTGTTGGGAATTCTCATGCTGCTTTTAGGTCTTGTGGCTTTTAACCGCTACCTCGTAAAGAAACGCAGTGCGATGTTGCTTCAGAAACAAAATGAAGAAATTCAGGAACAGAAAGAAATCATCGAAGAGAAAAACAAGGACATTACAGACAGTATCCGTTACGCGAAGAGAATACAGAACGCAATTCTTCCTTCCGACGAACACATGCAGTCCCTGTTCCCCGAATCGTGGTGCTGCTTTATTCCGAAAGATATTGTGAGCGGAGATTTCTTCTGGTTCGAGAAAGAAGGCGATTACAGATTGTTTGGCGTAATCGATTGCACGGGTCATGGGGTTCCGGGTGCATTATTGAGTGTTGTTGGTCACAGCATTCTCGGGAAAGCATTGAGTGATCACAAACTGGTGATGCCCGATAAGATTCTCGGATTTCTTGATGAAGAAATTCACCGCACACTTCGACACCGCGATGTGCAGGAGGAAAACGGCATCCAGGACGGAATGGATGTAGCATTGTGCTGTTACCACGAGAAAACACAAACGATATATTATGCGGGGGCCTTCAACCCTATGTATATTCTCCGCAATGGAGCAATCATGGAAACGAAAGCCGATAAACTCATGATCGGCGCCGGCGCATCGCGTTATCGTCCTTTCCTGCTTCATACTGTGAAAGTGGAAAAAGGGGATGAAGTAATTCTCTTCTCTGATGGATACGCTGACCAGTTCGGCGGGCCGTTCGGCAAAAAACTCAAGTACAAACCATTCAAGGATATGCTGCTTTCTGTTTCAGGTAAACCCATGAAAGAGCAGCATGCATTTGTACAGAAATCGTTTGAGGAGTGGAAGAAAAATTTCGACCAGGTGGATGACGTGTGTGTCGTGGCGGTTCGGCTCTGACTCCGGTAAATTAACCACAACAGGAACATAGTAGCATAGCCCTTTGTTTTCTAAGCGATTCGCCGGCGAATTCGACATAGGGCACAATAGCGACGAGACCTCTCATGTGTCCTGTCTCGGACGCTTCCAGGCGTCGCGCTTAACACCTAACACTTTTCCTAACCTCCTATGTTCCTATTGTGGTTAAGAAAAAAACCGTGAACTATTTCTGAAACTTGAGCACAACGTAAACCGGCAGGTGATCAGAATATCCACCGATATATCTCGACCCCGCCCACGTTCGCTTCGGTGATAATCCATCACCTTTATAGACTTCTGCAAAAATCCAATCGGGTTTGAAGATGAAGGCTTGCGTTACGTAGTATGATTTCTTCTCCCGCAGATTCGGAGTAACAAGAATCTGATCGAGACAGCTTTTTTCTTTTTTGTAGTAATGTGTTCCGTCTCCTGATGTTTTAATGGAGTCCATGAGATTCTCGAATATCTGTTCGGGTTGTCCATACATCGGATCCAATACGCGACGTGTCAAACTCTGGATGCTCCTATCAACCGGTTCGTCATTATAATCACCAATGGAAATAATTTCTCCTCCGGGATATAGCTTCTGCAAACTGTCACAAATCGAACGCAAAGTATTGGCCGCCGCCATTCTCTTCGGATCACTCTGCTCTGTACCTCCCAATCGCGAAGGCCAGTGATTGACGAGAATACAAATCGTGTCTTTCTTGTTAAGGATACCGCGCACCACAAGAATATCACGCGTTGGTCGTGGAGCAACGGTGTCTTTTTCTCCCCAGGGAAGCGGAACCGGAACATGTGTGGAAGTAAGCACGGTGAACGATTTCGTTTTGTAAATCAACGCCACATCAATTCCGCGTTTGTCAGGTGAATCGTAGTGCACAATTCCGTACTTCTGTTTTTTGAGATCTGTTTTGGTCGTGAGATCTACAAGAACGCCTCTGTTCTCTACTTCCGCCATCCCGAGAATATCGGGTCCCACACCATTATTCATTTTCAGGATGACTTCCGCGGTATTCTTAAGCTTCGTATTGTAACGCTGAGAAGTCCAGGCGTTCCTGGCTGAAGGCAGGAATTCCTCATCATTTGTGGACTTATCATCAATTGTGTCGTACAAGTTTTCCACATTCCAGAAGGCAATCATAGCGTCTTTCTGGGCTAAAATCGGGTGTCCGGCTAAGGTCAACAGCACTATGGTCAGTAGTCTTTTCATGGCACGAAGTTGAGTATTCGTTCGATAAAGTTGTGTTAAAATCAGATTAATTTCTATTTTGCCGGCCGTATTACCGCCTTCCTTTACGAACCGCAATTCACTGAAAATGAGGACTTATAAGCTTGACTACAAAGAAAAGCTTTTGTACATTTAACTAACACATGAATACCCATTAATACTCGTTACATGCGCAAAGTAATTTTGTCGGCCGCGATTCTCCTCACTACGTTCAGCGTACGTGCAACAGAGATCTCCGGAACCCAGGATGGATCTGTAACAAATCTGGTTGCAACACCACTTGAATCGCACGTCCTGCTTTCCTGGACCACCACAACAGTTGGCATCGATATTTACGAATTGGAACGTTCAAAAAACGGAATCGATTATTTAACTATTTCGCGCATAGAACCCGGTTCGGTGAATACTGAGTTCATGGAAACCGATTTCCAGCCGCTTGATGGTATGTCCTACTATCGCATCAAAGTAATTGACGCGGAAGGCAACATTACGTACTCGAACGCAACTCCTGTAAAATACAAGGCGGGCTCACCTGTTTCTCCTTCGACGGCAAAAACAACTGCAGCTGCAAATCAGGGACCTGTTCTTATTGTTGTACGCAATAATGCCGGACAGGAATATTACAGCAAAGTAGAAGTAACCAGCGATTCAGATCCGCTGCTTGCAACAGATCTCGAGCAGCGTCTTGCAGCAGGAACCTATACGATTGTCAGTTCATCTGTTCAGGAATATTACAGCAAACAGGTTACTGTGAAATAATTTTCAGCGCCACACGATTGAAAAACCTCAGCCGGCGAGCTGGGGTTTTTTTATTCATATTAGTATACCTTTGGTCCTGCAAAAATCTCCTATGAACCTCCGGGCACTCCTCATCCTTTTATTATTCACTGCATTCCTTCCTCCTGCATCCGCACAAAAGAAGAACGGCAAAGTCACCATTGAAATTGAAAAGGGCGGTGTCGAAAAAGGCAAGATCAAGAACGGACTGCGTGAAGGAACATGGAAATCGTACAATTCGAACGGTGTTCTCATCCAGGAAGAAAATTATGTAAACGGAAAACGCAGCGGATCATTCTTTCACAAAGAGGATTCCACTGAGACGACCGGGAATTACACGGCCGGATCGAAGAACGGTACGTTTATTACAAAAGTTCACGGACGCGTAATAAGCGAAATCAATTATCACTTCGATACGCTCCAGGGAAAATATTTTGTAACCGGCGGAGGTAAAACCGTATTGGGGAATTATGATCACGGAAAAAAATCGGAACTGCGAGTTGTTGATAGTCTCAACTACGAACAGCAGCGGATCAAAGACAGTACCTTCTTCGCGAATGGTTTGCGCAACGGAAGCTCGTCCATTTATGTCAACGGAAAGCTTTCAACCCGATCGCAATGGATGCAGGGTAAACGAAACGGATCATACATGCAGTTCGATGAAGCAACCGGAAAACTAAAAGAGATCGGAGTTTATTCGGATGATGAGCGGGAAGGCACCTGGAAGTCATACAAAGACGGAAGACTCGTACGCGTTGAAGAATATAGAAACGGTCATCACGCTGCGAACAGCATTTCTTACGGAAAAGACTCAACTATTGTAATACAGACGGAAAGTTATTACCCCAACGGAGAGCTCCGGTCCATTCTAAGAAATGATGAACAGGGCCGGCATTCCGCTCGATTGTATTACAACGACCAGGGAAATTTAGATTCGTCCATCTTCTATTTTCCCAATGGCAAAGTTCGTGAGTCTTTATACACATCGTACACCAACAAAGAAGGCGCAACGCAATTTTATCTTTATACGAGTTATTACCAGAACGGTATAGTTGCTTCCAAAGGTTATAAGCACCGCATGCTGAAAAGCGGCACCTGGCTGATGTATGATTCGACAGGCAGGCTGCAGACAAGCATCAGTTACCAGGAAGATGTTCCTTTCGGTTGGTTCACTGCTTATCATCCGAACGGAAAAATGAAACTCCGGGCATATTGCTACGAGTCAATTACCGATACCATCCTGGTGTACGACAAAAACGGCTCACGCATTCCGAAATCAAACCCGGCCTACTCAGCTACTATTGCGGAGATCCAGAAGCAATATCCGAAAATCTGGTTCCGTGATCCGAATCTGTTTCCACCTGATCACCATCGCAAAGGAATTGTTGCGCTTGGCGATTCCATCACAGGAGAAGGTAAATGGTCGGATGTACCCGCGATGTACCCGGGCGGAAATGCTGCACTTGACGCATTCATCAAACGTACGATTCACTATCCGGAACCGGAACGTCGTCTATCGAAAGAAGGCGAAGTGCGCATCAGGTTCCTCGTAGAAAATGACGGAACACTTTCCGACATACAGATCGACAAAGAAGTTCCAGGTGCGCCCGGATTCACCAAAGAAACGATGCGTCTCATGCGTGCCATGCCGAAGTGGACTCCCGCAAAAACGAAAGACAAAATTGTGCGGGTGTATTATACCTTGCCGATTAAGTTTTACCTCCAGTAACTTTCCTGTTCCGCTTTTTTTAGAAAAAAGTGGAGCAAAAAATCGAGGCTTAATTTTTTCACGCTGTTTTTCCCGTCAACGTGATCACCCGCCGGCTACAGAACATGTGACACGCGCTCAATTCAATACCACTTACCAATCCAAAACGTCATACTGCGAACCCAATGTTGATCCAACCAATCTTCGTTGTAATTTGCTGAAGCAATGACCCGCTTTCGTCTCTTCATTTTCATGTCGACACTGTTGCTCGTTCAACAGGTAACACTTCATGCGCAATACAAAAAGCGTGGACGCAATGTTATCCACGATGCCCAGGGAAACTGTTCTGTAGGGCGTACGAAAAATTATCTCCGCGAAGGAAAGTGGCACGAATCGTATCCTGATCATTCGAAAAAGAGCGTTGGAAGATACCATCTTGGCCTGGAGGAGGGCCGGCACATTGCATATTGGCCCAATGGAAATGTTTCTTCGATAAGAGACTACACGCTCGGAAAACACAATGGATATTGGATGGAGTTCAATGAAAATGGTGATACGATTGAATATTGCCTGTTTGTAATGGATCAATTGCACGGTGATTTTTACCGATACTCTCCTGAAACTAAATCCTCCGTACATGGGCAGTACAATTACGGAAAGAAGTACGGGGTGTGGACCCAATCAGATGGTTTAACAATGGAGAGCTGTGAGTACAATGGAGGGCAAAAAAACGGAAAACAAATTATCCGCAGGAATGGTAAAGTAGTTTCAGAAGGATATTTCATCCACGATCTTCAGGACAGCGTGTGGCGCGAATATGAGAATGGCAAACCTGTCCATGAATATTGGTACACGCAAGGTGTGAAATACAAAACCGAAAGTCGTTATTTCCCCGGAACTGAAACACTGTTTTCCGAATTGCGTTACAGTAATCCGGAAGTTATCGCCGGATACACCGAATATTATCCTACCGGAATTGCCGCTAAAAAGGAATGGTGTACTACTACTCAGTCTGAATGGATGACAATCACCCAGGTGGACAGTATCGTAGAATATTATCCGAATGGAAATGTCAAGTGTCGGTATATCTATCGGCGACAGGGCGAATGGATAAGCTATCATTTGCCTTACGTATTCAATTATATCGGTTATGATTCTACCGGCAGGCTGACTTTTACTCACTATTGCTCTCTTGCCGGAGAGGACAGTCTGCATCGCGAATACAATCAATCGGGAAAAGTGATCTGCGAGCTGGTTTACAGCAACGGTTCACTCCGTAACCAGAACTATTACTACGCTGATGGAAAACCGATGGTGATACTCGTTGAAGACAGCATTCTCGTTTACTCACAATCAGGAAAATTGCTGAAGCCGCGTACTTCTGCGTACAACAAAATATTCAGCAGGCTCGACTCACTGGAGTCTGCACAACCTGCACGGACACTTTTTCCACCGATCGCAGTTACACAACCACCGATACCCGAGCTGCAGGAAACAGATTTCAGTCAACCGGTTGCTCTTGCTGAGCGTATGCCTGAATTTCCAGGTGGTCCCGATGAACTCAGATACTACCTGAGTTCCCATATCTATTATCCCGATATAGACAGGGAGAATGGCAAAGAGGGTACCGTTTATGTGCAATTTGTCGTTGAAAAAAACGGCGTCATCACAAATGTTAAAGCGATTAAAGAGGTCGCCGGTTCGCCGCAAATGACCAGTGAATCTATTCGCGTCATAAAAGCGATGCCCACATGGAAACCAGGATCAATTAATGGACAAAATGTCCGGGTCCTGTACACGCTGCCCATTAGATTTTCGCTGTACTGAGATATCCACGTATGACCTGAACCGGGGTCCGGGTTATTGGCACAACTTACCAATGCGCTATCAGATGACAACACCGGTTGCGTTTCGACTGATGAATTATTCTGTTGATGCTACGACCGGGAACAAGGTAACGGAGTAACTTTGGGTACCTGATTCAGATGCGCAACACTTCACTTTACTATCTTCGGATTATCGCATTTTCACTACTACACCTCGTTGCGCCTGCAAATGCTCAAAACGCTGAACTAACACTGAAAGTTGCGGATAGCACCGATTTGCATAATGCTCGTTATCGGGATAGCACTTACTATCTGAATGGTCTGAAACATGGGCGCTCTGTGTTGTATAAAAATGACGAGCTCATGCTGGAACAACAGTGGGAGTCGGGTCGGCTGAATGGAAAGTCTGTTATTTACAGAAAGGGTCTGATTCTGCAGATCGATAATTTCACGCAAGGTGTACTTTCCGATACATCGTTTGAGTATTCCACCGAGCCTGTACATTTCGTGCACTCAAAGATTACTTATTACACCGATGGCCGTAGAAAAATAAAAATCGATTATCTCAGGAATCAGCAAATGTATACGCGGTGGTATTACAATTCTGTATCAGGTATTGATTCGGTATTCCGGTACTATTCCGGTAACCATATTAAAAGTGAATCGCGCGATGTGGATAAAGCGATTGATCCTTCCGGTCAAACCTCCGGATGGAACGCAATCAGAAATTATTATCCTTCGGGAATCCTGGAGTCTGCCGGGCTCGAAAAATATACCTCAAAAGAAGGAGAATGGATATACTACGATACCACCGGACGGGTGCTCTCAAGAATTAATTATCTGTCCGGTGAACCGCACGGTTGGTTCACCAGCTATTATCCTGACGGCAACGTTCAGCTCAGAACATTCTGCTATAAAGCCTGCACAGATACAATCACCGTGTACAGAAGTGATGGCGATGAAATTCTGCAGTCGGATTCGCTCTATGATGCGGCAATCGAAGGCCAGCAAAAACTGCACTATGAGATAGACTTCCGTAATCCGAATAAGTTCTCGCAGCGCAACCTGAACAGGAGTTATTTGGTCTACGTGCTGGTACTGACTGAAGGTGGTTTGCCGGTAACGAAACAACCTTCCTATCCGGGAGGCGTGGATTCATTGAATGCATTCTTCAAGCGGAATATTGTTTATCCCCGGCCGGAAAAATCCGCACTGCTCGAAGGTGCAGTATATATTGATTTTACCGTTGAAGCAGACGGTTCTTTCACAGACATTCACGGCCATGGTGGAGGAGCAACCGGTAATTGGGGATTGGAAAAAGAAGCCTTGCGGGTTTTTCGTCTTATGCCAAATTGGACGCCGGCTCAATACAATGGAAAAAATGTCCGTACAACTCAAACAATTGTCGTTAACTTTTATCTCAATAATTGACATGTCACTACTAACCATGAATCCGAAATCGCGACTACCTCTGATTGTCCTTTTGATTTCTTCATTGTGCCTTTCCTTGAACGTTGAAGCCCAATGCAAAAAGAAAAAAGGAAAATGCACCATTGTCGATAAAGACGGATTCGTGCACAAAGGAAACGTGCTTGATAGTCTCAAGACCGGAGTCTGGAAAACGTATAACGAAAAGAAAGTACTCGTTGAAGAGATCACTTACGTGCGCGGAAAAGAAAGCGGTCCGTGCAAATACTATTTTCCTGATGACACCAGTTACACAACAGGTAGCTACACGAACGGACATGTAGACGGTGTATGGTCCACCTATAACAGTAAAGGAAAATTGGTGCACAACGTAACATGGAACAAAGACACCATGAACGGGCCGTGCTTTGATCTGTATGCCGGTCATGCGACGAATGGTCAATACACCAAAGGGAAGAAAACCGGGTGGTGGGTTGAATCAGAAAGTAAAACCGGATTCGTTGATTCATCTTATTTCGTGCTGAACAAGAAAGAAGGACGCGCAGTTACGTACAGACAAAATGTTCTGCGTTCCCTGGGTTACTGGAAAGACGGAAAGAAGAACGGCTTGTATTACGAATACGATAGTCTTGGACGCAGATCGCTGGAATCGTATTACAAGATGAATGTTCCTGACAGCATTTACCGCTCCTCAGCGAACGGAATTCTCCGGCAGGAATATACGTTCTGCAACCAGGGAAGATATTGCGGCATTTCTACGAGCTGGAAGGCAAACGGAAAACTGGATCTTGTAACATCGTATGACAGCACGGGCAACCGGATCTGGTATGCAGGTTACGACGATGAAGGAAGAATGGCGCGTAAATCGTGGTTCAACAAAATTGGGTTGATGGATTCCATCAATGTATACAGACCGGAAGGAAGTTTGTGGTACACGATGATCGACAGCGGAACCACACAGCAAACAAAGAACAAAGCACTCTACCAGAAGTTTTATTACCCGAACGGAAAGAAGCAATACTCCGGCTACCTGGTCGATTCTCGCCGGGTTGGTTTGTGGTTTACGTACGACACATCAGGCGTCATCGCGGTGAAAATGAATTACGATTTCGGTCAGCTCATGGGTCCGCTCATCGCGTATTACCCGAACGGCAAACCAAAACTGGTAACGAATTGTTTCCAGGGTTATGCAGATTCCATCGCGGTGTTTGACGCAAAAGGAAAAATGGTTGCGCATTCTGATCCACTATTCAACTCAACAATCAAGGACGTGCAACTGTTACAGACGGACGCACGTTTCCGTAATCCGAATGATTATCCTGCTGAGAACGGAAAGAAAACCAAAGTGGAACTTGGCGATGTATCGCAGCAGGAAATTACACCGGGTGTTACCGTGCCATCCTTTCCGGGTGGAGAAGATTCGCTGCGCAGGTTCATCGTTCGCAACATCAGGTATCCGGAACCGGAACGACGTTATAATATCCAGGGCGAAGTGAAAGTGAGATTCCTGGTGAACACGGATGGATCCATCTCAGAAGTGGTCATCCAGCAGGAAGTTTCGAACGGTCCGGGTCTCACCCGCGAAACGTTGAAAGCCATTCACAAAATGCCGAAGTGGGTGCCGGCCAAACAGGGTACGGTGCCGCAGAAAGCATATTACCGGTTGGGGGTGAAATTCACGCTGGAGTGATGAAACAATAAGATTATCGGATGATAAGGCTGTGACGCTACACCAATCTAATCATCACATCATCTAAGCATCCAATCATCAATTCACAACTTGTCGAAAATATATTTTTCATTTTTCTTGACTCGTGTTCTTCAAATGATTTACATTTGCTGCCTGTTCACACAAAATAGTGCGACAGAAAAACGAAAAACACAAATGAAGACACTACACCAGATAGATTACACGCTCTGCGGGACGAACTTCCCGATTGAACGTGTGGCGTCCCGCTCGGGAAGCTGGGTGTAGGTATTCTTGCAATATCTAAGCTAGCGTCCCGGCAGAAATGTCGGGACGTTTTTTTTGTCATTCCCCGGTACGACTGAAATTGAGACACTGGTTGCTTCGCAATTGTTGTTGTCTACCCGGAATGACAAAAAATCCCCAACGGCAAAATGATCAAAACAATTAACCGCAGTCGGTTGTTGTTACAGTCGTCAATTATTTGACTACCTACTGTCCAACTGCTTACTGCCTACTGATGAGAAAGGAGGTTTCCTTAACATGAACGCAACACGCGCAACAACAATGACAGCTGATGGAGCTGTTTTCGGTACTACTGCTGAAAACCCTCCGGATGATCCGCCTCCGTGGGATAATCGCAGAAACAACAATCTT
>Ga0255338_1003620_pt1 | contig 18033 bp, 17 predicted proteins | sample MeOH1_35cm_T4_19_FD_203715 | JGI IMG/M metagenome (GOLD analysis project Ga0255338, IMG submission 203715) | Sandy soil microbial communities from University of British Columbia, Vancouver, Canada - MeOH1_35cm_T4_195 | ecosystem: Engineered > Artificial ecosystem > Sand microcosm > Unclassified ...
AATCGAGGGGTGTGCCTTGGCGCTCCGGGTTATGGCGGCGGCGAGGGCACCGGCGCCGAAGCCGTTGTCGATGTTGACTACTCCTATCCCGGCGGCGCAGCTGTTGAGCATGGCAAGTAGTGCTGCCAGGCCGCCGAAGCTGGCCCCGTACCCGATGCTTGTAGGGACGGCGACCACCGGCTTGTCCACCAGCCCTCCGACCACACTGGCCAGGGCCCCTTCCATGCCGGCAACTACTATTATTACTTGTGCAGCGTGAAGAACTTTTCTGTTTTCAAGCAGACGGTGGATTCCAGCCACTCCCGCATCGTAAAGCCTTACCACTTTATTGCCCATGACTTGGGCTGTTAGTGCAGCTTCCTCGGCTACCGGCAGGTCCGCGGTGCCGGCGCTTACCACTAATACTGTTCCGTTTTTCTCGGATGCTTCGTGTGGATTTACTACGAGACACCTGCCCAGTTCATTGTACTCGGTCCCGGGAAATCGGCTCATGACAGCATTCGCTTGTTCAGGATTGGCCCGGGTAAGCAGAACATTGTTACTTCTTGCTTCCAGCTTTTCGGCGATCTTGAGCACTTGATCTACTGTTTTTCCCTGACAAAATACCACCTCAGGGTGGCCTGAACGCACTTCCCTGTGGTGATCAACTTTGGCGAAGCCTAAATCCTCGTAAGGGAGATCCTTTAACTCTTCAAGGGCATGGGCCACGGACACTTGCCCATCTTTTACCTTTCCCAGCAGGTTCTCCAGCGTATGTATGTCCATCAGGTCCCCCTGTGTTCCAATACTTCGTTCATGCTGCCGCTGCGAAACCCCTGCAAATCAAGGGTAACGTAAGTAAAGCCAAGCTCTTTAAGTTTACTTACCACATCATCCAACATCGGTCCAGTCAATTGTCCGAAGTCTTCTCTGGGCACTTCCAGGCGGGCAATATTCTGGTGATGACGCACCCTTAACTGTTTAAAACCAAGTTCCCTGAGAAAGCTCTCAGCCTGGTCCACCTGGTCCAGCTTTTCCACTGTGATCCGATGCCCATAAGGAAAGCGAGAGGATAGACAAGCAAAGGATGGCTTGTCCCAGGTAGGAAGGCCTATTTCCCGGGAGAGCAGCCTTATCTCCTCTTTTGTTAATCCGGCTTCCTGCAGAGGACTGCGCACACCCTGTTCACGACCGGCCTTCATTCCCGGGCGGTAATCATTGACATCGTCCAGGTTGGCCCCGTCGAAAACATAATCCAGAGCACGTTGCTGCGCGATCTCCCTCAGCTTGTTAAACAACTCCGATTTACAGAAATAGCAGCGTTCAGGCGGGTTGTTGGCAAATTGTTCATTTTCCAATTCCTGAGTGTGAATAAGCACGTGAGGGGCTCCGATCAGCTCAACCGTACGCAGCGCTTCCAGCTGTTCAGCCTTGGGGTAGGTCTCAGAAGCTGCGGTTACCGCCAGGCATTTATCCCCCAACTCCTCAAAAGCAACCTTGAGCAGGAAAGTGCTGTCCACACCGCCGGAATAGGCAACCAATCCCGATCCCAGCTGAACGAGGTTACGGCGCAGCCTTGCCAATTTTTCTCTGGTCTCCGAAGCTATTGCGTTATCCACTATATCATCCCCCTAGTTGCAGAGTTATGGCCCGAATCACTCTTCAGTTTCTATCTGCACCTCTGTATTCTCCAGAAAGCGCGCCACCAGATTATAAAAACCTATGGTCAGGGTAAGCTCAGCCAATTCGCGGTGGCTCAAGAAGGCTGCAACCGCCTCAAAGGCTGCTTCACTAGATTTTACATTCAGGGTCACCTCTTCGGTATAGCGCAAGACGGCCTGCTCACGAGAATTAAAAACATCGCTGCAAATATCTTCCTGCACCGCTTTTATCTGCTCCTTCGGTATGCCTGCCTTCTTTCCCAGACGTTCATGTTGATACCACTCATATTCCGATTTGCACAGAGCAGCAATACGGAGTATCGCCAGTTCGCGAAGTCTAGCGTCGAGCTTGGCCTGAGTCATGAGAGAATTACCCAGGCGCATAAAATGCCTGGCACTGTTTTCGGCGTGGGCAATCATTTTGTTGATGTTTGAAGAGCTAAGCTCAGATTTCCCTCCTGTAACCATGCTGCGGGTTTTCTCTGGCATCTCCTCCAAGGGCAATAGGGGTAATCTTGGCATTTTATCTTCCTCCTTGATTTGTTTAGCTTGATACCACCCTTGTAATTGCAACAGTAACAGTGTGCAGATCTTCCTGGTATTAATATAGCAAATTATATACTACTTTTCAGGTAAAAAGCAGTACATACCGTGGCATAGAGAAAAAAACAGCCAAAATTTCCTCCCCAGTTCCTAACGCTGTACTTATCAAGCTTTCAAATACTATGATAAAGAACCAGCCAATAGATGTGAAACATGCTCACCAAGAGATAGATTCCCACCGCAAAATTCAAGGCATAACTAACCAGTTTGCGGTCCGAATTGCGTTTGTGCCAACAGTAGATACCTACCAGTGCCGGAACGAAGAACTTCAGAGCCAAGAATAGCCTGGGACTTTGGGAAATGAGCGCCCGCATTATGGGGTTAGCCTCTGTGATTAAATTCATGTTTAATCCCCATAGTGTTAACACGCCATCAAAGGCGCTAAGAATAAAAAACAGTCCAGCAGCAAAAATAATTCTCCTGTTCGAATAAGTCAGCAGCGCCAATCCCCCCATCCAATATTTGGTATTAACTCAATTATACCCAAATATTGGAATATGGATAATGGGTTAAGATTGACAGATAACTGCGAAACCGGGGCTATTATCGAAGTCCGAGGCCCGAGGCCTGAGGCCGGACTAAGCACGGAATTCCTGGTGGGAGTCTAGATGTCATGCACAAAAGTGAACGGTAATCTGCCTAAAACAAACAACCGAAGAAGCTAAAGAAAAATGAGCCGCAGTAACCGTTCCCTCGCGACTCAAAACTCAACTATAATCTTCCGGCATCGGGCCTCGGGTCTCGGGTCTCGGGCCTCGACTTAGTAAGCTAGCCGTTTTTATAGGCTACTCCGAACCCGCCTCTGGGATATCCCCATTTGATGTTGCTGTAGGGGCAGCCGATACGGCAGGAACCGCACTCCACACACCCCTCATAATAAACCTGGATGGATTCCTCTGCATCGTCCCACTTGTACACCCTGGCCGGACAAAAGATAGTACAGGGTTTATGCTTGCACTTTTTAAGGCAGACATCATCGTCCGCAATGGTGATGTGAGACTGCTTATCCGTGTTATATCTGATAAGGTAAAGTTTATCATCAAGCTTCATCCCATTGTCCTCCACAACTTCCAGAGATCACGCGCCAGGTCACCCTTAGAGCGTTTTCCGACAATCTCTTTCCAGATCAGCTTTTGCTTATCCGCTTTAGGCACATTGTCCACGGTGAAAAACTCCCGGGCCACGTCGCTTAGAATTTCCGGATAGGTGGTAAAGAACTGGGGGTTTTCCTCAAACAGGTGTGCCGAGTTCCTGTACTTGTAGAGGTCTTTAAGCACGAAGGTCTCCTTCAACCTGTCCTGGTAAGTACGCATGGACTGTTCGGAGAGATCATGGGAATTGATCGCACCTGCGGCCACTTCCCCTGCAACCATGCCTGAAACCATGGCCAGGTTGGAGCCTTCACGGTGAATCCCGTTTACCAGCATTCCGGTATCCCCGACCACAAGTACTCCCTGCCGATACATTTTGGGAATGGCCTTGTACCCGCCCTCCGGGATGAGGTGTCCCATGTATTCCTTGGTTTCCCCGCCGGAAATCAGCTTGCGCACCATGGGGTGAGACTTTAACCTTTCCAGCAGGTCATTGGGGTTAGCCTGTTTTTTGATTAACTCCGATAATAGGACACCGACGCCCACGGATAGTGAATCCTGGTTGGTGTAGATGAAGGCAGTGCCAATCATGCCTGCCGTGGAATCTCCCAGCAGTTCCAGTGTGGCTCCCTGCCCCGGTTCCAGACAGAACCTGTCCTCGATCTTCTCCCTGGGCAGGGAGATAATCTCCTTAACCGCCACCGCCACATGCTCTGGCCCGAGCTGGTTGTGGAGACCGGCCTTTTTGGCGATTAAGGCGTTCACTCCTTCTGCCAGAATCACAACCTTGCCGAGCACATCCCCTTCCGCCCGACCGGTGGTGACCCCAATCACTGCTCCGTCCCTTTTGTACAGAAGGTCCTCCACCACGGTTTCCGTGATGATCAACACGCCCTCCGCCTCAGCCTTTTTAGCCAACCAGCGGTCAAATTTGGCCCGCAGTACGGTGTGGGCATTATAGGGAGGATCTCCCCAGGCCGGGCTGCGATAACCTGCGGCAAAGCTGTTGTCCCCCTCAAGGAAGGCGTAGCGCTGCTCGACTACTGGCCTTTCCAGCGGAGCCTCTTTCCAGAATTCAGGCAACAAACGGCTCGTGGGCTGGGTATAGAGCACACCGCCCATGACATTTTTGGCCCCGGGAAATTCTCCGCGTTCGATGACGATTGTTTTCATGCCGTTGCGGGCTGCGGTCATGGCTGCGGCCAAGCCCGCAGGGCCGGCCCCTACTACTATAACGTCAAATTCCTCCATCCCTCTCACCTACCTTCCTAACCCTAGCGACAACCGCTTGTCAAATTCTTTGGTCAATGCAGGTACAATTTGCAGCAAGTCCCCTACCAGACCGTAATTGGCGACTTTGAAAATCGGCGCCTCCGGATCACTGTTAATGGCTATAATGCAGTCCGATGTTTCCATTCCCACCAGGTGCTGAATCGCCCCGGAAATCCCGATAGCAAAATAAACTTTGGGACGCACAGTCACCCCTGTCTGTCCTACCTGGCGCTCGTGCGGAAGCCAGCCCGCTTCCACTACCTGGCGCGACCCCGCCAGGGTGGCTCCTAATGCACTCACCAGCTCTTCTATTATAGGCAGGTTTTTAACCGTGCCCAGGCCTTTCCCAACCGCGACAACGATTTCGGCCTTGTCCAGGAATACGGAGCGCCCCTTGCCTTGAATAAAGTCCACTACCTGTGTGCGGACTTCGGCTTCCTTGATTAAGAGATTTTCCCGGTGGATCTCACCAGTTCTGCCTTCCTGTCTTTCCGGCATCCCCATTACCCTCGGTCTTACCGTGGACATCTGCGGGCGGTGTTTGCGGCACAGGATTGTGGCCATAATATTGCCGCCGAAGGCGGGACGGGTTTGCTGCAGCAGACCTGTACCCTGGTCAATCCCCAATACGGTGCAGTCCGCAGTGAGCCCTGTCTTTAATTCCGTGGCCACCGCTCCAGACAGATCGCGTCCCAAGGTAGTGGCGCCAAACAGGAAGATTTCCGGTTTATATTTACGCACTAAATCCACAATCCCACTCGCATAAGGTTCTGTACGGTATTTCTCTAAAATGGGATCATCGATCATATAGACCTTCTCTGCTCCATGCACGAAAACTTCCGGCACGATATTCTCAACCTGGTTGCCCAGCAATACCCCGGATAGTGGCACCTTAAGCGTAGCTGCCAGTTTCGAGCCCTCACCCAACAGTTCCCAGGAGACAGGGGCTATCTCTCCTCTCTGCTGTTCAATCAGCACCCAGACCCCCTTGTAAGCTTTATACTCTTCAGGGCCGACTGCAGTTTCCTTCGGTCTGTCCGCAGCGTATTCAGTCACTTGTTCCGGCAGGGGCTGCTCCTTGCTGAATTCATGACGTTTGCCGGCATCAGGATCGCGTTTTTCCGGCTGTGCTCCTTCCCCTTCCCGTTCCAGGTTCAGGGCATTAGAAGGGCAGACCCGAACGCATTTGCCGCAGCGGATACACTTTTCATGGTTAACCACCACGATCCCATCCACCAGATCCAAGGCATCTGTCGGGCACTCCACCACACACGCCCCGCATCCGATACAGCGGGTCTTGTCTACATCAAGCATAGCCATCAATCCCTACCCCCTCTGGCCATGGGATGAACCATAATGATATTTTGCTGAAATAACTTCTCCACTAAGGAGATTGCGGCACTGCCCGGATCGTCAACCGCCATAATTTGTTCTCCCCCTGTGCGCCCTGGCGGGGCAAAAATTCGGGAGACGCTGGTTGGGGAGCCCTTAAGACCCATTTCCGCCGCGTCCAGCTCAAACTTATCCGCACCCCAAACCAGAGGCTCATACCGCGCAGCCCTGAGCATATTGGGAAAAGATGCGTACCTGATCTCGTTTAACTCCTTCTCCACCGTAAGCAGTGCGGGAAGCTTCGCTTTGGCCACCTCACGGCCATCCTCCAATTTGCGGTGGAGCTGAATTTCGCCGTCTTTTATCCAGTCCACTTTGATCACATAAGTAAGCTGCGGTAAATTCAGCCTTCGGGCGATCCCTGGGCCAACCTGTGCCGTATCCCCATCAATCGCCTGCTTGCCGCAAAGCACCAGGTCCAACCCCTGTTCCGCTTTGATCTTCTCCAGAGCCTGGGCCAGGATGTAACTGGTGGCCAGTGTGTCCGATCCGGCAAAGGCCCTGTCGCTTAACAGAATCGCTTCATCCGCTCCCAGGGAAATTGCTTTACGCAGGGAATCTACTGCCTGAGGCGGCCCCATACTCAACACAGTGACTTTGCCCCCGGTTTTATCCCTCAAAGCGAGGGCCTCCTCCAGTGCGTGGGCATCGTATGGATTAATGATAGATGGTACCCCTTCGCGCATCAAAGTATTAGTCTTGGGGTCAATCCTTACCTCTGATGTGTCAGGCACCTGTTTTAGGCAGACCACAAAATGCACTCTAATCCCCCCCATTTTGAATGGCTGATTTAGTTTTCCCAGGGTCGACGGAGAAAAACCAGCTTTTTATCTTTTCCATCTTTAGAATACCTTTTCCTGTCCCAAAAAACTATGACCCAGTTCACATTGCGTTGTGATTGTGTTCACATTCACGATCCTTGATTCTAATCTATTCCCTTTTTGTGAGGAATGTCAACCACAATTTACAAACATCTTTCGACATTGACCGGAAGCAAAGATTTAGGGAACCAGTTACTGGTTCCCTATACTTGCATCTAATACCACAGATGAGGCCACATACCTCTCCATAATGGATACCAATAGGCTAACGCTCTTGCATACGCATATCTGCCGCAGCCATAACCGCGATAACCTATGCCCATTCCCGGGTAACCAAACATTAAATAACCCCCTCTCCCTGAAACTCTCCCAATCTCCCTCGTCTATTGGTATTTTCTGGAATTCGTTTCTAGTTCATACTATGTCCAGACTGCCCAAATGGACACTGCAAAATATGTGGTCAGGACAGAAAAAGGGGCCCCCTAATCGGGCCCCATCCGGTGATTTACCACCAGCGTCTCCATCTAAAACCCCAACCGCAACCTGGCATCCATCTGCCGTAGCCCCCACCGTACATGCCGTGCCCCCCAAACATGCCGGGCCAAGCGCCGTTTACCCCCCAAACAGAATTTCTACCCTTAGAATAAAGTCACAAAGACGGCGAGAATAGCAATAAGGATCAGAGTACCAACGATAACTGCACCGATCCCAAACCAACTATAACCGCCGCCCACACCAGCAGTAGCATAGGCGCCTCCATATCCTAAACCCGGGCCATATCCGCACATACTAACACTCCTTTCGTTTCTTGTATCGCCTTAGCGTAAATCAGGTCAGAATACTAATCCAAGGGCGATCAACAGGAGAATCACAATTACAACAGCGGCAATGCCGCCCCAGAACATACCTCCACCAGTGGTTGCTCCAGCGAATGCCATATAGCGCACCCCCTCTCTGGTAATTACTGGTATTACCTCGCTGTATAATATGCCCTTCCCAAGCCATGCGTTAAAGCTTGTTGCTTGGTTCAGACAAAATTTTCCTCAACCGCCTCTGATAAACAAAGAGGGACCAACGGTGTTACCCGCTGATCCCTCCTGCTTCAGCCTGACAGATTTCTTAAGCTAGTCCTTGGCCCAGGCCACCAAATCTATCAATTTTACGTATCCCTGGCCCTCCATGTAGTCATAGTGGCTGCCCGAAGGGTAAAAGCCAAATTTCTCATAAATATGCAGCGCTGTTTCGTTTGTGGCCTGCGTATAAAGATAAAGAGCGGCCAAGCCCAACTGCGAAAAGCCCAACTCCTGCAGGGCCTGAACCGCCCCCTGAGCATAACCCTGACCAGCGAGGTCGCTGCGAATCATGAAATTGAAAATCCCGCCCACCTTGGCCTTTTGATCCAGGCAGGCCAAATTGGCCCGGCCCACTAATTGCCCCTTCTCACTTACTACCGCCAGACAATAACAAAACGGAGGGCGTTGATAAGTCCACAGCCACTTCCCTCCATCTGCGTGGGAAGGAAGGGACAGATTTGCCCACCTGTCTTCAGGCCTTTCATTAGGTTGAGCAACCGCAGTGTTACCTGCTTCACCTTTCTTCTCCCCTCGGGTAAATACCCAGTTCGGCAAAGTCAGCCATCCGCTCCAACAGGGCTGCGGCCTGATCAAGCAACGGAAAGAGCATCAGGGCTCCTGCCCCCTCTCCAACCCGCAGTTCAAGCTCCAGCCCCGGACTTAGGCCCAATTGCTGCAGTACCAAGCTATGTCCGGGCTCAGGCGCCAAGTGGGAAGACAGCAGGTATTCCTCTACCCCTGGTATAAAGCTGCAGGCAGCCATAGCCGCTGTAGAAGTAACAAACCCGTCCAAAACCACACATATTCCCGCTTGAGCTGCCTGCAGACAGGCCCCGGTCAGAGCCGCCACCTCCAACCCGCCCAAGGCTGCCAGGATTTCCAAGGTTGTCTTAGCCTGGGGAGGATTGCGGGTGAGAGCCTGCCTGACCACGTTCACCTTATACTCCAGATTGGAAAAACCCGCGCCAGCGCCTACCACCTGCTCTGGCTCCAGTTCCAAAAAGGCTGCGGCCAGGGCGGAAGCGATCGTGGTATTCCCCATACCCATCTCTCCTAACGCCAACAAAACCGTATCCCCTGGCAATTCCCGCACAGCTCTGGCCCCGGTGAGCATCGCCTGAGAGCATTGCTCTAGGGTCATGGCGTGACCCTTCGTAAAGTTTGCCGTGCCCAGGCTTACCTTGGCTCGCCGCAGCACCGCTTTGGAATTCTTAGGGGGGTTAACCTCAGCGGCCAAGCCAACATCCCAGCAGAAAAGAGGAGTGTTATCCAGGTCTGCAAGGACAGATACCGCGGATTTTCCCGCCAGGATTGCTCTAACCATCTTGCCGGTGTCCTCCGGGCCAAATTTACTCACCCCTTCAGATACTACCCCATGGTCCGCTGCAAAAACGAGCACGGCTCTTGGGCGTGTGCTAGGAAAATCCTGTTTCTGGGCCCCGGCAAGTCTTATCAGCAAACTTTCGAGTTTGCCTAGACCCCCGTCCGTTTTGCATAGAGAAGCAAGCCTCCGGCCTACCTGGATCTTTGCCCCGTGGTCGGGTGGGGTTATTTTAAGTTGGTTCAACCAGGACAAGAAATCCAAATCAGTACTCATATTACCTCTAGTCTAACACGCCATTGGCACAATTATAAGACGGGTTCTGCCGTGAAAACACAAAAACCGCCGGTCCAAGACTGGCGGTTTCAGATATCAAGCTTACTTTTGTGGAGCGGCCGTACCTGGAGTGGTCTGGGCAGCTCCTGCCGCCGGAGCGGCATCTGACGTAGCAGGAGTTGTCGACGCGGAATTGCTTATTGGCAAAGATTTGCTGTTGTCATAAGTATATACATTACTGGACAAGTTTCCCGCTACTACGGAGAGCAAAAATATGAAGGAGATAAAAACCGCAACTACGGTTACAATCAACTTTTTCCTCTTCCTACTCATCATAAACATCGCCAAACAGCCTCCCAAGTCAAGGATATTATTTCATCAAACACATTATAACATGGTTCTGTGCAGTGTTAAAAGTGGAAATCTGCGGAGAGTTTGTCAGCGTGGATGATTTTTTTCATGCAGAAGTCTTAAGCCTTCCAGGGTAAGGTTAGGTTCTATTCTGTCAATCATCTCAGTCCCTTTGCCAATCAGTGGAGCAAACCCGCCTGTAGCCACCACCAGGGCATCCTGCTTCAGTTCCCTCTTAAAACGCGTAATAAAGGAATCCACCAAGCCTACATATCCAAAGTAAATGCCAGAATGCATGCTGTCCACCGTATTCTTGCCGATCGCTCGAACAGGAGGAACTATGTCAATCCTGGGGAGCTTGGCAGCGCTTGAGCTTAAGGCTTCTACGGAGATCCCCAGCCCAGGGCATATCACCCCGCCCAGATAATCACCCTTGGCTGATACTGCGCAAACAGTGGTTGCAGTTCCCATGTCAATAATTATCAGAGGACCTCCAAAGCGGTCATAAGCAGCTACTGCGTTTACTATCCGGTCCGCTCCCAGCCCCCGCGGGTCATCTACCTTAAGGTTCAGGCCGGTTTTGATCCCGGCGTTAATAAACAGCGGTTTAAAAGAACAAACCCTGCTGAACAAGCGGTCCAGACTGGGGTTGATGGGCGGTACCACAGAGGAGATAACCACATCCTTGAAGTTCGCCAAGGTTAGGCCCTCATCAGCCAGAAAGCCTTCCACTTTGACCCTGTACTCATCTTCAGTTTTGTTCCTGTCCGTGGTAAACCGCCAGGACTTGATCATATTCGCACCCTGGTATACAGCCATTACAATATTGCTGTTCCCAACGTCCATTACGAGCAGCAAGCGGAACCCTCCAAACTTATCAGTCTGGGACAATCTTACCATATTCGACACCTAAACGGAAGAAAGCCCGGTGCAAGAAAATAAGTAATCGGGGCGGTTGGGGTCGCCCCGGGGTCAGGAACTCTTGAGGAAGTTAAACAACGAACGCACCTTGTATCAAGAGGGCCGGTACTGCAAAGACCAGGGAAAGCCTGGATTTTCCGTACGGTCGGCTGCCCTAGATATTCGGGTTCGGGCTGCAACGCGCCTCACTCTAAATATCCTTTCCCGTTTTTAGTTTTTCCCAAAACAGCTTTTTAAACCGTTAAAAGATTTTACAGTGTTTTACTATTTACTTCTTTTCTTCTTGTTTGACAAAAGTTCCATCGCTGCCACATTCACATTTTTTCGGCTTGCAGCGTCCCTCCTTTGTGACCCCGCATTGACTGCAGACAAATACTGCCATTTTTATTCCCTCCTTTTAAATTGAGTTACTGATAGGTTCTCCTCTATTTTCAAATTACCTTCCATTTCGACTTATTTCGACCAAGAATTAATAATTAATATTTCTAGAAACCTTATTATTGCTTTCTTTTTTACTCCCCTGTGCTAAAATACTAGGCATATTGATTATTCTGGAGGTTTTATGTCTTTAGCTCAACTCGAACCTGTTTCGCTCGAATTTTCCTTACAAAAACTGATTGACGCCGTTAAACACGACGGTAATCTAGAGTGTGCTGCGCGGCTCGCCAGCCTTTATGATAAATATACTGCCAAAACCTTAACTGTAGCTTGCTGCGGCTACACTTCAGCAGGGAAATCTGAGCTATTAAACTACCTAAGCGGCGAAAATCTTCTCCCGGTCAGCCCACTTCCCAGCAGTATGAATACTGTCCACATCCGTCCCGGCAGGCCTCTGCTCACCCTTTGTGATTGGGGACAGTCCGTACAAACGGTAAACAAACCCGAACCTACCCAGATCCTGAACTGCTGTCAGGACAAAAAGGTAAGCCGGGTAGAAATAGACTTTCCTCTGCAGATCGACTTTCAGCTGATCGACACTCCGGGGATTGATTCAATCGAGACTGGTGAAAGTATCGCCAACAACCCGGATTTGTGGTCTGCCGACCTCGTTTTGTACGTCACAGATTACAATCATGTTCAATCTGAAACTAACTTCTCCTCCTTAAAGGCCCTGCAGGAAAGAGAAATTCCCTTTTGCCTGATAATCAACCAAATCGACAAGCACGCTGAATGGGAACTTTCCCTGGCTGAGTTTCGCTCAGACCTGCTAGGGGCCCTCAAACAATGGGGCCTGAACCCAACAAGGGTGTTCCTCACCTCACTGCACGAATCAGACCACCCCGGGAACGAGCTCCCTCGTGTCGAGCAAACACTGTCCGCTTTGCAGCGAGATCGCGACCAACTTACAGCTTGCACGATCTCCCGGGCCGCTAGGCTGTTGGTTAAGAAGCATGGAGAGTTTCTGTCTGTGAAGAACGAGTCGCTAAAAGAGGACCACCTTTGGGCCCTGGACAAACTGCTGAGCGAACAGAATTTAAGGTCAGGCATAATACACTTGGAAGCAAAGGTGGAACACCTGGAGTCCTTACCCGCCAAAATTGCCACTGAGACCATGCAAGAGGTGACAGGCCTATTGGAAAATGCGCCCCTGTTCTCCTTTGCAACCCGGGAACTGGCCAAAGAATTCCTGCTTTCACAGCAAGCGGACTTTAAGGCCGGTTTTTGGGCGAGCGCAGCAAAGACATCCTCAGAAAAAGCCCGCCGCCTGGAAAAACTTCATCTGGAATTAAAGGCGAGGTCTGAAGCACACCTCACCTGGCATCTACGTCAAATCCTTGGAGGAATCCCCACCCGCTATGAGCTGCCGGATGATTCCTTCATGCTTGAGGCATCCGTTCTAAACCTGGATTTTACCAGCGACCTTCTGCTGCAAACCTTACATCCTGGAGCCAGTTGTTCAGGAGAATACCTGCTCAATTACACTAGGGAACTTGGGGATAAAATCAAGACTCTGTACCGGCAAACCGCCCTGGAATGGATAGAACGGGCCGGTCGCCTCGCTGCCCTGAGAGCGGACTCTGAGCTTCCGCCCGTACAGAAACAACTGGCAGGGGAGCGTCAGAAACTGGACTCTTATCTCACTCTAAAAAGGCTGGATGACCAAGTTACAACTCGGATTGACGGCCTTCAGGACCTGTGGCACCAAGCGGTGCAAAACCTGCCCGCTCCTAGCTGGGACAAAGTTGACCCGGAACCCCTTGCGGGGACTTGCCCACGGGATGAAAAATCCCCTGCTCTGGTCCGGTCCAAACCTGCCGGTACCACAGCGAAGCCCCCCCGGGCCAGGGGCATCCACCCGAAACTCCAGCTCGCCGCAGACAAATGCATTCAGAGCGCTGACCTGACCGCTGGGATTGTCGGCTTTAATGCCGCGGAGTCCTCCTTGCGGCAAAGAGCGGTACGGCTGGAAAACAGCCTGTTCACCGTGGCTTTATTCGGCGCTTTTAGCGCGGGCAAATCCTCTTTGGCCAATGCCCTGCTGGGGGATATGGCACTTCCTGTCTCCCCTAACCCGACAACCGCCGCCATCAATAAGATTCTGCCTCCCACCCCCGACTTCCCGCACGGGACAGTGCGGGTGAAATTAAAAACCGTACTGGACCTGACCTCCGACCTGCTTGTGTCCCTGGCAATGTTTAACCTCACGGCCAATTCCCTGCAGGAAGCCCTTCTCAAGGTCCAGGTTTTGGACAGCCTCCACTCCGGACCCGAAGCCAAACCTCATCTCAGCTTTCTCAAAGCGGTTGCACAGGGATTGCCGGACTACCAGGAGCGGCTGGGCAGGGAACTAGTGGTGGATTTCCCAGCCTTCCGGGAATTCGTTGTGCAGGAACACAAGGCCTGCTTGTTAGAATGGATCGAGCTGTACTATGACTGCCCCCTGACTGAGTTGGGGGTGATTTTGGTGGACACCCCTGGCTCGAACTCCACCAACTCCCGTCACACCGGGGTTGCTTTTGACTATATCAAGAACGCGGACGCAGTGCTGTTCGTTACCTATTTTAACAACGCCTTCTGCAAGGCAGATGCCCAATTCCTTTCTCAATTAGGCAAGGTAAAAGACAGCTTCGAACTGGACAAAATGTTCTTCCTGGTCAACGCCTCCGACCTGGCTCAATCAAAGGCTGAACTTGCCAAAGTTGTGGAACATGTACAGCAGAATCTGGGTAGCTGCGGCGTTCACCGCCCCAGGATATACCCTGTTTCCAGCCAACTGGCCCTTTTAGCCAGGCTGGACTCCAAGGGAATGCTGGAACCCGAGGCTGCGCAGTACCGCAGACGTCTGATATTCACTGGGTCTTCGGCACAGCCTGAGGAAGTAGATCCTCTGCAAATTTCAGGCTTTACAGCCTTTGAAGCGGGCTTTAAGTCCTTCATCACCCAGGATTTGGTAGAAATTGCAGTATGCTCCGCCAGTCGCGAGATAGAACGTACTTTGGCAAAAGTTGAAGGCTTATTAGGGGCTGCCCAGGCGGATGAAGCTGAAAAAGCACGCCTTCTGGAAAGGAACAGGATGACCCGGGCCAAACTGAAGAGTAGAACGACCGAGATCTCTGCGGTTGTGGAGGAACGCTCCCTGGACCAGGAAATCGGGGAACTGTTCTATTATGTAAACCAGCGCCTAGGACACCGCTTGCCCGATCTGTTCAACAACTCCTTTTTTATCCTGGCAAAACCAATAGAGGAGCTGCGGAAAAACGCGGTGGAGTCCTGTCTAAAGGAGCTGCTGCAGGAACTTGAGGTTGAATTGGCCCAGGAGGTCAGAGCGACATCCCTGCGGCTTGAAATTTTCTGTTCCAAGCTCATGACCCGCCTGTTGAGCAAGTATCAAGCCTGTACTGCTGAGTTAGAGCCTGAGTGTAGTCTGCCGGACTATCCCTCCTTCCCCCCTGCGGCCCCGCCGCAAATTCTTTCTTTCCCACGCGAGGTCGCAGAAAACCTACCGGCTGTATACCGCGGTCCCAAGGATTGGGTAAGCGGAGGCGGACGTGCCAGAATGCTGGACACTCTCGAGAAAACCCTCCTGCCCCACATCTCGGCACACCTGAGTTCAGAGGCCGAACTTTTCAAGCAATCCTGGCGAGAGGTGTTCAGACAGGAAACCATCCGGGTCCAGCAGGAAATATCCGCGGAGATTGAGGCCTATTATTCAAGCCTGGACTCAGCGCTTAAATCAAAGCTCTCCATCCCCTTCTTGAAGGAGGTACAGGTCAAATTAGCTCAAATATTGTAATTATAGGCTTACAGGGGGAGTTAACCTTAGGTTTACTCCCCCCTTATTTTTGCTGTATAGTATTTTTAACTATTTTCAAAGGACTTCAACGTGTTTTTGTCGAAAGATATTTTGGATTATATGCTGAAATGAGGCACTTTTATGCGGGAGAAGCTGGTCTTTATTTTACGCAAGAATTCAAGCCTGATTTTGCTTTTTTTCATCGTCATCGTGCCTTTCATCACCCTTAGTTACTTTCTGCTTTACGATAACTTCCAGTACCGCTATGCCGAGGAGCAGAAAAAGAATCTGCAGATCGCGGAAGTCCTGGCGCAAGAAATGGATGAATATGTAGGCCGCATAAAACATACCCTGGAAAACATCGGGACCTTGAAGGACTTTCAAACCCAGAACCAAACAGAGATAGAGCAAACCTTTGCCACTTTGGCCCTGGATCAAGGGGATGTATCCTTGTTCTGGATCACGAAAGCCTCAGGGGAGTTGATCGCCAAATATCCGGAATATCCGGAGGTGAAATCAAGCACTACCGCAGCCGGTAGGGAGTTCTTCCTGCAGGCTATGCAGGGAAAGTCTTATGTATCTGATGATTATTTGGTTGGGGACATAACGGGTAAGGAAATCATCGTGGTAGCCGTCCCTTACAAGGATGTCTCTGGCAAAATCGCCGGAGTATTGGCTGCTTCAATTCCGCTGGAGAAGCTGCAGCAGCGCTTGATGATTAATGTCGGCTCAACCGGCTACCCTATAATGGTCAGCAAGTCAGGCAGGTTTCTGGCCCACCCCAAGCTCGATCTGGTAAGGCAAAAAGTAAAGGATGACGACCCGATCTGGCAGGCCATCCGCTCCGGCGGAAGCAAAACCGTGGAGCTGGTTGCCCCGCTTGACGGTCAGCACAAGTTTTTTTCCTATGTCACCCTGAAAGAGGCGCCCTGGATTGTGGTGGTGGTCCAGCCCCTGGGTGAATTGAATGCAAAACTTCACGACCTGTTCACCCGCTACGGGGTGGTCATCATAGTCGTTTTCCTGCTGGCAATCCTGGCAGCACGCCGGTATTTGGTGGCACGCAACGCCGAGGAAGCTGCCCGGATTTTGCAGTCGGAAAAACTTGCAGCGGTGGGTCAGCTGGCTGCGGGGATGGCCCACGAAATCCGCAACCCCTTAACCACAATCAAGGGCTTCGTCCAGTTGATAGCTGAACGGGACGGCCAGTTCCTGCCTGAGTACCTGGATCTGATTCAACAGGAAATTGAGAGCATTCAGGGGGTAGTCGAAGGTACACTTGTATTAGCAAAGCCGCACCCCGAGTTTTTTACCAAGGTTGATCTTAAGAATGTGGCCGAGTCTGTGTGTACCTTAATGGAACCGCAGGCTGTAAACCAGGACATAAAGATCTCCCTGTCCTGCCCAACCCCCCTGCCTGAAATTGATGCGCAGCCAAACCTCTTAAAGATGGTGTTTGTAAATTTGATTAAGAACTCCATGGAGGCTATTCCCCAAGGAAAGGGACAAATCAATATAGAACTCCGGCAGTTCGGGGAGAAAGTCCAGATATCAGTTCAGGATTCAGGCGAGGGAATGACTGCTAATCAGCTCAAAAATCTGGGGAGTCCCTTTTTGACCACCAAGGAGAATGGAACCGGTCTTGGGCTAACCGTAACCTATCGGATAATTCAAAATCACGGTGGATCTATTCAGGTTGTCAGTTCCCCTGGTTGCGGAACCACCTTTGTGATCACCCTGCCAATTCACGGCAGGAATAAATCACACTAAACATCCGTCCGCTCTAATGCTGAACGATAAATTGGCCGGCATGGGTCTGCATTAACTGCTCCCTGGTCATAGGCACGGGAAGCTGTTCCCACACTGCGTAGATCCCGGTGACCTGATAACCGGGAAATATTCTGCCGCTCAAGGTCACGTTGGAGCCCGCAGGCCCGGACAAGGGAACCGGGTTTAAATCGGCATAGTGATTGGTGAATTCCTGGGCCATGGCTACCCCGTATTTCCCGACTCTAATAGAAATTCCCACCCCGGTATGGTGCGTGTCCAGAATATTTTTGCGATGCCCGTCATTAGGGGGCTGCTCATTCACCATTATTCATACCTCAGGAGACCATTATGAACCTGATGGCTCACAAAAAAGAATATATCGAACACGGGCACTGAAATGCGCATTTCCTGTTGGTTTTTACTATGTCCTTACTCTTGCGCTTCGCCATTTTCTCCAGCGCGGGTGGAATAGACGGTCCAGGCCAAAATACCAGACTGCCGGCCCAATAAATAGCAGAATCACTTCAAGGGCCAACAAAATAGGGTTGATACTCACAGTACCTGCCAGCAGGTAATTCAGATTCATCAATACTCCGGCTATCAGGGCCGGAACGGTTAAAAGCCCGAGGATCAAAGCGATCCCCACCAGGACTTCCCCGAAGGAAATTATATAGCTGAACACTTTGGCATTGGGCACGGCTACATTCTGAATGAACCAAGCATACCAAGACTGGACATCCGGGTGGATCCCGGCTGCCTTGGTCATGGCTCCTTGCAGGAACCCGCCGACTGCGGTCCCTGCTTTTGGACCGATCCACACCGCACTTCCCGGGCCGCTAATCTTCTCCCAACCGGCGGAAAGCCACTGCCAACCTACCCAAACCCGAATAACGGTCCACACTATGCTGGCCAGAAAACTGTCTTTGTAAGACACTTTAACCCAACTCCTTATTACTTGAAGTCAATGTATAGTATCTCACACCTATGGTTTGTTATTCATTTAATAGCAATGATTCACTCTGAAAATACTGTCTCTTGGGTCGAACCCACCTCCGGGGACTAGGATTTCTAGCCTAGTATTTCTGTGGGGTGGTTAGAAATCCGTCGTTGACTTACCCCTTCGTTCCGCAACCTCCGTCGCCTAGCATACCTACCACTCGCTCCCTACTTTACCCCACGAAATCGTCAAGCCAGTCTTATGGGGACATGATTTCGCGGGGACCCCGATTTACCGCGAACGTAGACTTAAATCGGGCGCGAGCATTCGT
>Ga0255338_1003621_pt1 | contig 18032 bp, 19 predicted proteins | sample MeOH1_35cm_T4_19_FD_203715 | JGI IMG/M metagenome (GOLD analysis project Ga0255338, IMG submission 203715) | Sandy soil microbial communities from University of British Columbia, Vancouver, Canada - MeOH1_35cm_T4_195 | ecosystem: Engineered > Artificial ecosystem > Sand microcosm > Unclassified ...
TGCGAGGGGCACAGGGGCTCGCAGAAGCCGCATTCGATGCAGCGGTCGACGACTTCCTCGGCGGCCGGCATCGGCTTGAGGTGCTTCAGGTGCGCCTGCGGGTCGTCGTCGAGGATGACGCCGGGGCTCAGCAGCCCTTCGGGGTCGAACAGCGCCTTGATGCGGCGCATCAGGGCCGTCGCCTGCGGGCCCCATTCGCGCTCGACGAAGGGCGCCATGTTGCGGCCGGTGCCGTGCTCCGCCTTCAGCGAGCCGTCGTAGCGGTCCACCACCAGCGTGCACACGTCTTCCATGAAGCGGGCGTAGCGCTCGATCTCGGCGGCGCCGGAGAAATCCTGCGTGAAGACGAAGTGGAGGTTGCCCTCCAGGGCGTGGCCGAAGATGATGCCCTCGTCGTAGCCGTGGTGGCGCATGGCGGCCTGCAGGTCCAGCGTGGCCGCGGCCAGCGATTCCACCGGGAACGCGACGTCCTCGATGATCACCGTGGTGCCGGTGCGGCGCATGGCGCCCACGGAGGGGAAGGTGCCCTTGCGCACCTTCCAGTAGCTGTCGCACACGGCGGGATCGGTGGCGAACGCGGCGGGCTCCACGGTGGGCAGTCGCGCGAGCACGCCGCAGGCTGCGTCCATGCGCAGTTGCAGCGCCGGCGCCGTCTGCGCGCGCACCTCGATCAGCAGCGCCGCCGCGTCGTCGGCCAGCGTCCGCATCGCGGCCGGCATGCCGGGCTGGTTTTGCACCGAGCGCAGCGACGCGCGATCGAGCAGCTCCACGGCGCTCACCTGCAGCGGGCGCAATCCCAGCACCGCCTGGCACGCGTGCTCCAGCGTGGGGAAGAACACGAGCGCGCTCGCCTTGCACGGATCGTCGGCGACGGTGCGGTACGTGATGCGCGAGATGAAGCCGAGCGTGCCCTCGGAGCCGATCATCAGGTGCGCCAGGATGTCGACGGGGTCTTCGAAATCGACCAGGGCGTTGAGGCTGTAGCCGGTGGTGTTCTTGATGCGGTACTTGTGCCGGATGCGATCGGCGAGCGCCGTGTCCGCCCGCGTCTCGGCGCCCATGCGCGCCAGGGCCTGCAGCAGCTCGCCGTGGCTGCGCCGGAAGGCGGCCACGCTGGCGGGGTCCTCCGTGTCCAGCACCGTGCCGTCGGCGAGCACCACGCGCAGCGCCTGCAGCGTGCGGTAGCTGTTCTGCGCCGTGCCGCAGCACATGCCGGAGGCGTTGTTGGCGGCGATGCCGCCGATCTTGCAGGTGGCGATCGAGGCCGGGTCGGGGCCGATCTTGCGGCCGTGGGGCGCGAGGCGGGCGTTGACGTCGCCGCCGACCATGCCCGGACCGAGCCGCACGCTGGCGGCACCCGGCGCGATCTCGCAGCTGGCGAAGCCTTCGCCGATCAGCGCCAGCACGCCATCGGTCACGGCCTGGCCGGAGAGGCTGGTGCCGGCGGCGCGGAAGGTGACCGGCCGGCCATGGGCGCGCGCGGCCCGCAGCACGGCCTGCACCTCGGCTTCGGACTCGACCACCGCGACCACCTCGGGCGTGAGGCGATAGAAGCTCGCGTCGGTGCCATAGGCGAGGCGCCGCAAGGGATCGGCCACAACCTGCCGCGCGGGCAGCACGGCCCTCAGGGCCGATGCGATCTCACTGTCTCCGGGGCCTGCGGCGGGCATCTTGTCTCCTCTATTTTTTGGTAAGACCAAATGATGTCCGCAGTCTTGTCGTGCGACCTTTAAGGAAGCTTTCAAAGTTGGTCGGACCAGCACACCTATTGATGAATCGCAAATATGTGGCCCTGGTCAGGCCAGAAATTTGTGGCGGTTGCGGCTACGCTATGCTGGTCGGACCAGGAGACAGACGTGACCCAGACCCCAGGCGAGCGGGCCCCGCGCATCTCGGATGCGATCGCGGCGAAGATCGAGCAGCGCATCCTCGAAGGCACCATGCGGCCGGGCGACCGGCTGCCCTCGGAACGCGACCTCGCGGCGGACCTCGGCGTCTCGCGGCCCTCGCTGCGCGAAGCGATCCAGAAGCTGGTGGCCAAGGGCCTGCTGCACACGCGCGAACGCGGCGGCAGCCACGTCACCGACCGGCTGGCGGCCCACTTCGCCGACCCGTGGCAGGAGATGCTGGCCGGCCATCCCGACATCCATCGCGACATGCTCGAATTCCGCGCGCTGCTGGAGTCGCAGGCGGCCTACTGGGCGGCGGACCGCTGCACCGACGTCGACATCAGGCTGCTGGACGAGGCGCACGCGAAGCTGCAGGCGCAGTACGACGAGGCTGCGCTGGAAGACTGCATCGACGCCGACCTGCAGTTCCACCAGGCGATCGCCGAGGCCTCGCACAACGTGCTTGTCAGCCACCTGTGCGCGAGCATCATGAAGGTGGCGCACGGGCACATCTCGGACAACCTGCGGGCGTTGCATCCGCGGCCCCACCGCTGGGAACAGCTGCGCGGGCAGCACCGCGCGATCTGGCTGGCCATCCGCGAGCACCGGCCGGAGGATGCCGCGCGGGCGACCCGGGCCCACATCGATTTCGTGCGCGAGTGCATGGGCGACAACGCGCTGGCCGAAGAGCGGAGAGCGGTGGCGCTGCGCCGCAGCGCGCAGCCTGCGCGCGCGTGAGCGGATGCGCGCGACAATGCGCGCATGAACGCCGACTTCTCCCAGGGCTGCGCCTTCCAGCGCGGCGAGTTCGTGCCGATAGGCCAGGCTTCGATCCCGATGACGGACTGGGGCTTCCTGCGCTCCGACGCCACCTACGACGTGGTCACCGTGTGGGACGGCGCCTTCTTCCGGCTCGACGCCCACCTGGATCGCTTCTTCGCCAGCTGTGCGCGCTTCCGGCTCGATGCGGGGCGCTCGCGCGACGAGGTGGCCGCGATCCTGGCCGAATGCGTGCGGCGCTCGGGCCTGCGGCGTTCGTACGTGGAAATGATCGTCACGCGCGGCCAGCCGCCCTGGGGCTCGCGCGACCCGCGGCAGGCCGCGAACCAGTTCTACGCCTTCGCGGTGCCCTTCGTGTGGATCGCCAACGAGGAGCAGCGGCGGCGCGGCCTGCACGTCGTCGTCAGCGAGGTGCAGCGGATCCCGCCGGCCAGCGTCGACCCGAGCGCCAAGAACTACCACTGGAACGACCTCACGATGGGCCTGCTCGGCGCGCTCGATGCCGGCGCTGACACGGTGCTGCTGCGCGACGCGCGCGACAACGTCGTCGAGGGTCCCGGCTTCAACGTGTTCGCGGTGTCCGGCCGCACGCTCGTCACGCCGCGCGAAGGCGTGCTGCAGGGCGTGACGCGGCGCACGGTGATCGAGATCGCCCGCGCCGCCGGCTGCGAGGTGCAGGAGCGCGAACTGCCGATCGCCGAACTGCTGCGCGCCGACGAAGCCTTCATCACCAGCTCGGGCGGCGGGGTGATGCCCGTGACGCAGGTGAACGGCAAGCCGATCGGGGAGGGCGCTGCGGGCCGCGTCACCCGCGAGCTGGGTGAAAGCTACTGGGACTGGCACAAGCTGCCGCAGTACAGCACGCCGATCGCGTACTGACGGCGGTGCCGGGCCGGGATCGGCGGCCGCGCACCTGCGCTACTGAAAGACGCGCTCGATGCGCAGAACCTCGCCTGCGGTCGTGAGGACGTACAACTCCTTGCGACCGTCCTCGCCGAAGGAGACGACCGAGCCCATGTTCGCGATGAACTGGCGCCGATCGCTGGCGACCCCGTCGCTGAACACGAAGCTGCGCAGCCAGCCGCTGCAGAAGTCGGAATAGAAATACCTGCCCTGGAGTTCCGGGAATGCGCTTCCGCGGTAGACGAATCCGCCGGTGATCGAACACCCGCCGTCGGTGTCGTGCGCGTACTCCAGGACCGGCAGGGTGATTCCGGTCTTGTCGCAAGACGCTGCGCCGAAGCAGGACGTGCCTTCCGTGACGTTCCAGCCGTAATTGAGCCCGGCGCTCTCCGCGGCATTCACGTCCACTTCCTCGAAGCGGTTCTGTCCGACGTCGGCGATGTAGAGCCGGCCGGTGGGCGGATCGAAGGCGAAGCGCCAGGGGTTGCGCAGGCCCCAGGCCCAGATCTCGGCGCGCCGGCCCGGCTGGCCCACGAAGGGATTGGTGGAAGGGATCGCGTAAGGCGCTGCGATGCTGGCGCCGCTCACGTCGATGCGCAGCAGCTTGCCCAGCAGCGAGTCGAGGTTCTGCCCGTTGCCGAGCGGATCACCCCCGCCCCCGCCATCCCCCGCTCCGAGGTAGAGAAAGCCGTCGGGGCCGAACCTGAGCAGCCCGCCCTTGTGATTGGAGAAGGTGCGGTGGGGGATGGTCAGGATGCGCAGCGGCGCCGGATCCGCGATGCCGGGGTCGGCCGGCGAGACCCGGAAGCGCTCGACCGCGATGTCTCCGCTCGCTTCGGTGAAATAGACGTAGAAGAATCCGTTGCGGGCGTATTGCGGATCGAAGGCCATCGACAGCAGCCCGCCTTCGCCGGTGGTGCCGACCCGCGCCGAGATGTCGAGAAAGGGCGTGGCCGATCTCGCGCCGCCCTGCACGACCACAATGCGGCCCGCGCGCTCGACGACGAAGAGACGCGCATCGCCGTCGGGCGCGGTGGCGAACACGGGGGCGCTCAAGCCCGAAACGGCCACCGAGGCGACCAGCCCGAAAGGCTGCGCTGGCGGCGGGGGAGGATCGCCATCGCCACCACCACCGCCGCCACCGCCACCACCGCCACCACAAGCAACGAGCATGGCCGACAGGAGCAGGGAGGCTGGCTTCATGTGATCTCGGCAATCGGGAAACTGTTCGAGCTGGCAGCGCCTGGCGTTGCCGCAGGCGGCGCCCGTGATGTAAGCGGTTTCCGGCAGTATTGCAAGCAAGGAAGCGCAATCGTCCAGCTTGTCACCTCAAGGCCCCCACCCGCATCTAAGGGGGACAGCCCTCGTCGCCGTGCCAAATGCCTGAGCTCCTCCAACCTGCCTTCTGGCTCGCCGTCGGCCAGATCATCCTGCTGGACCTTCTGCTGGGCGGCGACAACGCCGTCGTCATCGCGCTGGCCTGCCGCGGCCTGCCGCGCCAGCGGCGCAGGCTCGGCATTCTCTACGGCACGGCCGGGGCCATCGGCCTGCGGGTCGTGCTGATCATGTTCGCGCTGGCGCTGCTGGCCGTGCCCTACCTCAAGGCGGTCGGCGGCCTGCTGCTGCTGTGGATCGGCGTCAAGCTGCTCGCGCCGCCGGAGGGCGCGGACCACCATGTGCAGACCAGCGACAGGCTCTGGGGCGCGGTGAAGACCGTGATCGTGGCGGACCTCGTCATGAGCATGGACAACGTGCTGGCCATCGCCGCCGCCGCGGAGGTCGCGGGCGCGCACCAGGTCCCGCTGGTGATCTTCGGGCTGCTGGTGAGCATCCCCGTGATCGTGGCCGGCAGCCAGCTCGTGCTGGCTCTCATGGACCGGTTCCCGGTGATCGTCACCCTGGGCGCCATGCTGCTTGGCTGGGTCGCGGGCCAGATGATCTGGACCGATGCGGGCTTGCACGAGGTCCTGCCGGCCTCCCGAGCGTGGGAGTACGGTGCGGCCGCCAGCGGCGCACTGCTGGTCCTGGCCGTGGGCAAGCGGCGCCTGCGGAACATGGCGGCCGGGCGGGCGGCGGCGCTGCGCGAGCAAGGCATGTAAGGGTGCGCACGTCGAGGCCTGGCGCGTTTCCGAGGAGCACGTCCTCGTGGTCGGCGACAACCTGCGGCAGTCGGACGACTCGCGCGTCCGGGACGAACCCTTCGTCCCGGTGAGCCGCATCAGCGGCGTGGCGTTCCCGCGGCGCTAGTCGCGCTCCCGCTCCCGCTCCCGTGGGCCGCCGCGGCCGCCCCGGCCCTCGTGTTCGGGCTCCACGCGCGGATCGCGGTGGCACTCCACGCAGTTCTCGAAATTCCGGATGCCCTCCTCGAGATGCTCCTCCCGCACCTTGGCTTGCGAGTGCTCGTGGCAGCCGTAGCAGGTGTAGCGGCTGAAGTCGTCGTTGCGGTGGCAGGTGGCGCACGGCGCTTCGTGGTCGCTATCCAGCACGAAGTACTTGTCGTGGTCGAAAGTGGCCGGCTTCCAGGCCTCGGTGCCGTGGCAGGAGCCGCAGTTGCCCTGGACTTGCCGGTGCAGCCGGTCGGTCGGGGCGTTGTGGCAGGTGGCGCAGCGCGCGAGCACCGCCTTCTCCAGCAGCGCGTGGTCGAACTGCGCCGGCTTCCATGCCTGCGTCCCATGGCACTGGCTGCACTCCGCCTTCAGCTCGCGGTGCACGCTGTCCCTGGGCGCGGCGTGGCAGGACATGCAGCCCTCCCGCACCCCCTGCCTCAGCAGCCCGTGGGAAAACGGCTTGCGGCTGCGCTTGGTCAGCTTCGGGCCCTGGTGGTCGCTGTGGCACGCCATGCAGTCCTGCTCGATCAGTTGCCGGTGGAACGACGCCTTGACCGTTCCGGTGGCGATCGGCACGCCCTTGGTGGAGCGCAGGCCGATGTCGGCCACCGCATGGCATTCGAGGCAACGGGGCGACGAGGCGCCGCGCCATGGCGCATGGCAGGCGTAGCAGTCGGTGGTGAGGTCCGCGTGGCCCTTCACCAGCGGGCCGGGGCTGACCATCAGGTGGGGATAGGCGAACGCCAGGCCCACCATCACGAGCAGGTTGAGGATCACGACGACCAGCAGCAGCGGGCGCTTCGTCACTTCCAGCCCCAGAACAGGAAGGTGGCCACCACATGGGCGGTGGCGAGAACCGCGAAGGCGAGCGTGATCGGGAAGTGCACGACGCGCCACTGCTTGACGGCGTCGAAGGTCAGGCTGTCCCAGTAGAGCCGCTCCTCAAGGTCCGCCGCGGACAGGCCCTGCTCGCGCATGCGCTGGCGCGCTGCCTCGATGCGGCGGCGCGACCGATCCAGCAGGAACTTGCCGGTGAGGCCGCTGGCGACCGTGACGAGCATGGCGATCACCGCCAGCCATCCCAGGATGGCGTTGAAGTGAACGCCGGCGTGGACCAGGACCAGCAGCGAACCGAACCACGCCAGCACCTCGTGCCAGCGCAGGAGTTGCGCGGGGTGGCCCCTGCGAATCAGCTTGCGCTTGCGCAGCGAGTAGGCGGTGGACGCGATGATCAGCAGGATTCCGGGAATTCCGAGCCAGCGGCCGACCCACAGCAGGTCCAGGGCATGCAGCACGCCGTCCAGGGCCAGCGTGAGGAGCGCGAGTCCGACGAACAGCCCCGTGAAGGGGAGCACCTCGCGACGCCACAATCGGGCCGGCTGTGGCATCAGGCCTCCAGCACGAGCGAGCTCGCGGGCTTGCCGACGCACAGCAGGCAGCAACCCGCCGCGACATCGTGATCGGGGCGGTGCTCGTAGTGCACCGAGCCTTCGAGCAGGCGGGTTTCGCAGCTCCCGCAGCCGCCCGAGCGGCAGCCGGACTCGACCTCGACACCGTGCCGCTGCGCGAATTCCAGCAGCGACGCGTCGCCGCCGTCCCAGGCCAGCGTGCGTCCGGAGCGGGCGAACCGCACTTCGAAGGCGGCGCTGGCCGCACCGGGGGCCGGCGCCGCGCCGGGGAGGCGAACCGAGGCCGGCCCGAAGGCCTCGTAGCGAAGGTCGGAAAGCGGCACGCCCCATTCCGCCAGCGCGGGCACCAGCGTCTGCATCATCGCGGCAGGACCGCAGACGTAGAACTGGTGACGCCCGTGCGGCAGGGTCCGGCGCAGCAGGTCGACGTCGACGTGGCCCCGGTGCTGGTAATCGCGGCCGGGCTCATCCTGCTCCCTCGGCCGGCTGTAGACCACGTTCAGGCGCAGCGCCGGGTGGCGCGCGGCGAGTTCCTCGAGCTGCGCCTTGAACGCGTGTTCGGCGCCGTTGCGGACTCCGTAGTAGAAGTGGATCGTGCGCTGCGGCTGCCGCTCCAGCGACCAGCGCAGCATGCTCATGACGGGTGTGACGCCGATGCCCCCGCCGATCAGCACGGCCGGCACGTCCGGATCCGGATCGAGGAAGAAGTGGCCCGAGGGTGCCTTCACGCGCAGGACGTCCCCGACCTGCACGCGGTCGTGGAAGTGGTTGGAGGAGAGGCCGGGCTCCAGCTCCGCGCGATCGGCCGGCGCAGGCACGCGCTTGACGGTGATCCGGTAGTGCCCCGGGTCAGGAGCGTCGGACAGCGAGTAGCAGCGCGTGAGGGTGCGGCTGCCGCCAGGCTCGCCGCGGCCGGTGCGGGGCAGCTCCAGTTCGAACACCAGGAACTGGCCGGGGCGGAAAGCGGGCAGGGCCTGGCCGTCGACAGGATGGAGATGGAAGGAGCACTGCGACCGCGCCGGATCTTCGTACTCGCGCCGGCCGACGCGGAATTCCCGCCAACCGCTCCATGCGGCATCCGGCCTGGTGGCCGGTGCCGGCGATCGCGCGGGAGCCGCTGCGAGGCCGGAGTTGCGGCGCCACAGCGCCCATGCAAGGCCTGCCGCCGCCTGCAGCAGCACCGCGGCGAGGATGGAAGCAAGCAGTTGGGCGGCAGTCATGGCTCGAATGTGGACTGGGGCCCGTGCCTGCCCGCGGCAGGACCCCGCAGCCAGTCTGCATCCCTCATGGGCAGGCGAACTTGACAGCTGTCAAACCGCGTGTGCCCGGGGCATGGCCACGCTCCACGCGGCAGCCCGCTCAGATCAGTTCATGCACCACGCGCTCGCGCGCGGCTTGCCGTGCCTGCCGGCGCGCCTCGATGCGTGCGGCTTCGTTGACCGAAACGCTGGGCACGCCCAGGGAGGCGGCTTCGCTCGTGACGGGCAGGGTGCCGTCGCGCCGCGCGTCCAGGTACTCCTGCTGCACGGCCTGCCGCGAGAGCGTGCTCACGAGGGGCGTGCGGTTGGCCAGTTCATCGGCCGCTTCGTTCGCGAGGGCCGCGGTGCCGGTGAATGCGAGCAGGGTGAGGAGGATGGCTTTCATGGGGATTCCTTTCGATCGGATGGTTCGGTGGGGAGGTTCGCGAGCCGGAAATCGTCCGCGCTCGCTGGGTGAAACGAAGCGCGGGCCCGCTTGTTCGGCGTGCTTGCCGCGCCCTTAGCAGATGTCAAGAAGTCGCGCGCGACGGCGCTGCGGCCAGACCGGTGCAGGCTGCGCGGAAGGCACCGCTGCCCTGGCCGCGCTGACAAACCGCCCCGGCCTCTGGCATGATCGACGCCCACCCCGCGAGGAGGCAGCGATGGACCTGTCCCACGTCACCGAGGCCAGCGCGGTCGAGATCGCGCAGGCGGTGCGCCAGCGCAAGCTCACCGCCGTTGCGGTGATGCGCACCTTCCTCGATCGCATCGAGCGGCTGGAGCCGCGCCTGAACACCTTCGCGACGCTCACCGCCGAGGCGGCGCTGCAGCAGGCGCATCACGTCGACAAGCTGATCGCCGGCGCGCGCGATCCGGGCCCGCTGGCCGGCGTGCCGGTGAGCGTGAAGGACCTGATCGCGGTGCGCGGCGTGCCGCAGGCCTTTGGCTCGAAGCTGCTGGCGGACCACGTCGCGCCGCACGACGCGCCTTCGGTCGAGCGGCTGCGCCATGCCGGCGCCTGCATCGTCGGCAAGAGCACGACCAGCGAGCTGGGCTCCAAGGCGGTGGGCGATTCGCCGCTGACCGGCATCACGCGCAACCCGTGGAATCCGCAGCACACGCCCGGCGGATCGAGCGCCGGTGCGGCAGCGCAGGTGGCGGCGCGCATGGTGCCGGTGGCGCTGGCCACCGACGGCGGCGGCTCGATCCGCATCCCCTCCAGCTTCTGCGGCGTGTTCGGCCTCAAGGCGCGCTTCGGCCGCGTGCCGGTGTGGCCGCCCGCGGCCGCGCCGGCGCTGTCACACGTGGGGCCCATCACGCACAGCGTTCGCGACGCGGCGCTGGTGCTGTCCGTGATCGCGGGCCGCGATGCGCGCGACGAGGCTTCGCTGCGCGCTCCGGCGCCGGAGTTCGAAGCCGGCCTCGCGCAAGGCGTCGCCGGGCTGCGCATCGGCTGGTGTCCCTCGTTCGGCTACGGCAGCGCGGAGGACGAGGTGCTGCAGGCGTGCGAGCAGGCCGCGTGCCAGCTGGAAGCGCAGGGCGCGCTGCTCAAGGCCGTGCCGCCGCCCTTCGCGCGCGATCCGGCGCCGGCCTGGAACCGGCTGTTCTATGGCCGCATCGGCGAGCGGCTGGCCGAGCTGGCGCCCGACCCGCAACGCCGCGCGCTGGTGAACGCCGCCCTGCGCGAAGCCGTCGACGCGCTCGCCGCCTTCGGCCCGCCGGTGGAGGCGGAGCTCGCGGCCTTGCGCGAAGACACGTGGGTGCACACCCGGGCCGTGTTCCGCGAGGTCGACGTGCTGCTCACGCCCACGCTGCCGGTCACCGCGCTGCCGGTGGGCGTCGACGTGCCGCCCGGCCATGCGGGCCGCAACGCGGTCGACTGGTCCTACTTCACCTATCCCTTCAACCTCACCGGCCACCCCGCGGCCTCGTTCCCGGTGGGATGCGATCGCGCGGGGCTGCCGATCGGCCTGCAGCTCGTCGCCCCGCTCGATGGTGGCGAGGCCGCGATCCTGCGGGTGGCCGCCGCGCTCGAACGGCTGCGGCCCATCGCCCTGCCGCCTCCGGAGGGCCTGCGCGAACGGGCGTGAGGGCGGGCGGCCGGAAGCAGCCATGATCAAGGACCTCTGGTACAAGAACGCGATCATCTACTGCCTGCACGTCGGGACCTACATGGACTCGAACGGCGACGGCATCGGCGACTTCGAGGGCCTGTCGCGGCGGCTGGACTACCTGCATGGCCTGGGCGTCACCTGCCTGTGGCTGATGCCGTTCCAGAAGTCGCCGCGCAAGGACGACGGCTACGACATCAGCGACTACTACCAGGTCGACCCCTGCTTCGGCACCCTGGGCGACTTCGTCGACTTCACTACCCAGGCCAGGCAGCGCGGCATCCGCGTGATGATCGACCTCGTCATCAACCACACCAGCAACGAGCATCCGTGGTTCCAGGAGGCCCGCAAGGACCCGGCGTCGAAGTACCGCGACTTCTAGGTCTGGTCCGACAGCAGGCCGAAGAACGCCGACGAGGGCATGGTGTTCCCCGGCGTGCAGAAGACGACGTGGACGCGGGACCCGGTGGCCGGCAAGTACTACTTCCACCGCTTCTACGACTTCCAGCCGGACCTGAACACGCAGAACCCGCTGGTGCTCGCCGAGATCCGCAAGATCATGGGCTTCTACCTGGAGCTGGGCGTGTGCGGCTTCCGCATGGATGCGATGCCGTTCGTGATCCAGACCAAGGGTGCCGACATCCGCAGCCGCGAACGCTACGAGATGCTGCGCGAGTTCCGCGAGTTCCTGCAATGGCGCCGCGGCGACGCGATCATCCTCGCGGAGGCGAACGTCGAGCCGAAGAACAACGTGCACTACTTCGGCGACGACGGCGAGCGGCTGCAGATGATGTTCAACTTCTGGGTCAACCAGCGCGTCTTCTATGCGCTCGCTACCGGCGACTCGCGGCCGCTCGCGAAGGCGCTGGAGCAGACGCGCGGGCGGCCGGAGAACGCGCAGTGGGGCCACTTCCTGCGCAACCACGACGAGCTCGATCTCGGCCGCCTCACCGGGGAGCAGCGCCAGCAGGTGTTCGACGCGCTCGGCCCCGACAAGAACATGCAGCTGTACGACCGCGGCATCCGGCGGCGCCTCGCGCCCATGCTGCGCGGCGACCGGCGCCGGCTGGAGCTGGCCTACAGCCTGATGTTCACGCTGCCCGGCACGCCGGTGATCCGCTACGGCGACGAACTGGGCATGGGCGACGACCTGGAACTCGCCGAGCGCAATGCCGCGCGCACGCCGATGCAGTGGTCCACCGAGCCGCAGGCCGGCTTCACCCGCGGCGACAAGCCGGTGCTGCCGGTGATCGCCGAGGGTCCTTACGGCTTTCGCAAGATCAACGCGGCCGACCAGCGCCGCGACAGCGACTCGCTCCTGAACTGGACCGAGCGCATCATCCGCATGCGCAAGGAGGTGCCCGAGCTCGGGTGGGGCGCGTTCACGGTGCTGGAGACCGGCAACGAGGGCGTGCTGGCGCTGCGCTACGACTGGCGCAACAACGCCGTGGTCGTGATCCACAACTTCCTGGGCGAGGCGACGGAGATCCGGTTGCGCTCCGTGGACGGCAAGGGGCGGCAGCTGATCAACCTGCTGACGCAGGACCACAGCCAGGCCGACGGCCGCGGCGTGCATCACATCGTGATGGAACCCTACGGCTACCACTGGTACCGTGCGGGCGGGCTCGGCTACCTCCTGGAGCGCACGAGCGCCTGAAGCCGGGAGCGGGCGTCAGCGCTGCGCCGGAGGCGAGCCACGACGCGAGCCACGACGCGAGCCACGAGACGCCCGGCGGCTCACGCCTTGGACAGCCTGCGCTCGGCCGCCAGCAGGCGGGCCACCCGGCGCGGCCCGCCTTCGACGGCCTCGACAAGGTCCAGGCGCGCGTAGCGGAACGCATCCAGCACGGCCAGCATGTCGTCGCCGACGGCGGTGTCGAGCCCGCGCAGGGTGCCCAGCGGCAGCGGCCGGTTGCTCCAGACCGCCGACAGGAAGACCAGGATGTCGCGGCCGTGGCGGGCGTCGCGTTCCTCGGCGCGGCGCAGCAGGCGGTCGAAGGCGGCGAGCCCGAGCTCGGTGGCCTCGTGCGAGCGGATCTCCTCGGCCAGCATGCGGGCGCGCTCCAGCAGCGTGCCCTCGTGGTCCACGCGCATGCGGTCGCCCCGGCCCACCACCAGCTGCACGCGGTTGATGCGCTCCAGGCTGGCGTGGTGGCGCCGCTGGCGTTCGACGTTGTCCATGGCCGCTTCCCCTTGGTCGCGCCGGCGGCTGGCGCGCGCCGGTCCTGCGTTCTTCTAACGCAGGACGCCGTCGGCTGTTAAGAGGGCATTCGCGGGGCCGGCCGGGCGAACGTTCTGTCACCGCTCGTACCCTGGCCACCACATTCCCCAGTCGCCGCAGGCCCGTGCGCTGGTCACGCCGGCCGGGCTCGGGTACTGTGGGAACCTGCTCCGGGAGCCTCGATGGAATTTCTCAGCAACCTGCACACCGACGTCAAACTGCTGCTCGTCGCCGGCGCGCTCGCCCTGCTGGCGGCCCTGGTGAGCGCGACGAAGAAGAACGAGTACCGCTACATGACGCTGTTCACACTCGTCATGCTCGGCGCCGGCTACCGCTTCTACGCGCACGAGCGCGAGGACGAGGCGCTGGCCCAGGCGCAGGCGCGTGCGAGCGCCCGCGCCGAAGCGCCGCTCGATGCGGCGCCGAAAGGCAGCAGCACGCGCACGAAGCCGCACGCGCGCTGAAAGCGCACGCGCGCTGCATCAGGATCCTCAGAGCCCGTGGTGGCAGTTGCCCGCCGTGGCCTTGGGCATGTCGGTCGTGCTGGTGGGCACGCCGTCGTCGACGCCCAGCGCGGTTTCCTGCACGCCGCCGCCCGCGGGCAATTGCGTGTTGCGCTGCGCCACCGGCAGCGGTGCGCCGCTTTCCTTCGCGCTGTGGACCTGCGGCGCCATCGAGGGCGTGGTGAGCAGGCTGCCCGCCAGCGCGAGGCCGCCGAACACGGCGAACGCGGTGGCCCCGGCCCAGCGCGGCCGCGCCGAGCTCTGCCCCGGCGGCTGCGCGACCCCGCCGACTTCCAGTTCAGGTTGCTGCTGACGAACGAGGTAGCACATCGCGAGCTCCTTCGACATGGGGGCCGCCAGTATGGACCTGCCACGCCCGGATGCAAGGCGTTCGTGATTGCAAGAAATGAAGCCGCGTACGGACGAGGATGCAGGCGCCTGCGGCCGGCTGCGGGGCGCCGCCTCGGATCTTCAGCGCAGCTGCGAAGGACGGGCGCGCTGCCCGCGCGGCTCGGGCGGGAAGGTGAGCGTGGTGAGTTCGGATGCGCCCAGGTCGTCGGCGGCGCGCCGGTCGGAAATTTCCGCGACCAGGCGGCGCAGGCCCACCAGCAGCACGCCCGCGACCAGCACCACGCTGGTGGCCAGCAGCGGGCGGTGGACGAGGGCGCCCACGCCCAGCAGCGCCGCTGCGGACAGGCAGGCCAGCAAGGCGAGTGCGGCCAGGCTGGCAAGAAGCTTCAGGAAGGCGGTCTCGGGGGTACGTCTGTTGTGGAACATGTCGGGCCTCCGTGCCTGTTGTAGCGGTCTCGCTCGGCCATGACAAGGTGTCAGGGGTGCCGCCCTCCTCCATAGGAGGTCTCGCAACAACACTCGGGTACCGGATTGCGTGCGCCAGTTCACGGATTGCACCGCTTCGGTGCCCGGCGCTCGGGGAAACCCGGGTCGCACAGGCGGCATTCGGGCCGGAGTGCACACGATCTTCTACTGCCGTACATTGGCTTCCCGTTGCGCCACTGCCGCGCGCCGTGAAGGAGGGGACATGGTCAGGAAGCTCGTGCTCTTGCTGCTGCTGCTGCTTTCCGCCTGCAGCAACCTGCCGCCGCCGCAGCGTGCGGCTTCGCCTTGCGACGCGGGCGAGTCCAGCTACGCCTGCCAGGTCGAGCGCTATCACAACATCTCCGGTTGACGCGGGGCCCCGGCTGCATGGGCCTGTCGGAGCTCGTCCAGCCGCCGCGCACCGTGGGCTGGACGGCCTGCGCCATCGCGCAGGCCGTGCGCACGGGCGCCGTGGCACCGCTGCAGGTGGCGCGCGAGCACCTGCAGCAGATCGCATTGCACGACGCGGCGATCGGCGCCTTCCAGCGGGTGCGCGGCGAGGCGGCGCTGCGCGAGGCGGCGGCGCTCGCCGCGCACCCGCAGCTCGCATCCCTGCCGCTCGCGGGCGTGCCGGTCGCCATCAAGGACAGCATCCAGGTCGCCGGCGAACCGATGCGCCTGGGCTCGGCCGCCAGCTCCGACGCACCGAGCGCCGCCGACCACGAAGTGGTGCGCCGGCTGCGCGCGGCCGGTGCCATCGTGCTCGGACTCACGCGCCTGCCGGAGCTGGCCCTGTGGCCCTTCACCGATGGCGCGCTCGGCACCACCCGCAATCCCTGGAACCCGCAGCGCACGGCCGGCGGATCGTCCGGCGGCAGCGCGGCGGCCGTGGCCGCGGGGCTGGTGCCGATCGCGCACGGCAACGACGGCCTCGGCTCGGTGCGCATTCCCGCGGCGGCCTGCGGCGTGATCGGCTGGAAGCCGGGCGAGGGCGTGGTGCCGGCCGACATCGGCAGCCACTCCTGGTTCGGCATGGCCTGCAACGGCGCGCTGGCCACCACCGTGGCCGATGCCGCGCTGATGGCCAGCGTGCTGGCGGACCGGCCCGAGCTGGCGGAAGTGCCGGCTCCGCCCGCGCTGCGCATCGCGCTGGCCACGGCCAGCCCGGTGCCGGGCGCGCGCACCGACCCCGGCGTCGAAGCCGCGGTGCGCGCAGTGGCCGGCGCGCTGCGCCGGGCCGGTCATGCCGTGGAGCCGATCGCGCTGCTCGCGCCCACCGGCGTCGCGCTGTCGGTGTTCGCGCACTGGTTCGCGGGTGCGGCCGACGATGCGCAGCTGCTCGCGCAGCCGCAACGCCTGTTGCCCCGCAGCCGCCGGCACGTCGCCGCCGGCCGCGCGGTGCGGTCGCTGGGGTTGCTGCGGCCGGGCGCCCGCGAGCGCTGGCGCCAGCGGCTGGAGGCGATGCTGGCCGGCTTCGACCTGCTGCTGACGCCCACGCTGGCCAGCCCCGCGATCGCGGCGCAGGGCTGGGCGGAACAGGGCTGGCTGGCCAACCTGCGGGCGGCGCTGGCCTTCGCGCCTTTCACCGGCGCGGCCAATTTCGCCGGCTTGCCGGCCTTGAGCGTGCCGGCGGGACTGCTGCAAGGGCTGCCGGTCGGGGCCCACTTCGTCGGGCGTGCGGGTTCGGAGGGTTTGCTGTTCTCGGTGGCGGCGCAGGTGGAAGGGGAGAGGCCGTGGGCGCGGCTGGCGCCGCGCTTGCAGGGCGGCGGCTAGCGCATTCGGGCGCGCGCCGGGGCCCGCGCCGGCGCCCGCGTGTTGGCCGCGAACAGTTCCGAAGGCGCGGCCGGTTGTTCCAGCGCCGCGGGCGCGGTGGCCGAGGTGTCCATCTGCGCCGGCAGCGCGGGGAAGGCGCGCCGCAGGGCCTGGCGCGAGAGCAGCTCGTGAGACTTGCAGCGGACGCAGAAATAATGGCGGCGACCGGGCACGAACCGCATCCAGAAGGAGCGGTTCAATCGCACCAGGTAGGCGACGCCGCAGTCGCACAGGGTCAGTCTCATCGCGCTCTCCGCTTGAAGCTGAGAGAAATGTTACTCACGAGACGTTTAGGGACCAATGGACGAAAGTGCCTTTTACATGGCCCGTCCGTCGTCCCCTGCGCCGACAGGCCGGTCTAGACTGGCGGCCAGCATTCCGGGGAGGGCGCACATGCCAACGAAAGTGTTCACCAGCGGCCGCATTCGCAAGGCGGACTACGATCCCGCGTCGCGCCAGCTCGAACTGCATTGGGAGGATCGCTCGGTGCTCGCCTACAAGCACGTGCCCGAGGAGGTGTTCCGCCGCCTGTGCAGCGCGCCGAATCCCGCCACCTACTGGGAGGACCGGATCGCCGAGGAGTACCCCAAGGGCACGCCGCGCCGCCAGCCGCCTTCGCCCGAGGGTGGCAAGACCCTGCGCGACCTGTTCGGAGGCGACGCCGACTGAGGAGTGTTACAGGCGCGCACGATTTCACCATGCGTTGCAGGGGGGAGGCACCTTCGGGCGTTAATTCCCACCGCACGCGCGGGCTACGCTGGCCTGCAGCCAGGGAGACAAACATGCCAGAGAACCGACGCGCCGTGGCGGTGGCGCTCGCAGTCGCGCTGCTGCCTGCAGTGACCAGCGCCGACGGCGATTCCGACGACCGGGTCGCATCCTGCTGCGCCGGCCGCGTGGGGGCCTACCGCAACTACACGATCCAGGTGCTCGCGAGCTGCTCGCGCTGGGTGCAGGTGCGCTACCGCGAGAGCATCTCGATCGTGGACCTGCAGAAGCTGCACGACTGCGTCGAGAAGGGCCTGCTCGAAAGCCGCACGCAACTCGACGCCGCGCTGCGGGGGCTGCGCGGGAAGGCGGCGCGCGAGGCGCTGCGGGCCTACCAACTGAGCTTCGAGAGCGCGCTCAACGGCGTCGAGCCCACGGTGGAAGAACAGGCCGCCGCCTACGACCAGCGCCAGATCTCGCTGCGCCACCTGCTGGCGCACGCCTGGACGCGCTACGAGCTCGAAGAGAGCTGAGAAGCCGTTCTCAGGCCCCGGGCCCGCGCTGCCGGCCCGGGGCCGCGAGGCCATCCACCAGGTCCTGCGGCTGCAGCATCGCCGCGCGCACCAGGCGCGCGGTGGCGTCCTGGTGCAGGGTGGCGCGCAGGCGCGGCGCGTGCGTGAGCGCCTCCCACACGGGCTGCAGCTGCGCGTCGTCGGGGGCGCCGCCTTGCGCGAGCTGCTGCGCGTAGGCCAGGCTGGCGGGCTCCGCTGCGAGCACCGCCTTGCTGGCCGCGGCCAGCCACTGCGGCTGGGCCTCGGCCGGGGCCGTGCAGCAGTAGATGACGTGCGCGGGCAGGCCGCGGGCGGGCGGCTGCAGCTCGCGCAGCGAGGCGCCGAGGATGCGCACGGGCCCGTCCGCGCTGGCGAAGTCATAGGCCTGGTCCGCCTGCGCTTGGGCCAGCCGCTGCAGGCCGCGATGCAGGCGCGAGAAGTCGGAGCTGGCGGCGGCCGGCGCGGCCTTGACTTCGGCCAGCAGCAGGATCTCGGGCCCGCACGCGATGGCCGCGTCCCACTCGTCCTTCGCCTTGCCGCGCTCGCCGGGAAAGCCGCTCGGCGGCCGCAGGCTGCGCAGCACGCGACAGGCCGCAGGGGCGTGCGGCTGCAGCAGGGCTGCGAGCTGGCGGAAGGCCTCGATGGTGGCGCGCTCGGCCTCGGCGCCGGCGCGCGCGGCGCTGCGGCCCTGGGCCGCCGCGGCGCGGCTGCCGGCCGCGGGGCCGCGCTGTTCGCACAGCGCGAGATAGCGCTGGACGGCGGGG
>Ga0255338_1003622_pt1 | contig 18030 bp, 20 predicted proteins | sample MeOH1_35cm_T4_19_FD_203715 | JGI IMG/M metagenome (GOLD analysis project Ga0255338, IMG submission 203715) | Sandy soil microbial communities from University of British Columbia, Vancouver, Canada - MeOH1_35cm_T4_195 | ecosystem: Engineered > Artificial ecosystem > Sand microcosm > Unclassified ...
CACCGTCTGGGAGATCCCGATGCGCTCCCTCATCGACATGGCCGCCGACCGCGGCGAGTACATCGACCAGTCCCAGTCCCTGAACCTCTTCATGGAGAGCCCGAACATCGGCAAGCTCTCCTCCATGTACATGTACGCGTGGAAGAAGGGGCTCAAGACCTCGTACTACCTGCGCTCGCGTCCGGCGACGAAGATCGCCAAGACGACGGTGGCCGCCGTGGCCGCTCAGACCGCCCCCGTGGCGGCGCCCGTCTCGGACGCGGCCGCCGTCGCCTGCTCGCTGGAGAACCCGGAGAGCTGCGAAGCCTGCCAGTAAGATAACCCGCGACTGGTTGGAGGCCCCTCAGGGGCCTCCAACCGGTGAAATTTTTTTCCTCCTATCTGGAGACCCATCCATGATCCTCGACCCCGGCTTCAACCTCACCCTCCGCCCGATGAAGTACCCCGTGTTCTTCGAGATGTACAAGGCCGCCATCAAGAACACCTGGACCGTCGAAGAGGTGGACTTTTCCCACGACGTGACGGACCTCAAGAGCAAGCTCACCCCCGCCGAGCGCCACCTGATCCACCGCCTCGTCGCCTTCTTCGCGACCGGCGACTCGATCGTCAGCAACAACCTCGTGCTCAACCTCTACAAGCACGTGAACTCCCCCGAGGCGCGCGTGTACCTGTCCCGCCAGCTCTTCGAGGAGGCCGTGCACGTCGAGTTCTACCTGACCTTGCTCGACACCTACATCCCCGATCCCGCCGAGCGCGAGCTGGCGTTCGCCGCCATCGACAACATCCCCTCCATCAAGCGGAAGGGAGACTTCATGCTCAAGTGGATCGCCTCGATCAACACGCTCGACCGCATCGAGACCCAGGAGCAGAAGCGGCAGTTCATGATGAACCTGATCTGCTTCGCCTCGTGCGTCGAGGGCCTCTTCTTCTTCGCCGCCTTCGCGTACGTGTACTTCCTGCGCTCGAAGGGCCTGCTGAACGGCCTGGCCGGCGGCACGAACTGGGTGTTCCGCGACGAGTCCATGCACATCGCCGCCGCCATGGAGATCATCAAGACCGCCCGCGCCGAGGACCCGACTTTGTTCACGCCCAAGATGGAGCAGGACGTCATCGTCATGATGCAGGAAGCCATCGACTGCGAGATGGCCTTCGCCGAGGACCTCCTGGGCGGCGGCATCGCCGGCTTCTCGGTCAACGGGATGCGCCAGTACCTCCAGTGCGTCGCCGACCAGCGCCTGGCCAACCTCGGCATCAAGCCGGTGTACGGCTCCAAGAACCCGTTCAACTTCATGGAGCTGCAGGATGTGCAGGAGCTCGCCAACTTCTTCGAGCGCCGCGTCTCCGCGTACCAGACCGGCGTGACGGGCGCCGTCGCGTTCAGCGAAGAGTTCTAGCCTCAACCGATGGTGTCAGGCCTGTCGTTCTTCGCATAAGTCCGACTTGTGCAAAGAACGACAGGCCTGACACCTTTTTATCGAAACCCCTCCGAGGGGCCTCCCTGGGCCTTGTCACCTCTGTAACGATTCCTTAGAATCCCTGTGACCTAGGCGTTCCCCGGAGGTTGTTCCCCATGGGCTTCATCTCAGGATTTCTCTCGGCGCTCGGCCTCACCGGCGATCTCGGCTTCGCGGTCTTCACCCTCGCGATCTTCGCCCTGTTCATCTTCGTCTACAACTCGATCGTGATCGTCGGCGGCGTCCAGATCGCCGTCCTCGAGCGGCGCTGGCTCGGGACCTCGATGCCCGAGGGCCGCGTCGTCGCGATGGCCAACGAGGTCGGCATACAGGCCCGCATCCTCGGCCCCGGCCTCCACTTCCTGATCCCCTTCCTGTATAGGACGGAGAAGGCGCCCATGATGGTCGTGGCCGAGAACGAGGTCGGGTTGGTCGAATCGATCGACGGCGCGCCCGTGCCCCCCGGACGGATCTTCGGCAAGGCGCTGGGCAACCACAACCTGTTCCAGGACGGAGAGGCGTTCCTCAGCGGCGGCGGAGAGAAGGGCCCGCAGGTGCAGATCCTGCCCCCCGGCACCTACCGCATCAACCCCTACCTGTTCAAGATCGTCAAGCGCCCCGCTCTGCGCATCACGAACAACAAGATCGGCGTCGTCGTCGCCACCGACGGCCAGCCCATGACCCCGGGACGGCTCCTCGGCCGCAGCGTGAAGGGCCACGAGAGCTTCCAGAACGGCCAGGCCTTCCTCGAGGCGGGCGGGCAGAAGGGGCCGCAGATCGACATCCTGCTGCCCGGCTCCTACCGCATCAACACGGCGATGTTCTCCGTCGAGCTGCGCGAGGCGGTCGTGATCCCCGCGCAGAAGGTCGGCATGGTCACCGCCAAGGACGGCGAGCCCTTGCCCCCCTCCGAATACGTGGCCAAGTCCGTGCAGGGCCACAAGGACTTCCAGGACGGAGCCGCCTTCCTCCAGGCCGGCGGCCAGCGCGGGCCGCAGCTCGACTTCCTGAAGCCCGGCACCTACTACGTCAACCCGCTGATGTTCGACGCGACCTTCGACGAGGTCCTCCAGGTCCAGCGCGGCGAGGTCTCCGTCATCGTCTCCAACATCGGCAAGGACCCGGCCGGCATCGGCGCCGTGGTCGGGGCCCCCACGGCGAGGCCTGAAGACCGACTCAAGGACGGCATCGAGCGCTACGTCGTGGACTCCGGCTACCGCGGCATCCAGCGCGAGGTGCTCGGCCCCGGGACCTACTACCTCAATAAATTGGCCTACACCCCGCACATCATCCCCACGACCAACATCACCATCGACTGGGCCGAGGAGAAGTCCCCGACGCGCGGCGAGCGGGCGTTCAACCCGCTGTCCATCGTCTCCAAGGACGGCTTCCAGATGACCGTCGAGGTCAAGGTCATCCTGCGCGTGCTCCCGGAGCAGGCGCCGCACATGGTCGCGCGCATCGGCACCATCGACAACCTCATCGAGCACGTCGTGCACCCGCTCATCGACTCGTCGTTCCGCAACCAGTCGTCCTCGACCGAGGCGATGAAGTTCATGCAGGACCGCCACGAGGAGCAGCGCAAGGCCGGCGAGCACATCATGGCCGAGCTCAAGCGCTACCACGTCGAGTGCGTGTCCGTGCTGATCTGCCAGATCGTGCTCCCCGAGCGCCTGATGCAGACGCTCACCAACAAGGTCGTCGCCGCCCAGCAGATGTCGATGTTCGACTCCCAGCAGGAGGCCGAGGCCCGGCGCCGCGAGATGGAGAAGACGAAGGCGCAGGCCGACCTCCAGCCGAGCCTGGTCAAGGCCGAGATCGACGTGCAGATCGCGACCCAGGCCAAGCAGTCCATGATCACGAGCGCGGAAGGCCGCTCCCAGGCCACGCGGCTCGAGCAGGAAGGCATCGCGGCCGGCATCGCGGCCGTCGGCAAGGCCGAAGGCGAGAAGATCCTGGCGGTCGGCAACGCGACCGCCGAGGCGTACGTGCGCCAGGCGGCGGCGGTCGGACAGGGGCCGCTGGCGATGATCGAGGTCATGAAGCGCGTCTCCGACGGCAAGATCAAGATCACGCCCGACATCATGGTCTCCGGCGGCGGGGGCGGCAACGACGGCGCCTCGTCCAACATGCTCGCGGCGTTCATGGCGAGCCTGATGGGCTCGGGCATGAAGCTCGTCCCCCAGGATTCCGGCACGATCCCGGACAAAAAAGCCTGACGGTGCTTCAGTGAAGCCCTCCCCCGCCGTCGCCGTCTACCGGGGAGACGCCGTCACGGCCGCCGAGATATGCAGCGTCCTCGGCGGCAGCGGCGTCGACGCCAGGATGCAGACGACGTTCGGCTTCCGCGCCAGCGGCGGCCGGGTCATGGTGCCCTCCTCCCAGGCCGAGAGGGCCCTGGAGGTTCTCAAGGCCTACGGCTTTTTGCACGAGGCCGACCCCTCGCGCCCTCGCGCCGTCTTCACCGCGAGGGACGCGGCCCGGCTCGCCCAGGTCCTCGCGGTCATCCTCGGCTTGGCCTTCGTCTTGACCTGCGTCGTCCTCTGGGCTGCGCCGAAAGGCCTCGATACTCGACCTTTTTAGTCAGGTATGTTACAATCTGGCGTGCTCGCTTCAACCGCTCACGCCTTAGACGCCGTCAAGGTCGGGAACACCCCCCTGCTCGACGTGTCGTTCGCCTTCCCCGAGCTCGGCGACAAGGTCCGGATCGCCGCCAAGGCCGAGTGGGCCAACCCCGGCGGGTCGGTCAAGGACCGGGCGGCCTATTTCATCGTCAAGGACGCCCTGGAGACGGGGAAGCTCGCCGGCGGCAAGGTCCTGCTCGACTCCTCCTCGGGCAACACCGGCATCGCCTACGCGTGGCTGGGCGCGCGCCTGGGCGTCAAGGTGGCGCTGGCGGTGCCCGGCTCGATCGCCAAGCAGCGGCGCGCGATCCTCGAGGCCTACGGCGTGGAGCTGTTCTTCACCGACCCGCTCGAGGGTTCCGACGGGGCCATCCGCGAGGTCCGGCTCATGCTCAAGGCCGAGCCCGGCCGCTACTGGTACGCCGACCAGTACTCGAACCCGATGACCTGGCGCGCGCACTACGAGACGACCGCGGTGGAGATCTTCGAGCAGACCGCGGGAAAGGTCACGCACTTCGTCGCCGGCCTCGGCACCAGCGGCACCTTCGTCGGCGCCGGACGGCGCCTGCGGGAGCTCAAGCCCGGCGTGCGCCTCGTCTCGATGGAGCCGGACGGCCCGATGCACGGCCTCGAGGGCCTCAAGCACATGGAGACCTCCATCATCCCGAAGATCTACGACGACTCCGTCGCCGACAGCCGCATCGAGATCGCCACCGAGGAGGCCCAGGAGGCGGCCCGCGCGCTCGGACGCAGGGGCGGCATCCTGCTGGGCCCGTCCGGCGGCGCGAACCTCGCCGCCGCGCTGAGGCTCGGCAAGGACCTCGCGAAGCAGGGACGCGAGGCGGTCATCGCCACCGTCTTCGCGGACTCCGGCGAGCGCTACCTGGGCGAGAGGTTCTGGCAGCCATGAGCCTGAAGCTCAACCGGGCCGTCGAGGCCATCGCCGCGGCCACCTGCGAGAAGGCCTTCCCCGAGGAGGGCTGCGGGCTTCTCATCGGGCCGATACCCGAGAACTTCGAAGCCCCCGGCCGCGTCCTCGCCATCGACGAGGCCCGCCCGCTGCCCAACGGCTGGGACGCCTCGGCGAAGACGAACAAATACCTCATCGACCCGAAGACCCTGGCCCGAGTGGAGGCCGAGCTGTCGGGGACGGGCCGGGGCGTGGTGGGGTTCTTCCATTCCCACCCGACGGTCCCGGCGTGGCCCTCCCCCTTCGACCTGACCATGGCCATGCCGTGCTGCAGCTACTGGATCCTGCAGGTCAAGGACGGCAAGGTCGCGGACTCGCGGTCGTGGCAGAGGACGGAGGACGGGCGCTCGTTCATAGAAGAAGAGATCGTACTCGAAGGATAATCATGAGCATAGACATCAGATTGCCGACCGCGCTTCGCGCGTTCGCGGATAAGCAAGAGAAGGTAAGCGTGGACGCCGACAGCGTCGGGGACGCTTTGGAAAAGCTCTTTATCAGGCACGAACGGCTGCGTCAGCAGCTTCTATCGCCGGACGGGAAGCTTCGCTCGTTCGTCAATGTTTATGTCAACGAAGACGATGCCCGAGACAAGCAAGGCCTGGCGACCCCCGTCAAAGACGGCGACACCATCCTGATCGTTCCCGCGATAGCCGGCGGCTCCGCCGTACTCGAGCTCGAGCTCACCACGGCGGAGAAGGCCCGCTACCACCGCCACCTGATCATGCCCGAGGTGGGCGCCGAGGGGCAGAAGAAGCTGAAGAACGCGTCGGTGCTGTGCGTCGGCGCGGGCGGGCTCGGCTCGCCGCTGGCGCTGTACCTGGCCGCGGCCGGCGTGGGGCGCATCGGCATCGTCGATTTCGACACCGTGGACGAGTCGAACCTCCAACGACAGATAATCCATGACACCCAGTCGGTCGGGACCTCGAAGTTGAAATCGGCGGAGAAACGGCTCAAGGGGCTCAACCCCAACGTCGCCGTGGAGCTTCACGAGACCCGCCTGACCTCGGCCAACGCCGTGGAGCTGTTCAAGCGCTACGACGTCATCGCGGACGGAACGGATAACTTCGCCACTCGGTATCTCGTCAACGACGCCTGCGTGTTGACCGGGAAGCCGAACGCGTACGGCTCGATCTTCCGCTTTGAAGGCCAATTGTCCGTGTTCGGCCTCAAGGACGGCCCCTGCTACCGCTGCCTCTATCCCGAGCCCCCGCCCCCCGGGCTCGTCCCCAACTGCGCGGAGGCCGGCGTCCTCGGCGTGCTGCCGGGCGTCATCGGCACCATGCAGGCCGTGGAGGCCCTCAAGCTCATCCTCGGCATCGGCCGCCCGCTCTCGGGGCGCCTGATGCTGTACGACGCCCTCGAGCAGAGCTGGCGCACGCTCAAGGTGAAGAAGGATCCCGCTTGCCCCGTGTGCTCGGAGAACCCGACCATCAAGGCGCCGATCGATTACGAGGCCTTCTGCGGCCTCAAGGAGAAAACCGTGTCCATCCCCGAGATATCCGTCCAGGACCTGAAGACGAAGCTCGACAAGAAGGAGAAGTTCGTCCTGCTCGACGTGCGCGAGCCCCACGAGTACGAGATCGCCAAGATCCCCGGCTCCACCCTCATCCCGCTGGGCAAGCTGCCCGAGCGCTTCGGCGAGCTCGACAAGGGCGCCAAGCTCATCGTGCACTGCAAGATGGGCGGCCGCTCGGCGAAGGCCGTGCAGTTCCTGCGCGAGAAGGGCTACGACGCGACGAACGTCGCCGGCGGCATCAACGCCTGGTCGGAGTCGATCGACCCGTCCGTCCCGCAATATTAGGATGAGCCTCCGCCGCCCTCTGCTCGCGGCCCTCGCGGCCCTGGCCCTCGTCCCCGGCGCCTGCAAGCCGCGCCCGGCGGTCCCCGAGATCACGGTCTCGGAGCTCAAGGCGAAGATGGATCGCAAGGAGAAGTTCGTCCTCCTCGACGTGCGGGAGCCGCGGGAGTACGCCAAGGCGAAGATCGAAGGCTCGACCCTGATCCCCCTCGGCTTCCTCGAGTCCCGCCTCGGCGAGCTCGACAAGGGCGCCAAGCTCGTCGTGCACTGCAAGGTGGGCGGGCGCTCGGCGTCGGCGGTGAAGCTCCTGCGCGAGAAGGGCTACGACGCGGTCAGCCTCGCCGGCGGCATCGACGAGTGGTCCAAGGCGATCGACCCGTCCGTCCCGAGGTACTGACATGAGCGAAGACCTCTTCTCCGTCATCGATCCCGATTCCGCCCACCGGATCCTCGGATCCGGGACTCCCGGCCAGCTCGTGGACGTGCGCGAGGCGGGCGAGGTGGACACGGTCCGCGTCGAGGGCGCGCTGAACCTCCCGCTCTCGCGCCTGAAGGAGCTGGCCGGCCGCCTCGACCCGAAGGTCCCCGTCTATCTCCTGTGCCGCTCCGGCTCGCGCGCCGCCTCGGCCGCGTCCCAGCTCAAGGCGCTCGGCCACCGCGACGTCTTCGTCGTCGGCGGCGGCCTCAACGCCTGGATGTCCTCGGGCAAGCCGGTCGTCCACGGCGAGCGCAAGGTCTGGAGCCTGGAGCGCCAGGTCCGCTTCGTCGCGGGCTTCCTGGCGTTCGGCGGCGCGGTCCTGGGGTTCACGGTCAGCCCGCGCTGGTTCTATCTCTCGGGCTTCGTCGGCGCGGGCTTGATGTTCGCCGGCGTGACCGACATCTGCACGATGGCGCTCATCCTGGCCAGGATGCCGTGGAACAAGGGCTCCGGCGGCTCCTGCGGTAGATAGGGGCGCATGCCCGAGCTTCCCGAGGTCGAGACCGTCCGCCGGGTCCTTCAGGAGAGATACGCCGGAAAGGTCATCACGGCCGTCGCGCTCGGGAAGCCGACCTTCTATCGCCCGCCGCCGCTGGCGGCGATCAAGATACTCAGCGGCGGTTCCATCGCGTCATTCGAGCGCCGCGGGAAATACTTGATCGTCGTCATCGAGGATCGCGGCGAGGTGATCTTCCACCTCGGCATGTCCGGTCGCATCACCGTCGGCGGCGAGAGCCCGCACGTGCGCTTCCAGATGTGGATCGGCACCGAGGCCGTGCGCTTCCACGACTCCCGCCGCTTCGGGCGGGTCGGCTGCCCGCTGCCCGCGCTCGGCCCGGAGCCGATGGATCCCGAGTTCACCGCGGACTATCTCTGGAGGATCCTGCGCAAGCGCACCGCCCCGGTGAAGGCCCTGATCATGGACCAGAAGCTGATCGCGGGGCTCGGGAACATCTACGCGACGGAGGCCCTGCACGCGGCGCGGATACGGCCGGGCCGCGCGGGAAAATCATTGAGCCGGGCCGAGTCGGACAGGCTCGCCGCCGCGTGCCGGGACATCCTCGTTCAAGGAGTGGCCGCCGGAGGCGCCACGCTCGACGACGAGGCGTTCCTCGACCCGCTCGGCCGCCCGGGACGGATGCAGATGGGCGTGATGGTCTACGGGCGGAAGGACTGCGGGACCTGCGGCGGGGCCGTCATCGGCACGCGCAAGAGCATCGGCGGGCGCGCCAGCGCCTACTGCCCGTCCTGCCAGCGTTAGCGACGGCCGCGGAGCGCGTTATCCAGCGTCGAGCGCGCCGCGCGCGCCCGCAGCGGCGCCGGGCGCCTCTTCTCATAAAGGTACATCGCGGTCAGGATCGCGGCGGGCACGGCGGCCAGAAGGGTGAAGGTCATCGGGATTCTCCGGGAGATCGAAGCGTCGACGGAGGATAGCCCGGGAACCCGTTTCCGTCAAGACCCGTCAGCCCGCAGACCTGCCGTCGACGCGATACGCTCGCTGCTATCGCCGCCTTGTCGATGTACGTGGCCATAGAAAACGAGCGATATTTCGAGCCGCGCCGAGCACCGGCGAAATAGGGGACGGGTCTACTGAGGGTTGACGGGCCCGAAATAGTCCGCGAGGTCCGAATGGCGCAAGGCCTCGTGAAAGCGCTCGACGGTCGCCGCCGTTTCGCCCGCCTCCGGGATGCGGAGCGGCTCGGCGGGGCGCCAGGCGGGCTTGAGGCCGCGCCGGACCTCGTTTCTCCTGCGCCACGCGGACACGGCCGGGGGCACGATCATGAACAGGATCGGGAACAGGAACACGGCCGCCGCGAGAGGGACGATGAAGCCTTCCATGCTGTCAGCGTAAAACGGCGGGCCCCCTCCGTCAAGGGCCTATCATGACTGTTTCCGGAAACAGTTTCGCGCTCACCCCTTGACAAGATCGCGGCGCGGGGCTAGAATACTACTGTACTAGTTCACTAGTACACTTGACATGATCCGGATCGACCCCCTGTCGCCGACGCCCCTCAACGAGCAGATCAAGTCCGGCCTGCGCGGGCTCATCGCGCGCGGGGCGCTCAAGCCCGGCGAGCCCGCGCCCACCATCCGCCCGCTCGCGGAGGCGCTCAAGGTCAACCCGAACACTGTCGCCCGCGCCATCCGCGAGCTCGTGCTCGAGGGCGTGCTCGAGACCAAGCGCGGCGAGGGCACGGTCGTCGCCGCCGGCGCCCCCCGCAAGGCGTCGGACGGTCTGGCCGGGGTCCGAGACGGCCTGCGCGAGGCGCTCTCGCAGGCCCGCCGCGGAGGCCTCGATTGGGACGACATCGCCTTGCTGGTCCGGCGCGCCGAGAGGGAGGACCTATGAACGCCCTGACTTTCCATGACGTGACCCGGACCCTCGGCGGCCGCCGCGTCCTCGACGGCGCGTCGGGCGCCGCGGAGCAGGGCAAGGTGATCGGCCTGCTCGGCCGCAACGGCGAGGGCAAGACGACCTTGTTCAAGGTCCTGCTCGACCTGCTCGCCGCGGATTCCGGCGAGGTCGAGGTCCTGGGCCTGCGCCCCGACGGCTCGGGGCGCATCCGCCAGACGACGGGCTACATCCCGGAGCGGCCGTCCTTCCATTCCTTCATGAGCGTCGCCGAGGTCCTCGCGCTGCGCGCGAGCCTGTTCCATAAGTGGGACGCGTCCCGCGCCTCGGCGCTGTGCGCGCGGCTCGGGCTCGACCCCGCGACGCGCCTCGAGGGCGCGAGCAAGGGCACGCTCGGCAAGCTCGCCTGGGTGTGCGCCGCCGCGCACGACCCGGCGCTGTACCTGCTCGACGAGCCGACCTCGGGCCTCGACGCGCTCGTGCGCGAGGAGGTCCTGTCCGGCCTCGTGAACGAGCTCGGCGAGGCCGGGAAGACCGTCCTCGTCACCAGCCACCGCATGGACGAGCTCGCGGGCCTGCTCGACGAGGTGTGGGTGATGGCCGGAGGGAGGATCGTCGCCGCCTACGCGCTCGACGCCCTGCGCGCCGACGCCTGCGTGGTCGGCGGCCGGCTGCGCTCCGCGGACGCTCCCCCCGCCGTCCCCGGGGCGATCCCGCTCGGCGGCGAGGGCCTGGTCCGCTCCTGGGCCGTCCTCGACCGGGCCGCGCGGGAGCGGCTCCTCGGCTGCGGCGCCCTGGAGTCCCCCTCGGTCGAGCCCCTCCCGCTCGACCGGGCCTTCTCGCATCTGCTGTCCTTGAAAGGAGGAGAACTCCGATGAACATCCCCCTGATGCGTCTCGAGCTGCGCCGCAACCGCCTCGCCGCCGCGAGCGCGGCGGCCGCCTTCCTCGTCACCTTGCCGGTGTGCCGCCTCGTCTCCGCCGCGACGGGGCTCGAGCTCAGGCTCAGCCTGGACGCGGCCCTGACCGCCTGGGTCCTGCTCGGCGTGCCCCTGGCCGCCGCGCTCATCGGCGCGGCCTCCGGAGCGTCCGCGGCCTCGCGGGAGGCGAACGATTGCGAGGCGCTCCTGCCCCCGTCCCCCGGGCGGCGCGCGCTCTCCTCCCTCGCCGCCTCCGTCCTGCTCGCCGCGGCCTTCGCCGCCTTCGTCCTGGCGACGGGCGCCGCGCTGGGCATGCCTCCGGGACGCTTCCTCTCGCCGGGCCAGAAGGCGTGGGGCGCGTCGTTCTGGTACGGCCTCGAGCTCTCGCCGCTGCTGGCGATCGCGGCGCTCGACGTCCTCGCCGGCGCCTGGACCTTGTCGCGCCTGCTGGGCCACGGCGTGGCCGGCGGGCTCCTCGCCCTCCTCGCGTCGGCGCTGACCGGCGCGGCCGTCGCCGTCTGCTTCGGCCTCCAGATCGAGCACTACGCCTGGGGCGCCTCCTGCCTGAAGACGGCCTTCGCCCTCGCCGCCGTCGGCGCGTTCGCGAAGGTCCGGGCCGGCGTCCTCGCGGCGCGCTGGTCCGAGCGCCGCACCGGCCCGAGCGGCCTGGCCGCCGTCCTCGCTCTGCTGCTCCTGCCCGCGGCCGCGATCTGGGGACGCGCGTGGACGGAGCTCCGGATGCTCGACGCCCGCGCCACCCCCCTCGAGGCCGAGGCGGTGTACCGCTACCAGTCCTTCGACGGCCGCTATCCCCGCGGAAGCCGCGCGCTCGCCGCGGCGGGCGAGGGCGCCGTGCTCCGGACCGTGCGCGGCGGCGTCTTGGTCGCGGACGCCGCGGGCGTCCGCGCTCTGGTCCCCGAGCAGAACTCCGGCCTGTCCGAGCTGCTGCTGGAGCCGTTCAAGGTCTGGGTCCACGGCGCCTGGCGCGACGAGAAGGGGGTCCTCTGGATCGAGCGCTACGTCAGCCCCAACACCGAGCTGTGGCGCGCCGAGGGCGGGAAGGCCGAGAGCCGCCGGATGACGGACGGAGGCTCGTTCTCGATGATCGCCGGGGTCCCCCTCAAGCACCGCTATCCCGACGCGAAGCGCCTGCTCCTGGCGTCCGCCTCCGATTATTTCGCCCGCGGCGACGGCGCCGAGTGGTCCGAGGGCTACAAGCCCTTCCTGGCGCGACGCCGGCGCGAGGCTCCGGCCGGGATCGTCGGCTGCGGCGGGCGCTGCCTCGAGGCGGGCGGCCGGCGGTGGAAGCTGCCGGGCGCCGCGTTGGACCCGGATCCCGTGTATCCCGACGAGGCCGGCGGCGGGCGCGCCTACCTGGTCCCGGTGCGGACCGCCAAGGGCGAGGAGGTGGCGCTGTGCCGCGCGGACGGCACGACCGAGATCGCCTGGCCTTTGCACGGCTCGACCTATCAGGGCCTGCCCGACGGCACGCTCTTCTCCTTCGGCCCGGGCTCGACTCTGTGGGCCGTGGGCCCCGGCGGCGAGGTCGGGCAGCCGCTCTCTTACGCGCGGCTCGCCCGGGAGCTCGCGCAGCCGCGCGCCTCGCGTCCCGCGGTGATGCGCCTGGCGGAAGGGAAGGCCTGGCTCGTGTGGGGGGGCAGGCTCACGGTCCTCGACGGCGAGGGACGCGCCGTCCTGTCGCGCCCGCTGCCCAGCGGGATCGAGGAGGCGGTCCCGCTCAAGGACGGGTTCGTGTTCACGACCCACCGCTCGGCCTGGTTCTCGGACTGGAGCGGGGCGCTGCGCCGCGTGGAGAACCCCCGCTGACGCGCCTCCCCCGAAAACGGAGGCGAGCGGTTCCCCCCTCAGAGAGCCGCTCGCCGTCCGACGCCTTCAGGATAACACGCCCGGGCGCGGGCTCCAATGGAGGAAGGGCAAAGAGTTTATGATGCGCGCGTGACCCGACGTCTTCACCGCGTGTTTCCTTGACGGATCGCGATCCCGGGGCTATCCTTAGAGCACGGATCGACCATGTCCCCCACACCCCTTTTCCTGAGCGCCGCGAGGATCGAAGCCCTGGCGGCATTCCGCTCCCTGGAGCCCGACGCGGTCACCTTGCACCTCGCCGTCGACGCCGGCGGCCTGTATCCGTCGACCTTCCACCAGCTCGCCTCCGACGCCCGCCGCGACCCGCGCATGAAGACGCTCGGCCGCGACATCGACCGCATCGAGGCGTTCATCAAATCGGAGTTCGTCCCGGGCCCGCACCGCATGGCCGCCGTCTACTCCTGCGCGAAGCGGGGCCTGTTCGAGACCTTCGCCCTGCCGCAGCCCTTCAAGAGCACCTTGAGCGTCGGGGAGACCCTCGACCTCCGCCCGCTGACCGCCCTCGCCGGGCAGTACAACCGCTTCATGGCCTTGCTCCTCGGCCCGGCCAAGGCGCGCTTCGTCGAGCTCCACATGGGCCAGGCGGTCGAGCTCGAGGCGATGCGCGGCGACTTCGACGGTCTGGACGGCCTCGGCGCCGTCGCGCAGCACGCCGCGACCCTCGCCCGCGAGCGCCGGTTCGACCGGCTCATCCTGGGCGCCCCCGACGCGATCTCGTCGGCGTTCCTCCCTCTCCTCGATCCCGCCCTGCAGAAGGACGTCATCCTCGAGCCGGTGCTGGGGCCGGAGCGGCCCGTCGAGGCCGTGCTCGAGCGCGTGCTGCACAACGAGAGGCAGGCGCGCTCGGTCCGCGAGAGCGTCCTGGTGCACCGCCTGCTCGACGCGTCCCGCCAGGGCGGAGCGGTGATCGGCCTCGAGGCCGCGACGACCGCGATCCAGGAAGGCACGGCGGCGCGGGTGCTCGTGCGCGACGGCTACACGAAGATGGGGCGGGCGTGCCCCAAGTGCGGGCACCTGTCGGTGGCCAACCGCTCCTGCCCGTGGTGCTTCTGCCCGACCGACATGGTCCTCGACCTGGTCAGCGAGCTCGGCAACAAGGCGCTCGACGCGGGCTGCGAGCTGTACCGCATCATGCACGACGCGCGCTTCGACGGCGTGTGCCGCATCGGCGCCGAGCTCAAGGTGGCGGTCAACAAGCCCGCCGCCCCGCCCACCTCGCGCGCCCTGCGCGGCCACTTCGCGATGAAGGACGGCAAGCCGTCCCCGCTGCGCCCGCGCTGACGGCGCGGCTCAGGCCGGCTCGCGGCCGAAGTAGGGCAGCCCGGCGAATTCCGCGGCGTTGGACGCCGCGCGCGCTCCGTCCTCGGCGTCCCGGGCCCAGTAGACCTCCAGGTCCGCCCCGTCGTGGCGGCGCAGGCACACCACCCAGGAGAACCCGCCCCCGCCCAGGAGCAAGCGCCGGCGCTCGCGGCTGACCAGGATGACGGCACGGAACTCCTCGAGGTCCCAAGTCGCGTTGCCGCCGGACGAGTGCCCGCCGACCCCGAGGTAGCGCGCGACCATCCGGTGCTCCCGGTCGATGACGACCCGCGAGCGTCCGCGGAGGAACAGCCAGCCCGACGCCATGAAGGCGGCGCCGAGCACGAAGCGCACCGAGGGGACGAGGAGCGCGACGGGGTTGCGGTAGGCGTAGGCGGCCATGGTCGAGCCGAGCGTGACGATCATCTCCGCCGCGCCGAAGGAGGCCAGCGCGATGCCGGCCACGGCCGAGGTCGTGTCCGGGTCCTGACGGATCTCGAAGCGGGAACGGCTCGTCTTGATCATCTGCGTGGGCGGGAGGGCGATTTCAGTGTAGCCCCGCCCCCGTCGAGCGTCAAGGCCCAGCGGCCTTGACCGGGACCCCCGGGGAGGGTACACTCCCGCCATGGACGAATTCGTCGCGGCGCTCGGGGCGAAAGGAGTTCTCTCCCCCGAGGCCGCCCGCCGCGTCGCCGAGCTCGACGACCGCTCCCACCTCCCCCTGGCCCGCGAGATCCACGCGCTCCTCTACCTGGGCGCCGCCCTGATCCTCGCCGGCGTCGGGGCGACGGTGAAGGACCGCCTCGACCAGATCGGCCCGATGACGATACTCACGGCCGTGGGCATGGCGGCGGCGGCCTGCTTCGCCTACTGCTTCCGGTCTGCGGCCCCGTTCGCGCCGGGCAAAGCGGAGTCCCCGACCGCCGCGTTCGACTACGTCCTGTACCTCGGCTGCGGCCTGGTCGGCATCTTCTTCTCGTACCTCGAGTGGAAGTGGAAGCTGCTCGGCTCCTGGTGGGACCTGTACCTGTTCGGCTCCGGCCTCCTCTTCGTCGCGCTCTCCTACCGCTTCGACAACCGCCTCGTGCTCGCCACCGGCCTGCTGAACCTCGCCTCCTGGCTCGGCTTCCGGACCGGGGCCTGGCACCTCTTCGGCTCCTCGGGCGCCAAGCCCGCCTTGATCGCCTACGGCGCCGCGCTCGCCGCGGTCGGCTTCGCCGCGGCCAAGAGCGAGCTCAAGCCGCACTTCGAGGGGACCTATCGCACGCTCGGCGTCCACCTCGCTCTGGCGACCTTGCTCACCGACGCGACGCGCTTCTCCCGCCCGCAATACTGGATCCTGGCGGTCGCCTGCGCCGCGCTCGGCGCGCGCTCCATGAGCGAGCGCCGCTTCGACACCTTCGCCGCGGCGGTGGGCTACGCCTACCTCGCCTCGCTGGCGAGCGTCATCAATCTCACCGGCACCAAAGGCGCCGATGAATCGCTATGGATCATGCTGTTCAGCGCCGGAGGGGTGATCGCCGTGCTCCTGTGGGCGCGGGCGCGATTCAAGGAGACGGCCGCGTGAGGATATTCCCCCCCGACGAGGAGGAGCGCGCCTTCCGCCACGAGCGCCTGCGCGACTGGCGCGCCGCCGGCCTCCTGCGCGCGGACAAGACCGCGGAGGCGGAGGCGCTCGCGGGCGAGGCGCCCGCCCACGCCTCGTGGCCGCTGCGCGTCCTTCTGTTCGGCTTCGGGGCCCTGGCCCTGGCCGCGCTCTCGGCCCTCGCGCTCAAGGACCTCTCGGGGCGCGCCGATTCCGCCTTCGTCGCCTGGGTCCTGGCCGGCGTCGCCGTCGCGGCGGCCGAGGCGGGGATCAGCCGCCTCAAGGTCCGCCGCTTCGGCGCCGAGGAGGCCCTCGTGACCGGCGCCGTCCTCCTCGTCGCCTACGGCGCCGAGAGGGCGTTCTCGAACGGCACGCGCTGGCATTTCTCCACGGAGATCTTCTCGGCGACCTTGGCGCTCGGGGCCTGCGCGGCCTACCTGCGCTACGGCTACCGCCTGGCCTCCTTCGGCGCGGCCGTGGCGCTCGGCGTGTTCGTCGCCTCCCTGGCGTACGGCGAGCACGCCACCCGCGTCATGCTGGCCGTCCTCTACGCGGTCCTGCTCGTCGCCGCGACCGTCTGGCCGGAGCTCCCGCGCCGCGAGCGGGAACGCCTCGAGATCGTGCGGTTCTTCCTCGCGCTGTCGGTGCCGCTGTGCCTGAACCTGCGCCTCGAGAAGCTCTTCTACTCCTGGGCCCCTCAGCCCGTGACCGGAGCCTTCGGCCTGGCGACCTTCGCCGCGATTTTCCTGATTCCCCTCGCCTGGCTGGTCTGGGGGGCGCTCGACCGCTCCCGGACCATCCTGTGGGCGGGCGCCGTCGGGCTGCTCGTCGCCCAATGCTCGATCAAGCCCTACCTCGGCCTCAAGCGCAACGCCTGGGACCCCGCGGTGCTGGGGCTCGAGCTCATGGTCCTGGCGCTCGTCCTGAAGCGCTGGCTCGACGCGGGGCCCGGCGGACGGCGCGGCGCGTACTCCTCGGAGGCGCTCGGCGACCCGGGGCCCGGCGCGGCCGCCGGGCTGCTCGCCTCGGCCGTCGCCGCCTCGCACTCGTCGCCGCCCTCCGGCCCGGACCGCCCCAAGGGCGGCGGCGGGAGCTTCGGCGGCGGCGGCGCGTCGGGTTCGTTCTAGCCGTCCGGGCGCGAGCGCCCGGACGCAGACGTCGGTATGGAATAGACCTTAACGTCTAGAAGTAGCGGCGCACGCCGACGGCGCCGTCGAAGGTGCCGCCCTCGCTCGGCGCCAGGCGCAGGACCGGCGCCACCTCGGCGAAGAATTCGATGGGCTTCTTCGAATGGAACATCGAGACGCCGCCGACGAAGCGGATCCCGACGAAGGTCTCGCGCTCCGACTTGATCTTGAGGCCCAGCCCCGCGTACAGCGGCATGCGGTAGCCGGGGGCCTTGCGCGGCAGGACCTTGTCGAAGTTCTTGAGGAAGTCGGCGTCCATCGTGAACTCGCCGTCGGACACGCCGAGGTGGCTCTGCACCGCGTACACCGGGTCGAGCCAGTACTTGGCCGTGACGCCGAACGGCACGCCCAGGACGACGCCCGCCCCGAGCTTCGGGATCTCCTCGGCGCGGGCGGAGACGGCCGAGGCCATCAAGGCGGCGAGGAGCAGGTGTCTCATGACCACAGTTTACACCAATGGGACCCGTCCCCCATAGACCCCGGAACGCCGCGACCGCTATACTGAGGAGGCCATGAACATCCCCAAGCCCCTTCGCGCGGTCCTGGCGGTCCTCGCCGTGGCCGCCGCCTGCCAGACCGTGCCCTACACGAAGCGGTCCCAGCTCCTGCTCGTGTCGACCGACGAGGAAGCCGCCCTCGGCGAGAGCGCCTACAAGGAAGCCCTGTCGAAGGCCAAGATCTCCGGCGACGCCGCGGCGACGGACATGGTGCGGCGCGTCGGCCGGCGCATCGCCGCCGTGTCCGACCGGCCCGACTTCAAATGGGAGTTCAACCTCTTCGACGACCCCAAGACTGTCAACGCCTGGTGCCTGCCGGGCGGCAAGGTGGCCGTGTACAGCGGCCTGCTGCCCGTGACCCGGGACGAGGAGGGCCTGGCGGTCGTGATGGGCCACGAGATCGCGCACGCTCTGGCCCGCCACGGCTCCGAGCGCATGAGCCAGGGCCTGCTGGCCCAACTCGGCGGCGCCGCCCTGAGCGCGGCCATGGCGAGCAAGCCCGCGGCCACCCAGCGCGTGGCGCAGGAGGCCTACGGCGCCGGCGCGACCGTCGGCGTCCTCCTCCCCTTCAGCCGCGCCCACGAGAGCGAGGCCGACCACATCGGCCTGATCCTCATGGCCAAGGCCGGCTACGAGCCCGGAGCCGCCGTGGACTTCTGGGGCCGCATGGCGCGGGCCTCCGGCGGCAAGGACACGACGCCCGAGTTCCTGCGCACCCACCCCGCCGACGCGACGCGCATCGCGAGGATCGAGGGCGAGCTCCCCGAGGCCCGAAGCTACTACAAAAAGACCCCCTGAGAAGGCGGCTCCGGGGACAGCGGTCCCGGCGTGATTTTGTTACCATTAAAACATGATGAGCTCAACCGCGGCGGTCCCCGGCACGGCGCCTTCCTTCGATCTGGCGTCGCTCAACGTCATCCTCTCCAAGTACAAGGACTCCCATCTGCCCAGCTCGCTGTGGCAGATCGCCAACACGGCG
>Ga0255338_1003623_pt1 | contig 18030 bp, 12 predicted proteins | sample MeOH1_35cm_T4_19_FD_203715 | JGI IMG/M metagenome (GOLD analysis project Ga0255338, IMG submission 203715) | Sandy soil microbial communities from University of British Columbia, Vancouver, Canada - MeOH1_35cm_T4_195 | ecosystem: Engineered > Artificial ecosystem > Sand microcosm > Unclassified ...
GGCGTCCAGTCTTGTGAGTTTTTTCCGTAACGGTTTTTCAACAATTACATTCCTCGATATCGGTGCGTCTGTGACCAAGTCAATTGTATTTGGATTCACAATCGGACTCGTCGGAAGTTATAAAGGATACAATGCTACATCCGGAACCCGCGGTGTAGGTCGAGCAGCAAATCAGGCTGTGATACTTGCCATGTTCCTGGTATTTATTGAAGAAGTTACAATTGTACAGATTTCAAACTGGTTCAGGTAACATGGATGCTGTTCAACCACATACACAACCAGAGGCCGTGATTTCCATCCGTGGATTATCAAAATCATTCGGCGAAACAGATGTGTTGAAAGATATCAGCCTTGATGTTTTCAAAGGAGAAAACATGGTCGTACTCGGAAGGTCCGGATCCGGAAAATCAGTGTTGATCAAGATTCTGGTCGGACTGCTGCGCCCCGATAATGGCGAAGTGCGGGTACTCGGACAGGAAGTAGACAAACTTTCACAGAAAGATCTCGACAAACTACGCCTGCGCATTGGATTCTCCTTTCAGAACAGCGCGCTGTACGACAGCATGAATGTGCGTCAGAACCTGGAGTTTCCCTTGACGATGAATCGTCCGAATCTCACGCGACGTGAAATCGACGAGGCAGTGAAGGAGGCGCTCGATGCAGTCGGATTGGCGGACAAGCTGGAAGAAATGCCTGCGGATCTTTCGGGTGGTCAACGCAAACGTATAGGAATTGCCCGCACATTGATACTGAAACCGGAAATCATGCTGTATGATGAGCCTACATCCGGCCTTGACCCGATTACGAGTGAAGAAATCAACAAACTGATCCGGCAGGTACAAAAAAAATACAACACGAGTTCCATCGTCATCACGCACGATCTCACCTGTGCGCGGGAAACCGGGGATCGTGTGACCATGTTACTGAAAGGAAAATTTATCTGGACGGGTAAATTCCAGGAGGTATTCAGTTCCGGGGAAGAGGAAATCAAAAATTTCATTGATTATAATTTTATACAGTGAGTTATGAGTGAACCAAAAAATAAACGCGCAGTCGGAGTCGGGATTTTTATCCTCGTCGGGTTACTCCTGCTTGTCGGAGGTGTGTTCGTCATCGGCGATCAGCATTCCACATTTACCCGCAAGATTTCCGTCTTTACAATTTTCGGAGACGTGAATGGCGTGCAGGCCGGCGACAACATCTTTTTTTCTGGCGTAAAAGTGGGAACGGTAAAGAAGATCGAGTTCTATGGCAAATCACAGGTCAAGGTTATCATTAACATCAGTGTCGACGCTGTTCAGTATATCCGTAAAGACGCTAAAGTAAAAATCAGTTCCGACGGCCTGATCGGGAACAAGATCCTGGTGATTTACGGCGGTACCTCCCAGGCCGGACAGGTAGAAGAAGGAGATGAATTGCTGAATGAGCCGCTGCTGTCGGCAGATGAAATCATGGCCACGCTCCAGCAGAACAATCTGAATATTCTCGCACTTACCAATAAGATCAATTCCGGCGAGGGCACGATCGGCAAACTGCTGTACAGTGATTCGCTCTACAACAGTATTGAAGCAAGTGCAATGTCACTCGAAAATGCTTCGCGAAGTGCCCAGGTCCTGTTGTCTTCACTCGTTCAGTTCAGCAACAACCTTAACAAAGACGGAACACTGGCGCATGACCTGGTAACCGATACGGTTGTGTTCAATAATCTGGCTTCCACCATTCAGCAATTGAAACAGGTTGCAGATACTGCGCAGGTGCTGACTGATAATCTGAAAGACGCTCAGCAGAATCCGAAAACTCCGCTGGGAGTGTTAATGTATGATGAACAGGCCGGCGCGAGTCTGAAAAATGCAATCATCAATATTGAAAGCGGAACTGCAAAACTTGATGAAGACGCCGAGGCGGTGCAGCACAATTTTCTTTTGAGAAGATATTTCAAAAAGAAAGCCCGGGACAGCGCGAAATAAAAATTGAATTCATAACAGAGTAATTAAAATCCAAATAAAGTAACAAACTATCTCTGCCTGGTCAGAGAATAAATCTAGACAAAATGAAAACGCATAAAATATTGACAGGTGTTGCAGCTTTAGCAATGATCACGGCGTCGGCACAGGATAATAACCTGGTCATGAACGGATCTTTTGAAAATACGAATGGTAAAATTCACGGACGTGCCGAATACACCAAGGCCGACAGCATTTCAAGTTCGAACAATACTACCATTGACCTGTACAGCAAAGACGCGTGCGGTTCCGACTTCGATGTACCCGATAATTACATGGGCTCACAAGGAAGCAAGACCGGCGATAACTATGCAGGTATCACGGCGTATTACGGCCAGGACGGAATTCTGAAAAAGAATCCCGGCTATCGGAAATACAGTGAATATATTCAGTTCGTATTGCGTGAGCCGCTTGTGGCAGGAAAAGCCTACACGGTAACGTTTAACTTCAGTCTTGCAGAGCGCAGTGCATTTGCAGTATCGGGATTGGGAGTCTATTTCACCAAAGAAAAAATGGATGAGAAAAAGAACTCTTACCTGGATGTAACACCGCACATTATTGCAACGGAAATACTTTCGGATAAAGAGTGGAGCAGCTTTACGGGAACATACGTTGCAAAGGGCGGAGAACGTTACATGACACTCGGGTGTTTTGACGATTATATGATGGTCAGCAAAGTAATTCCTGAAAACACCAACAACTCACGCAAAGCGTATTATTTCATTGATGATGTGGGTGTGTCGCCGGCAATTATTTCCGATGACAATATCGCAACCATCCTCGCGGGCGGATGCTACCGTCTGAAGAACCTGAACTTCGAAACCGACAAGTCAGTGATTCTTCCTGAGTCGTACAGCGAACTTGACGGACTTGCCGGTTTTCTGAAGCAGTATCCGTTCATCGTTGTTTACATTGACGGACATACAGACAAAGTAGGAACAGATACGCACAATGAAGAGTTGTCACAATCCCGTGCAGATGCTATCCGCACCTATCTTGTGAAAGCAGGCGTTGCAGATACGCGCATGAAAACACGCGCCTTCGGAGAAACACAACCCATAGAAAATACCCAGCAACCCAGCCTGGAGAACCGCAGAGTAGAGATTACGATCTGCGGGCAGGAACCGGTGGGGGCAAAATAAAGCAGTGGTCTTACGATAGAAATAAAAAACCGTCCTGACGATGTACGTTGGGACGGTTTTTTTGTGGGCCCACTCGGGATTGAACCGAGCACCTGTGGTCCCGATAGCTATCGGGAGAGTCCGACGCCCTAACGGTATTTCGATTTTAGTTTTTCCGAGATCTCAGGATACTTAACGAGGTTCTCAAAGTAAACACGGCTTTTCATTCGCTTGACGTGCTTTTCGATTCTCACTGCCTGAGGATAGGATTCACATTCTATTACATAATATATGCTCCAATCATCCGCTTTCGCGGTGTACCGGTGCATTCCATATTGATGGAGATTGTGTTTCGTAATGCGTTCAGTGACGTCGTCGTGAGTACTACCCACGTAAAATCCATCTGCTGTTTTGCTATAAAGAATGTAGCAGCAATTCATATTAAAACTAAAAAGCACCGCCTTATGCGGTGCAGATTTTAGTGGGCCCACTCGGGATTGAACCGAGCACCTGCGGATTATGAGTCCGACGCTCTAACCAAATGAGCTATGGGCCCGAATTGTGTGATGGAGTGCAAAGATAACGTTTGACTGCCTACTGCCCACTGAACCACTGCCTACTTTTTTTACATACGTACCCCAATCACCAAAATATCATCCACCTGCTCATGCTCCCCTTTCCACGCCAGTATCGCTTCCTTCAATAAATTGTCCTGCTCTTCGCAGCTGCGTTCTGCAATCCCCGAAAGCATATCATAGAATTTCTTGACCATGAACTTCTTTCCTTTCGGACCGCCAAACTGATCCGCAAATCCGTCGGTGAAAATGTAAATCATCGTCCCCTTTTCTACTGAAAATGTATGGCCGGTGAAGTTCCGCTCTTCTTCGCCCTGCAATCCTCCGATCGGCATTTTATCGGCACGGACTTCTCTGAGTTCGCCATTGAGTACCATCACCAGCGGACGATTTGCACCGGCGTAATGCACTTTTCCGTTTGTAAAATCCAGACGAACGAGAGCAATGTCCATTCCATCCCGCGTTTCGCTTCCGGAGTCCTGGTGCAGCGCCGTGCGGATGTCTTTGTGAAGACGATTCAGAATCAGCGCAGGTTCTTTCTCGTTCTTCTGCCGCACAGCCTCGTTCAGCAAGGTGTTTCCGATCATGCTCATGAATGCACCCGGCACGCCGTGACCTGTACAGTCTGCAGCAGCAACCAATATCTCCGGCGATTTCGATTCGTCTGTTTTCGCCGCCCAATAAAAATCTCCGCTCACAATATCACGGGGGAAATACAATACAAATGAATCCGGCAGCAACGTCTTCAATTCCGTCCCGGAGGGAAGAATAGAATCCTGGATACGCTTCGCGTAATTGATGCTGTCGCGGATGTCCTTGTGCGCTGCCGATACTTTTTCTTTCTCCTCTTTCAGCTCGGATGTGCGCTCTTCCACCCGGAATTCGAGCACCTCTTTTTCCTTTCGCAGGTTTTTTTCGCGCTGACGGATGAACACCCACGTTCCGGAAATCAATGCAACAATGCATAGAATATAAAACCAGGTCGTCCTCCAGAACGGCGGATTGATAATCACTTTCACCTCCGCAATTTTTCCCGTCCATACATCGTCGTTGTTCGATGCCATTACCCGGAAAGTATATTCTCCCGGATCAAGATTCGTGTAAGTAACGTAACGCCGTGTGCCGGCTTCAACCCAATCTTCATCGAATCCGACCATCATGTATTTGTACCTGTTTTTCGCAGAGTTGGTGAATTCCATTCCGGAATATTCAAAAGAGAAAAAGTAATCGCGCCACGAAAGTTCAATTTTCTTCGCCACGCCGACATGTTCTTTCATCGGGTACGGATTGTTCATCACCGTGAAGGAAAGCAGCACAGCGTCTGCCGGAGTCTGGTTCACCGTAATATCTTCGGGATAAAATGCCGTGATGCCATTCGTTCCCCCGAACCAGAGTTTTCCGTCTCTCGTTTTGTAAACAGCGTTCTGGTTGAATTCATTTCCCTGTGTGCCGTCTTCATTTGTATAAACGCGCACCTCCTGTGTCAGCGGATCGAGCTTGCAGATTCCATGATTGGTACTGATCCACAATTCATCATTACTTCCGAAAATCATTGCGTTCACCGAATTGTTCGGAAGCCCATTTTTGTCGGTGAACTGCGTCGACCGGCCATCGTAGAGATAAAAAACCCCGTTGCCTCCTGTGCCGATCCATGTTCCTCCGCGCTTGTCCGGAAGAATTGCTGCAATACTTTCTCCGGGAGATTTCCACTCGAGACGGGCCTTACCGGTTTTCCTGTTGAAGATGTAAAGATGCCCCGTTGTATAACCGACACGAAGTTCATCCGCAGAATATTCGTTCAGAACGGTAATCGATGCATTTACACCTAAACTATCCATCTCCGGAATATTGAACGTGCTGAATGTTTTGGTTTCGCGATTAAACCGTTCTATAGCACGACCGCAACCGCACCACACTGTTCCGTCTGCATCACAGATCAACGCTGAAATTATACTGGTCTTCAGGTGTGTTGAATCCTCCTCCGGGAGATAACGATCATATTTCCCCGTTACCGGGTCGAGTACATACATTCCGCCACCGGTTGACCCCATCCAGATTTTTCCATCGTGGTCCCGCGCAAGGCATTGAATATTTGAACGCTCACCCGGTACATCATCACCAACATGTTTGTTCACCTGCTCATCAACAAGATCTGTCTGTGTGTTGATGTGCGCCGGCCCCGCCCCCGTGCCCACCCATAATCCGTCGGCTCCGTCTTCACAGAACGACCAGATGGTTTTCGAAGGCAGCGCTGTTGAATCATACGGATTGTAACGGTAATGCATGAACGCAGAAATCCTTTCGTTGAGCACATTTACTCCGCCCTGCCATGTTCCTGCCCAGATGTGATTCGTGCGGTCGACTCCAACGCTCCACACGTTGTTGTCGTTGATCGAACTGGGATCGCTGATGACGTTAATGTATATCTGTTTCTTTCCCGTCGCCGGATCGTACATGAACAATCCTGTTTCCGCTGTCGCCGCCCAGATTCTTCCGCTGTGATCTTCTGTGATGTTCCAGATCATTCCGCGCGGATCATCCGGATTATCTCCGACACTGATGTAAGACATCTTCTTTGTCTTCGGATCCCACTGCGCAATTCCCCTGCCCCACAATCCGATGTACACAAGGCCGCTCGATGCAGCACAGATTCCTCCGCGTGAATTTGGATGTATCAGCATTCCGTTCGCGTTGGAAAACAAAGTGAATTTTTTTGTCACAGGATCGTATTCATTCGTGCCGTTCGCCCATGTTGTGATCCACATGTGTCCATCAGGTCCGCATGATAAACCACGTGTATCGTTCCCGCTCAGCATTCCATCGGTCAGTGTTGCAGGAGCTCCGATATGTGTAAACTTCATCGTGGTTGTATTCAGGATACTGATTCCCGCATCGAGTGTGCTGATCCAGATATTACCCGATTTGTCTTCTTCAACATCTGTGATCAGATCGGAAATCGGGCCAGAATCTTTTCCTCCCATCGCAGGATAACGAACGAAGTTATTCGCCGCACGATCATACTTGCAGAAACCTGTGCGCGTTCCTAGCCAGAGATTTCCTTTGGAATCAGAAACAACTGCACGTACACTGTTCCCGGAAACAGAAAGTGAATCGCCATCAACCGGTTTGTAGATCACAAAATTGTATCCGTCAAACCGGTTCACACCATCCTGCGTACCGATCCACATGAATCCGTAATTGTCCTGCCTGAAACAGTAAACAGAATTCTGGGAAAGTCCATTTTCAGTAGTGTACTGACGAAAACGGGCGGCGCTACCCGCAAACAGGCACGATGCTGACAACATCACTGACAAAAGCCCGACAATAAGCCGTTTCAACACTATGGATTTTGTCCAAAAAAGTACAAAACCTATTTGAAATAAAATATTAAGTATTCCGTAAACGACATAAGAGAGGAGTTTGGAGGGTCGGGGGAGGAGAAACAAGGTGGATGAATATTAAGATTAATTATCACCCCAATTCACTTCCCTCTACCCTCTCAACTCCTATCTAACTGTAACTTTGCACACTTATGCGCTCAAGACCGACTATTACGGGGCTGTTGATTTTTCTGGGGATTCTCCTGCTGATTGACTTTTACGTCTTTTCGGCCGTGAAGGCCATGACCGTGGGGCTTGAAGCGCGTACCCGCAAATATCTGCATTGGGGTTACTGGCTGGTGAACATCCTGCTCTTTGTATGGTTCATTACACTGATGCTGATGGCATCGACCGACAAAGGAATGCCGAAAGGATTAATGACCTTCTTCGGGGTTTGGGTGATGTTTTTTGTTCCGAAGCTGCTTGTCCTTATGGTGATCGGTGCGGAAGATATAGTGCGTGGAGTGAGGGCATTGTTTGCGCTCGGTTATAATGCAGTAAGCGATACAGGAGGAATGTCGGTAGGTATTTCACGGCGCCAGTTTCTCAGTCGGGCCGCCGGAGTAATTGCGCTGGTTCCGTTCCTTGGAATTGCGCACGGGATGATTGCCGGCCGCTGGCGTTACCGCGTGAAAAAAGAAACCTTATACTTCGATGATCTTCCGCCGGCGTTTGATGGATTTACGATTACGCAGCTGAGTGATATACATTCCGGAAGTTTCGATCCCGATTCGCACCGCGAAGAAGTCCGGCAGGGAATCAGGATGGCACAGGATCAGAAATCAGATCTGTTTGTTTTCACCGGCGACCTGGTGAACAACATGGCCTCAGAAATGTTGCCATGGAAAGAGGAATTTGCAATCCTGCGCGCTCCGCATGGTCAATTCTCCATTCTGGGTAACCATGATTATGGTGATTATGTAGAATGGGAATCGCCTGCAGCAAAAGAACAAAACATGCAGGATCTCTATGCTACGCATGCTGAAATCGGTTTTGATCTGATGCGCGATCGTAATGTTGTGCTTGAGAAAGGTGGTGATAAAATTTACCTGCTCGGAGTTGAAAACTGGGGAGCGGGTGGCTTCAAACAAAAAGGCGACATCAGCAAAGCACTCGAAGGGGTTCCAAAAGATGCATTCAAAGTCCTGTTATCGCACGATCCTTCTCACTTCGATCAGATGATCAGCACGCAGGAAACCGAAATTCACCTTACACTTTCCGGACATACACACGGTGCGCAGTTTGGTGTTGAAATTCCATGGCTGAAATGGAGTCCGGTGTCTCTACGCTATCCGCGTTGGGCCGGATTATACAATGTGGGCAAACGTCATCTCTACGTAAATCGTGGATTCGGATTCCTGGGATTCCCCGGCAGAGTTGGAATCTGGCCGGAAGTAACGGTAATTACGCTCAAGAGGACTGTGGCGTAATGTGCCGATGTGCTAAACCCTGAACTCTTCGGCTGATCGCAAGCAATCGCCGCGATCAAAATATTTTCTTGTTTGGCGTTTTTCTGAGAACATGCAACCTCTCTCAGGTCGGTTCTGATAATTGATTCCGTAGGAATCGCATGTTCTCAGAAAAACGTTAGGTGATAACAATGACCCTGAAGGGGTCGAACCTTTATCACATTAACCCATTAGCACATTAGCATATTCAGTCTCAATTCACGCGGAAGCCGATTAACAGCATATCATCCGTCTGCTCATATCCTTTCCCGTCTTCCGAAGGATAGTTCATCCAATCCTGAATTACTTTGTGCACCACTTCGCGTTGTGCTTTCATCGGCAGGTGAGAATTATCGACAAGCAATTGCTGCAGTTGCTTGTATTTGAATTTTTTTCCTCTGGGTCCGCCGAACTGGTCAGCTATACCGTCAGTGAAAATATAAACACAGTCGCCGGGCATCAGGTCAACGCTGTTACTCCTGAACGGTCTCTGGTCGGCAACATATGCACCAATCGGTTGTTTGTCTCCGCTGTATTGCGTGATCTCCTTGTTTCGTACGATATACATCGGATTGTTTGCTCCTGCGAACTGCAGCTTTCGGGCTTTGAGATCCACCGCACACATGGCTATGTCCATACCGTCTTTGATAGAGAAATCATCTCCGGCTTTTTGTTTCAATGTGCGAATTACACCTTTACTGAGATAGTCCAGCGCTTCGCCGGGATTGTTAATACCGGGTTCTGTAAGCGTTTGTTCCAGTATTGTATGTCCCACAATACTCATGAACGCTCCGGGCACACCGTGTCCTGTACAATCCAATGCTGCGATGAGCGAAAGCTTTGTGTTGATTCCTCCCGGAAGAGTGGTGGTCACTGCATTCGCCCAGTATAAATCTCCGCTTACAATATCCTTCGGACGGTAATACACGAAGTAATCGTCAAGGACCTCCTTCATCTCTTCTTCCGTTGGAAGGATGGCTTCCTGTATCCGTTTCGCGTAGTTGATACTATCCGTGATGTCCTTATTCTTTTGTTCGATGATATGCGACTGTATCGCAATTTCCCTCTCCAGCTTAAGGCGTTCCGTAATATCGCGGGCATAAATTACGATTGCCGGCCGTCCGGCAAATGGGGCCACTTTCGCAGAACACTCTACCGGAAGAATTTCTCCGTTCTTTTTCACAAAAGGAATGTCTTTGTAAATCAATCCTTTTTTCTCCCATACATCTGCAACGATGCTGGAGGATCTTTCGAGCATTTCTTTCGGGTGAAGATCAAAGAGTTTTTTCTTCAGGATTTCTTCCTGCGTATAACCCAGCAATTCTGCCGCTGACGGATTGGTCTGATGAATTCTTCCGTCGACAATATCAATAACGATGAGCGCGTCATTCGCCTGGTCAATAATGCTGCGGTAGTTCACAATTTCCTTTTCTGTTTTTCCGCCGGTCGCTTTCGCCTTTTTCGCCTGGCTGAAAAAATAGATGGCCGCAATGGACGCGCCAAGAAAAAGTACTCCACAAATTATCGCGATGATCATGCTGCTTTATTCGAGTTGTTCAACAATCGGGAAGATGAGTGACGGATTCAGGAATTCCCCCACTTTATCAGGACGTGAAATGTATCGGACGATTCCATCTTTGTCAATAAGAAATGATGCGGGTAGCGGAATCCCTTCATCGTATTGCTCTGCAAACTGGTTGTCGTATTCCCCCAGCTGCACTCCATAAGTCATTGCGGTCTTCTGTTTATCATCGGCAAGCACACTGAAATCAAGGCCGAGACGCTCTACCATTTCCTTATTTACGCCAACCGGATCAGGCCCGATAGACATCACATAAACATTCTTCTTCGCAAATGCTTCCTTCTCCTTTTGATACGTACGCAGCATCATGTGACAGCCGGGACACCAATCGCCACGCACAAACACCAGCAGCAGATGTCTCTTGCCGATAAAATCAGAAAGCCTGACTATGCCGCCCGACTGATCTGGAAGTTCGAACGGAGGCGCATAAGCCCCGATAGCAATTTTATATCCTTTCTGCTTGTGAACACCGAGTTGTTTCTTGTCTTTTAAAATTCCCCAGGCAATAATAAATGCGAAGAAGAATCCCGGCACAGGAACACCCCACGTAGCCCAGTTGTTGTGCGTGAGCAGATTTCCGCTGAAGTGAAGCCCGAGCGCAATAAATGCGAATGTCGGTTCCATCCACGCCTTTTCTGTATAGGCGAAGTATCTGAAAAACATGATACGGCCGAAGTTCGAGAAGAACATCGCAAGCATCATTATTGTAAAGAACGGGAAATGGTCAATCGGCCAGTCAAGCGCAACTCCTGTGAGTAGTGCCGCGAGTCCTTCAGTTACCGATTGCAACGGACCTGTGAACTTCGAAAAGTCCTTCATGCCGAGCAGGTACCCGAGCATGAAACTGCAGGCAGCAAATTCCGGTTTGTTCAGTCCGAAGAAAATGCCGGCTCCTGCGAGTGTAAAAAAAATGCAGAAGTACGTGTAAACGGGTTTGTTGGAAGTCACGGTTAAATATACGTGTTTTCAAACCACAGGGATTGCCCGTTTGCATCTGCCGCACGGCAGCGTGAAGCTATTCTTCAGTTACCGATCTCATCGGGTTACAGTGGTAAAGTTGTTCGTGTTGAGTAATTTCGTCCTGTGCAGAAAATAAAAAATATCATTTTCGATCTGGGCGGCGTGATCATCAACCTTGATATGGCGGCAACACGTAACGCATTCATCGGATTGGGAATAAAGAACTTCGACAGCATTTATTCGCAGGCGGTACAATCCGGAATTTTTGATCAGTTCGATAAAGGGCAGATCACGCCGCACGAATTCCGGAACGAATTGCGCAAGCATATTCCGGGAACAGTAACAGATGCCCAAATCGACGCCGCATGGAACGCGATGCTGATGGATATTCCGAAAGAAAAACTGGAATTACTTTCGCGGTTGAAAAAGAAGTATCGCCTGTTCCTGCTGTCAAACACCAATGTAATTCATGTGAAAAATTTCTCTGCGGAATTACAACGCGTGTATGGCACACCCGACTTTTCAGCCTACTTCGAACAATGGTATTACTCGTGCAACATCGGCATGCGTAAACCTGATGCGGAGATATTCCATCACGTTCTCAGGGAAAATAATCTGGTTGCCGCAGAAACACTTTTCATAGACGATTCCATACAGCATATCCGTGGTGCAGGTCAATCAGGAATACAGACGTTGTTCCTCGAAAAAGGTTCTGCCCTTGCAGAAGAACTTACACGGCTGGGACTTGATTGATTCCAACGACTGGTGATCCGGTGAGAGGCCCGGACTGCGCATTCCGCAACTTTTATTTTCCGGATTATCTGATCTCCTGGCACAGTTCGATCAGCACTCCATTCGTTCCTTTCGGATGCAGGAAGCAGATCAGTTTATTGTCTGCACCTTTCTTTGGCGAATCGCTCAGCAACTGAAAACCCGCTGCTTTTAACCGCGCCATTTCCGCAACCACATCTTCTACATCAAAAGCGATATGGTGTATACCTTCTCCTTTTTTGTCAATGAATTTTGCAATCGGAGAATCCGGGTTGGTAGCCTCCAGCAATTCGATTTTATTCGGGCCGCTCATAAAGAATGAGGTCATCACGCCCTCGCTCTCCACTGCTTCCTGCTTGTAAGGCAGGGTGCCGAAGAGTTTCGTAAACAGCTTATTCGATTCCTCGAGGCTCTTTACTGCAATGCCGATGTGTTCTATTTTTTTCATCCCTTAGGCTCCGCTCAGGATGACTCAACCAACAAAGCAATCTTGGTTCAGCCTCGTGTCATAGTGAGCGGAGTCGAACTATGACAAAAAACCCCAACGGAATGTCGGGGTTTCAATCAGGTGTCTGGTATGCGTTTATTGTTTAAAGAACTCTGCAGTCTTGTTGTCGTAGTTCAGGAAGTATCCGCCCTTAGCGAGTCCTGTTACATCAATCGTGGCTCCGAATCCTTTCTTAACGATGTTACCGTACTGATCGTAGATCTCGTACATGGTTTCAGTGCTCTTGCTGTTTGCATCTTCAAAAGTGATCTTGTCCTTTGCTTTCACCGGATAGAACTTCACTTCAGGTTTGGTAGAAGTACATTTTGCTACAGGAGAGGTACGCGCCTGGCCAGAATAATCAACCTGCTTCACGCGGAACTGATTTTCACCTGAGTGAGGAACCACTGCGAAACTGTAATTGTTCGGGCCTGCGGTTCCGAGTCCTTCCACTTCACCGATTTTCACCCATTTGTTCCAGCGGAATTGTTCAATTACAAATGTGAGTTTTCCCTGCTCGCCGGTGGTAGTCCACTTAAGCAGGTTCGCATTGCAATCGACGGTAATAGTGCTGGTAACGAATGTAGATTTCGGTTTGAGAACTTCCGGATTAAGAACTTTCGGGGTGCAATCTTCTTTGTGAAAAATTTTGATGGTAACCGGATCACCGACTTTCAACTGGAAGTTCCGCAGATCAATCTCAAAAGCACTTGAACCGATTTCATCGGTAGTGATCTGGTCGTTTACGCGTACTTCATAAACACAGAAACCAACTCCGTTGCTGTTAAAAGGATTCTGAACGTATACATTTTTGCCTTGATATGTACCCTCAAGCAGGATCATGGATTGCGCGAATCCATTGATACTGAGGATCAAGGTGAATATTAAAATTACGAAGAGGTTCTTTTTCATCGTTGGCTATCTATGCAAGGGGTCCTCTGATAATGCGCGGCAATATTAACAGGATGCAAATCAAAAACCAAATATAATGCCGAATATTTTCGATAAAACGGCATTCCGGCTAGCCGAGTCTGATAACCGATTGGACAAATCAGGCAACTGTCTAGTATGCAACCATATATGAAATGTGGTGATTCAGTCTCTGGCAAAACTTGGTCTTTTAGCATAAAAAGCCTAATCTTGCTGGTTCAAACCGGGTGAGTTACCCCTAGCTATTAATCGTTCTGTCAGCCCTTTGTATGAAAAAATACCTCTTCTTGGTTCCTGTTGCAATTCTGCTTGCATCGTGCGGCCCCGATTCAACCGGCACTGACCGCGTTGCAGTTGGAAAAGGTGAATATCAACCTCAGTACGGCGGAACGCTTCGGTACAATGAAACGGATAAGCTGCAGACGCTGAATCCAACGCAGATTACGGACGCAATTTCCAATCATGTTGCTACCCAGATCTACGAAGGACTCGTAAAATTTGATCCGCGTACATTGGAAGTGATGGCCGGAATCGCGGAAAGCTGGAGCATGGATGATGCCGGGACTACGTACACATTTAAGTTACGTGGTGACGTGAAATTTCACGATGATCCTTGTTTCGCTGATGGAAAAGGCCGCCTTGTCACAGCGAAAGATGTTCTGTATTCCTTCGAGTTGCTGTGTACTGACAACGGCAAAAACGAAAATTTCAATTCTACTTTCAGCCACCGCGTTGTCGGAGCTGATGAGTTTTTCGCTGCAGGAGCAGCGGCTAAACCGGGGACACTGAGCGGAGTAAAAATCATCGACGACAAAACTGTAAGCATTACGCTGGTTGCACCGAGCAATTCTTTTCTCTACATCCTGGCGAACTCTGCTGCAAGCATCGTTCCGCAGGAAGCGGTAGAAAAATATCACGATGCAATGCACGTCGGGACCGGTCCGTTTGTTTTCTCCTCAATTGCATCCGATACGTCGCAGCTTATCCTGGTCCGCAATGAAAATTATTACGGCAAAGATTCTTTGGGCAACCAGCTTCCTTTCCTTGATACAATCAAAATTTCTTACATCGACAATAAAGTTGCTGAGCTGGATCTTTTTCAGGAAGGAAAGCTTGATTTTGTCTGGGGGTTGAATGCTGATGCCGTGAAAACTTTCGTTCCGCAGGTAATCCAGGATTTCACTGCAAAGCCTCCGAAATATGTGCTGTACCATTCTTCTGAACTGGTCACACAGATGTATGTATTTAATACAACGCGTGCTCCGTTTGATGATGTGCGGGTTCGCCAGGCTTTTTGTTATGCAGTTGACCGCAACTATATTGTCAATGAAGTTCTCGCAGGTGAAGCATACGGTCCGGGAATAAACGGAATCTGTCCTCCCGCTCTTCCGGGTTATAAAGCAAGTGATATTACCGGATACGAGAAAATCGGAAAAGACGAGGCAACTACCAGAGAGAATAAAGCCGCGGAACGGGAGTTGGCGAAGAAGCTGCTCGCGGAGGCCGGTTTCCCTGACGGAAAAGGATTCCCGACTGTGAAACTTGTGCTCAACAGTGGCGGTGCGCGTAACACCCGTGTTGCCGAAGCCATTTCAGGTCAACTGAAAGAAGTGCTGAACATCAACGTTGAATTTGCGAGTGTTTCGTTCCAGCAAAAGCTGAACGATGAAAAATATGCTCGTTCTGATATTTATCGTTCGGCATGGGTTGCAGATTATCCTTCTGCGGAAACATTCCTCTCGTTGTTCTATGGTGCAGACGTTCCTGATTCAACGTCGCAGCCTTCGTTCCCGAATACCTCACGGTACCGCAATGCTGAGTTCGACAGCCTGTATGTTCTGGCGCGTGAGGCAAAAACAATTGAAGAAGCAAATCGCCTTTACAAACTCGCCGAACAGCGTATGATGCAGGACGCCCCTGCAATGATTTTGTGGTACGATGAAAATTATCGGCTTGCACAATCGCGTGTGCGGAATTTCTGGGCGAACCCGATGCGCTATTTCGACTTCTCACAGGTGTACCTGAAAGAAGTGGCGCCGAAAGGTGAGATTGACAGTACAAAGAAAACCTCTGCTGCTGATTTTATTCAGCGTCGCAAACTGGCTTAATCTTTCATGATGAAATTTCAAAATCCTGTCGTGAGCTGATCATGACAGGATTTTTAATCTGCATAAATTGATACTGATACGGTTCACATGAAAAACCTTATTCTTTTTTTCGCGATCGCCCCCGCACTTCTCTCCGCCGGAGAAAATGAACAGAAAATTGAAGCGCCGATTTCATCCGTGATTGTTTATCTCACCGGAGGTGAAGTGGCGCACAAGAAACAGGTTACTCTCTTGCCGGGAAGAAACGAATTAATCTTCGTTGGATTATCTGCGCACCTGATTCCGAAAAGCATCCAGTTCACAGGTACCGGTGATATTGCATTGCTCGCAATCAGCAGCCGCATCGACTATTTGTTCGGACAAAAGAAAGCCGATGCCCGGATCAAACAGGTACAGGATTCCATGATCCTGTTCGAAGACAATCTGGCTATCACCCGCGGAAACATTGATGCGTACACACGGGAGAAATCAATGCTGGAAGTGAACCAGCAGGTGGGTGGAGAAAAAGGCGCAACTGCTGCGGAGCTGAAAGCTTCTGCGGATTTTTACCTGCAACGCATGATAGAAATAAATACAGAACTGGTGAAGCTCCGCCGCAAGGAAAAAGATCAGCAGGAAATGTACAACAGGCTTACACAGCAGTTTTATGCTCTCAACCAGCGAGAAAATCCTCCATTGGCAGAGATCACCGTACTGGTAAATAATCCTGGTGCTGCGAAAGTAATTTCTGATGTTGAACTGCATTACGTGGTAAGCGATTGCGGTTGGGCGCCATCGTATGACCTGATTGCTGAAGATGTCGGCAAACCGATTGACCTGAAGTACCGCGCGAAAGTATTTAATAGTACTGATGTGGACTGGAAAGACATCAAAATGAAACTCACTACTGCCGATCCGATGCAGAGCGCTTCCGCACCCGTAATGGAAAAGTGGACGCTCAACTTCGACAACGGATACGGCCGAACAACGGGATGGGATTACAACCAGGATCAGAACCAAGGTTATGACAATTCCAATGCTCCGGTTGCATTGTCGAGCCAGAACGTGGCCAATACGTCTTACAAAGACAACGATGGCGACGGCAAAGGAGATGAACCACAACAACAGGTTCAATACGAGCAAATCCAGGTATCGGAACTCGCTGCTGAATTTGATATTAAGCAGACGTACGACATTCCTGCAAACGGCCAGCCCTACATTGTTGATGTAACTTCATACAACCTGGAGGCAACTTACCGTTACAGCTGCATTCCGAAAATGGAACGGGAAGCATTTCTTCTTGCACGTATTACCGGGTGGGAAGATCTGGATCTTGTTGAAGGTCCTGCGAATGTTTACTTCGGCGGAACGTATGTCGGCCAGTCATACATCTATACACGCAGCGTTGATGATACACTTGATCTTTCATTGGGTCGCGACAAGAAGCTGGTGGTAACACGCACGAAGCTGAAAGAATTCAACAACGAGAAAACCATCGGTACATCGAAGAAGGAAACATTCTCGTATGAGATAGTGGTGAAGAACACACGTAAGACCAACGTTGAAGTAGAACTGATGGACCAGATTCCTGTTTCACAGGATGCGGAAATTATCGTTGAAGCAACTGAACTTTCGAAAGGTGTTCTTGATCCCGCAACCGGATTTGTTACCTGGCGCATGAATATTCCTCCGGGGGAGCAACAGAAAGTTGTGCTCACTTATACGATCAAGTATCCCAAATCGAAGCAGGTAAATACGCGGCGTTACAAGACGAAGACGCGCGCGAGATTCTAAGTCGGCTTAGGGCAATAAGTGGTGGTCCGTTCACGTCTCATTTATTACTCACCTGAATTCCCGTTTGCCTAATTACCCTAATGCCCTATTTCCCTAATGCCCTTTTGCCCGAATGCCTAATGCCTAATGCCCGAATGCCTATTTCCCTAATGCCGAATCAGGCAAAGCTGTGAGAGACTTCTACCGCATACTCGGCATTCCGGATAACGCCACAATGGCGGATATCAAATCTGCGTATCGGCGTCTCGCCAAGCAGTACCATCCCGATCTCAATCCCGGAAGCAGGCATTCGGAAGAAAAGTTCAAGGAAATTCTCGACGCTTATACAATTCTGTCGGACGAGGAACTACGCGCTCAGTATGACCGAAAAAGAAAATACGGATCGTCTTCGCCCGGTGCGTTTTATACGGCTGCTCCGCATTCGCCCGGCGATAAAAAACGTGAAGCTTTCCGTAAAGAATATCCCCCGGAGTACATTGAGAAAATGCGCCAGCGTAACAAAACGCGGATAGTAAAACAGATTAACCGACGGAAAAAAATTCTGCGCGGAATGATTATCACATTCATATTGTACCTCATTGCCACTGCTGCATTTGAATCATGGCTGCACCAACCCAACCAGAGTGCCACCTATTTATTGGATAGTTTACGCAGAGAGCAGGCTGCGAACGACAGTGCAAACCGGAAGGATATCATTCAGAACATGGATTCTCCTTTCGATAGTGTATTCGGTCCCGGGCAAACATCCTGGCTTTCGCCGAACCAGGTGGTGGTGATTAATCCATACACGGATGCCGTGATCTGCCTGGTACAGGACCAGCCACCTTACCGTACATTGCGGAATGAGTTTGTGCATGCGCGCAACACTTTCATCATGAAAGAAGTTCCGAAC
>Ga0255338_1003624_pt1 | contig 18029 bp, 13 predicted proteins | sample MeOH1_35cm_T4_19_FD_203715 | JGI IMG/M metagenome (GOLD analysis project Ga0255338, IMG submission 203715) | Sandy soil microbial communities from University of British Columbia, Vancouver, Canada - MeOH1_35cm_T4_195 | ecosystem: Engineered > Artificial ecosystem > Sand microcosm > Unclassified ...
GACGCCGCTGTCCCGGCACTCGAACGAGGCTTTATGATCACTGATTCTCAACTGGAGCAGCTCTCCGGTCCTTCGCTGGCTGATCAGGTCGCCCAGGGCAAGTACACCCGGGACGAGCTGGCCGACTACCTCCGCACCATGTGTGAGATCCGCGAGTTCGAGGACGGGCTGTACAACATGTACCGCGCGGGCAAGCTCCGCGGCGCCACCCATATGTCCGCCGGTCAGGAAGCGGTGCCCACCGGGGCCTGCGCGGCCATCACCCAGCGGGACTTCATTGCCAGCACGCACCGGGGCCACGGCCACTGCGGTGCTATGGGCAACTTGATGGCCACCAGCGAGGAAGAGCGCCAGGAGCACTGGAACGCCATGATGGCGGAGCTCTTCGGCAAGACCACCGGCTACTGCCGCGGCCGCGGCGGCTCGATGCACATTGCGGACGTGCAGAAGGGCAACCTGGGCGCCACCGGAATCGTGGCCGGTAACCTGCCCGTAGCCACCGGCGCAGCACTGGCGGAGTACTTGAAGGGCACGGACAGCGTCACCCTTTGCTTCTTCGGTGACGGCGCCACCAACACGGGCGCGTTCCACGAGTCGCTGAACATGGGCGCCAGCCTCTTCTGCGGGCTGCCCGTGGTTTACATCTGCGAGAACAACCAGTACGGCATGTCCGTGCCGTTCAATACCAGCAGCGTGGAAGGGCTCCACTGCGCCTCCAAGATCGGCCACGTCGCGGACCGCGCTGCGGCCTACCCGATGCACGGCGTGATCGTAGACGGGCAAGACGTGCTGGCGGTGCGCGCCGCCGTGGAAGAAGCGGTGGAGCGTGCGCGGACCGGCGGCGGTCCCACGCTGGTGGAGTGCAAGACGTACCGCTATTACGGTCACAGCCTTAGCGACGCCCGCGCCTACCGCACCCGCGATGAAGAGCGGCAGTGGCGCGAGCGGGATCCGATCGAGATCTTCGCTCGACGTATGACGGAAGGCGGGGTCTTCAACCAGGAAGAGGTGGACGCAATCCGCGCGAAGGCGAAGGCCGTGATCGAAGAGTCGATCCGCTTCGCCCTCGACAGCCCGCTTCCCGATCCCTCCGAGTTGTTCGACAACGTCTACGTGGATCCGAACCCGGCCGAAGTGCGCACGCAGATCGAAACGGAGCGCGCGCTCCTGGCAAAGGTGAAGCCCGCGGAACAGGCGTTCTACGCGAAGTTCCACGCGAGCGACCCCGCCGACGTGCTGCCGAAGGTGAGCAAGGACGAGCAGGAAGCACTGCAGTCCGAGTACGGGTTGCGGATCATCCCGATGGTCGAGGCGCTCCAGGAAGCGCACCGCGAGGAGATGCGCCGCGACGACCGCGTGATCGTGCTGGGCGAAGACATCGGCATCTACGGCGGCGCGTACGGCGCCACCCGCGGGCTCTTCCAGGAGTTCGGCAACCGCCGCGTGATCGATACCGCCATCTCCGAAGCCGCCGTCGTCGGCGCGGCGTGCGGCGCCGCGATGCGGGACCTCCGCCCCATCGCGGAGATCATGTACATCGACTTCATCACTATCGCTAGCAACCAGCTCGTCCACAACATCGCCTACAACCGCTACCAGTTCGGCGGCAAGATCAAGGTGCCGTGCGTCATCCGCACCGAGGGGGGTGTGGGCCGCTCCTTCGCCGCCACTCACAGCGAGAGCCTGGAAAGCTGGTTTATGCATGTCCCGGGTCTCTACCTGGTGATGCCCAGCACCCCCTACGATGCCAAGGGCCTTCTGAAGAGCTCCATCCGCGACGAGAACCCGGTGCTCTTCATCGAGCACAAGGAGATGTACGCCAAGGTGTTCGGCCCCGTGCCGGAAGAGGAATACCTCATCCCCCTCGGCGTGGCGGACATCAAGCGCCCGGGTAAGGACCTCACCATCGTGGCCTACAGCCGCATGGTGCACTTTGCCCTCGCCGCCGCCGCGTCGCTGGCGAAGGACGGCATCGACGTCGAAGTGGTCGACCCGCGCACCCTGAACCCGCTGGACATCAAAACCATCGCGGAATCGGTGCGCAAGACGGGACGGCTGGTAATGGTGCAGGAGTGCTACCCGCGCGCCAGCGTAGGCGAAGACATCATCCGCCGGGTGATGGAGTACCGCTTCGAGAACGGCCGCACCGGCTTCAGCTACCTGGACGGCCCGCCCACCCTCCTCGCCGCCGCCGACACCCCCGTGCCGATGAGCGCCCCGCTCGAAGAAGTCTGCGTCCCCACGGTCGCCGGCATCGTAGAAGCAGTCCGCCGCCTGCGGTAATCCGCGAGTGGAAAGTGTTTCTCACTGACGGCGGAGCATTAGCTGCGGCCCGCGCCCGGGAAGGGCGCGGGCCGTTGTTGTTGCTGGCCGTTGAGGATCCCGTCCCAAACTGAAGTGATTCCACGGAGCGGCGATGCGCATTCAGGTCTTGAGTGATCTCCACCTGGAGTTCGAACCCTCCGAGCCCCCGGCGGTAGACGCGGACGTCAGCGTGTTGGCCGGCGACACGAACCGCGGGACGCGCGGGATGCAGTGGGCGCGCCAGGCGTTCGCGGGCCGGCCGGTCGTCTACATCGCCGGGAACCACGAGTACTACAGTCACGCCCTTCCCAAGCTTACTGAAGAACTGCGCACCGAGTGTGAGGGCGCGGTACATTTCCTGGAGCAGGACAGTGCGGAGATCGAGGGCGTCCGGTTCTTTGGTTGCACGCTCTGGACGGACTTCCAACTGCTGGGAAACCCGTCGCTGGCGCGGGACACCGCCCAGTTGAAGATGAACGACTACCGCAAAGTCCGGGTCTCCCCACATTATCGCAAGCTGCGCGCCCGGGACACGTTGGACCTGCACTACCGGTCGCGCCACTGGCTGGCGGCGGCGGTCGAGCGGGGGAGACCCGCGGGGCGGTGATCGTCACTCACCACGCGCCGAGCGACCGGTCGCTGCCGCCTGGGTACCAGGACGACTGGTTAAGCCCAGCCTACGCCTCCTCCCTGGATAGCTTGATTGAGGCAAGTGAGGCGAAACTCTGGGTTCACGGGCACACGCACCGGCCGGTCGACGACGGGGTCGGGGGCACGCGAGTGATCAGCAATCCGCGCGGCTATACGGACGAGCCGGTGGCGGGCTTCGATCCCCGCCTGGTGATCGAGTTGTGACCGGAGGAAGCTACGCCTGCTCTCCGCTCTTGTCGCGTGTTAGGGTCACCTTCCGAAAGCCGAAGCGGTAAGGAAGTGTGCGCACGTACTTGACCCACTCCCGCCCGAAGCGATACCCGAAGGAGCGGCGTCGGGGCTGCTCGGATTCGGGGTGAGGCTCCGGGAAATGCAGGTGCACCGGCACCACGCCGATGTCCGGGTAGCGCTCCTCGCCCGGCTCGAATTGCATTGCGGAGGGGAACCGCACGCGCTCATAAGCGGGCGCGGTGGCGAGGAGATACTGATCCGACTCCACCGAGTTCTTCGTCAGCCGGTGCACGGTGATGACGTCCGGTCCCGACAACTCCTGAAAGCCCCCCAGCGAGAAGAAGAGCGCCGTGCCGCGATGCAGGATCACCTTTAGCCGGAGCGATTCGATGCGCGTGCACGCGGAGCAGTGGCAAAGATTTCCTTCCGCCAGTTCCTTTTGTTTGGCGCGAAAGGAAGCGAAGAATGCGGGAATCGCGTCCGCCAGTCGTTCCCCCGAGCCCGTTGATTCGTCCGGGAGGTAGAAGAACACGGCATCCCCCTCCAGCTTGGCGATCTCGAACGGAGGGCCGGCCCGTTCCAGCACCGAGCCCAGCAGGTCGTTGATCGAGAGTTGGGCGTGTGCCAGGCTCTCCCGATGCGCCCAGATGAATTGCGTGAACCCGCTGATGTCGGCGATCAGCAGGTGCACGGGGCGCTCGGTCGGTGCGATTCGGCTCAAATCTGAGGGGGTCACCTTTCCAGATTCTCGGGCGGGCGGGATAATCCTGTTGAGAGCGCCGCATGCTTCGAGTTCGCGGTGGAAACGGTGCGATGCTAAAACTGGTGATCCTGGATGTGGAGGGGGTGTTGACGCTTCCGGGCGGCGGGCAGTACCCGTGGCCGTTGGATGATCTGGGGCGTGTGCGGCGGTACTTGGAAGAGACGGCGCTGCCGTGTGTCCTCTGCACGGGCCGGCAGCAGCCGTATGGGGAGGCGGTCATCCAGGGCCTTAACCTCTTCCGCCGTCTCTCTCCCGAGCAGAGCGCGGACGCAGTCCGCCGGGACGGCCCCGAGCTGCTCGCCTGGCCTTCTATCATGGAAAATGGCGCTTACTTCTACGATCCGCTCGCCAAGCGGCCCTTCCCGCATCCAGACCTCACCCCGGAGCGTATCCACGTGCTGCAGCGGGTGCGCACAGAGATCCTGTGGCCCCTAGCGCGTGAGACGGGTGCGGTCGTCGAAGCGGGTAAGGACTTCACCGTCTCCGTGAACCCGCCGCCTATCACCCCGGGCAGTAGCGAGCGGCAGTCGACGGTGGACTTCTTCCCCATCATCGTCTCTGCGCTGGGCGGGTTTGCGGACGAATTGGAGGTCAAAGCAAGCGTGAGCGCCATTGACATCACGCCACGCGGGATCAGCAAAGCCTCCGCGGTCAGGCTGCTGCTCCACTGGCTGGGGCTGGCGCCGAAGGAGGTGCTGGGGGTAGGGGACACCGGGGCGGATAAGCTCTGGCTGCAGGTGGTGGGCTGGCGAGCGGCTCCCGCGAACGGTCGCGAGGCACTCCCGGGGATGCACTTCTATGCCCAGGGAGAGGTGGCCGCAGGATTATTGGAGATCCTGCAGCACGCTTTAAAGCAGGGCTGGGGCGGCGCGGGCGGCGCCTAGTGTCCCCTTCAGTGGGCGAGCGCAATGCGGCGCAGCACACCCACCCGCGTCCGCATGAGCCCGTCACGCGACCAGTCGAGCCAGTTTTCGCGTTCTTCCCAGCTCAACAGATACAGATACTCTTCGTCGACGGCGATCGGACGAAGGCCCGTGGCAACGCTCGCCGTATGGAGCAGGGTTTCAGGATTGGCCGAGCGGGAGGTCCGATACCGGAGGATTCGCCGCATCGGCTTGGCGCCGGCGAAGCGATCGGCGGAGAAGTAGAGATCGCGCCCATCGTCCAGCAAGTCACTGACGACGGCCCGATCATCTCCGTCGGTGTCGACGTCCCACAGGAGCCGGCTGTCGGCGCCGTCTCGGCGAGCGGTCGCCAGCGCGTGGATGCGGGTGGGCATCGTGCCGGACACGCGCGGATCGCCCTGAAGCCAATAGAGGCGATCTCCCAGCCATGTGGGCGTGCTGGTTTCAGGGAAGTTTGGAAATGCTTCGATGTTGAAGTCCGGCGGGCCGCATGTCAGTAGGGCGCGGGAGTTCGCCGTGGCCTGGCGCCAGCAGACACCCGGCCCGCAGGGCCGCAGGACGGTGTCATCAGCAACGCGGCCGAGCTTTCGGTAAGGCCCGCCGCGGATGGACGCCACCATCAGATCCCCCTCCAGAGCCTTCGCTTGGCGGGTGACCAACGGACTGCCGGTACGCTGGCTGCGGACCCAAAAGCAGAAGTCACCGCGGATCTGGAGGGCGGACGCAAATTCGCCGGGGATCAATTCGGTCGCGCGGTGTTCGCCGGCGGGTACCCAACGTCCCCGTTTGCGCGAGAGGCGCGGCCACCGTGTAAGTCCCCGCGTTCGCGCCGGAGGCGCTCCCGCGGGTGGCGCGTAGATGGACGATGATCCGGATGGTGATGACCCCGGACCACCGCTCTGCGCCTGCTCGCCCGGCTCCCCGAAGGTGTAGAAGATCCCGGCGGCGGTGGCCTGGATGACCTCCGGTCGGGTCAGCACAACCGGATCGTCGAACAATCGCTGCGCCCGGCCGCCGCGCACCGGCAATCCGATCAGAGAGAACACGGGATCTCGGCGATACGGCTGGTAGAAAACGCGCCCGTCATGCACGGAAACGAATGCGCTGGCGGCGTTCCGGGGCAGTTCAACCAGGCGTTCCGGCTGGTCGGTGAACCGCAGCAGCGCGGCGAACAGCACTGCTGCGGTGAGCCCGGTAGCCAGTTTGCCGAGCCGGGTCAGGGGAAGCTTTCCAAATCCTGTGCCCATGGTGTCGGTCGTCGGGAGGCGCAGGCAGTTTGAAAGATGCTAAATCCACGGACCGGCCCGTGGCCCATTTCCCGGGCGGCCGGTCCGCTTTATGATGCCGCGGGCGCGGCGGAAGGTTACAGTCGCCAGCCGCGCCTAACCGGTGTGCTTCAGTTTCCAATCACCCCGGTAATTCGGTTTCAAGAGCGCTTCATACTCTCGCTCCTTCGCGTTCTTGATCCGCATCTTCTTCGTGTCCCACTCGATTTCCCGTCCCAGGCGGTAGGCCACGTTGCCGAGTTGCACGGTCTCCGCCAGCGCCCCGCTGTAATCCCAATTGCAGGTGGTGGGTGTGCCGTGCTTGATTCCGTTGATCCACTCCTGATGGTGACCCACGGAGTCCGGAATGGTCTGCGGCGGGCGCTGGTAACTGGAGAACCGTTCCTCCGGCAGCAGCTTATGGGAGCCATAGTCCGCGGCGATCTGACCCTGTTCGCCGTGGAACAGCACTCCGCTGGTGTAGCCGAAGTTTTCGATCTTGCCCGCCTCGTCCTGCGGTCCGGTGGTACCGTGCCACCAGGTGAGCTGCACCGGCGGCTGCGAGCCGCGCGCGGGATAGGTGAAATCCGCGCGCATCGTAACCGGAACCTTGGTGTCGGCATCCGGGAACTCGGTGCCCGTCGCTTTCACGCGCTCCGGCTGCCGCAGATCGAGTGCCCAATGGGGGAGATCCATGAAGTGGCATGCCATGTCGCCCAGTACCCCGCCGCCGAACTCCCACCACCAGCGCCAGTTGAACGGCACCACTTTCGGATCGTAGGGACGCCACTCGGCCGGGCCTACCCAGAGGTCGTAGTCCAGCGTCGAGGGAGGCGTGCCTTGGACGGCGCGCTTTCCCGGAGAGGGCCGCTTTTCGCACCAGACGTCCACCTTGCGGATCGGGCCGATGGCGCCGGCTCTCACCAACTCCACCACTCGCCGGTAGTTGGCGCCCGCGTGGATCTGGGTGCCCATCTGGGTGACCCGGTTGTACTTCTTGGCCGCCTCCTGCATCGCGCGGATCTCGTACACCGTGCGTGCCAGCGGCTTTTCGCAGTAGACATGCTTGCCGGTCTCCATCGCCCACACGCTCGGGATCGCGTGCCAGTGGTCGGGCGTCGAGACCACCACGGCGTCGATGTCTTTGCGGTCCAACACCTTCCGGAAGTCCTGCACCACCTCGGCCTTCGGGAACTGCGCCGCGGCCTTCTTGACCTGATCGAGGTCCACGTCGCACAGCATCACCACGTCTTCGCCGGTGAGGGCGCTCCAGTTTCCCTGTCCCCGGCCTCCGCAGCCGATGATCCCCAGCCGCACCTTGTCGCCATCAGCGGCATGGGAGGCAGAACGGGCGAGGGCGACACCGGCAACCGTTCCGGCGGTTCCCATGAGGAAGGTTCGGCGATTCACACGTGGACGCATGACAATTCCTTTACGCGGCGAGGAGCTTCACTGAATGGCGGTTAGCTGGTCGCGATGAGAATTCCTCTAACCGGTTGCCACGCGGGATCGGGCGAGTTGTTGACGGCAAAGACGCAAAAAGGCGAGAACGGCGCCCTTGCCGTTCTCGCCTGGCTCTCTCACCGCCGGTTGCCGGTAAGCTAGTCTTCCTCTTCCATCAACACCGCGGTGCCGCCCATGCCGTTCGCTCCGGTACCGCCGGACACCATTGCCGCTGCGGCTACCGGTACCCGGTTGGTCACGCCGATGCTTGCACTCGATACTGCGGGTTGTGCCGTAACCGCGCGGCGATCTCGCTTGGTCCCCTGGATCTTCTCGAAGGTAGCCAGCGCCTGGGCCACTACCTGGTCCATGTTGTAGTACTTGTAGGTCGCCAATCGGCCTACGAAATGGACGCCCGGCGTCTGCTCCGCGAGTGCCTGGTACTTCTTGTAAAGCTCCGTGCATTCCGGCTTGGGGATCGGATAATAGGGATCGCCTTCCGCCTTGGGGAACTCATAGACGACGCCGGTCTTCGGATGAACCTGGCCGGTGAGTTGCTTGAACTCCGTGATGCGCGTGTAGTCGTGATCCTGCGGATAGTTGACCACCGCTACTGGCAGCGCTTGCTCCTGATCCAACGTTTCATGCTTGAACTCCAGGGAGCGATACGGCAGCTTTCCATAGCAGTAATTGAAGTACTGATCCACGGGTCCCGTGAAGATCATTTCCCGGTAAGGAATAACGCCGAGCACGTCGCGGTAATCCGTGCTGAGCATGATCTTGATGTTCGGATGATCCAACATCTTCTCGAACATCCGGGTGTAGCCGTGGAGCGGCATGGCCTGGAACGAGTCCGTGAAGTAACGGTCATCCGTGTTGGTGCGGGTAGGTATGCGGGCCGTTACCTGAGCGTCCAATTCGGAAGGATCGATGCCCCACTGCTTGCGGGTGTAGCCCCGGAAGAACTTCTCATACAGCTCTCGGCCGACCTTGCTCACCACCACGTCTTCGCTGGTGCGGCACTGCTCCACCGGCTCTGCCAGCGAGTCGAAAAACTTCTGGCACTCCTCTTCGGTGAGGAGGTTCAAATCATACAACTCGTTGACGGTCGTCCGGTTGATTGGGATCGGGAGGAGCTTGCCGTCGACCTGCGCGAGCACGCGATGCTCGTAGGGTCGCCACTGCGTGAAGTCCGAGAGATAGTCCCACACCCGCTCGGAATTGGTATGGAAAATATGGGGTCCGTACTTGTGGATCAGGATCCCGTCATCATTATAACAATCGTAGGCGTTGCCACCGATATGGTTGCGCTTATCGATGATCAGGACCTTTTTGTTCGCCTGGCTAGCTAGTCGTTCCGCCAGCACGCTCCCCGCGAACCCTGCTCCTACGATCAGGTAATCAAACATTTACAGTTGCTGCCTTTCTGCCCCACTAACTTCCTGCTACGCGCCCCGGTTTCTATTTCTCCGCACCCTTAGAGCCAGTGCAGCCCGGAAAACCAGGCACAAAAACTGCGCGGTGCGGCGACATTGCCTTCAGGGAAGTAGGATCGCGCGTTGAGGGCGAGCCGTCTCAAACTACCCGCCGAATACCAATTGCCAAACCTTCGCCCCCTCTTCTGCCGTCGTTCCGGCACCGCCCCGCGCTGGATGTAGTTCATAATTAGCCGTAGCCGCCGGCTGGACCGCTCCGTTCGAGAGGTGGGGCCTGGCCTGTTGTTAGCGGTGGAGCGCGGGTCTGTTGGATGCAGTGATCGGGCCGCTGTGGCAGTGACAAGCGGGAGGGGAAGATGCGGGGACGGCGGCGCCGGGCGGAGGCACTTACCGAGCTACAGCTCGAGGCGTTGATAGCAGATCTGGGGCGAGGAATGTGGCGGCAGGTACGCGCGTATCGGAAATTGGCGCGGGCCAAGAGCCCGGAAGCCGGCGAGTACTTTGTTCGGACGTTCCTCAATCATCCATCCGAGCATGTTCGCGCCTCGATGCTCCACCTGATCCCGAAGGCAGACGCGCAGCGGCGGCTCGATCTCGTATACCGAGGTCTCGGCGACGCCCATACGGCTGTGCGCATGGTGGCGGTTTCGATTCTCGCCGAGGAAGGCAACCCTTCGGCTTTGCCGGCTTTGGCGGATGCGTTTTGGGATGCGCATAGTCGCCTGATGATCCTGGTTCCGGGAGAGGGTGGGGCGGGGTTCGAATGTCCCCATTTCGGTGAGCACTACCTGGCCGGCCGCTGCGCGGAAGCCATCGCCGCAATCGCGGAGCGTGGGTCGGGAACCGCCCGGTGCTGGGCGATCTCGTTCTTGCGGAACGCCCTGCAGCAGTGGCCGGAAGCGAGCGAGCGGTTTCAACTGGCGCTGCGAAGGGTGGAGCGGGCCGCGGCAGGGGACCTCCCGCGTCCGGCGGCCACGCCTCCATCGGACGGAAGGCAACTGCCCTTGCCGGAACGCCATCGGGATTAGCGTCGAGCGATCTTCTCGCCCTCCAGCAGCGCTTTCACAGAGCTCTCCAGCGTCACTTCGTCCCCCTTCAGGAACCCGGTGTGGACGAACCGGACGCAGCCCGTCCGGTCTACGAGGATGGTGGCCGGATGCGCGAACACCGAGAACTTCCGCGCCACGCTCTGCTCCGGGTCCAACAGCACCGGGTAGGTAGTGCGGTACTCCTGCATGAAACGCCGTACCTGCCTGGGATCCGGCGCTAACTCCGCGATCCCCACTACCCGCAATCCCTCGCTGGCGTACTTCTGGTGCAGTCGCTCCAGGTGCCTCACTTCCTGGTTGCAACTGGGGCAGCCGAAGTCCCAGAAGTTGAGCAGCACCACCTTCCCCTTCAGCGAGGCCAGGGACAATCGCTTGCCGTCCAGTTGCGCGAGGGTGAACGGTGGAGCACTCTTTCCTACCAGCGGGTCCGACTTAGTTTGTGCCAGCGCGGGCATCATGATGAGGCCCCCGGCAAGGCATACGACCCATCGGTTGATCCGGAGCATTTTATGTCCTCCTCGGCATCTCGACGGTTTGGAGTGCCGCCGGGCTCAGGTTACCCCGCTGTGCACGACGCGAAGCAGGCGAAACGTGCCTGCGGTGTCCGGGGGATACCCGTGAATGCTGCGCTGCCACACACTCCGGGGGCACGCGGGTCCAGGCGCCGGGAAGCTAAAACAGCGCGAAAATGGGGGCTTGCGCGGCCCTAAACCCTGTGCTATATTCTGGTCGTCGGGAAGAACGGCCCGAACCCAGAGGATGGCCCGAAAGACTGGCCGAAGGGTGGTTAGCCGGGAAATCCAGTAGCGGGTCGTTAGCTCAGTTGGTAGAGCAGCTGACTCTTAATCAGCGGGCCATTGGTTCGAGTCCAATACGACCCATCGCCAATCGAACCGACATCAGGGGCGAGTGGCGGAATTGGCAGACGCGCTAGACTTAGGATCTAGTGGAGAAATCCGTGGGGGTTCGAGTCCCCCCTCGCCCATCGGTTCGGTGCCCGCAAGCGGCCGGTGGAAGTTCTGACAATCTGCGGGGATAGCTCAGTGGTAGAGCACCTCCTTGCCAAGGAGGGGGTCGCGAGTTCGAATCTCGTTCCCCGCTTTCCGGACCACCGCCCACCCGGGCGGTTCCTGGTTCGTTAAGCCCTAAAGCGCAATAGCTTAGCGCCGCCCGTGATAGAACGCCTCGTCGCCCGAAGGGGCCGGCGAGGTGTTGTTGCGTCAGGGCATCATTTACGGAAGGATTTCAACCATGCCCGTTCAGGTGCAGCAAGAGCAGCTCGAGCCTTGCAGGGTTTCGCTCACTATCGAAGTGCCGTCGGAAGACGTGCAGAAGGCGGTCCAGACCGTTTTCAACCAGGTTGCCAAGCGTACCAACGTGCCGGGATTCCGGCCGGGCAAAGCGCCCGCCACCCTGGTAAAGCGCTACATCGACGAGGGCCGCGTGAACGAGATGGCCTTCGAGCGAGCGCTCACGAACGCTTACAATGACGCGCTCCGGCAGGCGGGCGTCACCCCTTACACCCATGCGGACCCCAAAGTGGAGCTGGGTGAGGAAGAGTTCAGCGTTGAGAAGGGCTTCAGCTTCAAAGCCACCGTCGCCACGCAGCCCACCGTGGAGCTGGGCGATCTGGAGGGTCTCACGGCCCGCCGGATGGTGACGAAGACCACCGACGAGGACGTTCAAAAGGAAATCGATCGCTACCGCGAATCTGCGGCGAGCTTTGAGCCGACCGAAGAGGCGGCCGAGGACGGCGACCGGATCCGCGGCGAGATCACGATCCACGTGGAAGGCGAGGACGAGCCAGACTTCGACGCGCAGCCGACACTGCTGCAGGTCGGCTCGAACCTGGAAGAGTTCGACAACGGCCTCCGCGGCTTGAAGGCGGGGGAAGAGCGCTCTTTCGAGTTCACCTATCCGGAAGAGTTCGCCGAAGAGCATCGCCGGGGTAAGAAGGCCAACGTCACGGTGAAGGTCGAGGAGATCCAGCGGCGTACCATCCCCGCCTCGGATGACGCTTTTGCGGCAAAGCTTGGCCTGGAGAGCCTGGAAGCGCTCCAGGGCCGCGTGCGGGAGATGCTGGAAGCGCAGTCTGCTTCGCTGGCCGAGCAGGAAGTGCACGACGCGCTGATCAGCGAAGTGGTGCGTCGCGCCACCGTGAACTACCCGGATGAGATGATCGAAGCGGAAGTCTCTGACCGCCTGGGTAACCTGATCCGCGCCCTCGAACGCCGCTCGGCGACGCTGGAAGACTACCTGAAGGCCGAGCAGAAGGACCTGCAGCAGTTGCAAAACGAACTGCGCGAAGAGGCCCTCCAGACGGTGCGGAACACGCTGGTGCTGCTGCAGCTAGCCAACGAGAACAAGGTGTTCCTCACCGAGAAGGACATCGAAGACGAGGTGAAGCGGCGGGCTGAAGCGGAGAACGTGAAGGTCGCGCAGATGCGCCGCCTCCTGCGGGACACTGGCGAGATCGACCAGATTCGCAACCGGCTGTTCCTCCGCAAGATCACCGAGTTCTTGCTGGAGAAGGCCGAGATCACCGAAGTCGAAGCCTGATCGGACGCCGGCGCCACGCAGGGCAGGACGACAGACAATTGAGAGGAAGGAGTGCCGGGGTCGCCTCAAGAGCGCGACGACCCCGGCACTCCTTCCTCTCACGTCATGTAGGCGTCGGGTGACGAAATTGTTCGCACCTGCCCACGAAGTTGGGTAGAACGGTGAGAGATGATCCCGTTGTCCCGGATGCGGACCGCGGGGAGGCGGGACGGCGCCATCGCCACGTCCCAACGTCGGCCTTGCTTGGCTGTCTTCGGCGCCGGGCGGCCGCAATCGTGCGCCATCATTTAGAAATTCGCTCCGCGGCGGTAGAATAAGGGCGGAGACTACGGCAGCCCGCGCAGGCGCAGGCTGCGGGAGAAAGCACCCATGCATCCTCGGTATTGGAAAACCCTCGAACAGGCGAACGAGCACCCGCAACTGTGGACGCCCCCGTCCAACTACCTGGTGCCCACCGTCATCGAGCAGACCCCTCGCGGCGAGCGCGGGATGGACATCTGGTCCCGGCTGCTGAAGAGCCGCATCATCTTTTTCAGCGGCGAAGTCCAGGACCACATGGCGGACCTGGTGATTGCCCAGTTGCTCTTCCTGGAATACGAAGACCCGGACGGCGACATCATGGTGTACGTCCACTCCCCGGGTGGCTCCGTAGACGCCGGGTTGGCCGTGTACGACACGATGAATTTCATCAAGCCGGACGTCTCTACCATTTGCGTGGGGATGGCCGCTTCGATGGGCGCGCTGATCCTTACCGCGGGCGCGAAGGGTAAGCGCTTCGCCCTGCCGCACGCCCGTATCATGATTCACCAGGTGAGTGCGGGTGTTCCCTTTAGCCAGGGCACGGACGTCGAAATCCGCGCGCGGGAGATCCTCCGCTACAAGGCGCTGCTCAACGACATTCTCGCCCGCCACACCGGCAAGCCGGTGGCCGACGTAGCGCGCGATACGGAGCGCGACTACTTCATGTCTTCCGCTCAGGCGGTCGAATACGGGCTCATCGATCAGGTTATGACCCGGCAGGAACATGAGCATCAGCGGCTTGAACAGGAGGAGCCGGCACGTTAGGTGCGGAAAGGCGGGCCAACGGCGCCGGACTGCCGAAGATGATTCATACGAGCGCCTCTCGCTGCCCCACCGGCTCGGGAGGCGCGCCGGTGGGGTAGTGATTGCCAGGGCAGCCTACCCCGCTTTGCAATCATCATGTCCGTGGGTCGTCTACGGGTTGGGCCGGCGAACCGAACGCCGGGCTCGACACGGAATTGTCCTTCCCTGTCGCGGAGCCCGTCTCCCGGTTGGGGAAGTGGAGTAATCACAAGCGTGGCCAAAAATAACGGCGATCGGCAAGAAGCGCGGCGTTGTGTGCTGTGCGGCAAAGGGCGGGAGCAGGTCTCCAAGCTGGTGCTGGGCCTTCACGGCGGGGTCTGCGTGGACTGCGTGGAGGTGAGCAACGAGATCGTTCAGGACGGATGTGTCCTTTGCGGTAAGACCCGCGAGGTGCAGAAGCTGATCCTGGGCATGCACGGAGGCATCTGTGTCGAATGCCTTGACCTCTGTAACGACGTGATCCAGGGCGAGGCGTTTCCCACTCGCTACGAGTCGTTCGGAGACGCGCTGCCGAAGCCGAAAGACATCCATAAGGTGCTGGCCCAGTACGTGGTGGGGCAAGAGCGCGCCAAAAAAGCGCTCTCGGTGGCCGTGTACAACCACTTTAAGCGCGTACACCTCACCCAATCGGACGTGGAGCTTCAGAAGAGTAACATCCTCCTGATCGGGCCTACCGGATGCGGCAAGACGCTGCTGGCGCAGACACTGGCACGGATCTTGAATGTGCCGTTTACCATCGTAGACGCCACCGCGCTGACCGAGGCGGGCTATGTAGGCGAAGACGTGGAGAACATCCTCTTACGCCTGATCCAGGCTGCGGAGGGGAATAACATCCAGCAGGCCATCCAGAACGCCCAGCGCGGCATCATCTACATCGACGAAATCGACAAGATCTCCCGTAAAGCGGAAAACCCGTCGATCACGCGAGACGTGTCCGGAGAAGGAGTGCAGCAAGCGCTCTTGAAGATTCTGGAAGGAACGGTCGCCAACGTTCCGCCGCAGGGAGGCCGCAAGCATCCGCAGCAGGAATACGTGCAAATCGATACCAGCAACATCCTGTTCATCTGCGGCGGCGCGTTCGACGGCCTGCAGCCGATCATCGAGACCCGGCTCCGGCGCCGCACCATGGGCTTCCGGGACAGCGGAGACAGCGTTGCCGCCGACGAAAGCTTGATGGCCCACGTGCTGCCGGAAGATCTGGTGAAGTACGGCCTGATTCCAGAGTTCATCGGGCGGCTTCCCGTGGCGGCGACCTTGGACCCGCTTACCAAGAATGATTTGATCCACGTGCTGATGGAGCCGAAGAACTCGCTGGTTAAGCAGTACCAGCGTCTCTTCTCGCTGGACGGCAACGTAGACCTGACCTTCACCGACGATGCTTTGGACGCGATTGCCTCCGAGGCGATCCTGCGCGGCACCGGCGCGCGCGCACTTCGCTCCATCATCGAAGAGGTGATGCAGGATATCATGTTCGAAGTGCCTTCCCGACGGGACGTGCGGCGTGTGGTGATCACCGCGGACACGATCCGGAAGAAGAGCCAACCGATTATCGAAACCCTAAATCAGCTCAGGAACGCGAGCTAGGGGAGGGTGTTCAGGTGTGGGGTGTTCAGGTGTTGAAAGAGCGCGGGGACGACTTCGCGCCGATGAGCCGCGTGATGCGTAATTAAACCGAGCCGTCATGAATGACGCACTGCGCATCAGTCATCCCAACACCTGAACACCTGAACACCCGAACGCCTGAACACCCTTGACCCGGAGAGATCCTTTGTCCGAATTGAATGATGACGGCTTCCTATCGCAGGAGACTCCGATTCCGGAGATCCTGCCGCTGCTGCCTATCCGGGAGCCGGTCTATTTTCCGCATAACATCTTCCCCCTGTTCGTTGGGCGGGATAAGTCACTCCGCGCTCTGGAAGAGGCACGCTCGCAGGATCGCTACATCCTGCTGGTAGCCCAGAAGCAGATGGCGGTCGACGACCCCACGCCCGAAGACATCTACGAAGTGGGAACGGTGGCGGAGGTGATGCAGGTACTCAACCTGCCGGACGGTACTGTGCGCGTGATGCTGGAAGGCCAGGCGCGGGTGCGGATCAAGGAGTACCTCCAGAGCGAGCCGTTCTTCCGTGTTCAGGCCGAAGTGCTGGAAGAGGTGGAAGAGCGCACCGCGGAAGTCGAGGCGCTGATGCGCAGCGTCATCGCGCTGTTCCAGCAGGTGGTGGAGCTCGGCAAGGAGATTCCGCCCGAGGCGCTGGTCCAGGTCGTCAACATCGATGAGGCGGGTCGCCTGGCGGATACGATCATCCCCTACCTGCACCTGCGACCGAAGGTCCAGCGCCTGCAGGAATTGCTGGAGACCGTTTCCGTAAGAGACCGGCTGGAGAAGCTGAACCTCGTCTTGAAGAAAGAGATTGAGGTCTTGGAGATCCAGCGGAACATCCGGAACAAGGTCGAGAAGGAGATGGGGGACACCCAGCGGGAGTTCATCCTCCGCGAGCAGCTCAAGGCCATCCAACAGGAGTTGGGCGAGCGAGACGAGCGCGGCTCCGAGATCGATGAGTACCGCGAGAAGATTGCTAAGGCCAAAATGCCCACCGAGGTGGACGAGCGCGCCAACAAGGAGCTCGACCGCCTGGAGAAGATGCCGTTCCAGGCGCCCGAGGGCGTGGTCGTCCGCAACTACCTGGACTGGCTGACTGCGCTGCCCTGGTCGGAGTCGACCGAAGAGACGCTCGACATCCCCACCGCACAGGCGACGCTGGACGCGGACCATTACGGTCTCGGCAAAGTGAAGGAACGCATCCTGGAATTCCTGGCGGTCCGTAAGCTGGCGAAAGACATGCGCGGGCCGATCCTCTGCTTCGTGGGCCCTCCCGGCGTGGGCAAGACGTCGATCGGTAAGAGCATCGCCAAGTCGCTCGGCCGCAAGTTCATCCGCATCTCCCTCGGCGGCGTGCGCGATGAAGCGGAGATCCGCGGGCACCGGCGCACCTACATTGGGGCGCTGCCGGGTCGCATCATCCAGGGCCTGAAGACCACCGGCGCCAATAACCCGGTCTTTATGCTGGACGAGATCGACAAGCTGGGGATGGACTTCCGCGGCGACCCTTCGTCCGCCCTCCTGGAGGCCCTCGATCCGGAACAGAACAACGCGTTCAGCGACCACTACCTGGAAGTGCCGTTCGACCTCTCGAACGTGATGTTCGTGACCACGGCGAACTTGCTGGACCCGATACCGCCCGCCCTCAAGGACCGTATGGAAGTGATCCACTTCCCCGGCTACATTGAGGATGAGAAGCTCGCGATCGCCCGCGACTTCCTGGTGCCGAAGCAGCGCAAAGAGAACGGCATCACGGAAGAGCACCTGGTGTTCTCTGACGAAGCGCTGATCCGCATCATCCGGGAGTACACGCGCGAGGCGGGTGTGCGCAACCTGGAGCGCGAGATCGCTACCGTCTGCCGCAAGATCGCGAAAGATGTCGCGAGCGACAAGACCGACAAGATCACCATCGCCGACGAGGATGTGAAGAAGTACCTGGGCCAGAAGCGCTACCACTTCGGACGCGCTGAAGAGCGGGACGAGATCGGCGCGGCGACCGGCCTCGTTTACACCGAGTTCGGCGGCGACGTGATCGCGGTCGAAGCGGCGCTCATGAAGTTCCACGAGCTGAAGCTGACGCTGACCGGCCAACTGGGGGACGTGATGAAGGAGAGCGCGATGGCGGCTCTCTCCTACGTCCGCTCGCGGTCTCGCATGCTGGACTTCGATGATGAGTTCTTCGACCACATGGAGATCCACGTCCACGTGCCCGCCGGCGCGGTGCCGAAGGATGGCCCGAGTGCGGGCATCACCATGGCGACCGCCCTGGCCAGCGCCGTCACCAAGCGTCCCATCCGCAAAGACGTAGCCATGACGGGCGAGATCACCCTGCGCGGGAAAGTGCTGCCCGTGGGCGGGGTGAAGGAGAAGCTCCTCGCCGCGCACCGGGCCGGGATGAAGATCATCATCCTACCTAAGGAAAACGAGCGCGACCTGGAAGAGCTCCCGCAGAACGTCCGAGAAGATCTGCAGTTCCACCTGGTGGAGCACATGGACCAGGTAGTGGGCCTCGCCTTGCTTGAAGGCCCGCGCCCCAGCCCGGCGTACGCCGCCGCCACCGGAGCGCCCGCATGATCGCAGACCGGGAGCATGAGATGGCCATAACCGCCCCTCCGGCTCTCGCTGCGCCTGACGAGGGCCCCCGCCGCTGGAAATGGACGGGCGACCAACTGATTCGCCTGGGAGCACTCGGTGTGCTCCCAGCGGACCGGAAGTTCGA
>Ga0255338_1003625_pt1 | contig 18024 bp, 13 predicted proteins | sample MeOH1_35cm_T4_19_FD_203715 | JGI IMG/M metagenome (GOLD analysis project Ga0255338, IMG submission 203715) | Sandy soil microbial communities from University of British Columbia, Vancouver, Canada - MeOH1_35cm_T4_195 | ecosystem: Engineered > Artificial ecosystem > Sand microcosm > Unclassified ...
CCTGCAGCACCTGGCCAGTCTGCGATTCCTTGTAGAACATCAGCTGGTCATGGTCCTGCGGCACGTACTTCTGGCCTTCCTGATTCCAGATGCCGACCTGGCGGAACAGGCCTTCCATGCCGAAGGTGCGCGACTCGTCCGGCACGATGGGCACCACGTGCTTGCCGATCTGCTTGTCCTTGAGCAGCGTGTTCAGGATGCGCACGAAGGCCATCGTGGTGGACACTTCGCGGCCTTCGCCGGTGGCCTTGAGCAGCGCGTCGAACGCGGACAGCTCGGGGATCGGCAGCGGCGCGGCCTTGAGGCGGCGGGCCGGCAGGTAGCCGCCCAGCTCCATGCGGCGCGCGCGCATGTATTCGAGTTCCTTCGAGCCTTCCTCGAAGGTGAGGTACGGCACTTCCTCGATCTTGTCGTCGGCGACCGGGATGTTGAACTGGTCGCGGAACGTGCGGATGGCCTCCACCGGCATCTTCTTCTGCTGGTGGGCCACGTTCATGGCCTGGCCGGCGTCGCCCATGCCATAGCCCTTGATGGTCTTGGCCAGGATCAGCGTGGGCTGGCCCTTGTGCTCGCTGGCGGCCTTGTAGGCGGCGTAGATCTTGTGCGGATCGTGGCCGCCGCGGTTCAGGCGCCAGATGTCGTCGTCGGACCAGTCGGCCACCATCGCCTTGAGTTCCGGCGTGTTGAAGAAGAACTCGCGCACGTAGGCGCCGTCCTTGGCCTTGAAGGTCTGGTACTCGCCGTCCACGCATTCCATCATGCGCTTCATCAGCAGGCCCTTGGTGTCGCGCGCCAGCAGCGAATCCCAGCGGCTGCCCCACACCACCTTGATGACGTTCCAGCCGGAGCCGCGGAATTCGGACTCCAGTTCCTGGATGATCTTGCCGTTGCCGCGCACCGGGCCGTCCAGGCGCTGCAGGTTGCAGTTGATGACGAAGACCAGGTTGTCGAGCTTCTCGCGCCCGGCCATGCCGATCGCGCCGAGCGACTCCGGCTCGTCGGTCTCGCCGTCGCCGAGGAAGGCCCAGACCTTGCGGTCGCCGGCCTTGGCCAGGCCGCGGCTGTCCAGGTACTTCATGAAGCGGGCCTGGTAGATGGCCATGATCGGGCCCAGGCCCATCGACACGGTCGGGAACTGCCAGAAGTCCGGCATCAGCCACGGGTGCGGGTAGGACGAGATGCCCTTGCCGTCCACTTCCTGGCGGAAGTTGTCGAGCTGCTCGGTGGTCAGGCGGCCGAGCAGGAAGGCGCGCGAATACACGCCCGGAGCCGAGTGGCCCTGCACGAACACGAGATCGCCGCCGTGGTTCTCGGACGGGGCGTGCCAGAAGTGGTTGTAGCCGACGTCATACAGCGTGGCCGCCGAGGCGAACGACGAGATGTGGCCGCCGACGTTGGTGTGCTTGTTGGCGCGCAGCACCATCGCCATCGCATTCCAGCGCGTGTACGAGCGGATGCGGTGCTCGACGTCCTGGTCGCCGGGGATGTGGGCCTGCTGCTCGACCGGGATGGTGTTGATGTACTGCGTCTCGGCGTGGAACGGCTGGGTGACGCCGTTCACGCGCGCGTATTCGATCTGCTTGTCGATCAGGAAGGCGGCGCGTTCGGTGCCTTCGGCGGCCAGCACGCCCTGCAGGGCGGCAAGCCATTCGTGGGTTTCCTGGGGATCGGCGTCGTTGGCGCTGCTGGCGCCGAGAATCTGCTCTGGTACAGCTGACATGACTGTCTCCTGGTGAATGCATGCCGCGGCGCTCCCGGATTGGTGTCGTGGGAACCCCGTCCTGACGGTGTCGCTACGGTACGGCGCGGGCCCTGCGAAAACCCTGCCAGGCACTGTCGCCTGCAGCAGGCGCAGCCCCGCCGTCCGTGCTTTTCGGTCGCACCGATTCTATGGAAGCAGATAGGGCAAGACAAGCCAAATTTTCAAATTGCGATATTGTTTCTCATAATGCGGAATATTGCGGCGGCGCATCACGGGCGGCGCGAAGCCTTGCGGGCAGGGGCTTCGCGGCGGTACCCTCGTCGGCAGGAATGACGCAGTGCCGCATTGGCGCTTACCCCAAGCGACGCGGCACGGCAATCCCGCTACACTGGCCCGTCAGTCGTCAATCCCGCCATGCCTTCCCTCATCGATTTTCTGTCCCGCCTGCGCACTGCCATCGTGCCGCCCTCCGCTTCCGGCACCGCCCAGGCGGCCAGCGGCGACTCCGCCGCGGCCGCGCCGCCCGGCCCGCTCACGCCGCTCGCACCGCTGCCGCCGCTCGAATCGCTCGGCCACGCCGACGAGCCGGCCGCCGTGAGCGGCCCGCCGCGCGGCCTGTGGTGGCTGCGCTGGCGCAACCTGGTGGCGACCAGCTGGTTCATGTTCATCCCGCTGGTGGCGATCGTGCTGTTTACGGCGGCGATGGGCGTGATCCTGTGGTCGCTGCACGAGACCGAGCGCCAGCAGCAGCGCGACGCGCTCTACCGCGACGCGGCCTGGGCCCAGCAGCGCGTGCGCCTGTCCCTGCTGAGCAACCAGGACCAGATGGCCTCGCTGGCGCGCGACATCGCCGCCGCGCAGCTCGACCAGGGCGCCTACCGCACCGCGGCCCAGGAAATCCTGCGCGAGAACCCCGAGATCGTCTTCGTCAACTGGCTCGACGCCACCCACCGCGGGCGCTGGTCGCTGCCCTCCACCTCCGAGTTCGCCAGCCGGCTGCGCGAGACCCAGGACCAGCCGCTCGAGCCCGAGGTGCTCGACACCTTCGACGCCGCGCGCGAGACCCAGCGCGTGGTGTACTCGCGCCCGCTGGTCAACGACCGCGGCGACAGCTTCATGCTGATGGAAGTACCGATCGTGCGCGACAACGAGTTCCTCGGCACGCTCGGCGCGCTCTACTCGATCAACGGCATCCTCACCCACCTGCTGCCGCCCGAGCTGACCGAGCGCTACCGTTTCTCGCTGATCGACAAGAACAACCAGATCCGCGCCAGCACCTCGCTGCGGCCGGTGCCGGGCAACGCGCTGTCCTACGAGGTGCTGCTCGACCCGCCCGGGCATTCGCTGTCGCTGCGCGCCGACGCTTACCCGCCCGCCTCCAACCTGCCCAACAACATGCTGCTGTGGCTGGTGGTGGGGCTGTCGTGCTTCCTGCTGTGGAGCCTGTGGAGCATGTGGCGCCATACCAGCCGCCGCTCCGAGGCGCAGCGCGCGCTGCTGGCCGAGACCTCGTTCCGCCGGGCAATGGAAAACTCCATGCTGATCGGGCTGCGCGCGCTCGACCTGAACGGCCGCATCACCTACGTCAACCCGGCGTTCTGCCGCATGACCGGCTGGCAGGACACCGAACTGGTCGGGCGCATGCCGCCCTTCCCCTACTGGCCGCCCAACGACCAGCAGGAAATGCAGAAGCAGATCGACCTCACGCTGCAGGGCAAGTCGCCGGCCAGCGGCTACGAGATGCGCGTGATGCGCCGCGACGGCAGCAGCTTCCACGCGCGCATGTACGTGTCGCCGCTGGTGGACAGCCGCGGCCGCCATACCGGCTGGATGAGCTCGATGACGGACATCACCGAGCCCAAGCGCGCGCGCGAGGAGCTGGCCGCCGCGCACGACCGCTTCACCACCGTGCTGGAAAGCCTGGACGCGGCCGTGTCGGTGCTGGCCACGGACAAGGCCGAGCTGCTGTTCGCCAACCGCTACTACCGCCAGTTGTTCGGCTGGGAGGCCGAGGGCCACCTCAAGCTGGCCGGCGGCGAGGTCGACAAGGAACAGGTGTCGAGCGACGCCACCGACTACATCGACGCCTACGCCGGGCTGCCGGCGTCGGAGCTGATGCCGTACTCGTCGGACGCGCGCGAGGTCTTCGTGCCCGACATGCAGAAGTGGTTCGAGGTGCGCCGCCGCTATATCCAGTGGGTGGACGGCCACCTGGCGCAGATGCAGATCGCCACCGACATCACGGTGCGCAAGGCGGCCGAAGAAATGACGCGCCAGCACGAGGAGCGCCTGCAGTTCACCAGCCGCCTGACCACGATGGGCGAGATGGCCTCGTCGCTGGCACACGAGCTCAACCAGCCGCTGGCCGCCATCAACAACTACTGCATGGGCGCGGTGGCGCGGCTCAATTCCGGGCGCAGCAATGCCGAGGACCTGATCCCGATCCTGGAAAAGACCTCGGCGCAGGCGGTGCGCGCCGGCACCATCATCAGCCGCATCCGCGGCTTCGTGAAGCGCAGCCAGCCGCAGCGGCGCGAGGCCGCGCTGCACGACATCGTGGCCGATGCGGTGGGCCTGGCCGACCTGGAAGCCACGCGCCGCCGCGTGACCATCCTGACCCGCCTGCCGGCGCCGCCGCTGCTGCTGTACGTGGACCCGGTGCTGATCGAGCAGGTGCTGGTCAACCTGCTCAAGAACGCGGTGGAGGCGATGGCCGGCCTGCCCGCCATGCGCTCGACCGGCGTGGTGCGCCTGCACGCGCGCGTGGAGCCCGGCGAGTTCGGCCAGATCGTGCGCATCGACGTGATCGACCAGGGCCCGGGCGTGGACGAGGCCACCAAGGAGCGGCTGTTCGAGCCGTTCTTCAGCACCAAGTCGGACGGCATGGGCATGGGCCTGAACATCTGCCGCTCCATCATCGAGTCCCACCAGGGACGGCTGTGGGTGGAGAACAATGCCGACGGCATCGGCTGCACCTTCAAGATCATGCTGCCGCTGCTGCCGGCGCTGGCCGAACAATAGCGCCGCGGTAGCGCCACCGCGGCGCCGCGCGGCGCCCCGGCAACGCGGCAGTCCGGGCGCCCGCGCCGGGCGCCGGCCCCTGTTGCTAGCCGCCCGGGCCGGTTACACTTGGCGGCAAATGACTTCGATGTCCCAGGAGACTTCATGAACGTGACGCCAAACCCCACCTCCCACCGCGGCGAAACCGTCTTCATCGTCGACGACGACGAAGCCATGCGCGACTCGCTGACCTGGCTGCTGGAGGGCAATGGCTACCAGGTTCGCAGCTTTACCAGCGCCGAACAGTTTCTCTCCGCCTACGACGCCGGCCAGGTCTCGTGCCTGATCCTGGACGTGCGCATGCCGGGCATGAGCGGGCCGGAGCTGCAGGAGCGCATGATCGCGGAGAACATCAACATCCCGATCGTCTTCATCACCGGCCACGGCGACGTGCCGATGGCGGTGTCCACCATGAAGAAAGGCGCGATCGACTTCATCGAGAAACCGTTCGACGAGTCCGAGCTGCGCTCGCTGGTGGAGCGCATGCTGCAGAAGGCGCGCACGGACCACTCCGCCGCGCGCGAGCAGCGCGCCGCCAAGGATCTGCTGGGCAAGCTCACCACGCGCGAGCAGCAGGTGCTCGAGCGCATCGTGGCCGGCCGCCTGAACAAGCAGATCGCCGACGACCTGGGCATTTCCATCAAGACCGTGGAGGCGCACCGCGCCAACATCATGGAAAAGCTCAACGTCAACACCGTGGCCGACCTGCTGCGCCTGGCGCTGTCGAAAAACGCCTGAGCCCCGCCCGCGGTCCCGCAACGGGGCCGCCGCAACCCGCCGCCGGATCACCGGCGGCCACCCCGCCTTCCTATCCCTTCAGGTATTCCTCGTCGCGGAAGGTCACGACCCATTGCGGCTTGTAGACCACGAACACCGCCACCAGCATGCCGGTGAGGAACGCCTCGCCGAACGCCAGGATCAGCACCGCGGTGAGCGTGTCGGGCAGCGTCAGCACGCCGCCGCGCGCGCCGTGGCTGTGCCACACGGCGCGCGCCGCGCCGGCGCCCAGCGCCGCCAGCCCGGCGGCGAAATAGCCGTGGCCGAGGATGAAGACGAACGGATGGCGCGGCAGCAACCGGCGCATGGCGCCCTGCAGCGCCGCCGACAGCAGCGCCGGCAGCAGGCCCATCCACACATAGCGCGGCCACAGCGCCGCCCAGTCGACGCCGCTCCAGCTCGCGCCGGCCAGGTAGCCCAGGCCGAGCAGCGACACCAGGTCCACCACGAACAGCGACAGCAGCGCCAGCGGCAGCCCGAACAGCGTCACCATCAGCGTGGCGCCGAACAACTGGAACACCAGCCCGCCCGGCAGCGCCACGCGCGCCGTCCACAGCAGCGTCACGAACAGCAGCGCGCCCAGCCAGCCGTGCTGGAGGTCGCCGCGCCGCAGCAGGTGCCAGGGCCGGCGCCACAGCGCCCAGGCCAGCCCGGCCAGCCCGCACGCCGCCAGCCAGGCCTGCGCGGCCGGGCCGTCCGGCGCCATCAGGCGGGCCAGCGCCTCGCTCAGTGAATCGATCGGTACATGCATGGGCAGATGCTACCAGCGCCCCCGCCGAGTTCGCCCCGGGTTGCGTCAACCTTTATAATTCCGCTTTGTTCCCTGTTTCCCCACCTTCCCCCTCCCATCCCCATGCCAGCCCAACTGATCGACGGCAACGCCCTTGCCAAGCAACTCCGCACGGAAGCCGCCCAGCGCGCCGCCCGCCTCACCAAGCGCGGCCACCGCCCGGGCCTGGCCGTGATCCTGGTCGGCGAGGACCCGGCCAGCCAGGTCTACGTGCGCAACAAGGTGAAGGCCTGCGACGACAACGGCTTCCACTCCTCGCTGGACCGCTATCCGGCCGACCTGAGCGAAGCCGACCTGCTGGCCCGCATCGACGCCCTGAACCGCGACCCGAACATCCACGGCATCCTGGTGCAGTTGCCGCTGCCCAAGCATATCGACAGCCACAAAGTGCTCGAGGCGATCGCCCCTGAAAAGGACGTGGACGGCTTCCACGTGGCCAATGCCGGCGCCCTGATGACCGGCGCGCCGCTGTTCCGCCCGTGCACGCCCTACGGCTGCATGAAGATGCTCGAATCGGTGCAGTTCCCGCTGCGCGGCGCGCGCGCCGTGGTGGTGGGCGCCTCCAACATCGTCGGCAAGCCGATGGCGATGCTGCTGCTGCAGGCCGGCGCCACCGTCACCATCTGCAACAGCAAGACGCGCGACCTGGCCGCGCACACCCGCGAGGCCGACGTGATCGTGGCCGCCGTGGGGCGCCGCAACATCATCACGGCCGACATGGTCAAGCCCGGCGCGGCCGTGATCGACGTGGGCATGAACCGCGACGACAACGGCAAGCTGTGCGGCGACGTGGACTTCAACGGCGTCAGGGAAGTGGCCGGCTATATCACGCCGGTGCCCGGCGGCGTCGGCCCGATGACCATCACCATGCTGCTCATCAACACGCTGGAAGCCGCCGAGCGCGCCGCCGGCTGAACGCCGCACGCGCCGCCGCGGTACTGGAAAAACCCCGCCCCGCCCCAATGTGCGGGGTATTGCCTTTATGGGCCCCGCCAAGAGAGACGTCATGGACCAAGCCGCCACCGCCAACGCCGCCAATCCGCTGCTGGACTTTACCGACCTGCCCCGTTTCTCCGAGATCCGCCCCGAACACATCGGGCCGGCGCTGGACACGCTGCTGGCCACCGCGCAGGCCGCGGTCGAGCACGCCGAGGACCCCGCCACCCCGGCCACCTGGGCCAGCGCCGTGGAAGCGCTCGAAACCGCCACCGAGCCGCTCGGGCGCGCCTGGGGCGTGGTCGGCCACCTAAGCGCGGTGGCGGACACGCCGGCGTTGCGCCAGGCGCACGCCGACAACCTGCCGCGCATGACCGAGTTCTGGTCCTCGCTGGGCCAGAGCCTGGCGCTGTACGATAAGTACAAGGCGATCGCCGCCAGCCCCGAGTTCGCCGCCATGAGCGCGGCGCGGCGCCAGTTGATGGAGAACGAGCTGCGCGGCTTCCGCCTGGGCGGCGCCGAGCTGCCGGAAGACAAGAAGCCGCGTTTCGCCGCCATCCAGGAACAGCAGGCGCAGTTGTCCAAGGCGTTCTCGGATCACGTGCTCGACGCCACCAACGCCTACGCGCTGGTGATCGAAGACGAAAGCCGCCTGTCCGGCATTCCCGCCGACGCGCTGGAAGCCGCGCGCGCCGCCGCCGAGAAGGACGGCAAGGCCGGCTGGAAGTTCACGCTGCACTTCCCGTCCTACTTCCCGGTGCTGCAGTACGCCGACGACCGCGCGCTGCGCCAGACCATGTACCAGGCCAGCGTGACCCGCGCGTCCGAGCTGGCCGGGCAATACGGCCAGGGCAAGGCCGAATGGGACAACACCGACAACATGCGCGAACAGCTGGCGCTGCGCCAGGAAGAGGCGCACCTGCTCGGCTACGCCTCCTACGGCGAGGTCTCGCTGGTGCCCAAGATGGCGGAGTCGCCGGCCGAGGTGCTGCGCTTCCTCGACGAGCTGGCCGCGCGCGCGCGCCCGTTCGCCGAGAAGGACTGGGACGAGCTCAAGGCCTTCGCCGCCGGCGAGCTGGGCCTGGCGGAGCTGGCGCCGTGGGACGTGGCCTACGCCTCGGAAAAGCTGCGCGAGCAGCGCTACGCCTTCTCCGAGCAGGAGGTCAAGCAATACTTCCCCGAGCCGCAGGTGCTCAAGGGCCTGTTCGGCGTGGTCGAGAAGCTGTTCTCGGTGCGCATCGAGTCCGACCAGGCCCAGACCTGGCACCAGGACGTGCGCTTTTTCCGCGTGGTCTCGCCCGAAGGCAACCTGCTGGCGCAGTTCTACATCGACCTGTACGCCCGCGAAGGCAAGCGCGGCGGCGCCTGGATGGACGACGCGCGCGGCCGCAAGCTGCTCGGCGACGGCCGCGTGCAGACGCCGGTGGCCTACCTGACCTGCAATTTCTCGGCGCCGGTCGGCGGCAAACCCGCGCTGTTCACCCATGACGAAGTCATCACGCTGTTCCACGAGTTCGGCCACGGCCTGCACCACATGCTCACCCAGGTGGGCGAGCTGGGCGTGTCCGGCATCAACGGCGTGGAATGGGACGCGGTGGAGCTGCCCTCGCAGTTCATGGAGAACTTCTGCTGGGAATACGAGGTGCTGACCGGCATGACCGCGCACGCCGACACCGGCGAGCCGCTGCCGCGCGCGCTGTTCGAGCGCATGCTGGCCGCCAGGAACTTCCAGAACGGCATGATGACGCTGCGCCAGATCGTGTTCTCGTCGTTCGACATGCACCTGCACACCGACTTCGACCCCGCCGGCGAGAAAACCGTGCTGGCGCTGTCGCGCGAGATCAACGACCACGCCCACGTGGTGCCGCAGCACCCGCTGTCGCGCTGGCCGAACACCTTCAGCCACATCTTCGCGGGCGGCTACGCGGCCGGCTACTACAGCTACAAGTGGGCCGAGGTGCTGTCCGCCGACGTGTACGCGGCCTTCGAGGAAGCCGCCGGGCTGTCGGGCTCCGTGCTCGACGCCGAGACCGGCGCGCGCTACCGCCGCGAGATCCTCTCGGTCGGCGGCAGCCGCCCGGCGATGGAGTCGTTCACGGCGTTCCGCGGCCGCGCGCCGCAGATCGACGCGCTGCTGCGCCACGGCGGCATGGCCGTGGCGTGATCCCGGCGCATGGCGCGGCCCCGGCATCCGGCCGGAGCCGCGCCGGCGCCCGGGAGACGACTCGAAAAGCGACCCGGAAAGCAGCCCAGGAAGCGCCCCGAAGCGACCCGCGCGGCGCACGCGCGCGCCAGTCCGGCGCGCCAGTCCGAATTGGCTAGACAAGCCCGGTCAAGTAAGATGCGGGCCATGAGCTACCTCCCTCCCGCCGCCGCCTACGCGCACATCAAGAACTACCTCAAGGAAGGCCTCAGCGCGGGCCGCTGGCCGCCGGGCACGCTGATGCCGTCGGAATCCGAGCTCGTGACCCAGTTCGGCGTCAGCCGCATGACCGCCAACCGCGCGGTGCGGGAGCTGCAGGCCGAGGGACTGGTCGAGCGCGTGCAGGGCGTGGGCACCTTCGCCAGCCAGCCCTACCGCGCCTCGTCCACGCTGACCATCCGCGACCTCCACGACGAGATCACCGAGCGCGGCCACAAGCACCGCTCCGACGTGCACCTGGCGCGGGCCGAGACGGTCAGCGAGGCGCTCGCCCCGCGCATCGGCCTGCCGGTCGGCAGCCAGGTCTTCCACACGCTCATCGTCCACAGCGAGAACGGCGTGCCGCTGCTGTGCGAAGACCGCTACGTCAATCCCGCGCGCGCGCCGGACTACCTCGGCGTGGACTTCACCCGGACCACGCCCACCAACTACCTGCTGGCCGTGGCGCCGCTGTGGGAGGCCCAGTACTCCATCGAAGCGCAGCTGCCCACCGCGGAAGAGGCGCGGCTGCTCGGCATCAAGGCCAGCGAGCCGTGCCTGATCGTGGTCCGCCGCACCGAAAGCCAGGGCTCGCCGATCACGCTGGCGCGCCTGGTGCATCCCGGCTCGCGCTACACCATCGAGGGCTCGTTCAAGCCCTGACGGCACCGGCTTGCGTCACATCAATGCCGGCGCGCCCGCGCGTCCTATGCTGTAACGGATCACATCCACCCCGACACAGCGGCCGTCGCCGGCGCGGGCCAGCCCCGCCGAGGCGATTGCCCGGGAGCGCCTCCATTGTCTCCATCGCCATCGACCCCTGCCGCCGGCACGCCTTCCGGCACAACCGGCGCCACTCCCTGGCATGCCCGCGAATGCCATGAGGTGGCACGCGAATACGCGGTCGATCCGGCGCGCGGGCTGGACAGCGAACAGGCGGCGCAACGCGCGCGCGAGCACGGGCCGAACGCATTGCAGGCGGCGCCGCGCCGCAGCGTGCTCGCCCTGGCGGCGGCCCAGCTGGCCGACCCGATGGTGGTGATACTGGTCATCGCGGCCATCGCCTCCGCGATCCTCGGAGACAAGCTGGACGCCCTGGTCATCCTGGCCATCGTGCTGATGACGACCGCGCTCGGGCTGAGCCAGACCTGGCGCGCCGACCGGGCCCTGGCGCAATTGCAGCAACTGGCGGCGGCGCAGGCCACCGTGCTGCGCGACGGCCACCCGCATGCCATTCCGGCGCACGAGCTGGTTCCGGGCGACGTGGTCCTGCTCGAGGCGGGCAACCAGGTTCCCGCGGACCTGCGCCTGGTGGAGGTGGCGCAATTGATGGCTGACGAATCGGCGCTGACCGGCGAGTCGGCCACGGTCGCCAAGCACGCGGAGGCCATCGCCGCGCCGGCCGCCACGCTCGGCGACCGCCACAACATGGCCTACCTCGGCACCTCGGTCACGCAGGGTCACGGCCGCGGCATCGTGGTCGCCACCGGCACCGGCACCGAGCTCGGCAAGCTGGCGCGGCACCTCGCGCCCGCGCGGCCGGACACCCCGCTGCAGAAGCGGCTGGCCGCGTTCAGCTGGCGGCTCTCGGTGGCCATCCTGCTGCTGTGCGTGGCGGTGTTCTGGCTGGGCCTGCTGCGCGGCGAGCCGCCCGTGTTGATGCTGCTCACGGCGATCAGCCTCGGCGTGGCCGCGATCCCGGAGGCGCTGCCGGCCGTCGTCGCCATCATCCTCGCGCTCGGCGCCAGGAAAATGGCCACCCGCAAGGCGCTGGTGCGCAAGCTGTCCTCGGTCGAGACCCTGGGATCGGTGACGGTGATCTGCACCGACAAGACCGGGACGCTGACGCAGAACCGCATGCGGCTGGAACGCCTGCTCGCCGACGCCCGGCCGTGGCTGCCGGGCGAGGCGCTGGCCACCCCCTGCCAGCGCCAGTTGCTGGTCGCCGCCGCGCTGTGCAATGACGCGCGCCCCGATCCGGACGCCGGCGGCGACACCACCGCCACTACCTGGCTTGGCGACCCGACCGAGACCGCCCTGGCGGATGCCGCGTCCGCCGCCGGCATCGACAAGCTGGCGCTGGAGGCGCGGCTGCCGCGCGTGCAGGAGCAGCCCTTCGACGCGGCGCGCAAGCGCATGACCACCTTCCATCGCCAGGCCGCCGGCTATATCGCCTTCACCAAGGGCGCGCCGGAGTCGGTGATACCGTGCTGCACCTCGCGCCAGACCGCGGACGGCACGCTGCCGATGGCGCCGCGAGCCGCACTGCATGACGCGCTGCATGACGCGCAGGCCCTGGCCGCGCAGGGCCTGCGGGTGCTGGCCCTGGCCATGCGCGAGCACGACACCCTGCCCGACCCCGATGCCGTGGCCGGCGCCGAGTCGTCGCTGACCTTTCTCGGCCTGGTGGCGCTGTTCGACCCGCCGCGCCCGGAAGCGGCGGCCGCGGTGCGCGACTGCGTCACCGCCGGCATCATGCCGGTGATGATCACCGGCGACCATCCCGAGACCGCGCTGGCCATCGCCCGCATGCTCGGCATCCTCGGCGAGCACGGCGGCGAGGTCCTCACCGGCGCCGCCCTGGCGCAGCTCGACCGCGCGGCGCTGCAGGCCGCCGTCGCCCACGTCCGGGTCTACGCGCGGGTCGATCCCGAGCAGAAGCTGCGCATCGTCGAAGCGCTGCAGGACCTTGGCCACTTCGTCGCCATGACCGGCGACGGCATCAACGACGCGCCCGCGCTCAAGCGCGCCGACATCGGCGTGGCGATGGGCAGGCAGGGCACCGACATCGCCCGGGAAGCCGCCAGCCTGGTGCTGCTCGACGACAACTTCGCCACCGTGGTGGCCGCCGTGCGCGAGGGGCGCCGCATCTACGACAACATCCGCAAGTTCGTCCGCTATGCGATGACGGGCAACTCGGGCGAGCTCTGGGTCATCACCCTGGCGCCGCTGTTCCTGCTGCCCATCCCGCTGCTGCCGGCGCAGATCCTGTGGATCAACCTCGTCACCGACGGCTTGCCGGGCCTGGCGCTCGCCGCCGAGCCCGCCGAGGCGGACGTCATGCGCCGGCCGCCCCGCCATCCGCGCGAGAGCCTCTTCGCGCACGGCATGTGGCAGCACATCCTCGGGATCGGCCTGCTGATCGGCCTGGTCTCGCTGGGCGTCCAGGCATGGGCCCTCGGCCAGGGCCGCGACGGCTGGCAGACGATGGTGTTCACCACGCTGACGCTGGCGCAGATGGCGCACGTGATGGCGATCCGCTCGGAGCACATCCCGCTGTGGCGGCTGCCGCTGGCCACCAACCTGCCGCTGCTCGGCGCAGTCCTGCTCACCCTGTGCCTGCAGCTCGCGGTAATCTATCTGCCGGTGTTCCAGGCGCTGCTCCACACCCGGCCGCTGGATGTGCTGGAACTGGCGGTGTCGGTCGGCGCGGCGGCCATCGTGGCGGTCGCCGTGGAGGCCGGCAAGGCCAGGCGCAATGCCCGCGCGGCGCGGGCCGCCCAGGCCGGCGGGACCGCGGCGCCGGCGCACTGACTGCCGGGGAAAATGGCAAGGCTGGGGGTTGCCCTTGAGAAAGCTAATCCACTGGATTAGAATGGGCCATGAACGAAGCCCTGCGCGGCATTGCCGAACTGCCCACGTACAGCCGGTTGGCCGACAAGCTCCTGAGCGCGGAAGAACGCCAGGACCTGATCGACTACCTCGCCGGGCATCCCAGGGCCGGGGACATCATGGAAGGCACCGGCGGCGTGCGCAAGCTGCGCTGGCGCCGTGGCGGCCAGGGCAAAAGCGGTGGCGTGCGGGTCATCTACTACTAGGATGACAAGGCCAACCTGACCAAGGCCGAGCGCAACGAACTGGCCGGCCTGGTCGATGTGCTGACAGGCATCTGGAAGGAAAGGACACCATCATGAGCACGGCATTCGAAAGCATCAAGCAGGGCCTGCAAGAGGCCATCTCCCACGCCAAGGGCGACGAGCACGGCGTGCGCGTGCACCGCCCCCGCGCCATCGACGTGAAGGCCGTGCGCGCCAAGGTGGGCATGACCCAGGAACAGTTCGCCGCGCGCTTCGGCTTTTCCACGGCAACCCTGCGGCACTGGGAGCGTGGCGACCGCACGCCGCGCGGCCCGGCGCTGGTGCTGCTCAACGTGATCGAGCGCAACCCGCAGGCTGTCATCGAGGCTCTGGCCTGACGGCGGAGCAACATCAAATGAAAAGAGTTTCCCCTATCCCATGAGAATCGCCACCTGGAACATGAATTAGTGTCTCAACATGTTCCAGTGCGATTCACCACCATCGGGAAACCCGCGCCACGCCTTGTTCTTGCGCTTCCTAGTGTGCCAAGATGCCCCGCAACATTGCGGGCAAAGTGGGTAGCTAGGTGGGTAGCTGGAACGACTCTGGCGGCCTAGCTACCCACCTCGCACTGAGGGGGATACTTGGCAAAAACCACACACCTGCTTACCGACATCCAGATCAGGAACTGGGTTGCCAAGGGCGAGCCCATCGCCCGATCTGACGGCGACGGCCTCACGTTCACCCTATCTCCCGCCGGCACCGCCACCTGGGTGCTGCGCTACCGGATGGGCCGTAGCGCGCCGGCGGGCCGCACGAAAGGCGCCAATCAGGATTCGGCCGCGGAACCCATCGAGCCGACGGCGCCCGCCGCCCCAACTGGGGCCGCCAGGCGCCGGGCCTGGCCCAAGGAACGCCGGCGCGAACTCACCATCGGCAATTATCCCGACATTTCCCTACAGGACGCCAGAAAGAAGGCGAAAGCTTGCCGTGTCGCCATCGACGAGGGCCGCGACCCGGCCATCGAAAAGCAGGTGGAGAAAACCCGTGAGCGCGAGGCATGGACACTGCGCGAACTGATCGCAGACTACCGCGAAACGGTGTTGATCGAGCCCGAGTATGCCAAGAACACCATTACCTACCGGAACGCCGACTACGATCAGGTGATCCTGCCCAAGCTAGGCATCCGCCAGGTGCGAAAGATCACTGCCATCGACATCGTAGCGATGCTCAAGGGCGCGAAGCGAACGTGGACGATCAGCAAGCGCATCCTCACCTCGGCATCCCTGGCGTTCGACCATGCCTGTGGCCAGCAGATCATTGCGGCCAACCCTTGCACTGGCGTCAGGCTGAAGTCCATCATGGGGCCGCGTCCGCCGGTGCGTAAGCGCGTCATGCTGCTGGAGGACGAACTGCGCGAGCTGCTCCCCGACATCGACTTGATCGGCATCGAGAATGCCTTGGCATTCCGCATCCTCTTGGCGACGTGCGTGCGCGGCGTCGAGTTGGTGAAAACCAAAAAGGAACATATCTTTCTGGATCGCGAGCTTCCGGTTTGGTGGATTCCAGACGAGTCAGTGAAGACGCGCCAGGGTTTCCTCGTGCCTCTCGTTCCGGTCGTGGCCGAGTGGTTCCGTGCGCTGATTGGGATGTCCGGCGAGTCCATCTATCTGCTGCCAGCTCGGCAGGAACGCCGGCGCCGCAACCAGGGCGGCGATACCCACGTCGGGGAAACCACCCTCTGGGCTGCGATCAAGCGCGCCTTCCAGCGGCACGACATCGAAATCCGCACCTTCACGCCGCACGACACCCGCTCGACGGCCAAGGGCCACATGAAGAACATGGGCGTAACGCGCGACATATCAGAAATCGCCCTCAACCATGCCCTGAAGGGCATGGAGGCCATCTACGACGTGCGGGAGGAAATCCCCGAGCGCCGCGAGGCTCTGGAGAAGTGGACGGCATACTTGATCGCCTGCGAGACTGGTGCGCCGACACCCGCCTTTGTGAAGAAGACCACAACCAACGTCATCCACCTGCTATCGTCGGCAGCCTAGACGCAGCACGAGAAGTGAGCACCACATGAAGACGATTGAACAGGCAGAAAGCCTCTTTGAGGCGGCGCTAAGACACTTCACCCACGGCGGCCTCATCCCGAACACTGACGCCACGCGCGGCAGCATCGGCGAGGCGGTCTACGGTGTAATTCTGACGATGTGGAGTCGCGGCGAAGCACTCATGCTGGCCGACGGCGCGCGCACCGTCGCAGCAAGGGCGGTAACGCTGGATTTTCCTGACAAGATCGGCATTCAGTGGCGCACCGAGTTTTTCCCGCATGCGCGCTTCGGCGGTCAGGCCGGCAACTGCATGCCCCTCGGGTTCTTCAAGGGCTTCGATCTGTACATCGGGTTTCAGTGGCCGATGCCGCCGGTGCTGATTGCTCGCTATGGCAGCGCCCCGCACGAGTACGAAACCCTCCCGGTGCTGATGGTGGACGACCTGGACACCCTGCCGGCACATTTCGCCGCAGCCTATGCTAGAGCCGTCCAAGCTGGCATCCCGCCGAGCGGCGGCGACGAGCAGGGCACGGCCTTCTTCGTTCCTCCGGGGGGCCCGGAAATCACGCCCCTGGCTTAGGCGCTCTCTCGCCGGCCGCGGCCAGCTCACGGAATGCGGTGCGCGCCAACTTGATACGCCTCTTGCGCGGCAGGATGTTCGGCGGCCAGATGCAACCGTGGCAGCACGCCTGCAAGTCATATTTGGGATAATTCCCATTTTGATGAAGCCGAACCGCCTACGTCGCACCACGCCACCGACCCTGCATGCAGCAGTAACCCGATACCTTACCGAGGTATCCCCCCTAAAGAAGAGCCTGGCAGCCGAAACGTCTATTGCCAAGACATGGCTTTCCACAAGAATTGCAAACCGACCAATCGACCGAATAAGGAACACGGATCTCATTGCTCTCCGAGACGAATGGGCAGCCGATAAAGCTGCATCGACGGTAGTTCGACGACTAGCGTTCTTGTCTCATGTATTTACCGTCGCGCGAAAAGATTGGGGCTGGACCGAATTAGCAAATCCCGTGCAACTCGTGCGGCGGCCAACAGTTAATGACGCTAGAGATAGGAGAGTTATTGACGTGATTCGCATGCGGGGCGTGCCAATATCCGAATGCCCACGTAATGAGATTGACTGGATAATCAATGCCACATCGTCAAAAGAGCTGCCCGTCATCGTTACACTGGCTGCTGAGACGGCGATGCGTCGCGCAGAGATATGTTCCATACGACGCGAACATGTCGATCTACTCCACGGCGTGATCCATCTTCCAGACACCAAGAACGGAACTTCGCGTGACGTGCCCTTGACGCCGTGGGCACGGGAAACACTTAGGAGATACCTCACTGGGCGCTCGTCACGCGGCCCAATCTTCACCATTTCGCCGGGAGCCGCAACCAGGGCGTTCATTCGCGCCCGACGACGCGCCCGAGAGAGCTACGAGAACGTCTGTCGCGCGCGAGGCCGCCGCCCGAACCCAATATTCTTCCGGGATCTGCGGTTGCATGACCTGCGCCACGAGGCCACATCAGTGCTCGCGCCCATTTTCGAACTCCACGAGCTTGCAAAGATCAGTGGGCACAAGGACACGAGGATGCTGCTGCGCTATTACCACCCCGACGGCCGCGAACTGGCGAAGAAGATTGCGCGCAGCCCCCTCGGGCGGCGACAGGCTATGCGCATTAGGTCAGATCGGGCTGCCGGGCTGGCATAGTCCTCAATGCACTTCCGGTTCAATGGGGGGTACCGGGGCGTCCGCGGTGAGCCACGAAGGGACCGGACCGCCCCCATCGTAGGTGACGCTTTCACCGTCAACTTCCACCTGCGAACCCATCTCATATACCCCACTACCATCCAGGACGAAGAGCTGATCGCGACGATGATCCTCCACCGCCACCCACCCATCACTAGTCCGCCTGGCGACCAGGCCCGCCGCGCACACCGGCGGTGCGCCTTCATACGCCCCATAGGGGATATTGAAATCTCCCGGAGATAGTGGCAGTTCGTGCGCATCGGTCGGGTAGAGGAAAAAACCGTACTGGTCAGTTTGATAAACGGTCTTGATTTTCAAGGTATTTCTCCTGAAAGTAATTTCACTGCAAATGCCAGGACACTTGGTTCAATGCAACTCGACGCACTTCAAAGAATTCAAGCCGGGGTTACGAATGTTCAGTTCATCTCGGCCTCGAATACATCTGGAGCATTCACCCTCACAGCAACCAACGTGTCATCAGATGCCAACGTCCAAGCTAGCGGAAGTGCCACGTATCAGATCAACTTCGATAGTGCCAATGTCGCGCGATCATCAGTGGAAACGCGCGGCAAGAACGTCGCCGTGCACCCGCGCCTCCATGTCTGATGAACCCTCCTTTTCACTGCAAATGCGAGGACGCTCGGTAGCAGCCAAATCGATCAACTCCGAGCGCATAGGCACGCAACGCTCGGCATGCCTCCAGGGTCGATTAGTCAATCCGGCACCCACTCCTACCTGCCTGCCGCG
>Ga0255338_1003626_pt1 | contig 18023 bp, 13 predicted proteins | sample MeOH1_35cm_T4_19_FD_203715 | JGI IMG/M metagenome (GOLD analysis project Ga0255338, IMG submission 203715) | Sandy soil microbial communities from University of British Columbia, Vancouver, Canada - MeOH1_35cm_T4_195 | ecosystem: Engineered > Artificial ecosystem > Sand microcosm > Unclassified ...
ACGTCAAGGTCCTCGAGATCGACGGCGACGGCAAGATCCGTCTGTCCCGCAAGGCCGTCCTGGCCCCGGGCTCCGAGAACGACACGCCCGGCCCGCGCCGGGACGGTCCGCCCCGCGAGCATTCGGGTCGGGGCGGGGACCGCGGCGGCCGCGGCGGCGATCGCGGTGGACGGCGCTAAGGAACATTTAATAAGTTAACCCATGGCCAAGAAGACGCCGGCGGAAACCAACGGGAACGGAGCGGAAGGTCCGCTCAAGACTCTCAAGTCCGTCTACGACTTCATGATCCAGAACGGCCTCGACTCCGTCGAGATCGTCGAGGAAGGCGCCACGGTGAAGCTCGTCCGCCGCAAGGCGAACGTGCAGCAAGTGGCGGTTCCGGTTCCGGTCGCGGCGGGGGGATACTCAGCCCCCGCCGCGGCCGGGCCGGCCTCCCACGCGGCGGCTCCCGCCGCGCAGCATGCCGCACCGGCCGCACCCGCCGGCACCGCGGTCAAGTCGCCGATGATGGGGATCTTCTACCGCGCCCCGTCGCCGTCGAGCCCGCCCTTCTGCAAGGAGGGCGACGTCGTCAAGCCGGGGCACGTCATCTGCATGATCGAGGCCATGAAGGTCTTCAACGAGATCAAGGCCGAGTACCCGTGCACGATCGTGAAGTGCCTCGTCGAGAACGGCAAGCCGGTCAAGTCCGGCCAAGACCTCATCATCGTCGCGCGCTGACCGCGCCCGACCGCCCGCCTCGAACCCCCTCCGCCGGCACATCGCTTCTTTCCGTTCGCCACCTTCAATGGCAGGGGGCCATAGCCCCGAAGCGATGAGGAAACCCTGACCCGACTGTTTCCGGAAACAGTTCCCTCGAACCCGTCGGATCGTCAGGCCTGGCAGCCGCTCACACCCCCTGGAAAACGCACAAAAAACCGCTATAATTCATGCCTCACGACGTCGAGGCATCAGGGGGCTTTCCTTTAATGGCGATAAACCGGTACCGCTCGGCCGCGAAGGCGACGAAGGGCACCAAGCGCAAGGATATTCTTCCGTCCGCGATCCGCTGGGTCGCGTTCTTCCTCGGCGCCGTGTATCTCGGTTGGGCCCTCGCGTTCCCGCAGTACTCGGGCGTCATCGGCCAGGGGCTCTCCGAGTTCCTGTTCCGGCGCTTCGGCGCGGCCTCGTACCTGCTGCCCGTGTTCCTGTTCAACGGCCTGCTGCAGCACGTGCTGCGCGGCAAGTCGTCGGGCTGGATGGTCACGAGCCTCGCCTCGTTCTTCGGCCTGCTCGCGGGCACGGCGCTGTCGGCGCAGGTCGGCGGCTGGCTGGGCATGGACGCGGCGCTCTCGGGCGGGACGTGGGGCGCGGCGATCGGCGGCGTGCTGGCCTCCGGCATGGGCGCGGTCGGGGCGTTCCTGATGGCGCTCGGCGGCTTCCTCTTCTCCCTGCAGGTATGCTTCGAGATCCGCTGGGCCGCCGTCGCGCAGACCTTCGCCAAGCTCCTCGCCGAGGACTACGCGGAGTGGACCAAGGCGCGCGCGGAGATGAAGGCCCTCAAGGCCAAGGCGCCGCCGCAGGCCGAGGCCGCCAAGGCCAAGTCGAAGGACAAGGACGCGAAGCTGCCGGAGCGGGCCAAGGAGCCGGAGAGCCTCCCCGTGCCCAAGGCCGTCGACACGCGCGAGATCAAGCCCCTGAACGGCGCGCCCAAGCTCGTCGTCGACAAGGACGCGAAGGTCAAGGCCGTGGAGGGGGAGCGCATCGCCCCCGCGCCGCCCACCGCCGCCTATAAAGACTACAAGCTGCCCAGCCTCGAGCTGCTGAGCCTTCCCTCCGACGCGCGCAAGCGCGGCAAGCCCACCGAGGAGGAGATCGCCCAGGCCGTCGCCGACCTGGAGCGCACGCTCAAGAGCTTCGACATCGACGCGCGCGTCTCCGGCTACTCGCCGGGGCCCGTCATCACCCGCTACGAGATCTCGCCGGCGCCCGGCGTCAAGGTGTCCTCCATCGTCGCGCTCGAGAACGACATCGCGCTCGCGATGCGCGCCAAGGGCATCCGCATCGTCGCCCCGATCCCGGGCAAGGCCGCCGTCGGCATCGAGCTCCCGAACCCGCGGCAGGCGGCCGTCGTCCTTCGCGAGATTCTCCAATCAGACGCAATTCCTACGACCGCCCCGCTGCTGTCCTTCGGCCTCGGCCTCTCCGCGTCCGGCGAGCCCGTCGCCGCCGACATCGCGAAGATGCCGCACGTGCTCGTCGCCGGCGCCACCGGCTCGGGGAAGTCGGTGCTCATCCACTCGATGGTCATGTCCATCCTCTTCCGGGCGCGCCCCGACGAGGTCAAGTTCGTCATGATCGACCCGAAGCGCACCGAGCTGACCTTCTACGAAGGCATACCGCATCTCTTCGACCCGATGGTCGAGCCCGCCCGCGTCTCGGTGATCACCAACCCGAAGGACGCGGCGAAGGCGCTCAAGGCCCTGCTGAGCCTCATGGAGAAGCGCTACGAGCGGCTGCAGCTGCACGGCCAGCGCAACATCGAGGGCTACAACGCGATGGCGGACAAGAAGGGCCTGCCGCGCGAGTTCTACGTCGTGGTCATCATCGACGAGCTGGCGGACCTGATGCTCATCGCCGGCGACATCGTCGAGGACGCGATCCAGCGGCTCACGCAGATGGCGCGCGCGGTCGGGATACACATGGTCCTGGCCACGCAGCGGCCGAGCGTGGACGTCATCACGGGCGTCATCAAGGCCAACCTGCCGAGCCGCATCGCGCTGCAGGTCATCAGCAAGATCGACTCCAAGGTCATCCTCGACGGGTCGGGGGCGGAGAGCCTCCAAGGAAGAGGGGATCTCCTGTACCTCTCGTCGGGAGCGCAGAAGCCGGAGAGATGCCAGGGAGCGTTCGTCTCCGAGGACGAGATACGGGGACTCGTGGACTATCTGAAGACGCAGGGGAAGCCCGACTACCCGATGCTCGAGACGATGGCGGCCAAGGGCGGGGCGGCGGCGGACCTGTCGCAGTTCGGCGTGGAGCCGCTGGAGTTCTCGCAAGCGCTCAAGCTCATACTGGAACGGCGGCGCATCTCGCAGGACCTGCTGAAGTCGCAGTTCGGGTCCTCCGCGCGGGCGACGAACATCCTGTCGGCGCTCGAGGTGAAGGATTTCATCCACAAGCCCGAGGGGACGAACCGGTGGGAGATACGGTTCGACACCATCGAGGATTACATGAAGGTGCATTTCCCGCAGGTGCCGATCGATCGGAAGGATTAACGGAATGGGTAACCTTGCCGTCGCATTGCTTCTCGCGCTGACGACCTCCTGCTTCGCCAAGGAGGGGAAAAAGACGGGCCCGGCGGCGGCGAAACCGGTGGCTGTCTCCTCCGCCGCTGCGGGAACGGGATTAACGGAATACGCGGCATCGACCTCGCCGCTCACGCTGGAGCTCATTGGTCTCCGCTTCGCGGAGACCGACGGAAAGATAAATACACTCAAAGCCAGCTTTCGGCAATCCGTGAGGATGGAAGGGTCCGACGTCGTTCAAACCGTCGAGGGCGACGTGCAGTTTAAAAAGCCCGACTTGCTCCGCCTCACCCACAAGATTCCCGAGCCGCAGACCGTCGTGAGCGACGGGACGTACCTGTGGGTGTACCGGAACTCCACCAACCAGGTCATCCAATCACGCCTTGAGACCTGGCGCAAATCAGAGCCGCTGGCCCAAGGCCTGCTTGATTTCGGCAAGTCCGCCGACATGCTTTCGCGTTACGATACGGCGATAACGACCGTCACCTCGCCCGGCGCGGACGGTCATCGGACCTTCACCCTTACCCTGACCCCGAAGGCAGCGGACAAACGTGGGCCCGACTCCGATTTCGTCCTCACCCTTAAAGCGAGCACCAAGGATTTCTTCCCCGGCGACGCGACCCTGAAGGTCGGGCGGGCGGAGATCCGCTCGAGGTTCGAGGGCGTGCGCCTCAATCCCGCGATCCCGGAGGAGGCGTTCAAGTTCACGCCTCCCGCCGACGCGGACCTGTTCAAATCCCCGGAGCCGAAAAAATGAGCCTGGACAAAGAGCCCGATCCCCTTCGCCGCATACCGACCAAGCACACCACCGCCCTGCGCGCCGAGATCGGCCCGATCCTGCGCGCGGCGCGCCTCAAGCGCGGGCAGTCGCTGGAGGCCGTGGCCCAGCAGACGCGCATCTCCAAGCGCTTCCTCGAGGCGCTCGAGGAGAACCGCTTCGAGCAGTTCCCGGCCGTCGTCTACCTGCGCGGCTTCCTGAAGGGCTACTGCGAGCACCTGGACGTGAACTTCGACGAGATCTGGGCGAAGCTGACCGAAACCCCCGAAGCGCCGGCGGCGCCCGCGGACGCTCCCGCGGCGACGAACGGGCCGGCGACGCCGGCGCCTTCCGCCGCGCCGGCGAAGACCCCGGCGCCGAAGGCCCCGCCGGCGCCGGCGCACCACGCGCCCGCGCACCACGCGCTGGCGCACCCGACGGCGGACGCCCACGCCCACGAGGTCCATCCTCAGGGCTCCGGCGCGACCGGGGCGATCGTCCTGGCCGTCCTGCTCGCCATCGGCCTGGCCGTGTTCCTGTTCAAGGACCAGGACAAGCGGCCCGCCTCGCCCGCCGAGACGGCTCCCGCCGCGCTGCAGCCGATGCAGCGCTCGATCGAGCCGAGGCTCGTCGTGAGGCTCAAGAACGACGCCTGGCTGCGCGTCTCGGTGGACGGAACCATCGCCTTCGAGGGCCGCGCCCCGCGCGAGGCCGTGCAGGAATGGAAGCCGGTCAAGTTCGTGGAGCTGCGCACGACCGAGCCGGCCGCCCTCGAGCTCACGCTCAACGGCCAGCCCGTGGCGCTCGGCGCCCCGGGGCCCGACGGCCAGTACCGCGTCGAGATCCCCTAAGCCCATGTCCCTGCCCAACCGCCTGACGATGCTGCGCATCGTCCTGGCGGCCGCGGTGTTCGGCGCGCTGATGTCCGAGGAGCCGGGCTGGCACTCCGCCGCGCTGGTCATGTTCGTGCTCGCCATCATCACGGACTGGCTCGACGGCTGGCTGGCGCGGCGCATGAAGTCCGTCAGCTCCTTCGGCAAGGTCGCCGACCCGATCGCCGACAAGATCCTCGTCATCGGGACCCTGATCGCGCTGATCCGCCTCAAGGAGCTCGAGGTCCCGCTGTGGGCGGTGTTCGTCATCGTCATGCGCGAGCTCGTCATCGGCGGCGTGCGCGTCATCGCCGGCGCCCAAGGCAAGGTCCTCGCCGCCGACAGGTGGGGGAAGATCAAGACCGCCATCCAGCTCGTCGCCATCATGCTGATGGTCGGCGTCGTGGTCGCCAAGGACCGCGGCCGGGCCGAGCCCTGGATGATCAAGGCCGTCTACCCGCTGACGGCGCTGTGCGCCGTGCTGGCCCTGTCGAGCCTCGCCTCCTACCTGCGCCAGTACCGCGCGATGCTCGAGAAGTCCTGGGAATGACTTTCGAACGGGCCGGCGTCCTGTTGGCGACGGGGCTGGGGATAAGCTATATTGCCCCGGCGGGACGCGGCCGGAAGTGGACCGGCGCGGGGTTCCTCGGGACGGTCGAGGGCCTCGCGCTCTGGACCTTGCTCCCGGCGGACCCGCGAGCATACGCGTTTGTCGTCATAGCGGCGGTCGCGGCGTCGTGCTGGGTGTGCGGGATCGCCGAGAGGTCTCTGAAGACTCACGACGATTCCCGGATCGTGCTGGACGAGGTCGTGGGCTTCTGGGTCGCGGCCGCGTGGCTGCCCAGGACCTGGACGGCGGCCCTGCTGGCCTTCGTGCTGTTCCGTTTTTTCGACGCGGTGAAGCTGCCGCCTTATAAGTGGCTGGAACGCCTCCCGGGCGGCATGGGAGTCGTGATGGACGACGTCGGCGCCGGGATCGTCGCGAACCTGCTCGCACGCTTGATTCTTAGGATATGAGTGGGGTCAGGCACGCAAATTCGTTAAATTCTCAAAATCGCCGCTGATAAATTCAACGAATTTGCGTGCCTGACCCCGTTTAACCAGGGAGAATGATCTGAAGTCCACGAGGAAAGCGCTGTTGATCGCCGTGGCCGCCCTTCTCGGGACGGCCGCCGCCGCCCAGGAGACGCCCTGGACGCCGCCCTCCGGGCAGACGAACCCCTGGGCCGTCGCCGCGGCGACCGTGGCGCCCGTCGCGACCTCGCCCGTGCTGACGCTCGGCTCGCCGCTGTCCGTCTCCGGCGGCCCCTGGGTGCCCGCCGAGGTCCTGTTCTTCTCCGCCGGCCGCGTCGTCGCCGACTACGCGTGGCGCGACACGGTGCGCGCGCGCCGGGGCCACCTCTACACCGCCGCCGACCTGCAGAGCGACGTGCAGGACCTGATGACGCTCGGCCGCTTCACCACCTTGACGCCCGCCGTGTACGCGATCCCCGGCTCGCCCGTGCCCTCCGAGTTCTCCGCCGTCTCCGTCTCGACCAACCAGGTCCGCGTCGTCTTCGAGGTCATGGAGAAGCCGGTCGAGGCGCCCAAGGTCGTCTTCGTGACCCCGCCCACCGCCGTCGGCGGCGTGCTGCTGACCCCGACCGCGTGGCGCGGCGCCGGACGCTTCGAGAACCCGGGCATGGCGCTCGACATCAACGCCGCCTACTTCATCGGCCGCCTGTACGGGAAGAACTCCTATCCGGACTCGCCGCGCAAGACGAACTACATCGACCGCATCGGCCTGTGGACCTTGACCGCGGACGGCAAGATGCAGATCCAGTCGGAGACCCGCCTGCGGCCGGCCGTCGCGGTCGGCGGCCAGGCGATGCTCGTCTTCCGCGACTCGCCCCAGCCGACGGTGACCGCCCCCGGCGTCTCGGTCAAGATCGACACGAAGAACACGAAGATCCTGACCGACGGCTACTTCGTGGCCTCGAAGAAGTTCGGGCCCATCCGCACCAGCGCCGGCCTGATGCAGGGCACCATCGGCAACCTCGCCGCGAACATGTCCGAGTTCCTGACGCCCGAGGCCCTCAAGTTCTACACCCGGGACAACACCGGCACCCAGGTCGTCTCCCGCACCGTCCCGTTCGCCAGCGCCTTCTACCTGATCAAGCCCGACTATCCGATCGGAGTCGAGGTCATGAAGTTCAACGGCGCCGCGCGCAAGCCGATGCTGATCAACTTCAAGATCGGCCGCTTCCTGAAGATGAACTTCGACCTCGCCTTGCTCAAGTACCAGGGCGGCTACGACCTGCTGGGCTTCTTCCAGTTCCGCTATAACCATTTCCCGAAGAAGTAGGCCCGCAGGATGCCCTTCGACGCCCTCCGTCCGCGCCTCGCGTCCGCGAAGACCTCTCCGCCGCGCCCCGACGTCCTGGAGACCTCGGTCGCCGTGATGCTGGCGCCCGGGAAATCCGGGCTCGAGGTCCTCTTCATCCGCCGCGCCGAGCGCGCGGGCGACCCCTGGTCGGGGCACATCGGCCTTCCCGGCGGACGCCGCGAGCCCGGCGACGCGGACCTGCTCACCACCGCGATCCGCGAGACGCGCGAGGAGATCGGCGTGGACCTGCCGCCCGCGGCCTTGCTCGGCTCGCTCGACGACCTCCAGCCCAGCTCCCCGGTCCTGCCGCCCCTGATCATACGGCCCTTCGTCTTCGGCGTGTCGCCGCGGCCCGAGGCGGGGACGAGCGAGGAGGTGGTGTGCTCCTACTGGGTCCCGCTCGACTCGCTGCACGCGGCGCGGGGGGAGTCGAAGGTGTCGATCCGCGAGAGGCTCGTGACCGTGCCCTGCTTCCGGGTGCCGGACCTCCCCGAGGGCCTCGTCGTCTGGGGCCTGACCTACCGGATCCTCAACGGCCTCCTGCCGCTGATCTAGCGGGGGCGGGAGCGCAGGGCCGCGAGAGAGCGAGCCGCGGCGGCGTGGCCGGGGTCGAGGCGCAGGGCCTCGGCGAGGTGCTCCTCGGCGGCGGCCCAGTCCTTGCCCCAGGCCAGCACGGCGAGGTCATAGCGCGTCTCCGCGAGCGGGTACAGGGCCAGGGCGCGGCGGTAATGCGCCTCGGCGCCGGCGGCGTCGCCCAGCTTCTCGTGCGCCACGCCGCTGTGCGTGGCGGACTCGGCGGCCTGGCGGCGCAGGCCGGAGACCACGCCGGGAAGGGCCCGGAAGCGGTCGGCGAGCGCCAGCTTCTCCGCGAACAGGCCGTCGGCGAGCGCGTAGGACGCGGCGGCCTCGGCCATGCGCCCGGTGCTCGCCTGGATGTAGCCGAGGAAGAGGGGGATGTCGGGGAACTGCCAGGACGCGGCCCAGCCTTCCAGGAGGAGGGCCTCGGCCTCGCCGGAGCGGCGCTCGCGCTGGAGGGCGACCGCCCCGCGGTAGTCGGCGGCGGCGTAGCCCTCGATGAGGTCGCGCGTGAAGAAGTCGGGCGCGTCCTCGGCGCGGCGCGCGCCGCGGCGGACGAGGAGCTCGCGCGGCAGGCCCCCGGCGACGCCGGAGTACGCCTGCAGGAGGCCGCGGGGAGAGAGCCCCGGCGCGAGGGTCTCGGGAGGCTCGGCGTCCTGCGTCATCAGCACCGGGACGCCGGAAACGCCCAGCCCCTTCCAGCCCTCGGACGTCGCGAGGCTCGTGACGAGCAAGGCGCGGTCGCGGCGCCGCCAGTCGGCCTGGTACCATGGAGAGCCGGCCAGTCCCTGGGACACGACGCGCAGGTCCGGCCGCCGCCCGGCGACGGTCTGGTAATGCCACAGCGCGTACAGCGGCACGTCCTTCTTGGCGACGACGACGGAGCCGGGGGGCGCGGCGCGGAAGGCGTTGGCGGCGAAGTCGAGCGTGTGGAAGTGCGCGCGGCGGTCGAGGCGCTCGGGCACGGCGCGGGCCAGCGGCCAGGCGAGGACGGCCGCGACGGCCGCGGCGCGGCGGTAGGCGCCGAGCGCGGCGACGCCGCCCGCCAGCCAGAACAGGAGCACCGCGTCGGAGAGGAGGTAATGCGGGTCGATGATGGCGGCGGCGTGCGGGTTGGGCGGCATGTTGGCGAGGAACAGGAAGACGGGGCCGGCCCACCACCACGCGACCAGGCGGCCGTAGAAGCGGGAGCGGTCCTGGCGCAGGTCGGCGAAGGCCCCGAGCGCGGCCAGCGCCAGCGCCGGGCCGAAGGCGTCCCACAGGTGCGCGCCCCACAGGCGCAGGTTGTCGGCGAACAGCTCGCCCACGGCGTAGTGGCGAGAGATCAGGTCGAGCGTGCCGCCGTAGCGCGTGCGCAGCAGGGAGTCGAGGAGGTTGGCCGGGGCGGCGGGGTGGTTCCAGTCGAGGAATGGCGCCGTCGCCGAGCGCACGGGAAGGTACAGGTACACGGAAAGCCCGGCGAGGCCGGCGCCCAAGCCCCAGGCGATCCGGCGCGCCGCGCCGTCGCCGCGCGTTCGGAGGAGGAAGGTCCCCAGGATCAGAGCCGCGGCCGGCAAGTTGGAGCCGGAGAGGGCGGCCACGGCGGGAACGAGGAGGACGGCGGTCCCGAGCCAGAGGCCGTCCTCGCCCTCGGCCGAGGGTCGCGACGAGAGGGCCAGCCACACGAGCCCCGGGGCGAGGAGGATGAGATCGAGCCGGTTGGCCAGCAGGAGCCCGCACAGGTAGCAGAAGGCGGGCCACAGGCGCTCGGAGGCGTCCTCGGAGAGGCGGCCGGCCAAGGCGACCAAGGCGACCGCGCTCAGGACCCACAAGGAGTACATCTCGGAGACCTGGGACACCGCCCAGAAGCCGGGGTTGAAGGCCAGGCACAGCGCCGCGGCGAGGCCGGCCCAGGCTCCCTTGCGCGGGCGCACCGCGGCGAAGATCCAGGCGCAGGCGGCGGCGCCGGCGACGGCGGACAGGAGGTTGAGGCGGTAAGCGGGGTTGCCGAGCGGGACGAGCGAGGCGAGTCGTCCGAGCAGGACGTACAGCGGATAGCTCGTCGGGTGCGCCACGCCGAGCGTGGCCGCGGCCACGGTCATCTCGCCGGTGTCGCGCCACGGCGCCAGAACGGGGGGGAGCTTCGCGAGATACAGCGCGAGGACGCCGAGGAAGACGCCGGCGGTCATCTCTTCCCCGTGGCCCGGAAGCGGGCCTGGGCGGCCCACGCCGCGGAACGGGCGTCGGCGGGGTCGAGCTCGGCGGCCGAGGAGAAGGCGTCGGCCGCGTCGGCCCAGCGCGAGTCGGCCCACAGCCGCGCGCCGAGCGCGGACCAGGCCCGGGCGGAGCGCGGCTCGCGGCGGATGGCCTCGCGGAACGCGGCCTCCGCCTCCTTGGTCCTGCCCGCGCGCTCGAGCGCCACGCCCAGGTTCGCCATCGGCTCCGCCTTCCGGGGCTCGAGCGCGGCGCCGGCGCGGTAGGCGCTCTCGGCCGCCGGCCAGTCGCGCCGCTCGACGGCGCGGAAGCCCGCCACGCCGAGCGCGTAGGCCGCGGTGGGGACGACCCACAGCGCGTCGGGGGCGATGGACGCCGACAGCTCGATCCACCGGACGCCGGCCTCGGCGTCGCCGCGCGCGAGCGCCTCGACGCCGCGCTGATAGGGCATGAACGCCGCCAAGGCGCGGTCGCGGTAGCGCGCGGCGGCCGCCTCACGGGTCCAGCGCACGGCGGTGGCCTCGCGCAAGGCGGGGCCGTCGGGGAACGGCGCTTTCGGCGGCAGGGGCCGGCGCAGGAGGCCGGCGGGGGCGAGAGACGCGCCGGGGAGGACGCCCTCGTTCAAGGTCGAGTACCACAGGCGGCCGGCGGCGAACCAGCGGCCCTCGACCTCGCGGCGGCGGGCTTCTTTCGCGTCCTTGGTCAACGAACGGAAATCGGCACCGTATCCTCCCGGGAAGACCACCCCGCCGCGGTCGCGCAATTCGATATCTGGACGGAGACCGGAAGCCACCGTCAGGAACGACAACGAATAGAAGGTGTCGTCCCCGCCGTCCATTACTACGACCGCGTTCGGGGGAAGACTTCTCAGGATGGACCTTCCGTAGTCATAGGTCAGAAAATCGTTTCGTCTTGATTCGGCCAACGCCTCGGGGATCATCGACAACGCGGCGATCGCGGCGGCCATGGCGGAGAACTTCGCCACGCGCGTGCCGAGCATGGCCAGCCCGGCGGCAATGAACGGAACGGCACCGATCAATGGCAGAAGGAAGAAGCGCTCGAGGGCGCCGCTCGTCTGCGCGTCGAAGCCGGGACGGCCGAGGAAAAGGAAGAAAGGCCCCGCGGCAAGGAGCCATACGGCAGGGACGCTGGCGCGCACGGTCAGGCCCGCGCGGGAGAAGGCCATCGCGCCGAAGGCGGCGAGCAGGAAGCCGCCCGGGCCGAAAGCGCGGACCGAGGCGCGGACGAAGCGCCAGAGCTGGGAGGCGAGCTCCGCGGGGCCGAAGGCCCGGGCGCCGTCGACGGTGAGGGCGAAGGTCCCGTAGTCGCGGCGCAGGAGCAGGCGCCACAGCGCCTGGGGCGTCGTCGCGTGGCCCCAGTCCACCGGCGGCGAGGCGGCCGCGCGCAGGGGGATGGCGAGGTGCAGGGCGAAACCGGCCGCGACGCCGAGCGTCGCGCAGGCCAACGCCTTGGCCCAGCTCCCCTTCTTGCCGAGGCCGGCGAGGAGCAAGGCGGGCAGGACGAGGAGCAAGGTCTGGTGCAGGCCGAGGCCGAGGCCGAAGACGAGGCCGAGGGCCGCGGACGGCCCGGGCTGGAGCAGGCGCTCGCCCGCCGCCGCGACGACCCACATCAGCCCCGCGGCGGCCAAGGCGAGGGGGGCGAAGGCCTCCGCCACCGCGCTCTGCTCGCGCCACAGCGGGGCGAGGCCGATGATCGCGACCGCGCCCACGCGCGCGGCGCGTCCGGCGCCCCAGCGGCGCAGGGCGTCGCACAGCAGGGCCAAAGCCGCCGCGGCGCACAAGGCGGAGAGCAGGTTGGCGCGGTAGGCCCAGTTCCCGAGCGGCAGGGCCGTGCCCAGCGCCTTGGCGAGCACGGTCCAGGCCGCGTAGCCGGGCGCGTGAGGCACGCCCCAGGACGCGGCCGCGGCGGCGAACTCCCCGGCGTCGCCGGTGGTGACCGACGGCGCGGCCTGGAACACGCCGAGGGCGGCGAAGACGAGGAAGATCGCCGCGGACTCAAGCATGGCCGGAGCGCCTCCTCAGCGTCCACTCGGCGAGGAACAGCAAAGCCGCCAACGACAGCCACAACGGAGAAATAAATGGGCGCAGACGGCGGACCGTCTCGTCGCGCGGGGACGGCGGCGGCAACAGATCGAGCAGCTCGTCGGGACGGGCCGCGACGGATAGGTCCTGGAACTTGCCGCCGCCGGCGGCGGCGGCTTTCGTCAGCCAATTGCGGTCCATGGGCTCGTCCTGGACCGGCTCCCAGACGAAGCGGGCCTCGTCCTCGCCCCACGGCCGGCCGCGCACGCGCGCCGAGGCGCGGACCTTGTGGGCGCCGGGAGACAGTCCCAGCAGCTCGACGGCGTAGACGCCGGGCTCGGCGAGCCTCACCGGGGCCTCGACCGCCTTCCCGTCGGGCCCCGTCCACATCACGCTCACGCGCGTGTCCGCCGCCGGCGCGGGGCCGAAGCCCTCGTCGAAGACGCGCAGGGACAGCTTCGCCGGCTCGCGCGGCGGCACGCGGTCGGGGAGCGGCGCGAACTTCACCTTGGACAGGTCGAGGCCGCCGGTCAGGTACTGCACCGCGCGCGTCCAGAACCGCGCGTAGAAGCCCGCCGCGTCGGGGTCCGCCGCGGCGCCGAGCTTCCAGCGCCACGACGAGTCGGTGGAGATCAGCATCACCTTGCCGCGGCCGAAGGAGCGCACCGCCGCCACGGGCAGGGGCTTGCCGTCGTCGGTGCTCTGGCCGGGGTGATGGGCGAGGACGGTGGCGCCCGGGCGCACCGAGGCGAAGCGGCCCCAGCCGTCGAGCGGCGGCAGGGCCGCCCAGGCCCGCTGGGACGCCTCCACGGTCTCGTACAGCCGCACCAGCGGGTGCTCGGGCGGGCCGGGCTTGGGGGAGAACAGGCCGGGGACGAAGTCCGGGGCGCGCGCGGAGAGGACGACGGGCAAGGCCTCCTCGAGCGGGGAGCCCTTGTAGCCGCCGGCGGAGAAGGCGTTGTCGCCGCCCTTGACGAGCAAGGCGCCGCCGCCCTGGACGAAGCGCTTGAGCGCCTCGAGGTACTGCGGCGGCAGGCGGAAGCGCGCGGCGGAGAAGTTCTCGAGGATGAACAGGTCGAACTGGGGCAGGGCGCGGCCGAAGATCTCGTCGACCGGGAACGGGATCAAGGACAGCTCGGTGTCGGGCGCGGGCGAGGGGTTCTCCGGGTTGCGCAGGATCACGAAGGAGACGAGCTCGTGGTTCGGGTCGGCCTTGAGGAACTCGCGCAGGGCGGCGTACTCCGGGCTGGGGCGGCCGGCGAGGTACATGATGCGGTACTTCTGGCGCACGGTCTCCACGCGGAACTCGCGCGTCCGCTCGCGCCCGCCGCCGGAGGCGACGAGGCGCAGGCGCGCGGTGCCGAGCGCGTCCGCCGGGGCGGAAAGCTCGACGGGGAAGGTCTCGAGGTCGGCGTTGACGCGGCGCTTGACCCGACTTACCTCGCGCCAGCCGCCGGGGGCGCTCTCGTCGGCGCGGGACAGGGCCACGGTCGCGTCGCGCCCGGCGAGGCCGGTGGCCTCCACGCTCGCGCTCACGGGTATGCTGCCGTGGAGGAAGGCGAAGTCGGGGGCCTTCAGGTCGAGGAAGGCGGCGCCGGTCTCGCGCTTGACGGGCCCGACGCCGAGGAGGTCCACGGGCGAGCCGAGCCCCGCGAGGAGGCGGCCGAGGTCGCCGCCGCCCTCGGCGATGCCGTCGGTGACGAGCCAGGTCCGCGCGGGGGGGCCTTCGGGGGGGACGGCGTCGGGGAGGCTTTGCTCGGGCTTGAACGCGGTGCCCTCCGCGGCGGCGAGGCCGAGCTTGTCGAGGCCGCCCAGGGGGCGCGCGCGGTCCGACACCATGGAGACGCTCACGTCGGCGCGGGACTCGATGGACGAGCGGTTTTTCTGAAGCCAGGAAACGGCTTGGGCGAGGCGGGACGGCGACGAAGGGGCTTTGCCCTTCATCGTGTGGCCGGCGTCGAGGAGGATGTGCAGGCGAGGCTTCGCGAGCTGGCCCTGACGGGCGAGGAGCGAGGGGCGCAGGAAGGCGAGGGCGAGAGCGAGGGCGGCTAGGCCGCGGAGGACGAGCAGGGGGCGGCGGGCTTGGGAGCGCCGAGAGTGGAACCAGAACGCGCAGGCGAGGACGGCGAGGAACAGCCAGGGGAAGAGGCCGGGGGCGAAATCCAGGCCGTAGGAACTCATGGCGCGGCCGCCTTGAGCTTGTCGAGGATGGCGGCCTGGTGGACGGCGTCGGACTTGTAGGAGCCCGTGAGGGAATACATCACGACGTTCAAGGTGAGGCGACGGGCGAGCTCGCGCTGGGGCTCGCCGCCGGGGACGCAGGCGCGCAGGGGCTTGCCCAGGGCGTCTTTGGCCCAGGCGCCGAGGGCGTCGTCGCGGGTGTAGAGGACGGCGACGCGGCCGCCCCAGTCGACGCCCTCGAGGGAGCCGTGGACGCGGACACGGCCCGCGGGGCCGCGGAGGAGGAAGAAGGTGCGGTAGATCACGTGGTCGGGGGGGAGGGGCTTGAGCGAGGAGTCGGGGAGTATGCGCGGGAGCTCGCGGCGCAGCCAGCGGTCGAAGGAGCCGGGGGGGCCGCCGCCGGAATCTTCGACCCATAAGAAGCCGCCGCCGGAGATGAATTGGCGCAGGCGACGGAGCTCGTCGTCGCGCAGTTCAGGAGGCGCCGAGGTGCCGGCCAAGTAAACGAAGGGGGAAGAGAAAAGAGCGGGGTCGTTCAAAGTGATGGTGCGGCGCGCGGGAGAGGTGCGCACGCTGGTGACCTCTCCGAGCCATGCCGCGATCATATCGGGGGCGTCCGGGTAGGGGTCCCAGGTCTCTCCGAGCTGGAGTTGGGTCCACACAAAACGGTCCCCTTGTTGGGCTAGGGCACGCGATGGGAACGATACCAGACTGAAAAAAATAAGAATAAACGAGGCCGTCGCCCCCGCGACCTTCCCCATGGCCTTCGGGGTCGCGAGCGGAGCGGGGCGCAACGGCAACGACAGGAGCATCTCGAAGACGAGCATCAGGACGGCCAGGCCGAGGAGCCAAGCGGAGAGATCCTTGCCGTAAACGGAATCGAGAAATTCATTTTCAAGATTCTCGACGTCACACGAGCGCCATGGTGGAGAACTCGAAGGCAGCAAGTCGCTCTCCCCGCGCGACGGATCGATATTGGCGGCGAAGGTGACGCTCCGAACGCCGTCGACGAACGTATATAAGCCCGGCGTTGAAGCTTCCGGCAAAACGGCCCTTCGGCCGGAAACCGACAGCGACGTGCGACGGCCATCCGGAGAGACGACGGAAATCCTATCCGGCGCGGCTTCGCCGCGCGACCATTCGCGGACGATGGGGTCTCCCACCTTCACCTTCCGGGCGGCGTCGCGAGCCGAATCGGGAACGCTCAAGGCCAGGCAGGCGCGGGCCCAGGGGATGAAGAACGGCTTCAATCCTAGATTCGTCCACGCCGCATCGAGCGGCGTGGCCCACACGACCGCCCGTCCTCTTCCCACGCTTCCCGCCACGAGCACCGCCTCACCCGAGCCCGCGCTCACCCACACCTCGGAGCCGGCGGCGGGCTCGAGGAGGAACATGCGACGGACCACGACTTTCGACAGATCCAGATCATCCCAGCCTGACGTCGCTTCACCCGAGCGCGTGACCTTGATCCCCGGCGCGGAGACCTCGACCGCCGTCCCGAGCCGCGCCGGAAGCCATGGATATGCGGCGAGGTCGGCCTCATTGCCCCTCACACCCGGCAGGAACACCACGCCTCCGCCCCGTTCAGCGAATGCTTCAAGCGCGGCCGACAGCCCCGGCGCGGGCCTCGCCGCGTCGGCCATCATCACGGTCCCGTATTTACCCAGATCCGCTTCGTTCCAACGCGCGGCCTCCAGGAAGTCCGCCTCGCGCCCCGCCAAGGTCTCCCGGCCTCCGCCGAACAGTTCCCTGAGGAACCACCCCGGCTTCCCCGCGCGGAAGAATTGAGGATCGGAGTACAGCACCAGCACCCGCGGCGACGGCCGGTGCGCCATCGAGAAGTACGCCTGGTCGTCCTCGGTCAAGGCCCCCGGGCGGGCGGCCACGCGGCCGGCCCAGGCGGGGGCGGCGCTGTCCTCGGCGGCGGGCAAGGCCAGGGCGGCGCGGGCTTCGCCGCCGGCGGGGGCGGAGGCCGAGGCCGAGCCGGCGCGGCGGTCGCCGACCCACAGGTCGAGGGGGGTGACGGCGGGGGCGCCGGAGGCGGCGAGGCGGACCTCGACGCGGGGGGCGCGCGCGCTCGAGTCGGGGGAGGGGCCGGCGGAGGCGAGCCAGGCGTTGGCCAGCGCGGGGAAGCGCAGGCCGATCACCGCGGCGCCCTCGGCGGGCGCGGGGGCCTTCTCGCGCAGGCCGTGCTCGGCCCCGTCGCCGAGGACCACGACGGCGCGCTTGCGCCCGCGCGGCGCCTCCTCGAGGGCCTTGCGCGCCTCGGCCAAGGCGGCGGCGGCGTTCGTGCCGCGCCAGCCCGGGCGCGCGGCGGCCAGGGCCGCGTCGGCGGCGCGCGCGTCGCCCCAGGCGAGCGGGGCCTTGAGCGCCTCGTCGAAGACGCCGACGGCGACGCGGTCCCCGCTCGCCAGGCGCTTGAGCAGGCGCCGCCCCGCCTCGCGGGCCGCGTCGAAGCGGACGGTGACGCCGTCGCGCGCGCGCGTGGAGTACGACGCGTCGAGCAGGAGCACGAGGTCGAGGCCCGAGCCCGCCGCCGCCGCGTCGCCGCGCCGCGCCGGGGCGGCGGCCGCGAGTATGAGGGCCGCGAGCAGGACGCAGCGCGCGGCCAGCAGCAGCAGCTCGCGCAGGCGCGCCTTGGGCCGCGCGCGCGCGTCCACCGCCTTGAGCAAGGCGAGGTCGGAGAACGGCACGCGCCGCGCGGCGCGCCGCGACATCAGGTGGATGACGACGGGAAGGGCCGCCAGCGGCAGGGCCCACAGCGCCGCCGGGAAGCCGAACCTCACCGCGTGAGCAGGCGCCCCAGCGCCGCCTCCCAGTGGCCCGTCGTCTCCGCGACCGCGTAGGCCAGCCCCGCGCGGCGCAAGGCGCCGGCGTACGCGTCGGCCTGGCGCGCGAACGCGGCGCGGTAGGCCGGCGCCGCCTCCAGCGCGTCCACGAACAACGGCTCGCCGCCCTCGAGGCCCTCCATCAGGCAGGGGCCCTCGTACGGGAAGTCGCGCTCGTCGGGGTCGATGGTCCTCAGCACCAGCACCTCGTGGCGCCGCGCGACCAAGGCCCGCACCGCCTTGAGCGCGCCCGCCGTGTCGCCCATCAGGTCGCTGATCAGCACCACCATCCCGCGCCGCGGCAGTTCCTCGGCGGCGGCCTCGATGGCCTTCGCCAGGTCGGTCTCGCCGGACGCCGAGGCCTGCGTCAGCGCCTCGTCGAACGCGCCGAGCTGGGCCGCGCCCGCCCGTGGAGGCAAGGCGAGCTTGGCCTCGGTGCCGAAGGTGACGAGCCCCGCCTCGTCGCCCTGCGCCAGCGCCAGCCACGCCACGGCGGCCGCCGCGCGCCGCCCCAGGTCGAGCTTGGACTGACGCCCCGCGCCCGCGTAGGCCATCGAGCCGGAGGAATCGAGCAGGACGAAGACGGGGATGCGGTCCTCCGAGCGGAACTCGCGCACGTAGAAGCGGTCGAGGCGGGCGTACGCCTTCCAGTCGATGCTGCGCGACTCGTCGCCGTAGGAGTACGGCCTATGCTGTGCGAAGTCCCGGGAATGCCCTCGGGCCAGCGAGCGGTGCTTGCCCGGCGCGCCGGACAGGCCGGAGGCGCGCCGCGGGAAAAGCCCTAGGCCCTTGAGGCGGGCCTGCGACTCGGGATCAAGCCACCGCATCTAACAGGCGCGCGATGAGGTCGTCCGCGAGCACGCCTTCGGCCTCGGCCTGATAGTTCAGCACCAATCGATGCCTCAGCACGGGCTTGGCCACG